>Ga0194126_10003392_pt1 | contig 25276 bp, 24 predicted proteins | sample TA2KigC150mmetaG_FD_148641 | JGI IMG/M metagenome (GOLD analysis project Ga0194126, IMG submission 148641) | Freshwater microbial communities from Lake Tanganyika, Tanzania - TA2015035 Kigoma Deep Cast 150m | ecosystem: Environmental > Aquatic > Freshwater > Lake | place: Tanzania: Lake... | reverse complement strand
CAGATTTGTCGTTATTCGACGGTTTGCATCAATACGCTATTTTCGGTTTTCCTGACTTGTTCTCTGTCTACAAAACTGTGTCTCGCGGGGTTCGTTATTATTCTCTCTTGCAAGGAACAGATCAACAGAAAATATTCGCAGCAACCGTGCAACCAGGTTTTGATGATTGTCCTTATCATCCCCCAATAACCGACCTTCTGGTGGAACGTAACAACGGAGACTATTATCGTTCCACATTCGAAGCAGCTATCCAGAGTGATCCTGATTGGATTATCATTACTTCATGGAATGAATTCGGAGAGACCACACACATCGAGCCAAGTGAATTCTATGGAACGCAATATTTGGATATAACCAGAGAATATGCCGAGAGGTGGAAAAGTCCATAAGTCAGTGTAAAGCGCCCAACACAGCGTGCAGCCGACAAGTGGGATGCGCCGCGTTTTACAGGCATTTTCCTGGCTTCGGGTTTATACTCCTCCCAAGCCGTATCCAGTCCCGCCCACTTGCGGCTAACGCAATGCCGTTGAGACTGTCGAATAAGTGGGATAAAACTCGCGCGAAATCGCGTCATCTTGTATACTTGGGGAACTATGGCAAAATACAAACGATGCAATGAAGATCAGTTGGTCATGCTCCCGATTTCTCTCCAGGACCAGGTTGTGCCGGGCACACTGGAACACACGATCAGCCGATTGGTGGACAAGCATGTCGATCTGTAAGTGTTCGACGCCCGCTACGACAACGATGAGACCGGCGCGACCGCCATCCACCCCAAGATCCTGCTCAAGGTCATTTTGATGTCATACAATCCCTGCCATCAGCCTCATCGTTCCGCCTAATGGGAGGCGGGTTGCTCAAACCCAAGGACCCCACCCTCGGCCCGGATGTGGCGGGGACGGTCGAGGCTATTGGCGGCAGCGTCACCGAGTTCAAAGTGGGGAATGAGGCGTTCGGGGTTGCGCCAGGATCCTTCGCCGAGTACGCCTGCAACGGGGAAAGTAAATTCGCCCTGAAACCGGCAAATGTGACTTTCGAGGCGGCGGCAGCCGTCCCTGTGGCGGGATTCACAGCCCTGCAGGGCCTGCGCGACGCCGGGCAGGTCCAACCTGGGGAGAGGGCGCTCATCGATGGGGCCTCCGGCGAGGTGGGTGTATTTGCCGTGCAGATCGCCAAAGCCTGGGCGCTGAAGTTGCCGCGGTTTGCAGCAGCCGCAACCTGGACCTGGCGCGCTCGATCGGGGCAGAGTGTTCGGGCGGTTGTTCTCGCGCGCAGGGGGCAGGAAACACGTCTTTATGGGAATGGCGGCCACACCCAGGAAAGACCTGCTGGCGCTCAGGGAACTGCTCGAAACGGGCAAACTGGCCCCGGTCATCGACAAAACCTATCCATTGGGCGAGACGGCCAGGGCCATCCGCCATCTCATGAATGAACATGCCCGCGGCAAGGTGGTCATCACCGCAGGATAGGTGAATGCAAGTGGAGGAGCATGCTGCCAACCTACCAACTGCAGTATCGACCGGCAACGGAGGGCTACGCGATACCTCCTGGCTGGTTCCACTCTTGATTAATAGCGGAAAATCCCTATAATAACTTTATCGAGCCTCGAATGCCAAAGGAGAGCCCATGAAGACGATCCGAAAGATCCTGCGCGAGAAGGGACACAATGTCTGGAAGGTAAGCCCGGATAAACCCGTCATCGAAGCCCTGCAACTGATGGCGGAAAAGGGGATCGGCGCGGCGCTGGTGATGGAAGGCGAGAAACTGGTCGGTATCCTTTCGGAACGCGACTACGCCCGCAAGGTGATCCTGAAAGGCAAGAGTTCGAAGGAAATGCTGGTGAAAGAGATCATGTCCTACCCGCCAATCTTCATCACGCCCGACAATACCAATGAGCAGGGACTGGCATTGATGAGCGCCAAGTACATCCGCCACCTGCCGGTGATGGAAGACGGCCTGGTGGTCGGGGTGGTCTCGATCGGGGACCTGGTGAAATCGGTGATCGAGGAACAGAAGATCGTCATCGACCGCCTGGAAAAATACATCCTGGCAAACACCAGCATCACCTGATCCACCCCGCCTTGAAGATAAAAAATTCCCGGAGAGTTCATCCCTCCGGGAGTTTTCCTATGGGCAGGCGTTCAACTTGTGTTCGTCGAAGGTCTCGGCGAAGGCGTGTAAGCCGGAACCGTCGCAGCGGGCGCGGAAGTAATAATAGGGGGTCTGGGCCGGGTAGCCGACCGCCTGGAGCGAGGCCAGGTCCGGGCTGCCGATGGGAGCCGGCGGGAGGCCGTTGTAGCGGTAGGTATTGAACGGGGAATCGACCTGCAGGTCGGCCAGCGAGAGCGGGTTGGTCCACCAGGTCCCCTGGGCGGGGTTGTAGCCGATGGCGTATTGCACGGTCGGGTCGCTGTCCAGTTTCATCCCGATCGCAAGCCGGTTGAGGAAGACCGAGGCGATCATCGGTTTCTCCTCGTCGACAACGGCTTCACGTTCGACCATCGATGCCAGGGTGACCGCCGCATAGATGTCCAATCCCTGGCGGGTGAAGGCGTCCTGCAAATCGGGGGTCAGGATGGCGGAGAAGCCCTGCAAGAGGACCGAGACCAGTTGCCCGGCGTTCGTGTTGCGCGGCAGGGTGTAGGCCTGGGGGAAGCAGAACCCTTCCGCGCCGGCGCCGAGCGGCAGGAAGACGGCCTCCGCTCCCGCCGCGGCCGCCAGGAAGGAGGCGGGTTCGATGGCCAGGCCCGAGGTCGGCAGGGCGGCGGCGACCTCCTCCAGGCGCCAGCCAGGCAGGATATAGAACGTGACCTCGGCCGGGGTCGCATCCTGGAGGGCGGAGGCGATCTCGAGGGCGGTCATCGCCGGGCTGAGTCGGTAGGTCCCGGCCTGGACGGAGGTATCCAGCCCGGTGTAGAGCAGGTAGACCCGCAGGGTATGGGCGTCCCGCACCAGGCCGGCTTCCTCCAGGCGGTCCGTGATCGATGAAACGGATTCCCCGGACTCGATCACGAACAGTCCCTCCGCCCCGAAGGGATCGATGGGGGTCGTCAGGTCGCCAGCCTGCGAGACGAGCGTGAAGGAATAACTGAACCTTTGCCAGGCGGAGAGATAAGGGCTGGGAGCGCCGAATGATCCTTCCGCCAGTACAGGGACATAGGCGAGGATGAGGATCGAGGCAAGAATGGAAAGGGTCAGGAGCAGCCAGGACAGGCAAGAGCGGTTCTTCTTCATTTTCCTTCCGGGTGGTTTTCGATGTAATCCTGCAGCAGGACGGTTGCCGCCAGGTCATCCAGGTGGCCGGCGCGCTTGCGGCGGGAGGCGCCCATCTCCAGGCGGGCGGAACGCGCCCGGCGGGTGGTGAAGGCTTCGTCCCACAGCACGACCGGGATGGCGGTCTGCGAGCGGAGGGCGGCCGCGAAACGCGCCGAGCGTCGCCCCTCGAATGTTGGCCGCCCTTCGTCGTCGAGGGATTGCCCGACCACGATCAAGCATGCTTGTTGGGAGGCGGCCAGGTCGGCTACCGCGGCTGCATCCAGCAGGCGTGCAACATGGTCCAGGACGGCCAGCGGATGGGCAACAGTCCCGCCCGGGTCGCTGATGGCAAGTCCGATATTTTTCGAACCGGGATCGACAGCCAGGATTCTCACCCGCCCATTTTACAACAAAACACCCGGTCTCACGGCGTTTCACCAGCGGCCCGGCTCGATGAATTCTGGAAATCACCCGCCCACACCCACTCAGGGTAAGACCAGGAAATCCACCCGCAGCGGGGTCAGCGGGATCCACGGCCACCAGGCAGGCGACATACGCACCTGTGGATCCTGCGCCAGCGGCAGGAGACCGGCCAGGATGGAACCCGCTTCCCCTGCCGGCCGCCCCTGGATGGCTTGGAAGGCAGCCGGCGTATCCACCTGCGGGCGGACCTGCCGGGCGACCGACATCTCCCAGGCGCTCGAGCCAGCCATGTCCGCCGGGGCGGTGATGACCTGGAAAGTCATGCCAGCCTCCGCAGGTTCGTAACCAATTTGCAGGGCGGCATCCAGGATCTCCCGGCTCAATTCCTGGATGGATTCGGCCAGGGCGTATTCGATGGTAAATGAGACCGCCAGGTCGAGCGCCAGCATATCCCCCGCCTGGCCTTCAGCGATGGAATAGGACACGACAGGTTCCCCATTCAACCGGAGGGTATGCGGCAGGAGCAAGTCGCCATCCGCCAGCATCGAGGCGAATCGTTCGAGCGCACCTTCTTCGAGCCCGGCCATGACGAGCGCCTGCAAACCGGCGCGGTCGACAGTGGAGGGGGCGCGCAGTGCGGTTTCCGTCCCGCCGCCGGTGGGATCGGGGTTCGTCGCCGTTAGCAGGAGGCCGAGGCTGCCCTGCAATGCCACGAGGCTCCCCGCTTCGAGGTTGCCCGCGGGACCAGGGTTGACTGCCCGGATGGGCAGGTCCGCCTCCCGGCCAAACCCGCCGGGTACCTCCCCAGCCTGCTGGACAGAGAATTGGACCGGGATCAGGCCCGGGGTCTGGAGGATCGTCCCAGCCGGGATGGAAACCGGCGACTCGCCCAGGTTGCGGAATCGGGCAGTCCCAGCCGCATGTTCCTGCGGCAGGGTCACCTGGCCGGTCGACGCCTGTGAACCGCTGCCTTCGAGCGTGAGGGTCATCTGCCCGACCCGGACCTGGTTCGAGGAGACACTGGCTCCGTAGGCTGCGGCCGAGAATGGGATGACCATCGCCTGGGTCTCGCTGCGAGGCTGGAGGGCGATCTCTGCGGATGGTAGAAAAACCGCCGCCAGCGCCAGGACAGCCATGGCGCCGAGAGTGAAGAAGGCCAGCCGTACCGGCAGCCTGGCCTGCCAGCCGTCGAAGAGCCTGGCTGGAGCCGGGCGCCGCAGGCGCAGGTCCGGGCGGCGGGAGCGCCTGGAGGGCCGGCCGGGCGGAGGCGCATCCCAGTCCAGGCGGTTGGCCTCCGCCAGGGAGGCGAAGACCGGGATACCCAAATTGCGGGCAAGCAGCGCCAGGTCGCGCTCGCGCGTCACCAGTCCCAGCCGGGAGTTCGCCGCCGACGCCTGGCGCTGGAGCAGTTTCAAGTCCAGGAGGTTCAGCCGCACCCGGCCATGGCGCGGCCAGGCGAGCAGGATGTCGGGTGTTTTGGCCCACGACATCTTGTCGCGGATCGAGATGAGTGTATCCTGGGATTCGAGCTGGATGATCTGCGCTTTCATCTCCCCCGATTATACCGGGATTACATCCAGCGGATGGCTGCCCGGTCGAGCAGGCGGTTCTTCCAGGAGGCGACGCCTGCCATGGAATGGATCATGGAGCGCAGGGCAATGAGGATGAACAACGCCATGCTGATCGGATAGAGCAACGCCAGCCAGGCCGGGAAACGGAAACGGCGGTAGGCGGTGAGCCACAGGACGAGCGAAAGCCCGACCGAAACAGGGACGAATTCGAGCGGGAAAATGGGGAACGGGTGACCGAGAGCGGCCATCGCCAGCGAGACCGCCGGGGATAGGAAAGCCGTCCCGACGATAGTCCAGGCCAGGAGGTAGGGTAGGATGCGGTAATCGAAAATGGCGAACAGGCTTTTTGCGAAACCATCCACCGCCTGCCAGAACCCGCGGTACATACGGCAGGAGACATGGCGGGTGCCGTCCAGCAAGCGCCACTCCCGCCCGGAGGCGATGATGCGCCGTCCAAGCGCCATATCGTCCACCACGTCATCCCGCACTGCCGCGAAACCACCCACCGCCTCGAAAGCATCCCTGCGGAAGAGCATGAACTGCCCGATGGTCACCGAGAGCGCCGGCCAGCGCAGGCGCTGCACCAGTCGCACCGGGATGAAGGTCAGGATGCCGAATCCGATGAACGGCACCAGCAGGCGTTCACCCCAACTGACCACCTGCTGGCGCGGGAATGCGGTCAGCAGGTCGGCCGATTCCGCGGCCATGGCCGAGACGCTGGCGCGCAACATGTCCGGCGCATGGCGGGTATCGGCGTCGGTGAAGAGCAGGAGTTCACCGTCCGCCGCCTGGTGGAGCTGGTGACAGGCCCAGTGCTTCCCGAGCCAGCCGGACGGCAGCGCCGTTCCCGGCAGGACCCGCAGCCGGCGGCCTCCGTCCAAGTCGTTCAGCCGCGCCAAAATTGCGCCCGTGCCGTCGGTCGAATGGTCATCGAGGACGAGCACCGAGAAATCCGGGTAGTCCTGTGCCAGGAGGGACGAGATGCAGGTTTCGATATTGCCGGCTTCGTTCCGGGCGGGGACGAGCACCGACACGGGTGGGAATTTCGCAGCCGCAGGGTAGCGGTCCAATCGCCGCACGGTCAGGTAATTGACAACTGCCGTGAACAAGCCGAAGGACAGGAAGAGGACGATCGCCAGCGGATGGGGGTGCTGGAGCAGGTTCACAGGCCCCCCCGGCTGGATAGGCTGCCGAGCCACGGGCGCAGTTGCGGGTGGCGCGCCAGGTCATGGCGGTGGGTCCAGGCGATCAGGATGGTATTGCAGGCCGCGAAGGCGACCAGCCAGGGGGGGCCGGCTAATATGGCATATCCCAGGAGGGAGAGCATCCCTGCGCTGGCCGCCCAGGCATGTTCGGTCTGCAGCAGGGTGGCCGGGACAGCCAGCAGGCCGTAGAGCGGGAAGGCCCACAAACCGACCAGCGCCACCCAGACCCCACCGGTCGCGCCGAGCGCCTTGCCGCCCTTGAAGCGCAGGAAGGGCGAGAAGGCGTGGCCCAGGATGGGCGCCAGGCAGACAGGGAGCAGGGACCACTCGCCCAGCCCGGCGCGCTGCGCCAGGTAGACCGGCAGGAAACCCTTGCCGATATCCAGCAGGATGGCCGGAATGCCGGCCTTCAACCCCCCGGCCTTGAGGGCGTTCGTCCCGCCGGGGTTGCCGTCCCCGACGGAGCGGATATCGCGATGCGCCAGCAGTTTCCCCATCAACAGCGAGAACGGGATGCTTCCAAGAATGAAACCCGCCAGGGTCCAGAGCAATATTCCGGTCATGCCTGCCTCCTGTGGTGCGAAGTGTCTCAACGGTTAAAACACAACCGGGCGTTTTGGAGGCGGTTAGAAAGCATCCGGGCGGACAATGGCGTCCGCCCGGATGAGTTATTTGATTTTCCCTTCCACCCATTCCCTGACGCTTGCCAGCGCTTCCGGGAGTTTGGCGGTTTCCCGGCCGCCGCCGAAGGCCAGGTGCGGCGCGCCGCCGCCGCCTGCCCCGAGTTGCCGCGAGACGTGACCTACCAGGTCGCCGGCCTTGATGCCCTTCCTGACCAGGTCCTGGGTCACAGCCGCCATGACCAGCGCCTGTCCATCCGCGGCGCGCGTGCCGATGACGCACACACCTTGCTCAGGGTACTTCTGCCGGAAAAGGTCCGCCAGGCGGGTGAGCGTATCCTTGTCGGCGCCATCGACCTGCTCCGCCAGGAGCCGGAGTCCGTTGATTTCAGCGGCCGCCTCCAACAGGCTGCCGAAGGTGGCTGCAGCCAGGTCCGCTTTCAAGGCGGCGGCTTGTTTCCGGACTGCGCCCAGTTCCTCCTGCAACGCTTCCACCCGGAGCGGCACTTCGTCCACCGCGGCTTTGAGGCTGGCGGCGGCCTGCTTGAGCAGTCGGGAACGCCTGGCAACCAGGTCATAGGCTCCCCGCCCGGTGACGGCTTCGATCCGGCGCACACCGGCGGCGGCGGAACTCTCGGAGACGACCAGGAACAGGCCAACATCCGAAGTCCGTTCGAGGTGCGTCCCGCCGCATAACTCATAGGAGAAGGGTTCACCCTCGGTTTCGAAACCGCCTATAAGTTCGTTCCTATCCTCCTCGGAGACAATGGCGATGGTGCGCACCTCTTCGCCATACTTCTCCCCGAAGAGAGCCATGGCGCCGCCGGAGATCGCCTGCCCGCGGGATTTGATATCGGAGACGACTGCCAGGTTGGCCGAGACTGCGTCATTGACGATCCGTTCGACTTTTTCCAATTGTTCAGGAGTCATGGCTTCTGGATGGTTGAAGTCGAAGCGCAGGTGGCCGGGCGCGACCAGCGAGCCTGCCTGGCGGGCGTGTTTCCCCAGCGCCTGATGCAGGGCGGCGTGTAAGAGATGGGTGGCGGTATGGTTGCGCATGATGTCGCGGCGGCGGGATTTGTCCACCACCGCGCTGGCGGTATCGCCCACCCGGGGCTTGCCCCGCACCACTTCCCCGGCATGGACGATCAACCCGGCCGACGGGCGGCGCAGGTCGGTCACTTCGATCTCCCAATCCCCGGCGGCGATGGTCCCGGTATCCGAGACCTGTCCCCCGGACTCGATATAGAAACCTGTGCGGGGCAGGATGACCTCGACCGCATCCCCGGTCTGCGCTTCGTTCACGGACTGCCCGTCCACAACCAGCGCCAGTACTTCGCCGACAGCCGTGGTCCCTTCGTAGGGATCCATCACGCCGTATGGGTCGTATGCCACGCCGTCTGGGAGTTTTCCATGCGCCTGGAGTTCCTTCAGGAGGGCGGCATAGAACTCTGCGTCCTCGCCGCCCATGCGGCCCATGGCCTTACCGGCTCCGGAGGCGATGCGGTGTTCGTCCATTGCAGAGCGGAAGCCGGCATCATCCACATCCAACCCCTGTTCACGGGCGATATCGCGGCTGATCTCCAACGGCAGGCCGTAGGTGGCATAGAGGTCGAATGCCATGCTTCCATCCAGTTCATTCTTCCCATCCCGCTGGACGGCATCCAGCAGGCTCTGCAGGTATGCCGTGCCGCCCTCCACGGTGCGGGCGAAGCGGGTTTCCTCGCGGGTCAGGTTGTCGAGGATGGCAATGCGGTGCGAGAGTACTTCGGGATAGAAACCGCCGTATTCGGCGATGAAGGCCTCCGCCACTGAGGCCAGGAACGGATTTTTCAGGCCGATCTTGCCGCCGAAACGCGCCGCCCGCCGGATGATCATGCGACAGATGTAATTGCGCCCAATGTTCCCCGGCACGACCCCGTCGGCGATCAGGAACGCTGCCGCCCGGGCGTGGTCGGCGATGACCCGGTACGGCGTGAAATCGGCGTACATCTGTTCGCGCGATTTCCCGGTCAGGCTGGCGAGCACATCCAACGCGCCTTTGAAGAGGTCGGTCTTGTAGTTGGAGTCGACCCCTTGCAGGACGGATACGATGCGTTCGAAACCCATCCCGGTGTCCACATGCGTGGCGGGCAGGGGTTCCAGGGTCTCGCCTTCCAGCAGGTTATATTGGATGAATACATTGTTCCATAGTTCCAGGTAGCGGCTGCACTCCCCATTGACGCCGCAGCGGTGGGGCCGGCCGCGCAGGTTATCGCGCTCCTCGCCCAGGTCGATGTGGATCTCGGAACAGGGCCCACATGGACCGGTCTCGGCCATCTGCCAGAGGTTGTCCTTCCGCCCGAAGAAGAGCGCGTGCTCCGGGTCAAAACCCGGCTGGGTGCGCCAGATGGCGGCAGCCTCCTCGTCGGTCGGGATGTCACCTTTGTCGTCCTTGAAACAGGTGGCGTAGAGTTTGTCCTTCGGCAATCCCCAGACCTCGGTCAGCAACTGCCACGACCAGGCAATGGCTTCCTTCTTGTAATAATCGCCAAACGACCAGTTGCCCAGCATCTCGAAGAAAGTGTGGTGGGCATCGTCGCGACCGACATCATCCAGGTCGTTGTGTTTCCCGGCCACCCGCATACACTTCTGCGAGTTGGCTGCCCGGCTGTATGGCCGCCGGTCGATACCGAGGAAGACATCCTTGAACTGCACCATGCCCGAATTGGTGAATAACAGCGTCGAATCGCCGCCGGGGACGAGCGACATGGACGGCACGAAAGTATGTCCATGCTCGACGAAGAAGTCGATAAACGACTGGCGGATCTCGTTCCCGGATAATTTCTTGACCATACGCTCTCCAATAATTCTTTTCTACCGGCGGGTGCGTTCATCGCCCAAGCCGAATGCAGCGAATTATACCAAGTTTGGCCGGCCTGCCCTTTCCTGCCGCCTGAAGCCGGACATTCGGTATAATCGAATGGATGGACCTCTCCCCGCTCCCGCCGCCGGTCTGGATCGCAACCCCCGCCGCCCTGCGCCGCATGGCGCTCGAATTGGAAGGCGAACCGCGCCTGGCGCTGGACACCGAATCGAACTCGCTCCACGCCTACCGCGAACGCGTCTGCCTGGTGCAGATCTCCACTTCCCGCCGGGATTACCTGGTCGACCCGTTCGCCCTGCCGGACCTCTCGCCGCTCGCCCCCATTTTGTCCAACCATCTACAGGAAAAAGTATTGCACGCAGCAGAATACGATGTCATCTGCCTGCGGCGGGATTTCGGCTTCAACCTGGTGAATACTTTCGACACCATGCAGGCCGCCCGCATCCTGGGCTATCCGGCTGTCGGTTTGGAGGCGATGCTTGCCGAAAAGTTCCAGGTGCATCTCGACAAGCGTTTCCAGAAGGCCGACTGGGGCCGCCGTCCGCTGGGGAGGGAACAACTGGAATACGCCGGGATGGACAGCCATTTCCTGCTCGACCTGCGCGATGCCCTCCAGCCGGAATTGGTCGAAAAAGGCCGCTGGCAACTGGCGCAGGAGGAGTTTTCCCGCCTGGAACGCAGCGAGAACCATGCCGATACAGGTCCCTCCTGGTTGAGGGTCAGTGGAGTACAGAAACTCAGACCGCCCGAGACGGCCATCCTGCGGGAACTCTGCCGCTGGCGCGAAAGACTGGCCGAACGCCTCGACCGCCCCGTCTTCAAGGTGATCGGGGACGATAAACTCACAGCCCTGGCTGTCGGCGCGCCGCAGGCCCTGGCGGACCTCGAGCCGGCCGGGCTGACCTTGCGCCAGGTACAGCTCTACGGGAGCGATCTGCTGCGCGCCATCCGGCGCGGCCAGGAGTCGCCGCCCCTGGTCCAGCCGAAAACCAGGCGACAGCCGGCCGCCCAGGTCCTGCGGCTGGATGCCCTTCGCGCCTGGCGGAAGAAAGCCGCCGCCGAGATGGGCGTCGAATCCGACCTGGTGCTGCCGCGCCCGTTCATGCAGGCCATCGCCGAGCAGGCGCCGCACGATATCGCTGCCCTGGCTGCCTGTATGCCGGATTCCCCCTGGCGCCTGGCGCGCTATGGCGAAGAGATCCTGAAAGCGATCAAGGTAAAGTGATATGAAGATCATCTTCCACGGCGCAGCCCAGACTGTAACCGGCTCGCAACACCTGCTGGAGATCGATGGTTCACGCCTGCTGCTGGAATGCGGCCTGTTCCAGGGCCGCCGGGCGGAGACCTACAACCGGAACCTTGAATTTCCCTTCGATCCTGCCTCCCTCGAGGCAGTCATCCTGTCCCATGCCCACATCGATCATAGCGGGAACCTGCCCAACCTGGTGAAGAACGGTTATGCCGGTCCGATCTACGCCACGCCGGCGACCGCCAGCCTGGCGGATATCATGCTGCGCGATTCCGGCCACATCCAGGAATACGACGCCCAGTTCATCAATCGCAAGCGCGCCGAACGCGGCGAACCCCCGGTGGATCCTCTCTATACACAATTGGATGCAGCCCGGGTAAACGCCCAGTTCGAACCGGTGGCTTATAACGAATCCTTCACTCCCGTCCCCGGCGTGCAGGCAAAACTGGTGGATGCCGGTCACATCCTGGGATCCGCATCCGTCTCCCTGCGCATCGAGGAACACGGGCGCACATACCATGTCTGGTTTTCTGGAGACATCGGACGGTTCAACCTGCCTCTCCTGCGAGACCCCATCCTGCCGGACAGGGACGTTGACTACCTGATCATGGAATCAACCTACGGCGATAAAAGCCATGAGCCGATCGAGGCCGCCTACCAGGAATTCCGCCAGGTAGTGCGCACAACGGTCCGCAAGGGTGGCAAGGTCATCATCCCGGCCTTTGCTGTCGGGCGGACGCAGGAATTGGTTTACTACCTGAACCGGATGATCGACAGCCGTGACCTGCGTCCGGTCCCGGTCTTCGTGGACAGCCCACTGGCGGTCAATGCCACCGAGATCTTCGAGAAATACCCGGATTGCTACGACCGCGAGACTCACGATTTCATCCGTTCCCGCCGCCACCCGGCGCTGGAATTCAAGACATTGTCCTATACCCGGGCTGCCGAGGAATCGAAAGCCATCAACCTGGTCAAGGGGCCGGCAGTCATCATCTCCGCCTCGGGCATGGCAGAGAACGGCCGCATCCTGCACCACCTGCGGAACAACATCGAAGACCCGAGCAATATGATCCTGATCGTATCCTGGCAGGCGCCTGATACACTGGGCCGTCGCCTGGCCGAACGCCAGCGCCAGGTGCGCATTTTCGGCGAGACATACACCCGCCGGGCCGGGGTTGCCACCATCGGCGGGCTATCGTCGCATGCCGGGCAAAACCTGCTGGTGGATTACGCCACCGTCTCGCCGAAAAACCTCAGGCAGGTCTTCCTGGTACATGGTGAACCGCGCGCCGCATACGCATTGCAGGCCAAACTTGCCGGGAAAGGGATAAGGCAGGTTATCTTCCCGGAACGAGGCCAGGAGATCGAGATTTAAGTTATAATACCGCCCGCCGAGACAAGCGTTCCCGATCCGTGACACGTGACACTTGACACTTGACATGTGAACAAGACACGAGGACGCTTGCTTCTGAACCTGGAGAGGTGCCAGAGTGGCTGAATGGGACGGTCTCGAAAACCGTTGTGGGCTTCGGTCCACCGTGGGTTCAAATCCCACCCTCTCCGCTGATCGACCCTGAAGGCTCATTCGCCTTTGGGGTTTTTGCTTCGTGGTAAGATTGCACCGATGAAGATCACTGTCGCCCTCGCCCAAATCAACACCCGGCTTGGGGAAGTCCGGTCCAACCTGGAGAAACACCTCGCACTGGCACAGGAAGCCCGATCACAGGGGGTGGAATTACTGGTCTTCCCCGAACTCTCCCTGACGGGCTACATTCTACAAGACCTCGCCCCAACTGTCGCCTGCCGTCCTTCGCCCGGCGACCCGGTCTTCGGTCCGCTGCTGGTGGCCAGCCGCGGGCTGGACCTGGTGGTCGGTTTCGTGGAAGAGGACCACCGTTCGCGTTTCCATATCGCTTCCGCCTACTTGTCCAGCGGCGAGGTCATCCATATCCATCACAAAGTATATCTCCCGACCTACGGCCTTTTCGACGAAGGCCGTTTCTTTGCCCGGGGGGACTCGGTACGCGCCTTCGATACCCGCTTCGGGCGGATGGGGTTGCTGGTCTGCGAAGATTTCTGGCACGTCTCCCCACCCTACCTGTTGTGGCTGGATGGAGTGGAACTGTTCCTGTTCACATCCGCCTCCCCCGGCCGCGGCCTGACCGCCGAGCCGCAACTGGAGTCCGCCCTTTGGGTGGAACGGGTCAACCAGGCTTATGCCAGCCTGTTCACCGCCTTCATTGCCCATGCCAACCGCACCGGTTTCGAGGATGGACTCAATTTTTGGGGCGGCTCGACGGTCTTCGACCCGGAAGGCGCCCTGCTGGTGAAAGCCCCTTATTTCGAGGAATCCCTGACCCCGGTCGAGATCGATCTCAACCAGATGCGCCGGACGCGCGCCCGGCTGCCGCTCCTGCGGGACGAACGGCCCGAACTGGTGGAAAGGGAAATTGGAAGGATCCTTCATGGACATCAACCTATCCATAGAACCTGAACTTGTCCGCAAGATCCTGGCGGATTTTATCCATTCCGAGATTACCCGCGTCGGATACAAGCGGGCGGTGGTCAACCTCTCCGGGGGCTTGGATTCCGCCGTAGCCTGCATCCTGGCGGCCCAGGCCCTCGGTCCGGAAAATGTACTGGCGCTGCGGCTGCCGTACAAATCTTCCGCCCAGGATTCGCTCGATCATGCCCAACTGGTCATCGACCAGACCGGCATCCAGTCCCGGACGATACCCATCACCGAAATGGTCGATCCGCTCATCGCATCTGATCCGCATATGAACTCCATCCGCAAGGGGAACATCATGGCGCGCATGCGGATGATCGCAGCCTACGACCAGTCCGAAGCCTTCAATGGACTTGTGGTGGGTACAGGCAACAAGACCGAGATCCTGCTCGGCTACACCACCCTGTTCGGCGACTCGGCGTGCGCCTTGAACCCGATCGGCGACCTCTACAAGACCCAGGTCCGCCAGCTTGCCCGGGGGATCGGCGTCCCTGAGCCGATCATCGCCAAACCTCCCTCAGCCGACCTGTGGGCCGGCCAGACCGACGAGGATGAACTCGGTTTCGCCTACGCCGAGGTGGACCGCCTGCTCTTCCTGATCGTGGACCAGCGCTACAGTGCGCGGGAATGCATCGAGGCTGGTTTCGAGCCTGGTTTTGTGCAGCGGGTCGGGGAGCGAATCAAGAAGAACCAGTTCAAGCGTATGCTGCCACCCATCGCCAAACTCAGCAACCGTACAATCGGTTATGACTTTCTGTACCTGCGCGATTGGGGCACATAGCAAACACCAAAGGATACTGCCAACTCATGGCTTTCTGCATCCCGCCTGCGCTGAAACATCGCCGGTTCCGTTCCCTCTGGCTTGGCCTCCTCGTTTCGATCACCGGTTCCCAGATGCAACTCGCAGCCATCCACTGGCATATCCGCGACCTGACCGGCGAACCGGACCCCCTCGCCCTGAGCAGGATCGGCCTGGCGCGCATCCTGCCCATCATCCTGTTCTCGTCCATCGGTGGACCAGCGGCGGATTCACTCAACCGGCGCAGGATCCTGTTCGCCACCCAGAGCATGATGGCCTTGGTGGCAATGGCCCTCTACCTGCTGACTTTCTCCGGCGGGATCAGCATCTGGTTCGTTTACGCCCTGACCGCCGTCCAGGCGGCCGCCATGGCCTTTGACCTGCCCGCCCGCCAGGCGCTTGCGCCAAACCTTGTCCCAGGCAAGGACCTGCCCAGCGCATTCAGCCTGTAATCCATGGCAATCAATACCGGGGCTGTGATTGGCCCGATGCTCGGTGGATTGGTCATTGCCACCCTGGGGATGGAATTCACGTATCTCTTCAATGCAATTTCCTTACTGGCGGTTATCGCGGCCTTGTTCATCATCGGGTTTGTCACACAGGATACGAAAAACTCCGGCGGGATCAACCTCCGCGCCACGCTGGAAGGCGTTCGGTTCATCGGTTCCAGGCCGATCATCCTTTCCACCATGCTGCTCGATTTCTTTGCCACGTTCTTTGCGTCGGCGAATACGATGATGCCGATCGTGGCCCGTGATATTCTTAAAGTCGGCGAAGTCGGATATGGTTGGCTGGTATCCGCCCAGTCCATCGGGTCGGTGACGGCGGCTGCGATTGTCTCCCAGGTCGCGAATCTGCGAAGGCAGGGTCCGATCATCCTGGGCGCGGTATTCGCCTTCGGCGCCGGGACAATCGTCTTTGGCCTGGTGGAGGCATTTCTTCCTGCCATGCTGGACCTGGTCGCGATCGGCGCGGCGGATGCAGTCAGCGCCATCATCCGCAACACCATCCGCCAGTTACAAACACCGGACCACATCCGCGGCCAGATGACGAGTATCAACCAGATCTTCTTTCAAGGTGGACCGCAGTTGGGCGAACTGGAGGCAGGGCTTGTCGGGAGCTTGTTCGGGGTCCCGGCCGCTATCATCAGCGGCGGAATTGGCGCTATCCTGGCCGTAATGTTCACCATGGGAAAGCGGCCGCAATGGCGCAAATATAATGGCGATGAACAGATTATGGCGGGAATACCGGTAGATTAGACCAAACCGCCTTTCATTCACCCCACCCGACCCGGCGATTCAGCGGGTCGTGTTTTTTCTCCAATTGGAAACCAATCCATATGACAACCTTCCTCAAAATACATGACAATCGCGCTTGTATCGGGAAGTCGATATTACTACAATTTTAGTTAACGATTACTTGAATTGTAAAGGTTATTCAATGTTCCGAGTCAATCGCCAAACAGACTATGCGATCCGGGTCATCCTCGCCTTGGCCAAACAGCCGGAAGGGACGCGTCTCTCAACGGGCCAAATCGGCCAGGAAATGCTCATTCCGAAAACATTCCTACCGCGGATCGTGGCCCGACTGGCGCAAAACGGATTGATTAAAACCTTTCCGGGGCGCGATGGCGGCTTGATGCTGTCGCGTACGGCTACAGCAATAAATTTACTAGATGTAATGGATGCCTTCGAGGGCGCCATGTTACTTTCCGAATGTATGTTGGGCGAACAAGCCTGTCCATTCGAGGATAATTGCCCGGTCCGGAAACGCTGGACCCGATTACAGAACGTAATCGCCAACGAACTCGCCCAAACCAGTTTTTATGATCTCGCACAGGAGGCTAAAGGACAAGATCCCACCACCCTGCTCCGTCCACTGATGGATACCCAACCATAAACCAAGAACAAGGAGGCAAATCTATGGATGCTCTTCTACTGGCACGGCTGCAATTTGCAATCACCACCATCTACCACTTCTTCTTCGTTCCCCTCACGCTCGGTCTCTCCATTTTCGTTGCCCTGCTGGAGACCAAGTATGTCCGCACCGGCGATGAGAACTACAAGAAGATGACAAAATTCTGGGGGACGATATTCCTCATCAACTTCGCCATCGGCGTCGTTACCGGCATCGTGCAGGAATTCCAGTTTGGGATGAACTGGTCCGAGTATAGCCGTTTTATGGGCGATATCTTTGGCGCGCCTCTGGCAATCGAAGCCCTTCTGGCATTCTACATGGAGTCCACTTTCATCGGAATGTGGATCTTCGGCTGGAACACGCTATCCAAGAAAACCCACCTGGCCGCCGCCTGGCTGGTGGCGATTGGCTCGAATATCTCAGCTCTCTGGATCCTGATAGCCAATTCCTTCATGCAGAATCCGGTGGGATATGGGCTCGAAGATGGACGCGCCACCATGCAGGATTTCTTCGCCCTCATCATAAACCCAAACGTGCTCTATCAGTTCCCGCATGTGCTCACCGCGGGGATCGCGATGGCCGGTTTTGTTGTGATGGGATTCAGCGCATGGCACCTGCTTCGCAAGCATGAAGTGGCCGTCTTCCGCCCCTCCTTCCACCTGGCCGCGATCTTTGCCTTGATCGGCTCAGCGCTAGTCGGCACGATCGGCCACTTCCAGGGACAATTTCTGGTGCAACACCAACCGCTCAAGATGGCCGCCGCCGAGGCGCTCTGGGAAACCGAACAACCGGCAGGCTTCTCGATTATTGCCGGCATTGATGAAGGTGCGCAGGAGAACTCCTTTGAATTCAAAGTACCCGGCGTATTATCATTCCTCTCATATAACAACTTCACCGGGGAGGTGAAAGGACTGAAAGACCTCCAATCGGAGGCGGTGGCACAATACGGCGAAGGCAATTACATCCCACCGGTTGCACTCAACTTCTGGTCCTTCCGGGTCATGGTCAGCGCTGGCTCTCTCATGGTCATACTGGCCTTACTAGGAGTTATCTGGAGCGCCGGGAAAAACGTAATCGACAAACGACGGGGATTCCTAAAGGCATTGCTCTTCGCCCCGATCCTGCCCTACCTGGCAGTCACCTTCGGCTGGGTCCTGGCAGAAACAGGCCGCTGGCCGTGGATCGTGTTTGGACTTCAAAAAGTCGAAGATGCCATATCGCCCAATGTTCCCGCTTGGAACATTGCCCTCTCGTTGATCATCTTCTTCGTCCTCTACACCGTTTTGACGGTTATCGCCTTCAAACTGGGCATCAAGTACGGCAAGAGCGATATCAGGACCAAAGATCCGGTTGCAGCCGAGTAAAGGAGAAAATAACATGGACCTCAACACCATTTGGTTTATCCTTGTAACCGTCCTGTTCATCGGATTCTTCTTCCTTGAGGGCTTCGACTACGGGGTTGGCATCCTGCTCCCCTTCCTCGGAAAAAAGGACGAAGAGCGCCGTGCCATCATCAACACGATCGGCCCGGTCTGGGATGGAAACGAAGTCTGGATGTTGACGGCGGGCGGCGCAATGTTTGCATCCTTCCCGCACGTATACGCTACCCTCTTCAGCGGTTTCTACCTGGCGCTGGCGCTGATGCTCGTCGCGCTCATCCTGCGCGGCGTGGCATTCGAATACCGGCAGAAGTACGCCGACCCTGCCGCTCGGAAACGCTGGGACCTGGCGATCTTCATCGGAAGCGCTCTGCCGGCCCTGCTGTGGGGTGTGGCGGTTGGCAACCTGATGCGCGGCGTAGCCATCGATGCGGATATGTATTACTGGGGCGGTCTGCTCCCCCTGCTCAATCCGTATTCGATCCTGGGCGGTCTGGTATTCGTTTCCCTGTTCACCATGCACGGCGCCAATTACCTGGCATTGAAGACTGAAGGCGAATTGGTAACCCGCGCCAAAAAAATTGCTTTCCAGTCCTGGATTGTCGCGACCGTTCTGACAGTGGCTTTCGTGGTGTGGACCTTCTTTGCCACTGATATCCTGACCAAGCCCGGCGTCAATGGTTTGATCCCGGCCAGCCTGGCAGCCATCGCGCTGCTGACTGTGGGCTGGTTCATCAGGACCGGCAAACATGGCAGGGCATTCGTCAGCGGTTCATTGACAATCGTCTTCGCGACCGTGATGGTCTTTGCCGGCTTGTTCCCCCGAATCCTGATCTCCACGCTCGATCCCGCCTACAGCCTGGATATCTGGAATGCAGCATCCACCCCCTACACCCTGACAGTGATGACAATCGTTGCCGGCATCTTCGTCCCTATCGTCCTGGTCTACCAGGTCTGGAGTTATCGCGTCTTCCGGAAACGGGTCAAAGTTGACCCGAAGACCCTGGTTTACTGAGAACCACGGGATACACCGGAGCAGCGTATTATTCGATGGCTGCTCCGGTTTTTTAATCCAGTCTTGCCTTCGGGTAGTCTCCCTGTTTCGTGTTGTTCAAGTGCGTCCACCACGGAGACGCCGAGAATACAGAGAAATAACTCTCTGAATCTCCGTGAACTCCGGGGCTCTGTGGTGAATTGTTACTACAAGCGGTCAACAACACGAATGGGGAGAACTTTGTGCCTTCGATATTGACACAAAACAAACCCGACCTTAAACTATGGATAACGCGCAATATTAATTTTTCACTCCGCTGTCTGGGTTAGGAGGCTGAATGGATCCTACTACACTCTCTCGTCTACAATTTGGTCTTACAACGATATATCACTGGTTGTTCGTCCCTCTGACCTTGGGGATGGGTTGGTTCGTGGCGTACATGCAAACACGCTACTACCAAACAAGGGATGAGACATATCGCAAGATGTCGAAATTCTGGGGGAAGATATTCCTGATCAACTTCGCTATTGGGGTTGTGACGGGTATCGTCCAGGAATTCCAGTTCGGGATGAACTGGTCGGAATACTCGCGTTATGTTGGAGATATTTTCGGCGCCCCTCTCGCCATTGAAGCCTTGTTGGCATTCTTCCTCGAGTCCACCTTCCTGGGAGTCTGGATATTCGGCGAGGGGAAGGTCCCGGAGAAAATCCACCTGGCATCGATCTGGCTGGTAGCGGTAGGCTCCAACCTTTCCGCCGTCTGGATCTTGATCGCTAATGGCTGGATGCAACACCCAGTCGGCTATACGATCAATGAAGCGACTGAACGCGCTGAACTGAACGATTTCTTCGCCCTCATCAGTAATGAAAAGGCCTGGGTTTTCATCTGGCATACCCTGGCGGACGGCCTGGCCATGGCTGCCTTCCTGATCCTCGCCATCAGCGCCTGGCATCTCGTACGAAAACAGCATCTCGATTTCTTCAAGCGCTCGTTCGAAATGGCCGCCTTGGTCGGCTTGATCGCCAGCGCCCTGGTCTTCCTCGGAGGCCATACCATGGGGCAATTCATGTATGATTCGCAGCCGATGAAACTGGCAGCGCTGGAAGCCGTCTGGGAGACCGAACAACCAGCCTCCTTCTCACTCATCACGATCGGCGACCTGACCGGAAAACAGGAGGTCTGGTCGGTGCGCATCCCTTATGCCATGAGTTTCCTGGCCTGCAACAACTTCGAGTGCGAGGTTAAAGGCGTCAACGAACTGCAGGCCCTCTATGAATCTCAATATGGACCGGGGGATTACATCCCGCTGATGGTGGTCACCTATTGGACTTTCCGGATCATGATGGGCTTTGGGTTCATCATGATGGGCGCATCAGCCTGGTTCCTGTACGCCACCCGCCGCAAGGATTACGAAACTACCCGCTGGATGAAATTGGTGCCGTTTGGGGCGCTACTCCTGCCATACCTGGCCAACGCATCCGGCTGGATACTGACTGAAATGGGCAGGCAGCCCTGGATAGTTTTCGGCTTGTTGAAAGTGGAAGATGCCGTATCGCCTAACCTGACAACCGCCGACCTCCTCATTTCACTTGTCGGTTACACGCTCCTGTATGGCGCCTTGGCAGCCGCCATGGTCTACCTGATCAAAAAGACAGCCGTAGGCGGACCCGGGGCTGCGATGCACGAATCGGTCGATGCCGCCCCGACGCTTGTCCCGGCACGCAAGAAGGATTGATCGGTTTACGCGATCGATCCAAAGAGAATAAGGAGTAAGATCATGTCCTATGAATTCCTGCAAACCCTGTGGTTCGTTTTGATCGCCGTCCTATGGATCGGTTTCTTTTTCCTGGAAGGATTCGACTTCGGCGTTGGGATGCTCCTGCCTTTCATGGGAAAAAAGGATACCGAGCGCCGGACTATCATAAATACCATAGGTTCGGTATGGGATGGAAACGAAGTGTGGCTGCTCACCGCCGGCGGAGCGACATTTGCTGCATTTCCACACTGGTATGCAACCATGTTCAGCGGTTTCTACCTGGCTCTGTTCCTGCTCCTGGCAGGCCTCATCCTGCGCGGTATTTCCTTCGAGTATCGCTCCAAGGACCCCAACCCGAAGTGGCGCAATACTTTCGACTGGATGATCGCGGTTGGCTCGTTCCTGGCTGCCTTCCTTCTTGGGACGGCATTTGCCAACCTGGCACAAGGTGTACCTATCGATGAGAACATGATGTTTACCGGCGATCTTTTCACTCTACTAAATCCCTACGGTATCCTGGGAGGAGCGACAGCTGTTTCCATCTTCCTCCTGCATGGAGCAAATTTCCTGGCTCTGAAACTTGAAGGTGAATTGCTCGAACGCATCCGACCCATTGCATCAAAACTATGGATTGGCGCATCCATCCTCTCAATATCCTTCGGAACCTATACCTACTTCGCAGGATTCTGGTCTCGAGGCCGGATCGATCCAGGTATCGCGCCCATCGCCACCATCGTGACCCTCCTTGCAGCTGGATACTTTATCCAGCGCAAGCGGGAGGGCTGGGCATTCATCCTCGTGGGTATGAATATTATATTTACACAAATATCCTTTTTTTCGATGATGTTCCCGAACGTCATGCTTTCTAGCGCCGATCCTGCCTTCAACCTGACAATCTACAATGCATCATCATCGTTCTATACTTTACAGGTGATGAGCATCGTCGCATTGGTTTTCACGCCGATCGTCCTGGCATACCAGGGCTGGGCCTACTGGGTCTTTCGGAAAAGGATCAAAGCCGATCCCAAGTCGCTCATTTATTGAACCTTTAACAGATGATTTGACTGACAGTCGCACCGGGCATTCACCCTACGCCTTCCATACGATTCTGTCAGGATGGACGGCAGGCGATTGACTTTGCATTCAATTCGCAATATACTCAAATCAGGAAATCCGCCTATGCGAGTGCAGAAGCACATAACCCGAATAACCAGGAAGGCACGCTGATACAACGCGTGCCTTCCATATTTTTCCTGACCAAGGAGAAGGAACATGGACTCTGGAATGATCGGAAAGATCGAAAAAGCGAAACGTTATGCGAAGGAACGCCACCGTTTCCACTTCGAATCCTTTTCAGTTTCAATCGACGGCGAGAACAACAACCATCGAGTTGGTTACAAGGATAATAAATGGACCTGTGATTGTGATTTCTTTCGGTCACACAGCGTTTGCACCCATACCATGGCCCTCGAAGAAATCCTGCAAGGGATGATCCCCACCGCCTGATGACCTGACAACTGGAAACACTCCCCGCATTCGGGGAGTGTTTTTTCGGGTAAAATCTGGACTTATGACCTCCATTTCCCGCCGAGACTTCATCAAATTGGGCGCCCTGTCGCTGGGCAGCCTTGCTTTTACGCCCTTCCTTCCCGAACTAGGCGAGTTCGAATCCCGCAACCTGGCGCGCGTTACCGTGGATCGGGTCAGTATCTACAAAGAACCGTCGGACGAGAGCCCCATTGTCGGACAGTGGTATCGGGATGACCTGGTACACATCTACGGTGAAGTGGTTGCAGAACGCCCCTCGTACAACCCGGTCTGGTACCGGGTTTGGGGAGGTTACATGCACCGCGCCCGACTCCAGCGCGTTGGCATCCACCTTAATCCCGTCCAACCAGTCATCCCCGAGAGCGGCCAACTGGCCGAAGTCACTGTCCCGTTCAGCCAATCCTATCGATACCTGAAGTACGATGAGCGCTGGATCCCGCTCTACCGGCTCTACTCCGGAACAACCCATTGGGCGCTCGCACTGGAGACCGGCCCGGATGGAAAAGCCTGGTACCGCCTGCGACATGGCGCCTATCGCGATATCCATTACCATGTCCCAGCCGAGCACCTGCACCTGTATACACCGGATGAACTCGCCCCGATCTCGCCGGAAATCCCCCACAGCCAGAAACGGATAGAGGTCGACCTCACCCGGCAACAAGTGACCGCATTCGAGAATGGGCTTGCCATCTTCCAAACCACCATTTCTTCCGGTATCCCAAGCGGCAGCAACACCGACAGCGGCATCCCAACCACAACCCCTGACGGCAATTTCAGCGTCCTGAACAAGATGCCCTCCGCCCATATGGGAGATGGCAACCTGGCTTCCGACCTGGAAGCCTACGAACTACCCGGCGTACCCTGGAACTGTTACTTCACACAACTCGGCCACGCCTTCCATGGTACGTACTGGCATGATAATTTCGGCGTCCCTATGAGTCATGGTTGCATCAACATGCGCACCGAGGACGCCCGGTGGCTCTTCCGCTGGACCCGACCGGTGATCGACCCGGATGAGCGGGAGCAATTCGGGACCGGTACCGCCATCTCGATCTACTATTAGAGATGCCGACCCTGACCTGGCCTGGGAAATCCCTGCCGGACCTTCAGCCTGCCAGGTTGATGTCCGTCGCTGACATTTATCCGGGGGGTTCCGGCTACCCTAATAGAAAGGCTTGTGACCGCCTGCTTTTGGGGGATAACTTGAAGATCATGGAAGCGCTTCTGCCTGAATACGAGGGGCGGGTCGACCTGATCTATGCCGATCCGCCTTTCTTCACGAACAAGCGCTACCCGTCCAGGGTCGGACGTGACGAGGACTCGCGGCGACCTGAAGCCTGGCTCCTGGGGGAAGGATATGCCGATCACTGGCCGGACCTGGATGCGTACCTGGACTTCCTCTACCCACGCCTGGTGAGGATGCACCGGCTACTTTCTCCCTCTGGCAGTCTCTACCTGCACCTGGACTGGCACGCCGATGCCTGCGCCCGGTTATTATTGGACGAAATATTCGGTCGTGAACGATTCCTGAACGAGATCATCTGGCTGTACCATGGCCCTTCTCCCATCCGGACGGCCTTCAACCGGAAGCATGATGTCATCCTGGTCTACAACAAGAGCAAAAACTACACCTTCAACGTCGATGCCGTACGCCAGCCCTATCACCCGAATACCAAGAAAACCTTCGACTCGTCCCGCAAGGCTGGCTTTGGCAAGGTCCCCGACCTGGAACGCGGCAAGGTACCCGAGGATTGGTGGTATTTCCCGGTGGTTGCGCGTCTTCATAACGAGCGGACGGGATACCCTACCCAGAAGCCTGAAGCATTGCTCGAACGGATAGTACTTGCTTCCAGCAATCCCGGCGGACTGGTGGCCGATTTCTTCTGCGGTTCTGGCACATCCCTCGCAGTAGCATCCCGCCTGGGGCGACGATTCATCGGCTGCGATAGCGCCTGGCAGGCCATACACACATCCAGATGCCGGCTCCTCGATTCCACCCGGGCTCCGTTTACAATCGAGAGGGGTACCGACCTGTCAATCCCTGCTGTAAATGGCAGATTGCCGGTATCGGTAACAGGGAATATCGTTCGCATGGAAGATGCGCTCAACCTGGATTACTGGGAAGTCGACCCAGCCTGGGATGGGACAACCTTCCGCAGCGCGGCCCAGGCCCGGCGTCCGAACCGTTCTGGCAAGATACCGGTGGAAATCAAACTGCCCGTAGCAGGTGGAAAAACTTGCATTCGGGCAGTCACAATCGAAGGGGAACAAATGGAATTCTGCGGATAATTTTCGCCGAGTTTATACATCCAACCGGTAACCGACACCTCTCACCGTCTTCAAGAAGCGGGGTTTGTTGGGGTCCACTTCTATGGCTTGCCTGAGCCACGAGATATGGACATCCAGTGTGCGGGTATCGTCGGTATAATTCGTCTCCCAAACCTTTGAAAACAAGGCTTTACGTTCGACTACCGCCCCGCGGTGCTGTAGCAGCACTTGCAACAAAGCGACCAGTCGGGGTGTCAGCCGGATCTGTTTTCCGAGGCTGCGGACAGTACGCTGCTCGACATCCAACAGGATCGGCCCTGCCTGGATGCAATTCTTGCCATCCCCCGGCAGCAGCCTGCGGACACGGTTGACAAGTTTCTGGATCGTGAATGGCAGATGGAGGAGCACATCCGCGTCTGCCTTTTCCACAACGACATCCTTGTCGACGATCAGGATGATTGGCGTCTGGCGGGATTTTTCCCGCAGCGATTGGCAAATGCGTTTCCCGCTAGTGCGCAGGCTGGCGGCATTGATGATGATGGCATCTGGCGATATGTCCTTCAGAAGTCGCGCCAGGGCCTGGCTGCCATTGGAAGCCAGGAATACCTCGAAGTTCTTTCGTCGCAGAGATGGCGCGAAAGCCGGGTGGTCTGCATGCCTTCCCTCAATCACCAGGAGTATTTTCTGTTCCATAAGAGTTTTTTTACGGCGGGATATACCTCATCCTAGAACTTTTAACATTATACACCAATGTTAAAAATTCCCGCCAGACCTTTAGTACCAGACCAATCCTCCTCAAGCCGGCAGGGCTTTCTTAAAGTCGCAAGATGATGGTCAAAGCCGCCAGGGGATTAGCGTCAAAGATGCGCCTGGCTTGGGCATGATTAGTAAACCCATGCTTGCAGAATAAGGCGATG
>Ga0194126_10003390_pt1 | contig 25284 bp, 18 predicted proteins | sample TA2KigC150mmetaG_FD_148641 | JGI IMG/M metagenome (GOLD analysis project Ga0194126, IMG submission 148641) | Freshwater microbial communities from Lake Tanganyika, Tanzania - TA2015035 Kigoma Deep Cast 150m | ecosystem: Environmental > Aquatic > Freshwater > Lake | place: Tanzania: Lake... | reverse complement strand
CCCAGGAGTCTCACTTCGCGTGCTGCTTGTCGCCGTCGTTCTCCTCCTGCTAGGGACCGGGCCTGCCTCCGCCGCTTGCGAACAGATCGATCCTCCCGGCCTTCTGCCTGAGGACACGGCATGCGAGGGCTGGCTTCGCGATGGAGCTCCGAGGACGGCCTACTCCTTTCAGGAGCTTGCGCAGATCATCGACGGCGCGGCGGGGTTGCACGACCAGTATGGCTTCGTCTCCGCCGCGTTTCAGAACTACGCAGGGGCGGATTCCGCTCGCGGCGACTCGGGGGCGGCGGGGACGGCCGTCGTGGCCGCCACGCTGGCCCTGTTCAACCAGGGGACCGCCGAGAACGCTTCCCTTCTCTACGGTGACCCCGCAAGCGGGATGGGCGAGCCCGTCCCGGATTGGCGCTGTGGCGGGGAGGCCCGATTCCGGGTCGCGCCGGGTTCCACGATCCTGCAGTTCCGGGAGCAGTGCTTCTTCGGATCGATCGTGGTCCTCTCGGGCGAAGAGGCGGGGCTCGACGGGGCCCGCTGTCTGGCGGAGCGCGCGTGCTCCCTGGTGCAGCAGGCCGTCCCCGTGAAGAGGGAAGCGTGGGGGAGCCTCCGGGCCCTCTTTCGATGACCGATGCCCGCGCGGGAGCCCGGCCCATCGGGAGCGGCCGGCGCGACCCAGCGCATACATCAAGGAGGTTATGCGATGCGTGATCACAGCGGCCGCAGGGGCTCGACGGCGGACGGCGATCTGCCCGCCAAGGCCGGATCGGGCGGGAAGACGCGTCACGACGGGCTTGGCCTCGATCCGTGGGGCGCGCTCCTGACCCGGCGCCGGTTCCTCGGAGCAACCGCCATGGGGGCTGTCGGCATTCTCAGCGCCCGGGACCTCCTGGCGCCCAAGCCGACGCGCGCCGATGGGCGATCCACGCGCGTCGTTCGGACCTACCACGCAGGCGCCACGACCGGGTGGACGACGGTCAACCAGGGGCCCGTCGACATGATGGTCCACGCGGCCATCCGCGCCCTCACAGGCGTCGGCGTGACCGCCTGGGCATGGAAGAGCCTCTTCCCGGGGATCACCGCCGCGCACAAGGTCGGCCTCAAGATCAATCTCGCCTGCGGGGACGTCCCGACTCATCCCCAGATCGTCAACGCGATCATCGATGGCCTGCTCATGATGGACTTGAACGGCGCGACGCTGCCGGAGGAGAACATCATCGTCTGGGACATGGACAACGCCTTCTTCTGCGCGCAGACCGGATATGCGGTCAACTACGGAGGCCCCGGAGTCCAGTACTTCGGCACCGACCACGCGGGCGTAGGGTTCGACACCGGCAGGAGCTTCGTCATCCAGCATCCGCACGGCTCCACCACGACGCATCATCCCTCCCGGATCCTGTCGCAGATGATCGACTACATGATCAACGTCGCGGTCATCAAGGACCACAGCGACGCGGGAACGACGCTCTGCCTCAAGAACAACTACGGCTCCTTCGACAACGTCTGGGTGAGCCAGATGCACAGGAGCGGCTACTACGGGGACGGCCACACGAGAGGGGAACCCGAGCTGAATCGCGTGATGCGCGACGAACTGGGCAACAAGACCAAGCTCTTCGTGGTGGACGCGACCTTCGGTCTCTACACGGGCGGCCCGGGGTACACTCCCCCGGGGCATACCCCCCCGAACTGGAGATACAACAGCCTCATCATGGGGCTCGACCCGGTCGCTGTGGATACGATCGGAACCGCCAAGATCAACGAGGAGCGGATTCGAAACGGCCTGGGCGCTCTGACCCCGAGCCACATCCATGCGGCCGCCCAGCCTCCCTATAGCCTGGGAACGGACGAGATGGCACAGATCGAGCTACTCGAGATCGACGCGGCCCTGGCGGCGGAGGTGGACGCCGCGGCGGCCGCGGCGGGCGGGGTCGCGCTCCTGCCCCCTTCCCCCAATCCTGCAAGAGGGAGTTGCAACCTGCGATTCCGCAACGCCGAAGCCTGCGAGGTCGAGATCCTCGTCGCCGACGCGGGCGGCTCCGTCGTCCGCCGGTGGGGCCGCGTCCCCTACGGACCCGGCTCGCACGCCGTCTCGTGGGACGGCCGCGACCAGGGCGGATCTCCTCTTGCGAGCGGGGTCTATTTCTGCGAGCTTCGTTCCCAGGGCGCGGCGCAGCGACAGCAAGTCGTGCTGATCCGTTAGCGCCCGCGCAGGCCGCGAAGGGAGGCATCATGGACAGAGCAGCGCGGCGATCGCCAAGGACCGGTGCGCCCCGGACACACTCCTCTGCGCCCGACAGAGGCAGGCGCGACTTCCTGAGGACGTCCACGCTCGCAGCCCTCGCGGCCCTGGGGTCGAGGGCCAGCGCGCTCGGCGCCGCCGATCCCATGCGGCAGGCGCCGCTCGAGCCGGCGAACCTCCTTCCCGGCAGGATCGTCCTGCTCCGTGAGCCGGAGATGGACGGGCATCTGGAGACGATCGACGAGGCGCGTGTCGCGAGCGTCGTTCATCAGGGAGTCCGCGTGCTGGCGAATAAGCTGACGACCGCGAGCGCATTCGAGTCGCTCTTTCCCGGTCTCACATCGACCTCCAAGATCGCGATCAAGGTCAACTGCATCGGCCCGTGCGACACGAGGTGGGAAACGGTTCGGGGCATCGTCTCGGGGCTCGCGCAGATGCTGAGCTCCACCTACGACGTCTCCCAGGTGACCATCTTCGACCGCGACCTCTCCGACCATGGCTACACCGCCGATAGATTCACGTTCAACGGCCGCACGGCAGCGCTCCGGGCAGACATCAATCCGGGGTCCTACTATCCGTACGGGAGCTACAGGCTGTCGAGCTACATCCTGAACGCCGACCACCTGATCGACGTCCCCGTGCTGAAGAGCCACAGCGACACCAACAATCAGATCACCGTGGCGCTCAAGAACCACTACGGCTCCTGCTTCCCATCGAGCCTCTGCGGCAACATCCCCGGGATGCTGACGGTCAACGCCGATCAGCACATCAAGGGCAAGACCCGTCTCGTGATCACCGACGCGATACGAGGGACCTACAATGGGGGGCCGGGAGAGCCGGCTCAGAACTGGAACACCTTCCCCGAGCAGAAGCCGAACACCCTCTTCTTCGCCACCGACCCGGTCACGAACGAGTACTGGGCCAGAGACATGATCAACGACGAGAGGCAGTCGCGCGGGTGGTCGACCAAGCCCTGCCCATGGATCGAACAGGCCTCGGGGGCTCCCTACAACCTTGGCGTGAGCAACCCGGCGCAGATGACGGTCATCAGCATGAACGCCGCCGATGTGCCCGGGGAGACCGAGACGCAGACGGGGACCACGTTCCTCGCGCCGAGCGTCCCGAATCCCTTCCGCGAGAGGACTTCGATCCGCTTCCGCATGGGGCACGGCGGACTGGCGGCCGTCGCCATCTACGACGTATCGGGTCGTCTCGTGCGCGATCTGGGCGAGCGTTCCTACGGCGAAGGGTACGCGACCGTCCCGTGGGACGGCCGCGATGCGGACGGTCGCGCGGTCGCGGCCGGCGTCTACCTGGCGCGGCTCTCGACCGATTCGGGGACGCGCTCTCGGAGGCTCGTCAGGAGCCGCTGAGCCCCCCTGCTTCTCCTCGGCTCGTGCGCGCGGCCTAGGCCGCGCGCGCCCTCGGCGCCTTGACGAAGTGGATGACCACCGAAGCGGCCAGGCAGAGCACCCCTGAGAGGATGAAGGCCAGATTGTAGTTGTTCGTCGCCTGCTTGACCAGCGGCGCGAGCAGGTTCCCCAGCAGGCCGCCGACCCCGTAGGCGGTGAAGACCATCCCGTAGTTGATCCCGATGCTCTTGGTCCCATAGAAGTCGGTCGTCATGGCCGGATAGATGGCCAGGTATCCGCCGAAGGTGGCTCCAACGAGGGCGATGCCGATCCAGAACCAGAACGGCATGGCGGGGATCAGGAAGTAGCTCAGGACCGCCAGCCCGTTGATCAAATAGATGAAGAAGAGGGTCCTCGTGCGCCCGATCGAATCCGACAGCCTCCCCCAGAGAATCCTGCCGAGCGCATTGAAGATCGCCAGCACGCTCACGCCGAGCGCGGCCGTCGCCTTGCTGTATCTGCCGAGCTCCTGCGCGATCGGCGATGTCTGGCCGATGATCATGAGGCCGCTGCCGGCGCCGATGAAGTAGAGGATCCAGATGAGCCAGAACTGACTCGTTCCGAGCATCTGGGCGGTCGTGTAGTCGATTCTGGCCGCGACCCCGGCCGCCGGCTGCGGAGGAGTCCACCCCGCCGGCCTGTACCCCGCGGGAGGGTTCCGGAGGATGAGGGCCCCGAGGATGACCACCACCACATAGGCGATGCCCAGATAGCGGAAGGTCGGGAAGACGCCCGCGGTCCCGATCAGGCGCGCAGCCAACGGCCCCACGATCAAGGCGCCCGCGCCGAAGCCGGCGACCGCGAGCCCAGTGATCAGCCCGCGCTTGTCGGGGAACCACTTCACGCCGGCCGAGATCGGACAGACGTAGGCGAAACCGATCCCGATCCCGGAGATGACTCCGTACGAAAGGATCAAGGCGGTCACGCTCTGGGCGAGGCTCGAGAGGATCATCCCGACGCCGAGCAGGATCCCGCCCATGATCGCTCCGGCGCGCGGGCCGAACCTGTCCTGGATCCTCCCGCCCAGAACGGTGGCCAGGGCGAAGAAGATCAGAACGAAGGAGAACGGCAGGGTCGCCTGCGTCGGCGTGATGCCGAGCTCCGCTTCCAGCGGCTTTCTGAAGACGCTCCAAGCATAGACCGCGCCCAGGCACAGCTGGACCAGTAGCGCGCCGACCACGATCAGCCAGCGATTGAATCCCTTCTGCTCACTCATTGCGGCTCCCCCTCCATGTGACACATCCCCGAAAGGCAAGCGGCAGGGGCGGGAACCATCCCGCCCCTGCCGGTCCTGCTCACGACGCAATCACTCCGCGGATCTCTACTCGTCCAAGGTCGAGATGTCGCCGATCTCCTTGCCGAGGGCCTGCGCCTTCAGAAGCCGGCGCATGATCTTCCCGGATCTGGTCTTCGGCAGCTTGTCCCTGAACTCGATCTCCTCGGGACGGGCGATCGGCCCGATCTCCTTGCTGACCCAGTCCGTGAGCTCCTTCTTCATCTCTTCCGAGGCGGTGAAGCCGACCTTCAGCGTCACGTAGGCCTTGGGAACATCTCCCTTGACCTCGTGGGGCACGCCGATCACGGCCGCCTCCGCCACGGCGGCGTGGGCCACGAGCGCGCTCTCGACCTCCGCCGTGCCGAGCCGGTGCCCGGCCACGTTGAGCACTTCGTCCGCGCGCCCGCGGAACCAGAAGTAGCCGTCCTCATCCTTCGTGCACGAGTCGCCGGTCAGGTACCTGCCGGGGAATCGCGCCCAGTAGGTCTGCTTGTAGCGCTCGGGATCCTTGTAGAGGGTCCTCAGCATCGCCGGCCAGGGCTTGGTCAGGATCGCGAATCCGTTCTGCCCCGGCTGGATCGGTTGGCCGTGCTCGTCGACGACATCGGCCAGAATGCCGGGCAGGGGGCGCGTCGCGCTGCCGGCCTTAAGCGGCGTGATCGGCAGCGGCGAGATCATGAAGGTGCCCGTCTCGGTCTGCCACCAGGTGTCCATGATCTGGAGCCTCTCAGACCCGATGTTCTTCCTGTACCAGCGCCAGGCCTCCGGGTTGATCGGCTCCCCCACCGAGCCGAGAAGCCTCAGGCTCTTGAGGTCGTGCTTCTTGGGGAACTCCTCGCCGAAGCGCATGAACATCCGGATCGCGGTCGGCGACGTGTAGAGGATCGTCACCTTCTCGCGGGCCACGATGCTCCACCACCTGTCCGGCGCGGGGAAGTCGGGCGCCCCCTCGTAGAGGACCGAGGTCGCCCCCGTCATCAGAGGCGAGTAGACGATGTAGCTGTGCCCCGTCACCCAGCCGATGTCCGCCGCGCACCAGTAGATGTCGTTCGGCTTGATGTCGAAGACGAAATGTAGCGTGGAGTAGGTCCCCACGGCATACCCGCCGTGAACGTGGACGATCCCCTTCGGCCTCCCGGTCGTCCCGGAGGTGTAGAGCATGTAGAGGGGGTCCTCCGCGGCCATCTCCTCGCACGGGCACTCGTCCTTCTCTGCCTTCGTCAGCTCGTGCCACCAGTGATCCCGTCCCGGCTGCATCGGGCAGTCGTTGTTGGCGCGCTTGAAGACGATGCAATGCTTGATGGTCGGGCAGTCCTTGAGGGCATCGTCGCCGTTCGGCTTCAGGACGACGAGCTTGCCGCGCCGCTGGGCGCCGTCGGAGGTGATCAGGGCGACGGCCTCCGCGTCCTGGATCCGGTCCCGCAGCGAGCCGACGGAGAACCCGGAGAAGACGACCGAGTGGATCGCCCCGATCTTGGCGCACGCGAGCATGGCGATCGGAAGCTGGGGAATCATCGGCATCCAGATCGTGACGCGGTCGCCCTTCTTGATCCCGAGCCTCTTCATCGCGTTCGCGATCCGATTGGTCTCCTTGTAGACCATCTCGTAGGTCCAGCGCTCGATCTTCTCGTTCTGGGGCTCCGGCTCGTAGATGAAAGCCACCTTGTCCTTGGTCGCCGTCTTCATGTGCCGGTCGAGGCAGTTGTGGGTGATGTTGATCTTCCCATCTTCGAACCACTTGAAGAACGGCGCCTGGCTGTCGTTCAAGACCTTCGAGAAGGGCTTGAACCACTCGAGCTCCTTCGCCACCTCGCTCCAGTACCATTCCTGGTTCTCGGCGCGCTTGAGCAGGTCGTCATAGCTCTTGATTCCGTGCTTGTCCATGAACTGCTTGATGTTGCTGTTCGCAACCAGCTCAGCGGATGGACTATAGATCTCGTTCTCGGCCATCTTCCCAGTTCCCCTCCTCGCTCATGAGTTCATCTCTTCAACCGACCACACGAAAACCGCCGTGTCGATCGCCGGACTGCAAGCCGGCGCTCGCGACTATCCCCTGCGTCCAGACGGACGCCCGGATACACGGTTTGGAATCGGAAGGCAGTGGATCCCTCGAGGCATGTTCGCCCGCGCCGACATCGCGCATCGCCAGATCGAACCGTGCGGACCCGCAACGCAGCCCTGCCGACCAGGCCGATCCCGACCCTCCCAGCCTCCCCGCCCCACCAAAAAGCACGCGAGACTGCTCATCCATCCTATTCCGGCCCGCCGGAACCAGGCAAGCGATAAGACCCTGCCCGGGATAGGGGACCGGCCGGGCCGGCGGCGTCTCTTGTCCCCAACGGGATTCGAACCCGTGTTGCCACCTTGAAAGGGTGGAGTCCTAGGCCGAACTAGACGATGGGGACGGCGCTTCAAGGCGCGAATCCCGAGCCTACGGGACAGCCGTCCGAGAGGCAAGGGCCGAACGGTCCCCCGGGTCAGTCCCCGCCTTCGTCCCGGCTTGCGCTGTCCTCGGGAGGACGCTGGGGCAGAAGCCGATAGAAGCCGCCTGTCCGGCGGTCGTGCGCCCGGACAATCTCCGCTTCCCGGCCCTGGTCGGACGGGACGTAGGGCCTGCGGCGATCCTCGGGGACGCCTTCCGGCAGATAGCTTTCCTCGACCCATCTCCCCGGTTCGGCGTGCGGATAGCGGTATCCGCTCCCGTAGCCGAGACGCTCCATCAGTTCGGTGGGAGCGTTGCGGATCTTCAAGGGGACGCCCAGCGGACCGAGATCTCGGGCCATCGCCGCCGCCCGCCCGTAAGATTCGTAGACCGAGTTGGACTTGGCGCACAGGGCCAGATGGAGCGCCGCCTGGGCGAGAGCGAGGTGACCCTCCGGCGCCCCGATGAACTCATATGCGGCCGCGGCCGCGTTCGCGTGATGGAGCGCCGACGCGTCGGCCAACCCGACATCCTCCGACGCGAAGCGAACCATGCGCCGGGCGATGTAGCGGGGCTCCTCGCCCGACTCGATCATCCTCGCCAGCCAGTAGAGGGCCGCGTGGGGATCGCTCCCCCGCAGGCTCTTGATGAAGGCGGAGATCAGATCGAAGTGCTGCTCGCGCCCGATCGGAAGGCCGATCCCGCGCTCGCAGACCCTGGCGATCCAGGCGGCGCCGGGCCGCCGAACGCCGTCGGCGTCCGGCCGGGTCGCGGAGCAGAGCATCTCGAGCGCGCCGAGCATCCTGCGCGCGTCCAGTTCGGCGTGGGCGAGCAGAATCTCCCAGCCGTCGGCGGGGACTTCCATGGGGGACGATCCCAAGCCTCGTTCCCTGTCCTTAAGCGCCCGCGTCCCGAGCGCCTTCAGCTGCTCATCGGCCAGGGGCTTCAGCAGATGGACGGCGCACCTGGAGAGCAGTGGCGGTATCAGCTCGAAGGAAGGATTCTCCGTCGTCGCCCCGACCAGGACGATCCTTCCGCTTTCCACATGAGGGAGGAAGGCGTCCTGCTGGGCACGGTTGAACCGGTGGATCTCGTCGACGAACAGGATCGTCTTGACGCGCTCGCCCTGCCAGCGCTCTCGGGCCCTCTCGACCACTTCCCTCACGTTTCGGACGCCGGAGAGAACCGCGCTGAACCGCTCCGCCGCATGGCCGAGAAGGTCCGAGAGAAGCGTGGCGAGCGTGGTCTTGCCCGAACCCGGCGGCCCCCACAGAATCACCGAGACGAGCTTCCCCTCAGCGTGCAGCTTGCGGAGCGGCGCCTCCGGCGCGGTCAGGTGCTCCTGGCCCAGCACTTCGTTCCAGTCGCGCGGCCGCATCCTCTCGGCGAGCGGCGCGGGGGGCCGCGACTCGCTCTCGATCCCCGAGGATGAGACCCGGGGACCGGCGTCCGAATCGAAGAGCCCTTCCCGTCTATCCGGAGGAAGGTCCGGCGGGGACATGCTTGAGCGCGTCATCTCGCTGACGCCTCCCGCGGGCGGGTTGTCATTTGGACTCGCGCGCCAGTCGACCCGCGCGCTGCGACTCTAGATCGTCGCCCTCTCCGCTATGCCTCATCGCCGTAACCGTCAGGATGCTGCAACATCCATCGGCAGGCGGTGGCGACGATGTCATCGAGCGCGGCATGGCGCGGCCTCCATCCCAGGAGTTCGCGGGCCCGAGCGCTTGAGGCGACAAGGCGCGGTGGATCGCCGTGCCTCCGAGGCGCGTCTTCCCGCGGGACTCTCTTCCCGATCACGGCCTCGACGGTCCGCACCACGTCGAGGACCGAGAAACCGGAGCCGTTGCCGAGGTTCAGGACGAGCCTGTTCCCACCTCCGAGCTTCTCGAGAGCGAGGATATGGGCCTCGGCGAGGTCGATCACGTGGACATAGTCGCGGATGCACGTTCCGTCCGGCGTCGGATAGTCGGTGCCGTAGACAAGAAGCCGCGGCCCCAGCCCGAGCCCGGCGCGCAACGCCAGCGGGATCAGGTGCGTCTCCACGGCGTGATCCTCCCCGCGCTCCCCGCTCGCGCCGGCCGCGTTGAAGTAGCGAAGGGATCCGTAGGCGATGCCGTGCACCTGACGATACCACTCCAGGATCTGCTCGCAGATGAGCTTGCTCTCGCCGTACGGGTTGGTCGGCCGGGTCGGGGCCTCCTCCGGAATGGGAATCTCCTGCGGGTCGCCGTAGGTCGCCGCCGAGGACGAGAGGATGACTCTCTCGCACCCTTCAGCGGCGCACGCGTCGAGCAACGAGATCATCCCCCCGACGTTGTTCCGGAAGTAGAGACCCGGATCCTTCATCGACTCCCCGACCTGGCTGGACGCGGCGAAGTGGAGAACTCCATCGGGGTGGAGTTCGCGGATCAACTCGCGCAGACGCGGGCCGTCGTGCGTGGAGCAGACTTGGAGGACCGAGGACGGAGGAACTGCCGCCCGGTGTCCACGACTGAGGTCGTCCACAATCCAGACCTCGTGGCCTCGGTCGATCAGGACCTCCGAGGTGACGCTGCCGATGTACCCGGCCCCTCCGGTTACGAGAATGCGCATGCCCTATACCCTACCAAACCGGCTGGGGGCCCAAGAACGACAGACATAGGGGAATAGATCTGAAAAAGATTGACAGGCGCCGAGCCGGTTGGTACGTTGAGATCAGCGTAGGGTTGTTCCCTGCCCATGCGGGCCGTTGTCAGGGCCGGTAACCTAGTATTTGAAGAAGCGGGCTATCTTCCTTCTGGGGTTCGGCCTTCTGACAATCCGTATGCGGCGGGGAACTTTTTTTGTCGCCCGGCGCCTGATCAGAAGTGACGGGGGCCAGCGGTGCCATCACCTTACCGGCCCCCTCCGAGCTGTCTCGCCAGTTGCTGCGCTCTCGATCAGAGCGGCGGCATGAAGGGCGACGGCATGACAGCCTTCTTGGCTGCCTTCTTCTTCTTCGCCGGCTTCTTCTTGGCGGTCTTCTTCTTCGCCGTCTTCTTCTTGGCGGTCTTCTTCTTGGCAGTCTTCTTCTTCGCGGTCTTCTTCTTGGCAGTCTTCTTCTTGGCGGTCTTCTTCTTCGCGGTCTTCTTCTTGGCGGTCTTCTTCTTGGCGGTCTTCTTCTTCGCGGTCTTCTTCTTCGCCGTCTTCTTCTTTGCGGTCTTCTTCTTCGCCGTCTTCTTCTTCACCACGAACTTACCCTCCCTTCCTTGGGCTAGGTTGAGGTGCTGCCTTCGGTACTTGCAGTCCGGTCTCCAGCACCGCTCGCGAGTTCCCGGACCAGGTCCAACATTCTCGCCAGGTCAAAAGGCTTCCGAAGATAGTGGTCCACCGACAGCGAGCGACATACCCTTTCGGACTCCGGGCTGTCGAAAGCCGTCATCACCACGGCACGTCCATGGAATCCAGCGCTCCTGAATTCGCGAAGCAGCTCGAGGCCCGACTTCCCCGGCAACTTCACATCCAGCACGACGACATCGACAGCGACGCCGCCGCCGAGCTGCTTGGCCGCGTCCTCCGCGCTCGACGCGGAGAGGACATCGAAGCCGTCCTCCCGGAGCGCATTTGAGAGCGTCCGAAGAAGGAGCACCTCGTCATCAACCAGAAGGATTCTTGGACTCACTTTGGAAACCCCACGATCTCCCATGAGTTACCAGTTTCATACCATTCGCAGAACAATCCATGCAGCACGCTAATCCACAACAAGCCAGCACGTTACAGGATCGGGCGACTCGATCGGGCACGGGGCGAGCATCGCCAACGCCCACTCACCTGCCAACATTCCGGACAGTTTTCGGAGTCGCATCAGCCAACGCATTGCAATGCATGATCTTGAAAGGCTTTGAAGAGAGGCGTAAGAGTTCTTTACATGTAAAGCTTGTGGACGATCCGACGATACGGCCGGAGAGCGACAGGACCGGCAGGGCGCGCAACGAGGGAGAGCCGGACTCCGGCACCCGCCCGCGGCCCGCGCAGCCGGAGCGTCACCTCTCGAGAAGCGCCGATCGCTTGAGCCGCTCGATCAGACCCTGGCGCGAGAGGCCGAGGATGCGCGCGGATTGGCTCTTGTTTCCGCCGCAGTGCCGGAGAACCCGGAGGATGTGCTCCTCTTCCACCTCCTGCAGAGATCTCGCGATCTCGCCCGCGCCCACTTCCCCGGGGGAGAGTCTGCGACTGCCCTCCACACGACCGAGGAAGTCCGAGGGGAGGTGGCGCGGCTCCAGCATCTCCCCATCCTCCAGGAGAACGATCCGCTCGAGGAGGTTCTTCAGCTCCCGGACATTCCCCGGCCAGCGGTAGCGAAGGAACAGGTCCCGTACCGCGGGGCTCAAGCCCTGGAATGACTTCTTGAACTCGAACGAGAACCCTTTGAGGAAGGTCTCGGCCAGGAGGTTCACATCTTCTTCCCGATCGCGCAGGGGCGGAAGATCGATCCTCACGACCTGGAGACGCCAGAACAGATCCTCTCGAAACCGCTCCTCGCGCACCGCCGTCTCGAGATCCACGTTGGTGGCCGTGACCATGCGGACGTCGACGGAGAGATCCACGTTGCCGCCCACCCGCTTGAATGTCCTGTACTCGATGAAGCGTAGGAGCTTCGCCTGGGTGGAGGCGGGGAGATCGCCGATCTCGTCCAGGAAGAGGGTTCCCCCCTCGGACAGCTCCGCGAGGCCCCGCTTCAGCTGCCCGGCTCCCGTGAAGGCTCCCCGCTCGTGCCCGAAGAGCTCGTTCTCCAGGAGCGTTTCCTGAAGCGTCGAGCAGTTGAGCTCCATGAAGGGCGCCTTGCGCCTCTCGCTCTCGAAGTGGAGGGCTCGCGCGACAAGCTCCTTGCCGGTGCCGCTCTCCCCCAGGATCAGGACCGTGGAGGCGTCCGACTTCGCGATCTTGCGGACGAGATCAAGCGCCGCGCGCATCGCGCGACACTGGCCCAGGATTTGATCGCGCGCGTATCGCCCTCGCTCGCGGCGCTGGTAGACGGCGAGCTGACTCTCGCGGGCCGAGGCCTTCAATGTCGTCTCGATCGCCAGGATGACCTCGTCCATGTCGTAGGGTTTGCGCAGGAAGTCGGCCGCGCCTTTCTTCATCGCCTGAACCGCGGCCTTCGTGTCGGCGTAGGCGGTCAGGACGATCACCTGAATCGTCGGATCGATCCGACGTATGCGCGGAAGGAGATCGAGGCCATCGGCGTCGGGCAGGCGCAGATCGAGGAGAACGGTCTGCGGCCGCCAGTCCTGCACGAGCGCCAATCCGCCGGCGCCGGTCCCGGCGCTCGAGACCGAGTAGCCACGATCCTCCAGCACCCGGGTCAGCGACCGAGCGATGGAGGGCTCGTCATCGACGATCAGGATCTTGGTCTTCACGGTTTTGCATCTCGGGCGGGATCGGGAATGACAGACGGAATGTCACACCCCCCTGCGATCGATTGCGCACAGTGATCCTTCCCCCTTGCTCTCGGACCAGCTGGAGGGAGATCGACAGTCCGAGGCCGGTCCCCGACGGCTTGGTGGTGAAGAAGGGGTCGAAGATCCTATCCAGATTCTCCTCCGGAATCCCGCATCCCGTGTCATGGACGGCGATCTCGACCGCGGTCCGCGACCGGTAGCGTCGGCTCGATGTCGTGACGCGCAGAGTCCCCCCTTCCGACATGGCGTCGAGCGCGTTTCGGATGATGTTGAGCAGCACCTGGTGCATCGCGTCGGGGTCCATCGGGATGCCCGGGAGATCCTCGGTCCGGTCGCGCTTGACGACCACGCCCGAGTTGCTGAGCTGGGCGGAGAGGGTGTCGAGGACCTTGTCGATCACCTGGTTCACATCGCCCGGAACTCGTTCCAGAGCCTTCGGCCTCGCGAACTGCAGGAGATCGGTCGTGAACTGCTCGATCCGATCGAGCTCCTTGATCACGTCCTCGAGATCCTCGCGAAGCCCCCCCTTCATCTTCGATCCCACGAACTGGATCGTCGTGCGGATGCCCGTCAGCGGGTTGCGGATCTCGTGCGCGATGACCGCGGAGAGGTTGCCGATCGACGCGAAACGGTCGAGCCTCCTCTGAAACTCGAGCTCCCCCACCGACTCCGTGATGTCCTCGAACGACAGGATCCCGCCCAGGCCGTTCTCGTCGCGCGCGACGGGGAGCCAGCGGGCCTCCACGGTCAGCTCCCCGGCTTCCGTCGCCAGCACCATCTCGCGCGACAGGGACTCCCCGATGTCGGGAGGCCACAGGCTCGCGCCGCGGGACGGGGAACGAACCTGAAACACCTCGCCGATCGGCCTGCCCCGCACGCTCGCCGGATCGAGGCTGAAGAGCTCCTGGGCCCGACGGTTGACGAAGAGAATCTCCCCCGCCGTGTCCAGCGCGATGATCCCCGAATCGAGGGCATCAAGCAGGAAGCGCGTGAAGTCCCGCTCGCTCGGTGCGAGTGTGGCCGTGTTCATGCGATTGCACCCCGCGCATCGCCGGGCCTCCGCCTTAGGATCGATCTCCGCCCTGTCCCTGGACCCGTTCTCGACGGATCCTCCCAGGCGGGCATCGACGCGACTCCCGTCGCGGCTCCCGGAATGGTAGTCTCGATGTTGGACGAACGATCGACGAAAGGAAAGGGTATCGAAGAGTGGAGCCCCTCTGGACCCCCTGGCGCATGCCCTACATCCGGGGCATCAAGGAATCGACGGGCTGCATCCTCTGCGAGGAAGGCGCCAGGGAGCGGCTCGACTCCGACCTGATCCTTCATCGAGGCCGCCATGCCTTCGTCGTGCTGAACCTCTACCCGTACGCCACCGGCCACCTCATGGTCGTCCCCTACCGGCATGCCGGCGGTCTGGCCGACTTGACCCCGGAGGAGATCGAGGAGGCCGCGCTTCTGCTCCAGAGAGCGGAGCGAGTCCTCGAGAGGGTCACGGGATCGGCCCGCAACTACGCCGGCATCAACATCGGCCGCTGCGCCGGAGCGGGCGTCGAGGGACACCTCCACATCCATCTGGTGCCGGGCGGGAGTCTCCCCCCCGCGGGCCGGGCCGAGACCGTCAGCGAACGCGAGCCGCATAGCCCCGGGGAGGCGCTCGCCTCGGCCAGCCAGCCGCCCGAGCCGCTCGCCGCTACCCGGGAACGCCTCCTTCGAGCCTGGGCCGAGGACTGACAGCACCGCGGTCATAGGTCGTACTCGCGTCCCAGCTCCGGGACGGCCACCTTTGGGAATCCCCGCCCTCGCAGGGTCGCCGCGAACGCCTCGCTTCGCTCGGAGTCCCCGTGGATCACGAAGGTGCGGCCCGGACGTCCCTCGGCCCCCTCCAGCCAGCCGAGCAGCTCGTCCCGATCCGCGTGGGCGCTGAAGCCGTCCATTTGTAGGACTTCCGCGCGGAGATCATGCTCCTCCCCGAAGATCCTGACCGTCTCCCGGCGCTCGGCGAGCCTGCTGCCCAAGGTGTTCTCGGCCTGGAAACCTACAATAAGGACCAGATTCCTCGGATCGCCGATGTTGTTGCGCAAGTGGTGCAGGACCCTCCCGGCCTCGCACATCCCCGAAGGGGAGATGATGATGGAGCATCCTGGCTTTCCGTTCAGTGCCTTGGATTGCTCCACGTCCTCGATGTAGCGGACCAGCCTGAATCCGAAGGGATCGCCGTCGGTCCGCAAGACCTCCCGCGTGTCGGCGTCGAAGCACTCGGCGTGGCGCGCGAAGATCTCCGTCGCATCCACGGCGAGCGGGCTGTCCACGTAGATCGGGATCGGATCGATCCTGCCCTCGTCGATCAGCCGCTTCAGCACCCAGACGATCTCCTGGACCCGGCCGACGGCAAAGGCGGGAATGATGATCTTCCCGCCCCGGGCGCGGACCCGATCGACGACGCCCGCCAGGATCTCCGGAACCGATTCGGGCGGGGGGTGAAGCCGATCGCCGTAGGTGCTCTCGATGAGCAGGACGTCGCAGGAAGGGAGGCGCTCCGGGTCACGGATGATCGGCAGGTGCCTGCGCCCCAGATCGCCGCTGAAGACGAGCCTGCGCCGCGTCCCTCGTTCCCTGAGATCGAGATCGATGAACGCGCTGCCCAGGATGTGGCCGGCCTCGCGAAACGTGACGGCAGCGCCCTCTGAGATCTCGATCTCCGCGCCGTAGGGGTGCGGCCGGAAGAGACGCAGGGCCTTCTCGACATCCTCCATGGAGTAGAGCGGCGTCCGAGCCTTCGCTCCGCGCCGGGACGGACGCTTGTTCACGAACTCGACATCCTTCGCCTGGACGTGAGCGCTGTCGCGCAGCATCACCCCGCAGAGATCGACCGTCGGGGAGGTCGCGTGGATCGGGCCCCGGAACGAGCGCTTCACGAGCGAAGGGATGTTCCCGCTGTGGTCGATGTGGGCGTGGGAAAGGACGACCGCATCGAGGTCGGCCGGCGGGAATGGGAAGTCCCGATTCCTCTCCTCGCTCTCGTCCCTCCGTCCCTGGAAGAGGCCGCAGTCGAGCAGAATCGCGGCTCCGCCCACGCGGACGAGATGGCGCGAGCCCGTGACCGTCCGCACCGCTCCCCAGAAGACGATCTTCACGAGTGTGATCTCCGCCCTGTGATCCGCGCGCGCGACATCTTCCTCGCCATCTATAGAGATCGTGCCGGCGGGTGTCAACGCTTCACGAGAAGAGGACTCCGGCGCGCGAGGCGATCGGGCCTCTCCGGGCCTTCCTTGACACCGGCGGCTCTCGGCGATAGCGTCACCCGGACAAAATGGGAGGACGCCCGAGGCCGATGAAGCGATCGATCCTCTGCGCCGCGGGGGCGCGACCCAACTTCATGAAGGTCGGACCCGTCCTGGATCAGATCGGCAGAGGCGGGCGTCTCGACGGAGTCCTGGTCCACACTGGCCAGCACTACGATGCGGGGATGTCCGAGGCCTTCTTCCGAGACCTGGGCATCCGCGAACCGGACATCCACCTCGGTGTCGGGTCGCTGAGCCCGGCCCGCCAGGTCGCGAGGATCCTGGAGCTGATGGAGCCGGTGATCGCCCGCATCCGTCCCGCCTGCGTCCTCGTCGTCGGCGACGTGAACTCGACCCTCGCCTGCGCGCTCGCCGCCGTGAAGGGCGGCGTCCCCCTGGCCCACGTGGAGGCAGGCCTGCGGTCGCGCGACCGCGCGATGCCCGAGGAGCTGAACAGGATCCTCACCGATGCGGCCTCCGATCTGCTCTTCACGACCTCGCCCGACGCCGACGAGAACCTCGCGGCCGAGGGGATCCCGCCTGAGAAGATCCACCGCGTCGGAAACGTCATGATCGACAGCCTGCGCGCTCTGGAAGGGGCCGCCCGCGCCTCCGACATCCTGGACCGTGTCGGCGTCAGGGAGCGTGGATACGCCCTCGTCACCCTCCACCGCCCCTCGAACGTCGATCAGGAGGAGGATCTGCGGCGGATCGTGGAAGTCCTTGCCGAAACGGCGCGCCGCCTTCCGGTCGTCTTTCCGGTGCACCCGAGGACCCGGGCCTGCCTGGCCGACCGAGGCATGCTCGCCGGCCTCGAGGCGGGCTCCGCCATTCACATCCGCCCTCCGGAGGGCTACATCGACTTCCTTCGCATGATGATGGGGGCGCGGATCGTCCTGACCGACTCGGGGGGAATCCAGGAGGAGACGACCGTCCTGGGGATTCCTTGCCTGACGATGAGGCAGAACACCGAGCGGCCGATCACGATCAGCGCCGGGACCAATCGCCTCGTCGGTTCCGATCCCCGCCGCGTCCTCGACGCCGTCGATCAGGCGCTGGCGGAGCCGCCTGCCCATCCCAGAATCCCCGATCTGTGGGACGGCCGCGCGGCGGGCCGGATCGTCGAGATCCTCGAGAGGATCTACGCCTGATGGGACGATCCCTCCGGGTCGGGATGCTCCTCGACCGGACCTTCCCGCCCGATCCCCGTGTGTCGAACGAGGCGAGATCCCTGGCCGGGGCGGGATACGAGGTCCACATCCTCTGCCTGCGCCACGGCCGCGAGCAGCCGGAGATCGAGGACTGGCGGGGAATCACGCTCCACCGGCTCCTGATGCCCCGCTGGTTCTACAGGAAGGCCTCGGCGCTAAGCCTCGACCTTCCCGCCTACAGGTGGGCTCTGCGCGGCGCCCTCGATTCCCTGATGAAGCGCTCCGGAATCGAGATCCTCCATCTCCACGATCTCCCCATGGTCGCGGAGGGCCTCCGCGCCGGCCGGAAGGCGGGCGTGCCGGTGGTGGCCGATCTCCACGAGAACTGGCCCGCCGCCCTGGCGACCTACGGGTACGCCCGGCGCTTCCCCGGCCGAATCCTGATCTCCCCCTCGCGCTGGGCGGAACATGAGCGGCGGGCTCTCCCCCACGCCGAGCGCGTCATCGTCGTCGTCGAGGAGGCGCGCGATAGGCTCATCGGGATGGGGATTCGATCCGACAGGATCGAGGTGGTTCAGAACACGGTCGACGAGGATGAGTTCGACGGTTTCGGGATCGACCCCCGGATCGTGGAGCGCTTCGCGGGCCGCTTCGTCGTCTCCTATCTGGGAGGCTTCGAGCGTCACAGGGGGATCGAGACGGCGGTGCGGGCGATGCCGGCCCTGTTGCGCGCCGTTCCGGACGCCCTGCTCCTCCTCGTGGGGACGGGCTCGACCGAGAGCCAACTGCGCGCCGAGGCCGAGCGTCTCGGCGTCGCGCGGAGCGTGGCCTTCGAGGGATGGCAGCCCTTCGAGCGCTTCCCCAGCTACATCTCCGCCTCGGCCGCCTGCCTGATTCCGCACCTGAGGAACGACCACACCGACACGACCATCCCGCACAAGCTCTTCCACTACATGCTGCTCGGCAGGCCGGTGCTGGTCTCCGACTGCAGACCCCTCAGGAGGATCGTCGAGGAGTGCCGGGCCGGAATCGTCGTTCCCTCCGGGGATCCGGCGGCGCTGGCGGAGGCCGCGGCGCGCCTCGCCGACCCGTCAGCCCGGGCGGCCCTGGGAGAGGCCGGACGGGAAGCGGTGCGGCGGAAGTACAACTGGAGCCTCGACGGGGGACGCCTTGTTGCGCTCTACCGAGAGCTCGAACGGCGGCGCTGAAGGAGTCCGACCCCCGCGAGCGCCAGGAGCGCGAGCGCCCCGACCCTGCTCAGGTTCCTTCCCCATCGGAACGCCGGCGACGCGCAGCGCATTTCCACCGATCGCGCGCCCTCCGGGACGACCAAGGCCCGCAGGCAGTGATTCGTCCTCAGGATCTCCGCGGGACGGCCATCGATCGTCGCCGTCCATGCGGGCGGGTAGTAGATCTCGCTCACGACAAGAAGGCCCGGGCCTGGCCCCTCCCCAACCTGGAGTCTGACCGTTCGAGGGCTGGATTCCTCGATCCGGACTTCCCGCGCCGGCAGTCCGTCCCGGGGGAGATCGGGGGCCTCGTTCCCGACGAAGACGGCCCTCGCCTCCGGATCGAAGTCGGGCCGAGCGATCATCCGCAGCGCGTCCTCCCGATCGGAGCCGACCGTCCATCCCCGGACGAACCAGGCCCTGGGCAGCCAATCGGCGTACTCGTAGACTCCGTCCGCGACCCGCCGGAACGAGGGATGCTCCGGATCGACTGAGGCGAGCAGGTAGCGGACATTCAGCATCGAGAGGACCGACGGTGACTGGAGGAGCTGCCGATCCAGCAGGTCCTGGTAGATGCGCAGCTTGGCCGGCTGGTATCCGCCCACGCTCGTGACTCCGAAGGCGGCGAACCGGTTGGATGAGGCCTCCTCGATCGGCAAGACGCGGAAAGGCCCCTCTTGCGCCTGCAGGAAGGCGATCTCGGGACCCTTCTTGAGGGTCGCCTCGATCTGGCCGCGGTCTACCGTCTCGACGAACTTGCCTCCCACCAGGATGAGATCGACGACGAGGATGGCGCCCAAGACAGCCGCCCCCGCTGGAGGGCGCAGCCTGCGGAGCAGCGGGACGGCGCCGAGAAAGAGGCCGAGCAGGATCATCCCGCGCACGATCGAAGCGATCCTCAGGTCCCATCGCTCGGCGCGCAGCCCCGCGAGATCGGCCGGGGAGAGGGACTGGAGCTCGCCGGGCCGCACCCAGCCGGTCCCCGAAGGGCCCGCCGCCCTCGAGGCGAGTCCGACGACCAGGGCGATCAAGGCGATCGCCAGAGCCGCCCCGGCGGCGAGGTACCACCGGCGCCCGGATGGCTGTCTCCCGCCGCGCCGCGCCTGTGTTCTTCCCAGGGGGAGAGAGTCGAGACCCCGCGCCAGGAGCAACCCGAGAGTCAAGGGCAGGAGGGAGTAGATCATCGAAGGGACGCGGAAGCGATTGAAGTAGGGAAGAAGGTGATAGAAGGGCTTGTAGAGAACGGGGAAGTGCTCGCCGAAACCGACCAGCAGGATGACCAGGGAGATCCCCAACCAGATCCAGCTCCTGCCGTCGCGCCGGGCGGCGAATCCGAGGAGCACGGCGGCCAGGAAGAGGATCCCGAAGTAGTGGGTGCTCTGTGTGAACGGAAGCGGTCCGAAGTAGGTCGCCCCCTTCAACCCGAAGAACTCGGGGAAGAGGAAGCTGATGAGCTCCCGCGGAGGGAAGGACCAAGCGGTGGCGTAGTCCCAGCCAGTCCCTCCCCCCTCCGATGAACCGCGGATCGAGTACGGGGCGTACTCGCGAACAGCCAGCACCGGCTCCGCCATCAGGAGAAAGGCGGCTGCCCCCGACGCGGCGAGGAAGGCCGCGAGCTTCAGGAGACGCGCCGCCGGCCACGCTCTTCTCTCGGCGAGCAATCGCCCGGCGAGGTAGAGAATCGCGACCATCGCGGCGTAGTAGAAGATCTGCGGATGGTTGGACCAGCCGAGCATCGCGAGGGAGAGGGCGAGGCCCGCGGCGGCAAGCGGGCCGGGGCGCTCCAGCAGCAGATCGAGCGCGAGCAGCACGAGGGGCGCATGCATGAGGGCGCGCAGCTTGGTGCTGTGGCCGGCCTCGACCACGCCCGGGACATAGGGAGTGAGGACGAATCCCAGCGCGGCCGCGGCGGCGGCGGGGACGCTCACTCCCTGCCGGCGGAAGAGGAAGAAGGCCGAGACCCCGCCGAGGAGGAACAGGAGGTAGTAGCGCATTCCCCTCGATCCCTTGAGGGGTTTCAGAAGCCAGTCGATCGGGCTCAGCGGATTCGCCGGCGTGTAGACATAGCTTCCGTAGGAGGGCATTCCCGCGAAGAGATGCGGAATCCACTGAGGGACCTCGCCCAGCGAGCGCTGTGCCTCGACTCCCCATACCCCAAAGGGGCGCACGCTGATCGTGTCGGCCGCTGCCGGCTCCTCTCCGCCGAAGATCATCGATGCGTAGAAGAGGAGAGGCAGCAGAGCGATCGCCGCCAGAGCGAGGAGAAGCGCCGAACGGCCCTTCCCGCCGCCTTCGATCATGCCTCGGTCCTGGGTCATCCTATCCCTCCCCCGTTCCGGTCCCGGCGATGTCGCCGGGCGCAATGCCAGGGATGCCTCTCCACAGCGGGCCCGCGCGGCCCGCGCACACCGTTGAACGATCCGGCCCCGGCGGCTAGGCTCTCTGGGACCTGCTTGATTCGAGCGAGCATCGACCTGCCGCGCGGGGGGAGAATCCTTCGATGGGTCCGAGGAACCACGACACGGTCGCGCTCTTCGAGGAGGCCGCATCCTGGGACGCCTTCGGGGACAACCCCTACCTCGAGGAGCGCAACCGGATCGTCCTCTCGATGCTCCCGCAGGCTGCGCAGAGCGTCGTCGACGTGGGGTGCGGAAACGGAGTCCTCCTCCGGGCGCTCGCCCTCTCTCGGTCGGTCGTGGGGCTTGATCCGAGCCGGAGAGCTCTCGCAGCGTTCGAGGGGCCGAGGGTCTGCGCCCTGGGGGAGCGGCTGCCGCTGCGGTCCGGAAGCGTCGATGTCGCCTGCGCCCTCGAGGTCCTGGAGCATCTGGACGGCGCGTCGGTCCTGGCCTGCTGCGCGGAACTCTCCCGCGTGGCGCGGCGCTGGATCCTGATCGGGACGCCCGACCGGGAGAACCCGCTTCGCAACGCCCTCAGGTGCCCCAGATGCGGAGAGATCTTCAACCGCAGCCACCATCTTCAGAGCTTCGACGAGTCCCGCATCGCCTCCCTCTTCCCGGAGTTCGCCCCTCTCTCCGTCAAGAACGGCGGACAACGGGTGCGAGGATATCTCAGGCCTCTCCTCTGGCTGCGACATCGTCTCGCAGGTCGCTTCTACAGCGGGCCGGGCGAGACGCGAGGGCTCTGTCCCGCCTGCGGAAACCGCGAGTTCCCTCGATTCCGGCACAATCTCCCTTCCCTTATGCTCGATGGAGTGAATCGGCTTCTGAGCCCAAGGCGTCCGTACTGGGTCCTGGTGCTCCTCGAGAGACGCCAAGACGGCAGGATAGGCGGCGCGGCGTGATCGGTCAAACCATCCCTTCGGCCGAGCGCTCCGTCCTGCTCGTCACCTACTACTTCCCTCCCGCAGGAGGCCCGGGCGTCCAGAGGATGCTCAAGTTCGCGAAGTACCTGCCCTGCTTCGGCTGGAGGCCGCTGATCCTGACCGTGCGCGAGGACGCCGCCTACCCTGTTCTCGATCCGACATTGCTCTGCGACATCCCCGCCGCCGCGCGCGTCGTTCGAACCGGGATCACGGAGTTCTACGGAGTCTACAAGGGGATCTCGAAGGCTCGGGGCCCCCTCGACATCAGCACGCGCAGCGGCCGCGAGGGCGCATCGGCTCGAATCCTCCGCTGGATCAGGGCCAGCCTCTTCATCCCGGACGGGCGCGTCGGATGGATCCCGCACGCCGTTCGGCCCGGACTCGGGCTCGCGCGGCGAGAGGGAGCCCTTGCCGTCATGAGCTCCGGCCCCCCCTTCACCGGCCATCTGATCGCCCGGAAGATCCGGAGCCGGCTTCGCCTGCCGTGGGTCGCCGACTTCCGGGATCCGTGGACCCGGGCGCCGTTCTATCCGGAGCGGCCCGCCCTAGCCCGTTGGATCGACGAGCGCCTCGAGCGGAGCGTGGTGCGCGAGGCCACGAAAGTCGTCTCCGTGAATCGCGAGATCTTGGACGACTTCCGCGAGCGACACGGAGAGCCGGGTGCAGAGCGGTTCCTTACGATTCCGAACGGTTTCGACCAAGAGGACTTCGAGGGCCTCGAGCGGGAGATTCCCGAGAAACTGACCCTGGTTCACACCGGAAGCCTCTTCGCCTCCAGGGATCCGCGGCCGCTCAGGGAAGCGCTCTCGACTCTCTGTCGTGAGGAGCCCGGCTTCGCCGAAGGGACCGAGATCATTCTCGCGGGGAGAGTCGACGACGATGTCGCCGGGGCCTTCGGCTCGCCGCCCCTCAGCCGCATGGTCCGATTCCCGGGCTACCTCCCCCACAGGGAGTCCCTCCGCCTCTTGATGCGGGCCCACATCTGCCTCCTCTTCATCGGGGAAGAGAGACAGTCGCGGGGCATGTTGACCGGCAAGCTCTTCGAGTACCTCGGGAGCGGCACGCCGGTGCTTGCGATCGGCCCCGAAGGGGAGGCGGCCGATCTGATCCGGACCTGCCGGGCCGGGACGATTCTCCCCCCCGGGGACGAGGGTCGATTGCTCGAGACGCTGCGGGCCCTCTGGAGGCGCCACCTGGCGGGAGAGCCGGTCCTCGACTCCCCCGACAAGGAGGCCGTCGCAGCCTTTGGCCGCAAGAGGCTCACAGGGCGCCTCGTCGCTGCGCTCGATGAGATCACGAGGGGCATATCGGATCCAGCCTCCTGCTGCTAGGATCATCCGGGGAGGAGGGGAGGAACGATGGGTGGAATCGGGTTTGCGCTGATCGGCTGCGGGAAGATAGGCGGAAAGCACGCCAAGATCTTGCCTGCCCTGCCCGATGTCGCGCTCCTCTATGCGTGCGACCCCACGCGGTCCAGGGCCGAGGAGCTGGCCGCCTCCGTTCCCGGATGCACCGCCACCACCGACATCGGCCGCGCCATCGGCGATCCCAGGGTCCAGGCCGTAGCCATCTGCACGCCCAGCGGCACCCACGCGGATCTCGGCATGCAGGCCGCGCGCGCGGGCAAGCACGTCATCATCGAGAAGCCCCTGGCGCTGCGTCTGGACGAGGCCGATCGGCTGATCGAGACCTGCGATCGCCGGGGGGTCAAGCTCTTCGTCGTCCAACAGAACCGCTACAACAGGCCCGTTCAGGCGCTGAGACGCGCCCTTGAGTCGGATCGTTTGGGCCACATCTTCCTCGGCACGGTACGGGTCCTCTGGCACAGGACTCAGGACTACTACAACGAGGAGGCATGGCGCGGCACCTGGGCGCAGGACGGCGGAGTGCTCACGAACCAGGCGAGCCACCACATCGATCTCCTGATCTGGATGATGGGCGATGTCGATTCGGTCTTCGCCCGGGGCCGGACGGTTCTGCACCATATCGAGACCGAGGATACGGGTGTGGTCCTGATGCGTTTCCGCAACGGCGGCTACGGAGTGGTGGAGGCGACCACCTGCGCGCAACCCCGCGACCTGGAGGGATCCCTGGCCCTCTACGGCGAGGGGGGGACCGTCGAGATCGGCGGCTTCTCGGCGAACGATCTCAAGACCTGGAGTTTCAAGGACCCGCGGCCGGAAGACGCATCCGTCTTCGAAGACCACGGGAAGAACCCCTCGGAGTTCGGATACAACCACAGGGCCTTCTATCTCGACGCGATCGCGACGCTGCAGTCCGATCGGCGCGGGCTTCTCGACGGCATCGAGGGACGCAGGAGCCTCGAGGTGATCAACGCCATCTATGAATCGATCGAGACCGGGCAGGAGGTCTTCCTGCGATTCGAGCCCAAGCGTTGCAAGCTTGGCGTTCCGGAGGGGCGGAGGAGATAGGATGGGAACGGAGACCGCGAACAAGATCCCGCTCGTTGACCTGAAGGCGCAGTATGCCGCGATCCGGGGCGAGATCGACGAGGCCATGCGCCGCGTGCTCGAGACCACCGCCTTCATCGGCGGGCCCGAGGTCAAGGCGCTCGAGGAGGAGTTCGCCGGCTTCTGCGGCGCCTCGGCGGCCGTCGGGGTCTCCTCGGGAACGAGCGCGCTCCACCTGGCGCTCCTCGGCGCGCGCGTGGGGCCGGGCGACGAGGTCGTCACCGTCTCCCATACGTTCATCGCGACGGCGGAGATGATCGTCCGCTGCGGGGCCCGGGTCGTCTTCTGTGACATCGACCCGGCCACAGGCAACATGTCGGTCGACGATCTTCGCCGCAAGATCACGCCCCGCACGAAGCTGATCCTCCCCGTCCACCTCTACGGCTGCCCGGCGGAGATGGACGCGATCCTCGCGGCCGCCGCCGAGGGGGAGATCGCCGTCATCGAGGACGCGGCGCAGGCGCATGGCGCGACCTATCGAGGCAGGCGCGCCGGCGGGATCGCCCCGCTCGGCTGCTTCAGCTTCTACCCAGGCAAGAACCTGGGCGCGTACGGCGACGGAGGCATGGTCACATGCCGGGACGCGGCGACCGCGACATGGTTGCGCAACCTCTCGAATCACGGCAGGCGGGACAAGTACCTCCACGACGAGGAGGGTTACAACTACAGGCTCGACGGGATCCAGGCCGCCGTCCTCAGGGTCAAACTCCGCCATCTGGAGCAGTGGAATGAGGCGCGGCGGCGCGCCGCGGCCTGGTACGACACGCGCCTCGCGGGACTGCCTGGGGTCGAGATCTACAGGTATCCGGCGCACGTCGTCCCCGTCTATCACCTCTATGTCATCCAGGTCGACGACAGGGACGCGGTCCTCTCCCGCCTGCGCGCGGGCGGGATCGACGCGGGCGTGCATTATCCGGTTCCGCTTCACCTGCAGCCCGCCTACAGGCACCTGGGATACCGATCGGGCTCCCTGCCGGCAACGGAAAGGGCAGCGAGCCGCTGTCTCTCGCTGCCCATCTATCCGGAGATCACCGAGGCGCTCGTCGATCAGGTCGTGGAGGGGCTCCGCG
>Ga0194126_10003389_pt1 | contig 25291 bp, 19 predicted proteins | sample TA2KigC150mmetaG_FD_148641 | JGI IMG/M metagenome (GOLD analysis project Ga0194126, IMG submission 148641) | Freshwater microbial communities from Lake Tanganyika, Tanzania - TA2015035 Kigoma Deep Cast 150m | ecosystem: Environmental > Aquatic > Freshwater > Lake | place: Tanzania: Lake... | reverse complement strand
GGTGGCCTGGTGCAGTGGCGCCGCCGGGCGGCGCAGGGCCAGGCTGGCCGCCAGCACCACCACCGGCAGCAGAATGACGATCCATAGCCAGCGGCGCACGATGCGCCAGTATTGCCGCAGTTCCATAGTACCCCCAACCCATTTTCGATTTGCGATTTTCGATTTCCGATTGGCGATGGACGAAGGACGAAGGACGACGGACGACGGACGACGGACGACGGATGACGGATTAGGGATGACGGACGTTTGACGTTTGACGTTTGCCGATTTGCTGATTTGCCCCCGCTCACCCTCCGGCCACCGGTAACAGGATCAGCAGCACGTCGCCGTCCTGGACGGGCGTGGTGTTGGTATCGCTGAAGCGCAGGAGGCGATCGTTCAGGAAGAGTGTGTAGTAGAAGCGGGCAGGCTCGCCTTTAGCGAACAGCTCGTCACGCAGGCGGGGAAGCTGCGCCAAAAGCCCCTCCAGCGCTATGGCCACGGTGGCCCTATCGCCAGGCACTTCCACGGCCACCTCTTTGGCGCCCGCTACTTTCGGCAGCGGCGGGCCCAGCTTGAAAACGATCCTCATGCGCGTAGCACCTGTTGCAGCACGTCGGGCTGGTTGGTGATGATGGAGTTGACCCCCAGGGCGATGAGGCGGCGCATCTCGTCTGGATCATCCACGGTCCAGGTGTGCACGGCGTAGCCGCGGGCGCGCGCCCAGCGCATGTAATCGCCGGTGATCAGGGCGTGGTGGGGGTGCAGAGCATCCGGCCGCACGATGGGGCGCAGCCAGGCGCGGCGCAGGTGCAGGGGCTGGTTGGGGGCGTAGAGCAGGCCGGTGCGCAGGCTGGGGTTGAGCTGCTTGACGCGGCGGATGGCCCACGGGTTGAACGAGGAGATGACCACCTGCGGGCCCAGTCCGCGCGACTCCACGGCCCAGACCACCTTGTCTTCCAGGCCCTGGCCGGCCAGCGAGCGCTCTTTCAGCTCGATGTTGATCAGCCGCATCGCCTTGACGATGTCCAGCACCTCGTCCAGGGTGGGGATGCACTCGCCAGCGAAGGTGGGGGCGAACCAGCGCCCGGCATCGAGCTGGCGTAGCTCGGCCAGGGTCAGGTCGCGCACGCGGCCGTGGCCGTCGGTGGTCTTGTCCACGGCGAAATCGTGGATGATCACCACCTGATCGTCCCGGCTGAGCTGCACGTCGAACTCCACCCCGTCAGCGCCCAGCGAGACGGCGGCGCGAAAGGCGGCCAGGGTGTTCTCCGGGGCTGCGGCGCTCCAGCCCTTGTGCCCCAGGTTGAGTGGTTTCTCTGCCATGTGGGTTCCTGCTTGAACCACCAAGACACCAAGAAAATTCGAATTTCGAATTCCGAATTTCGAAATTCCCTTGGTGTTCTTGGTGCCTTGGTGGTTAATTCCCCCGTGCGGCCAGCGCCCGCAGTTGCTCGCCCGCCCCGCCGACGATGGGCGGGCCGTGGCTGAAGCAGAGTACGTCTACGTCCAGGGCGGCCAGCTTGCGCACGGCGGCGCGGGCCTGGGCCATGTCCAGGCTGAACTGCGGGTTGGCCCCGGCTAATTGTTTGCTGTTGATAAGCGCATCGCCGGTGAAGAGCAGCCGTCGCTGCGGCAGGTAGTAGCACAGGTGGCCGGCCGTATGCCCCGGCGAGGCCACGGCCTGCAGCTCGCCCAGGCCGGGGAGGGGCACGGCGTCGCCGTCGCTGAGCAGCCGGTCCACGGGGCAGGGCCGCGTGGGCAGGAGCCGATCCTCCAGCCACACCACCCAGCGTCGCCAGTCGCGCGGCAGGGGCTGCGGCGTCTGGCCGCTGATCACGGCGGCGTCGGCGGGCGCGGCGTAGACGGTGGCCCCGGTGGCCGCTTTGAGTGCCGCCAGGCTGCCGGCGTGGTCGAGGTGGTAGTGCGTGAGGAAGATGTGCGCCAGATCCTGCGGCTGGCGGCCCAGGCGGGCGACGTAGCCCAGCACCCTGCCCGCCTGTCCAGCCATACCGGTGTCCACCAGCGCCAGCTTATCGCCTACCAGCAGGTAAGCATTGACAAAGCCGAGGCTGGAGAGCAGGTGGATCTGGGGGGAGGAGTTCCAAGTTGCGCCTCCGGGGCAATCAGTAGGCTCGCTGCAAAATAGCGCTGGCGGGGGGCAGCCTCAGAAAGACACAAAAATTCACAGAAAAATCAAGTGAACCGGCACGTAAATCCCCATTCTGTGTTCTTCTGTGCGGTTCTGTGGCTACCGGCTTATTCTGCAACTCTATTGAGTCCTGTGACGAATCCGCGTCTCAGCGGAAGGAGATACCGTTGATCAGCTTCTCAAAGACGGGCCAGCTTTGCTTCCACGACCAGGGTTCTTCGCCTGTGCCCAGCGGGGCGGCGAAGCGGATGGCGTACACCCGGCCAGCATGGCTAACTACTGCCTGGTACCACTTGACCTCCTGCTTAGTCTGGCGATCTATGCCCTCAATGAGGACAACTGCGGCCCGATAGTTGTTGATGGTGACCATTTGTGGTATGCCCACCTGCGTGCAATCCAGGTAAAGGCCTTGGCTGGCTTCATCGATGAAAGGCATCAGGTACTGGTCCAGGGGCACATAGGTAGGCATAGGCAGGTGATACCACACGTAGAGCCAGGGGCGCCGGGTGGCATCCAGGGCAAATCCACCCTCCTTTGGGTACTGGGTGATCACCACTCCGCCGCACGTCTCTTGATGTTCTAGCTTGGGTTTCGGTTCTTGCGGATAGCTTGCGTTGATGGAGAAGAGATAGAGGTCGCTGGAGTAGGCGAAGGCAAAGGTAGAGGACCTCCTTGAGTTCAAGAGTGAAGGCCCTCGCGTTGCGGCAATGTAAATCAAGACCACTACAAAGCCAAGCGCAAGCACCCACAGCAAGACAGAGATAGCAGACAAACCACTCTGCGTTCTTTCCTGTAGTTGCTGCGACGAATTATCCATTGCTGCCCCTCCTCACCAATGAAGCCGAAGTGTGTTCCATTGGCGACCAGTATCGCTAGATCTCTGGATGCGTCATGCACAGGTGTCAGAGTTCGGGATCTTGCCTACCTGCCCAGCTATATCGGTGCCCAACAGCGCCGGCTTATCGCCTACAAGCAGGTAGATGTTGACGAAGCCCAGGCTGGAGAATAGGTGTATCCGCAGTAGGAGTTCCAAGCTGCGCCCCCGGCGAGTCACTTAAGGTTAGGGTTGAACGGTCATATGGCTAAAGTGGTGAATGTAATCCCCCGGATGAGGCGCGCTGTGGGCGATGGAGACAGCCGCCCTCACCACTTGCTCAGGCCCCTCACGCCAAACCACGAGGAGGCCTCTATTTGCTCACGAGAGCTTCGCTAGAACATTACCTTAATTTTTCCCCTGAGTGGCCAAAACCTCTTGACAAAGAGCAGCACCTGTGGTAGAATCTAGACTAGAACGCATGTTCTAATCCGGGTGGGTAGTTGCCTCTGCTCAGCCATCTTGGCAACGAGAAGCGGCCTCCCCTTCTTCCATCTCCCGACACCCAAGCTGTCAGGAGTACTGCGCCCATGAATTTCAGTAGGTAGGCGCGCTACAAGATCAATTATGGCAGGAGTATTTAGTCTATGAGCTTCAGAAGAGAGCCGAAATGTAGCATTTTTCTGCGCGATGACATCCAGAATGCACTTATGTCTGTTGCTGCCACCATCGCCAGTACCATGCCATATACTAACGACCCTCAGGCTAAGGCGTATCAAGAAGGATTCCGGGCTGCACTGATTGCTATCGCCCTGGCTTTTGGCATCCGGATCCCGGCCTCAGGAATGACGAACCTGCCGATATATGATGATGTCGGCAGGTTGCCATAGGCCGCCTTCAATGTTGCTACGGCCCGATTACTGTTTTCCCCCAGCAGGCCCCTCCCCCAAACTGACGAGGAAGTCCGGTTGCCCCCCGGGCAGCACAATGCGTGCTCCCTCGCCCTGAGCCATACTCTTCAGGGCCTCAATGTAACTTCTTGCTGTGAGGTCATCGCACACCACACGTCTACACATGTCCTCGACTATTCTGAGAAATTGCACCAGATCCTCCAGGTCGATGGATGCCCCCATAGCAACCCTTGACATGTCCCGCACAAACGATTCCACAGCATCTCGTTTTTCGTATTCAATCAGTTGGATGGCCTCTGCCGCGCCTTTCGCTTTGGTGATCATAGCCCGTCTTTCAGCCTCAGCTTCGATCTCTTTAGCCCGTCTTTCAGCCTCGGCTTCTATCTCCTTAACGGATTTCCCAGTTATAGCCTGTGTTCTGCTGATTCTTTGATTCCAGTCAGCCATCCAATTATCCAGTAGGCGTCGTTCGGCATCTTCAGGGATTCGTATGGCCCCAATGTCCGTACCACTTACAGTTACACCAAGAAAGCCTTGTGTGATCTTATTGATCGCCTCAGCAACTTCCCTCTTAATTGCGTCCCGTATGCCTTGTCTCATGGGGTCATCACCAGGGACAAAAATGTCATCCAACGTGTATCGGTTAATAACTGCCCGAAGTTGGGTATCGGCGATGGCAAGGAGAACGTCCTCTATGATTTTCTTGATGTTGGCCTGACCACCAAAGATTTTCCACAGTCGTTGCCGAATGATATATTCATTGTAGGTAAACAGCGAACCTGGTGTTGTTCGTAGCATTCTACATATCTCTGAAGCATTCACATCAGTATCTGGCACATCTCGGCCATCATCCACTTTGGCGAAAATAAGAAGCTTAAGTTCGTTGATCAGCACCCCGTCTTTAGTTGCTATCTTTTCGAATACTTTCTCGGCAAACAACGACCGCAAAGGCACTACTGTGTTCACCCTCTCAAAAGATTGCAGGCCATGAACACCAGCTCCCACGAGGCGGGTGTACTTTCCTCCCTTCTCCAGCACAGCAGCGTAGCCGTCTTGTACAATGAGGAACCCATATCCTCCGAAACGGGCTGTCCATCCTGCCGGCTTGTTCATAGTGTAAACATCGTCATCTTTCACCATTTGTACAATCTTATTAATACCCAGAAACACGTCTCGACTAACCTGCATGGCGACGTTGAGTGGAAGACCTTCGTATGACATCAAGCCGGTTTTCACAGCCGCAAAGCAGGCTATCCAAACCAGCGCACCTAGGATTATAGTCGCCCCGATCAACCCTATGGCGGCTGACCAGAAGACCTGGACCTCAGGCGTGCCCAGCAAGAATCCGGTGAATGCTCCTTCTGTCCTCACTTCGGCCAATACTATAACATAGAACAACCAAGCGATTGCTGAGGCTACGACAACAAAAACGGCTACCCAGACGAAGAACCGATATGGTGTGCCAATGCGCTCTTGGTCGGAAATAGAGAGATAGGCTTTACTACGTGGTAATAGCAGCATACAAAAGATCCCATATGTAAGTAAGCCCAGGCCTCCTGCTAAACGAAGAATCAAGAAGGGGAGAATTAAAAGCAGGAGCATGGCTCCCAATATCTTCTTCATCATATAGCTTCTCCAAAGTGATTTACCTAGTATTGGTGAGGTCTCGCAAACGAATTTAGCCTCTGGTGGCTAAAGAACCACAAGTAAGGCCGGTGCAGAACTATGGATCTGATCCTCGACTTGCCTGAAATTTGATTCCGTTTATGACCTGCTCATAAATCGGCCAAGCAGTATCCCAGGTCTCCACAGGAGCCACTACGAGCACACCGTACAGCCTATCACCGCTATAGGCGTCTGGAAAGAATACTAGAGCCTCATACCACTGCACTTTTGTACGGCTAGGGCGATGAGTCCCTCGCCAGACAGCCCCTACTGCTACTCCACCACCGATATTGCGTTCCCGCATGATAGCTGGTTCTGAGCTATCCAACCACTGTTTAGTTATATCTCCATGCTCCAACAACTGCCGCAGTTGTGTCTCCGGTGAGTCCGGGCTATCCTCACACATGCATGAGTCCAGCCCTATTGAGTCGAGTTCCATTGACGAGACGAACCTCACATAAATTCCTTCTGGTTTTGTAGAGTCATATAGCCAGGAGATATCTGGATTCCGTGAAATCACCACACCTTGTTCACCTCCGCGTACGTTTTCACTTCTGCTCCAGTTCTGGTCCGGCTTATAAGTGATCGAGAATAGATAACGGTGGTCAACATATGTGGTGCTCTGGCGCGACGATGGCGACGCAAACTGAATGCTCAGGATTGTCAGCAGCACAAACATGACAAGTGCTCCGAGCAGGAGACCGACTAGCCCCGCAGCGAAAGTGCATCTATCTACTGGCCAGCATCCTGATCTGCGCTTCCCCCTACCAATAATCTCTTTCTCCTTCTCCATCGCCTTGACCTTCTCCGCGAGCTTGTCTCTGGCTTCTTCTGCTTCCATGGCCCTTTGTTCCGCTATTATCCGGGCTTCCTTTGCCGCCGCTGCCGCCGCTTCAGCTTTGGCACGGGCCTCTTCCCCACGCTTCATACTAGCCTCGGCAGCCCTCACACTGACTTCCGCTCTAGCCATGGCCTCAGCTGCCGCTTCTGCTTTTTTTTCGACTATTGCTAGCTTAGCCTCGGCCTCTGTCGTTCTGGCCTTAGTCTCTGCTATCCTGTCTTCGGCCTCTGCGACCCTGGCCTCAGCCCCATCCCACACTCTCACCTCTGCTGCGCGCGCCTTTTCTGCTGCTTCTTTCGCATCACGCTCCATGCTTTCTGCATAAGTTGCCCGGGCTTCTGCCCTTGCACGCGCGTTCTCTGCCTCGGATGCCCGCTCCTTCGCTTCTGCACATGCCCTCTTTGCCTCGGATGCCTGCTCCTTCGCCTCTGCACATGCCTTCTCTGCCTCGGCTACTCGTGCCTCCGCCTCTGCACGCGCCTTCTCTGCCTGGGATGTCCGCTCCTTCGCTTCTGCACATGCCTTCTCTGCCTCGGCTGCCCGCGCCTCTGCCTCTGCACGCGCCTTCTCCGCCTCGGCTGCCCGCGCCTCCGTCTCTGCACGTGCCTTCTCTGCGTCGGTTGCCCGCTCCTCCGCCGTTGCACGCGCTCCTTCTGCCGCTGCCAATCTGCTTTGACATTCCGCAAGTTGTGTCTCTAGTGATTCTTGGACAGACATGGCTTCTCCTCCTTAGTGCGGGTGCATCTGACCTGCCGGGTGCATCATGCCATAAACGTATCTAAGGCGTCAAGCCCCCAACTGGAGGCTAGTTGGGGGCGGAGATGTTGACGTATCAGACACCGTGCGGGTGATGTCGAGCTTTCGCTTCAGGTGTGGGCTTGGATCAGTGGATCCCTCTCCAGCCCCCTCGCCAGAGCCATAGCCTGGCACCCGGCAAAACAGCTAGATTGCTCCGCGCAATCTCCGCACTGCGCCAGCAGCCCCTGCCGCCAACGTTCCATGGCCGGACTCTGCAGGATAGCTTCAAGCCCATCGCCATTGAGGACATTGCCAGCAGTCACGGGTATGTGCGGGCAGGGGCGCACGTTACCCCAGGGGTCAATAGTGACATGGACAAAACCGGCCATGCAGCCGTTGGAATGGTTAGAGACGAAGCAATGGGGAACCGGCGAGCCAAACCGCACCCGGCCATTTCCGCCGCCTACCCTCTCTACAGCCTGGACAGCCACCTGCAATTCCTGTTCGCTCGCTTCGATGCTTGGGAGCAGCCGGCCCACGTAGCGGCTGAAGACGGCATGGTCGGCTCCCAATTCCTGGCTCAGGGCCACAATTTCTTCAACCTCCCGGTAATTCTGGTGCGTAATCACCGTGCTGGTGACTACCCTAACGCCAGCATCAGCAGCCCGCTGGATATTGGCAACCGTTTCCGCAAAAGAGCCGGATGTGGCCGTGAATGCTTCATGGGATGCGGCCTGTGCCCCATGCATAGAGACCAGGATGCCCTCCAGACCAGAGACACCGGAGAGGAAACCCAGCACCCGGCCCGGCTCTTGCCAGCGGGCATTGGAGAAGATGGTGAAAGGAAGGCCCATCGCCTGGACGTGCCGCACAATCTGCTCAAACTCTGGATGCATGGTAGGTTCGCCACCGGTGAGCCGCAGGCGAGGCCCATAGGGAGCCAGCCGGTCCACGACGGTGGTCCACTCGGCTGCAGAAAGGGGTAAGTGGGAGCGGTCGTACGTAAACACGGTTCCACATCCCGGACAAGCGTTGTTGCAGGCTGGCGTAAGTTCCAGGAAGAAGAAGGACAGAGGGGTGGAAGGGTCCAATTGGTCTACGGTGACATCACAGGCGCAGTCACCCATGAGCCGCCTCCTGATTCACCGCACCTGGCCAGTGTACACGATGCAACGCATGCACTACCGTGTTTATAGTCCCCCTTAACCGCATGCTGCCCAACTTTTCTTTTTGCAAAGTGATGGCCATGGTATCTACGATCTCCTGCACCTGCGCTGAAGTCAATGACATCAACCAAGTGCTCACATCCGATATGGCTTTGTGTAACTCCGGCGCGTCCAAGGAGTAGCGCTCCAAGAGACCAGCAGCGCGGGCGTAGTGTTCTGCCGTACTTTTCGGCGTACCCGTTTCACGCTCCAGGCGGGCATATTGAACATGCACTTTACCCAAAATGAGATCTATCTCCTCCCATTTTTCTTGGCCGCTCTTCTCTACCTCTTCAACGACTCTATCTAGAATGACACGCTCTACCTCGTAGGGGGATTCCTTACTCTCCTGCTGGCCGTATTGGCCTACAGGCAGGCCCAATCGCCCACGCCAATAATAGACACGGGCCAGGTCTTCCATACAGTCTGCGTACTGGATCAGGTTTTGAGCAGATACAGGCTTTTCCCCGCTTGTCAAAAAGACAGCAACCAACAGATGCCCTTCTGCCTGATCCAGGTATCCCTGCGCCACCTCTGTCGTCAGCCTGCACTGTTCATACAGCGTCGCCACCCAGTCCCTATAGAGACACCCCAATTCATTTTGAGCCTCTATTCGATAAAAGATGTCTGCATCGGCTCCTTGCTCTTCCTGAAGAGCAATAGCATATGCCAGGTACCTTTGTCCAGTTTGAAAGTCCTCATCTAGCCGCCCCCATTCTAAGCTGCGGCCTTTGCGCCGATACGAACGGCCCAGGTTAATCTCTGCCAGGATTATCCCACGTTCACTGCCGATTTTCTGGAATAATGCCATTGCCTCCTGACTGTAGCGGATAGCCTCGAGGGGTTGATCCATCCGCTCGTAGATGATGCCCAGAGTGTTCAGGCTTAGACCTTGACTATACTCGTCCGCTAGTTCCTTGCGTATCTTCAGGGCTTGCTCACAGGCTTCCTTACCTTCTTTTAGTTTTCCCTGACGAGCGTAAATGTAGGCCAGGTTGTTCAACGATTCTGCCATCCGAGGCTTATGGTCAATACCCCGGAATAGGGATATGGCTGTTTCATAGTTTTCGGCTGCTTCCCCAAGGCGCAGCCAGTTGCGCAGTGCTAGCCCCTGATACAGATGGGCTGTGCCCAAGAAATAGGGATAGAGCCAGGGCTCTTTATGGTCCTGAGGCACTGCCTCCAACTTGTGGATCCCTTCCTGGAAATGCTGTAGAGCAGCTTCTGTGTAAGCGCCGCCTTGGTAAGCCAGAGCTGTGGCCATGGCCACCTGCACCCCTCCTCGCCACAACTCCGGCTCATCGTGGTCATACGGTTTGGCCAAGAGTTTTTCTGCCACCCGAACGGCCTTCTTCAATTCATTTTGGGCGATGTACCGCCAGACCCAGCGCCGTCGGCAGTCGTAATCTATGGTCGGATTGCGTATGATCTTTCCGTTACGTTGAATAGTTGGTCCACGTTCTATCAGCCGCAGGCCACGAGTCCGGGTGAACCACAAGCCTTCATTTCTAAGCAGATGATCCCACTCGAGTTCCCTGGAGGCTATAGCCTCCTCGTCCAGGTGGGTGTATTCCTGATAGCCATAGCGTGGATCCTTGTCAAACTGATAATACAAACGCTCAGTGTAGAGCAATTGCTGCTGTCTACGCAATTCGGAACGTTTGCTGAGATCAGACTCTTCCGGGATTCTTCGTGATAGATCCTCAATCTGCTCCGTATACCAGTCTATAATTATCCCATCCAACCGTGTCTGCTCACTGTAATCGGGCCAATCTACCTGCCAGATATATTTCTCCACCAAGTAGTACATCTCGTCGTGCAGAAAGAAAAGTTGCGAAAGGCCGCGAGCCGGCTTGACGAAGGAGATGGTCAGGAGTTGTTTTACCAGCTCTTCCACCTTTTCCTCCTGAGGAATTTCCATCAAGCGAGCGAGGAGTTCGGCGTTGCACCCCTTGCGGCAGAGGGCGGCATATTTCACGGCCATATCTAGGCCCGTGTGATCAAGGCTGCGAATCTGCTGCACCAGAGCGATTTCAAAGCTACGCCTGACCTCGTCCCATTGGCGCCAGGCCTCGCCTAGCTGACCGGAATCTTCCTCCGCCTGGGCTTTTTCTTTCCATGCTTTCAATTCCTCTAGACCGGTCGGGTAAATGTGCCGTTCCCACATCCCTCGCTCCAACCAATCCAGAGCCAGGGCGATCAGGATGGGGCGTCCCTCGGTGAGCAAATGGACCTTCCCCAACATCTCTGGGGATTCATCGGCCACCTGTTTCCCGAAAGCGATGGCCCGGAAATAAGCCTCTGTCTCCTCCAGAGTGAATCCCTTCAACTCCAGGGGGAAAACACGCTCCTTGTGGGTATCTAAGAGTCTCTGCTTCAGCAGGCCGGTTTCAGTAGGCCGGGCAGCAATGAGGATAGCTGTGTTCTTCAGGTCTCCAATACGCTCCAAGAGCCACTCCCAACTGGGGGCATCCTGGGGCGAGACGTCACAATCCGCCAGGACCTCCTCGGAGTCTCGTTCGTATTCTAGTAGCTCGGCAGTATCGAAACGCAGCAACAGCCGTTGTTCCTCAGCCGCATCAGCATACTTCTTCAGGAAGAGCCTCCAGAGTTCTTGCTCCTGTTCTTTCAGAGTCTTGCGTCCAGGCAATAGAGTTCGTTCCACCTGTTCCCGGTGGGCCCAATACTCGTGGAAAGCCCTCTTATCTGGATCCAGGCTCAGGGCGATGGTTGCCTCCAGAGCGCGGTGAGCGTGCATCTCAATGTCGTAAAAGTCCACGATGGGAGGGCAGAGGGCCCCCTGTTCCTGAGCCATCTGGCCAGCCTTCTCCAGGAGGGTAGTTTTACCGATGCCAGCGATCCCCTCTATGAAGAGTATTTGCGGTCCCTGACCTGCAATAGCTCGTGCAATGCTGGTTCGCTCCTTTTGGCGGCCAACCAGGGATATACGCTGAGTTACGAGATCACTCATGAGGTCACCTCCGGCTTGTCAATCAACTGCCTGCGCAAATCCTCGTAGTGCCTCTCGCCCAGACAGTCCAACAAGACATCGAGCAATTCCTCGTCCCTCTCTCTTTTCTCTTCTATCTCCTGGAGCAGAGCCTGGCCCATGCCTATCGGGTAAGGTTGCGAAGTCCTGAACGGAATGGCCTCGATCTGCTGCTCCAGGGCCTGCCAATGGGACTTCTGGGGTTGGCCGTCCAGCCACAAGCAGGAGACCCGGTGGTACAGCCATTCCCGGAAAAAGGCCAGGCAGATTTGATCTGTAATCGAGCTTGAGCTCAAGAGAACCTGCCAGGCCGAAGCGGCGGCCTCGTGAGCGGAAGCAAAACGCGCCCTGTCCCTACGCCTCAAGGGTTCGCTTTGAATACGCCGGATCACCGGGTCAACGACCTCCAGGGGAAACTCGTAGCGCAGTAGATGACACGCCTTGAGTGCGCCCAACACTGCCTCTGGCCCTCCGGCTTGGGCGAATAGCTCCTGGAAGGTATCATCCTCGGCCAGGCGGGCCAGCAAACCCGGGTTCAGCCGCCGCAGCACGCAAAGCCCCTGGATGAACAGTCCTTCGACCCCGGGCGGAGCGACAGCCCACACCTTCTCGTGGATCGCCTTCGCAAAAGAGGCCAGGTAGCCATCTATCTCCTGTTCGGTCAGCTCCATCGGCAGCTTGTCGAAACTGCCGTCAGGCCGTTTCGATTTTTTCATCAAGTCTTCGAGGATCTGTTTGATAAAACCGGGGTTGCTGCGCCCGGTCACGTCATAGATCTGCCTGGCCAACTCTCTCGGGGGAAGGGGAGTTCGGGCCGTTGGATCGTTCGCCAGGACGTATTTTCTTACCATATCCCACACGGCGTCCTCGCTGAAAGGAGCCAGGGGGAAAACCTCGGCATAGCGCTTGAACGAGAAGGGCCAGCCTTCTACCGGGTAGCGGCCGGCTAGGATCAGCCGGCTGCGTTTGCCTTCCCGGTTCAGATCTCGAACGGTGGGAGCGATGACTCCACTCACTAGGTCGGTGAAGGCTGGCCAACCCTCTTCTATGGCTTCTGTGTTTTCAAATAGCAGGAGTACGCGTCCCCTGTCCCGCAGTGCCGGGCCCAGTTCTTCGGCCCGCTCGATCCAGGGCCGGTTGAGCTTTTTTGCCAGGTGAGCTGTCAATTCTGCCGTTGTCGGCGGATGGGAGACCTCTCGCAGGTCTATGCGGATGATCTGTTCTGGCTTCCAGCCCTGGTCCCTGGCCCTGGCCTGCCGTTCCACCTCGTCGAGCAGGGCATGTTTGCCCGCCCCAAAGGGGGCGTAAGCCTCGATAAACGGGGCAGCCTCCCGTCGGAAGATGCGGTCCAGGTCATCCAGTCGGTTGGCAAACTGGGCCAGTTCCTGGCCCAGGGCCACAAGGAACTCGCCGGCTGTGGCCGGAATGACCTCCATCTGAGCCCAGTCTTTGAGGGCCTGCTGCTCATTCGCGCTGAAAGGCCCCACCATGTAGTTGCGGACCTCGGCCTCCATCTGGCGGCTGGCAATCAGCAGGCGCAGTAGCTTTATGTCCTCGTCGGCGTATCTGTATCCGGCAAAGATGCAGGAATATTGGGCAAACAACGTGCCCACCAGGCCCCACAACGAACCGGCCATCGCCCCTGGACGTGTGATCTCGGCTTTGACCCGATTATAGTCCGAGTCGCTGACCACGATGGTTCGAGGCTCGGTGAAATCGCCGTGCAGTTTGACGATCGCGTGCCGGGCCGCCGCCCAGTATCCCAACTCCCGGTCCCGGCGGATGACGGTGGCCGGTTCCCCGGCTTCCTGCAGAGCCCGCTCGATCAACTCGTCCCAGTTGGTGGTCAGGATCACCTTGTTGATTTCGTCCAGGTAGGGGAGCAGGCGAAAGACCCCCCGGCGATGAGGCGGGAGATCGGGTTGATTATAGGCGTCCTCGATGCGGCCCTTGAGCGTTTCGATCACCTCGCGGCGGAAGCCGGCCCGTTCCAACCAACCGGCGATCGCCGGGAGCGTGTATTGCCTCTCCTCCTCAACCTCGATCCGGTAGCTTCGAGCCAGTGCTAAGACGGCATCCACCAGGGCGCTGCTGGAGGGCATCCCGGCGTCCAGGGATACCCCTGCGCCCAAGAACAGGATCGCTTTGCCCCGCCGCACGTCCTCGGTCAGGCGCTGAAAAGCTTCCATTTCCCGGAGCTTCTCAGGCTTCTTTTCGGCGGGTGGTGGGGTCCACAAGCGCTTTTTTACTTCTTCTTTCTCTACCGGCGTGAGCGGCAGCTTCGGAAGCCATGTTTCCCGCTGTTCTTCCGACAAGTCTCTTAGAAGAGCGACAGCTTCTTTAACCTCGGTTTCGCGGATCGTGTCTGAATCGGGCATGGCCTTCTCCCCCTCCTATGCTCATACTTCCTGCGCCCACAGCGCGCGCAACGTTGCCCAGATCAAATCGGGCTGTGCTGTGCCGGCAAAGTAAACCCAAGGTACATAGATTATCGCTGCCATCAGTAGAATAAATAAGGGGACGTTTAACCACAGAGGACAGAGGTGCCAAGAGGTAAGAAGTTTGTAGAGGAGATAGCCTAGAATTCCAAGCCATAACACGACGAACAGGGAGTTGAACCGTATTCGTACCAGCGTGACCCTCACGGTCTCCCCTGGTGTCTTCTTCAGCCGATCATCGTACTTCTTCGAGATATCATAATCGAGTTCGTCTTCAAGCTCATGCATGTCACGCGCATAAAGCTTCCAAGCCCAAAAGCTCTTATGTGTGATGAGATACAGGGCGATCGAAACACAGTATCCAACGAACGCTAGGATAAATCGCTGGAGGTCATTCTTGATAACTTGGAAAACTAGGGCGAGGACAGCCGTATTGATGCCGAAGAAAAAATTAGTGAGTTCACGGATGGTTTTATCCAGACTGTTTAATCGCGCGTAGTAAGCCTGGAGCACGCGCTCCCGGCGCTCAAAGGTTTTGTCGTCAGGGCAAGAGGTCTCCATTCATGCCTCCTCAGGAGACAAGTAAAAAGGCGTAAGCTCCGCCCTCGTTCGGGTGAACGCTTACGCCTGTAGCAAGACCAGCAGAAGTCGGCTATCTCGGCCTGCACCGAGAGTCAAAGGAACCCCTGACATAGGGAAAATGGTATACATTTAGTACATCTCCCTCTGCAGGTAGTGGAGGAAATAAATCAGGGAAGAAATTGTAGCACATAATGAGGCAAATGTCAATATAGAACATATGTTCGTTCGTAAAGTCTCATTTCCGGTCTGGCCTAACTACCAGTTGGATGTATAAATAGGGAAATCGGCATCATAGTCATTGAGCATTTTTGGCTCTGCATCTGTGTCCATTCATCAACTAGGCGCGCAAAAACACCGCCACTCTACAGAAGAGGCGGAAATCCACCCTCTGGTTTGTCAACATCCATTTCACCCTCTATAACGGGAAAAGTGCCGTTTGGATACGGCCCGGAGGAGGGAATTTTCGCTTCAGCCATAAAATTATCTCTTATGTAGTGTACGTTAACATCTTGAACACTGAGGGGATACTGCTGCACTGCTGAGAAGTAGATTTTGGCCAGGCAAAGGTGTATAATGCGGGCATGGACACAAACACTACTTCTCAAGCGTCGTCGCGCACCTACTTCCGCCCGACGACGGCAAGTCAACGCCGGTTGCTGTTTCGCCTGGTCGAAGAGACCGACAATGTCTCCGAGGCAGCACGCCAGGCCCACCTTGGCCGCGGCACCTACTACCACTGGCGCTCGCGCTATGAGGCCGAGGGGGTAGCGGGATTAGCCAAGGAGCGTAGTCGCGCTCCCCAGCGCACACGCATCCCCCCGGTCAGTGCCGAGTTGCGGGAGGAGGTGCTGACCTACTATCGGGAGCATCCGGACGAGCGAGGCTATCGCACCATTGCCAACCGCCTCCGGCAAGCCCACGGGCAGCCGGTCATCGGCCACACCAAGGTGGGTGAGATCGTGCGGGCAGCACGGGCGGCGGGTATCCTGGACTCTGCACCAGCCGCGCCTGCCGTGCCCGCCTCCCAGCCGAAGGTCCAGGCCGTCCATGCGCCACAGCCGAACCAAACGGTCAACCTGGACTTGTGCGTCGTGCCCTTGACCCACGAGGGGAGGCAAGCGCTGGCCGCCATCAGCCTAGGCGCTGCCGCCGCCGGAGTCCTGCCACCTGCCGGTGATAACCCGGCGCCGTCGGAATGGCCCGGTCAGACCTTTGCCGACACGAGCCTGTCCTACGCAGCGCAGATGTGCGACTATGTGGCCAAGCGCACGGCCAAACGGGCCTCCCAAGGCCAGCGCAAGCATCGGCGGCGCCAGAAGCAAGCCGCACGGGCCGAAGTCAATGCCCAGAGCGCCGAACTGCGGCTACAACGCCGCCGGCAGCGGCTGGCGCGGCGGCAAGAAGATGCGGCCTGGCGCGCCCAGCGGCAAGCCCAGCGGGAAGGGGAACAAGCTCACCGGCAACTGGCGAAACAGGAGCGCCGGACTCGCCGCACCGAGTGGCAAGCCCAGCAGGCGCAATGGCAGGCCGCCAAGGCTGAGCGGCGTGCCCAGGTGCAGCAGCGGCAAAGCGAAGATGCCGCCTGGCGCCAGGCGCGGCAGGAGATCCGCCGCCAACTGGCCGAACTGTCCCTCGTGGCGCCGCTGGTCACCGCCTGGCTGGCGATTCTGGTCGTCATTGACAATGGCACCCGCCGTTGTTTGCAACTACCGTTGTTCACGAGCGGCGTCCATGTCACCGCCGAAGAGCTGGTGGCCGCCTTGCGGGCCAACTGGCCGCGTGAACTCCAATTCGTCATCAGTGACAACGGGGCCCAGTTCATTGCGGAAATGTTTGCCCGCTTCGCTGCGGACATGGGGTTTATCCACGTGCGGATTGCCCCCTACCGATCCCAGACCAACGGCATTGCGGAACGCTTCGTGCGCACCTTGAAGGAGTGGCTGGAAACGCACGCCTGGAATAGCGCGGAGGAATTGGCGGCGCTACTAGCGGAGTTCATTGTATACTACAACGACCGCCCGCATCAGGGTGCTGAGCTTGCCGGCTTGTCGCCCAATGAGTTCACCCGCCAGTGCCTCGACCGTTCAACATGTTAGGATACACTACATAAAATTATCTCTTACCTCGAATTTGGAAAGCGGTTATGATCGGTAGATCACGATTTGGCAGCGGAACGGGCTCCCATACCTGCAGACTGGCGGTATGGAAACCGCCTCTGATTTGAATCTCAGGCCTGCTGAAACTTACAATACCCACTATACCACTCCTCAACCAGGCGTGCATCGGGAATGTGACTTATTTCCTATAAAAGAAAGACCGCTCTGGGAACGGTCCTCACCACGTATTAATGCGCAAGGGTTGGCATGCAATTTCCCTACTTGATCCTCTCCTGACCATCGTTCAGCCTAGCCAAGCCTTCTAGCAGCGCGCACAGTGCTGCCTGGATGCGGTTCGCCAGGTGTAACTTGGACAGGATAGTGTTGATGTGAGCGCCCACCGTCCTCTCACTAATCTAATCCGTAGGCGACAAGTCTTTCAGCAGGTAGCCTAAGGCTCCGGCTTTATGGCCGCAAAGACTCGCTCGTCCTTGGCAAGGCTGGTGAGAACCAAGATCCTTCCTCTGGGTTCTCTCGCTCGATCTCATGGAAGCGGCGATGCCATTATTTGTATGATGTTTACACGTCCCTAGTTCCCCCGTACGCGCCCACAATCTCCTCCACCTGCCCCAGGTGCTCGCGTTCGTGTTCCAGGAAGCGGCGGAGGACCTTGCGCGCCGTCCAGGGCTCGCCCTCGTGCGCGGTGGTGCGGGTTAGCTCCTCCGGGGTCAGGGCGGAGAGGCGCGTTAAAGCTTCTTGCTGGGCCGCGGCCAGGCGGAGCAGAGGGTCGCGGCTCTGCGGGATGGTGACGCGGGTGAACCACCACTCGCTGTAGGCCACGTGGCTGAGGATGCGCCGCACACTCCAAGTTTTCTCGTCCGGCTGCCAGTCCAGGGCGGGGGCGGGAAGCTGGGCCAGGGCGTCCAGGAGCTCCTGGCGGCGCCGGGCGGCCCAGCGCAGCCAGACGTCGCGGTCGGCGGGCGAGAAGGGGCGCAGGTCGTAGTCGGGCGTGGCCCAGGAGCCCAGCTCCGTCACCTGGCGACCCTGGAGCGACGCCGGCGGGATGGCCTCGCCGTGGCGACGCAGGAAGTCCAGGCACTCGCTGGCTGAACGGTCCAGCACGGCCAGTGTCTCCTCCCGCGTGTCGCCGCGACCCACACAGCCGGGCAGGGCGGGGATGAAGGCGATAAAGCCGCCGTCGCCGTGCGGCTGGAGATAGACCGCGTAGGCGGTGGGGGTAGGCTGGGTGGGCAACTCTGGCCAGGGGGCAGGGGCGCCGGTGGCTGTGCGATAGGCCGCCAGCAGCTTGGCGATGTGCAGCTTGTGCTCGGCCTCGTGCTCCAAGAGGCTGTGCAGGGCGCCCAGCGGCGTCCACTCTATGCCGTACACCAGGTTGGCGTGGTTGAGGTCGGCGGCGCTGAAGCCCGCAAAGACCTGCACCACCCACTGGCGCACAGCGGCCAGGCGGGCGAACTCGTCCTCCGGCCAGGCCACCAGGCGGGCGAGGTAGAAGCCGCTGGCGTGGGCCAGGTGGTGCAGCACGTCGTTTAAGCACCACGACTTCTCATCTGGCTTCCAGGCCAGAGCCTCGGGCGATAGACCCTGCACCCTGGCCAGGGTCTCCTGGCGAGCCGCCGCCAGCAGGCGCAGGTGGGCGGCGATCTCGGCCGGGGCGAGCGGCTCCTGGTCTACGGGGAGGGTCACCTGGGTGAAGGTCTCCTGCACCGGGGCAGCAGCGAAGTCGGGCAGGGGGAAGGCGGCACGCCGCATGAGGTCGGCGTAGGCGGGGGCGAGGGTGCGCACGGCGGCCACGGCCGCCTCGGCCGTCTGGGCGCGGGCCACGCAGCCGGGCAGGGCCGGCAGGTGTGCCAGGTAGCCGCCATCCTCATCGGCGTGCACGAAGATGACCGACTTGCTCGTGGGGAAAGCCTCCATAGCTACCTCCACAGGCGGGGTGCGGATTGCGGATTGCGGATTGCGAATTGCGAATTGCGGATTGCGGATTGCGAATTGCGAATTGCGGATTGCGGATTGCGGATTGCGAATTTCGGATTGCGAATTGCAGGCTTTTACAATTATAGCAGAGAGAGGCGAAAGTGTCAAGGCGATTGCAGATTGCAGATTTTAGATTTCGTCCTGAGAGCCTGCCCTGAACCATGCCCTGAGGAACGAAGGGGCAGTGAAGGGACTCAGTCCGAAGGATTGCAGATTTCGCAACTCCATCAAAGCATCTGAAACTTCGTGCCTTCCGTGTCTCCCCAAAAAATAACCACCAAGACACAAAGACACAAAGTTTAGAAATACTTGGTGTTCTTGGTGCCTTTGTGGTTGGCTATGGTCATCCGTCGGGAGTGTGCACCGCATGTGCATAACTCAGTGCCTTCAGCTCCCTCAGTGCTTTCAGTGTTGCTTTCAGTGCTTCCCCCCTTGAACCGCCGGGCGATTTAGGGTATAATCGCCCTGTCAGACTACCGGCAGAACGAGGAGCGAAGATGAACCCCATCAGGACTTTTGCCCAACTCATAGAAGAGGCCAAGAAGGTTGGCCCCAAGACCGTGGCTATCGCCGCCGCCCACGAGGCGGAGGTGCTCATGGCCGTCGTGGATGCCCAGCAGCAGGGCTTTGCCAATGCCGCCCTGGTCGGCGATCGCAAGGTCATTGAGAGCATCGCCAAAGAGCACAACCTGGACATCAATCGCATGATGATCGTCCACGAGCCTAACCCCAGGCTGGCCGCCTTGCGGGTGATGGAGCTGGTGAACCTGGGCCACGCCGACATCGCCATGAAGGGCAAGATTGAGACCGGCGATTTCCTGCGCGCTGCCCTGGACAGGGAGAGGGGCCTGCGCATCGGCCAACTGCTCACCCACGTGGGTGTGTTCGAGGTGCCGGGATTCGATCGTCTGATCTTTATCAGCGATGCGGGCGTGGTGGTGGCCCCGGAGATGGAGCAGAAGATCAGCATCGTGCAGAACGCCATTGACGTGGCCCACAAGCTGGGCGTGGAGACGCCCAAGGTGGCCATTCTGTGTGCGACCGAGATGGTGAACTACAAGATTCCCTCCACCCTGGACGCGGCCAACCTCTCCAAGATGGCCGACCGCGGGCAGATCAAGGGCGGCATCGTGGATGGGCCGCTGGCCCTGGACAACGCCATCTCGCCGGAGTCGGTGGCCATCAAGGGCATCAAGAGCCCCGTGGCCGGCCAGGCGGACATTCTCATCACGCCGGACGTGGAGGCGGGCAACGTCCTGGCCAAGGCCATCACCTACTTCGCCCAGGGGCGCATGGCGGGCATCGTCGTGGGGGCCAAGGTACCTTTGGTCACCACTTCCCGCTCCGATCCGCACGATGCCAAGCTGGTGTCCCTGGCGCTGGCTGTGCTGCTCGTGGCGTGAAGGGGACGCAGATCAACGCTGATCAACGCAGAAAAAATTAGAATTTATCCGCGTTCTTCTGCGGCCATCTGCGTCCTATTCACCCCGCTACAAGGAGGTAGCCGGTATGATTGAAATCCGCATCCACGGCCGTGGGGGGCAGGGGGCGGTCATCGCCTCAGAGGTGCTGGCCATGGCCGCCTTCCGCGAGGGCAAGCACGTCACCTCCTTCCCGGCCTTCGGCGTGGAGCGACGGGGGGCGCCGGTGGCGGCCTTCACCCGCATTGACGACCGCCCCATCCGCCTGAAGTGTGAAATCTACGCCCCCGACCACGTGATGGTCCTGGACCCTTCGCTGCTGCAGGTGGTAGATGTGACCGCCGGGTTGAAGCCGGGGGGCTGGATCCTGGTGAACAGCACCCAGCCGCCGCAGGAGCTTAATTTCCCCCACAAGTACAAAGTGGCCACGGTGGACGCCAACGCCATCGCCATCGAGCATCGCCTGGGCCCGCGCCAGGCCCCCATCGTCAATACGGCGATTCTGGGGGCCTACGCTAAGGTCACGGGCATCGTCAGCCTGGCGGCCGTGCTGGAGGCCGTGGCCGAGGCCGTGCCGACCAAAAAAGAAGACAACGTAGCCGCCGCCCGGGAGGCGTACGAGAAGGTGCAGACACCAGCGGATGGCCTACGGCGTAGCGGATAAGCGGATAAGGCTTCCGCAGCACGCCAGTGCATCCGTTTATCCGCTTATCCATCCGCTGCTCAGGAGGTATCATGGGCGATAGAATCATCTTCGCTTCAGAGGCGGAGATGCCGTACCTGACAATGTCGTTGGGTACGACTTTATACAACAAGACGGGCACCTGGCGCTACGTGCGCCCGGTCTACCACGATAAGACGCCACCCTGCAACCACGCCTGCCCGGCGGGGGAGAAGATTCAGGGCTATCTCGATCTGGTCAAAGAGGAGCGTTACGCCGCGGCCTGGGCGCTGTTGCGGGAAGATAACCCCTTCCCCGCCGTCTGCGGCCGCGTCTGCTATCACCCCTGCGAGCAGTCCTGCAATCGCATCCAGTTCGACACCGCCCTGGGCATCCACAACGTGGAGCGTTTTTTGGGCGATTATGGCCTGGAGATGGTGGCCAGTGGCGCTCTGGTGCCGCCTGCCCCCAAGCTCAGCGCGCCCAAGGTCGCCGTCATCGGCGCCGGCCCGGCCGGCCTCTCCTGCGCCTACCACCTGGCGCGGCGCGGCCACGGCGTCACCGTGTTCGAGGCCCTGCCGGTGGCCGGGGGCATGCTGGCCGTAGGCATCCCCAACTATCGCCTGCCTAAAGTCGTGCTGCAGGCCGAGATCAGCCTCATTGAAGCCCTGGGCGTGGAGATCAAGCGCAACACTCGCGTGGGCGTGGACGTGACCCTGGATCAGTTGCGCTGGGCGGAGGCCATCTTCGTGGCCATTGGGGCGCATCGCAGCTTAGGCCTGGGCGTCCCCGGCGATGGGGCGCCGGGCGTCGTCCACGGCCTGGATTTTCTACGCCAACTGGCCCTGGGCGAGAAGCCGGCGCTGCACGGGCGGGTCATCGTGGTGGGCGGCGGGAACACGGCCATGGACTGCGCCCGCTCGGCGCGGCGATTGGGAGCGCCGGTGACCATCGCCTACCGCCGTACGCGGGCGGAGATGCCGGCCATTGACGAGGAGATTGACGATGCCCTGGCCGAGGGCGTAGAGATTCTCTATCTCACCGCACCGCGCCGCGTTATCGTCGAGCATGACCGAGTAGCCGGCCTGCAGTGCCAGAAGATGCGCCTGGGCGAGCCCGACGCCAGCGGCCGGCGGCAGCCCATCCCCATCGAAGGCTCGGAATTCGTCCTGGAGGCCAAGCACGTTATCGCCGCCATCGGCCAGGAGTCGGCCCTCTCAGTCCTGTTCCTGCCGGAGAGCGTGCAAGCCTCCAAGGTCGGCATCATCGTGGATAAAAAGGGCGAGACCACCCGCGCTGGCATCTTCGCCGGCGGCGACGTGGCCGCCGGCGTCGCCCAGCGTGTGGTGGACGCCATCGGCTCCGGCAAGCGGGCTGCAATGGCCATAGATCGCTATCTGCGACAGGCTGAAGCCCCTGTAGAAGCGGAGCCAGAGCTCGCCAGCTTTGAGACATTGAACCTGGACTACTTCGCCCCCGCCGAGCGCGTGGCCATGCCCCAATTGCCTATGGCGCAGCGGGTAGCCGGCTTCGGCGAGGTCAACCTGGGCTACACGACGGCGCAGGCCGTGACCGAGGCGGAACGCTGCTTCTCCTGCGGCGTATGCAATCACTGCGATAACTGCTACCTCTTCTGCCCGGACGTGGCCGTGCACCGACTGGCCACCAACGGCTACGAGTTCGACTACGACTACTGCAAGGGCTGTGGCATCTGCGCCGAGGAGTGCCCGCGCAACGCCATTGACATCGCCGAAGAGCTCGGTAAAGGGTAGGAAGTTCCAAGTTCCAAGTTTCAAGTTCCAGGTTAAGGCAACGTGAAACATGGAACGTGAAACTTGGAACACGCATTAAGGTGTAACATGAAGAAAGTCATTATGGGCAACCATGCCGCTTCGTATGCGGCCAAGCTGTGCCGGGTGCAGGTGATTTCCGCCTACCCCATCACGCCGCAGACGCAGGTGGTGGAGATGCTCTCGGAGATGTGCGCCAGCGGGGAGCTGCCGGCTAAGTTCATCCCCGTGGAGAGCGAACACTCGGCCATGGCGGCGGTCATCGGCGCCTCAGCCACCGGGGTGCGCGCCTTTACGGCCACCTCGTCCCATGGGCTGATGCTCATGCACGAGATGGTGCACTGGGCAGCCGGGTCGCGGCTGCCTATCGTCATGGCGGAGATCAACCGGGCGGTGGGGCCGGGCTGGAACATCTGGACCGACCAGAACGATAGCCTGGCCCAGCGGGACACGGGCTGGATGCAAATCTACGTGGAATCCAACCAGGAGGTGCTGGACACCATCATCCAGGGCTACAAGATCGCCGAGACGGTGCTCATGCCCCTGATGGTGGTGCTGGATGCCTTCTACCTCTCGCACACCTACGAGCCGGTGGACATCCCGGAGCAGGAGCAGGTGGACGCCTACCTGCCCCCCTATCGCCCGCAGTACAAGCTGGACGTGAACGATCCCCACGCCTTCAACGGCCTGGCCATGCCGGACGTGTACATGGAGATGCGCTGGAAGATGCAGGCCGCTTTGGAGCAGGCCAAGTCGGTGGCGGCGGAGGCCGACGCCGAGTTCGGGCGGCAGTTTGGGCGCAGCTACGGCCTGGTGGAAGGCTATCGCCTGGATAATGCTGATGCGGTGCTGATCACCTCGGGCACGGCCACCAGTACGGCCCGTGAAGTCATAGACGATTTGCGGGCGGCGGGACACAAGATCGGCCTGCTGAAGATGCGCCTGTTCCGCCCCTTCCCCAGCGAGCTGGTGCGAGAGCGACTGGCTGGCGTGCGCAAGGTGGCCGTGTTGGATCGCAACATCGGCTTTGGCGTGGGGGGCATCTTCGCCCAGGAGATCAAGGCTGCCCTGTGCAATGAAGCGCCATCACACCTTACTCCCCGAAACGGCGGGTGTGATGAAGCGCCATCACGCCTTACTTCCCGAAACGGCGGGTGTGATGGCGCTTCAGATGGCGCTTCACAGCCCAGCCGTCCCATCGTCTTTGATTACGTGGCCGGCCTGGGTGGGCGGGACATCACCCCCCAAACCATCGCCGACATCGCCCAGCATACCCTGACCCACGATCAGCCGGAGGTGGAGACGATGTGGGTCGGACTAAAGAGGTAACACTGAAGCACTGATAACCACGTTCCACACTACGTTCCACGTTCCAGGTTCCAAGTTTCACGTTAGGGCCCCGCAACTTGAAACGTGGAACGTGAAACTTGGAACTTGGCTGGGGAGTTGAGCATGAAACAACCAACGATACCTGGGATTCCTCCAGAGGAGTACGTTTATTCTGGCGACGTCGCCTGCCCGGGCTGCGGGGCGGGACTGTCCATGCGCTACGCCCTCAAAGCCTTGGGGCCCAAGACCATCGTTTCCATCGTGGCCAGTTGCTGGTCCATCATCGCCGGGCCGTTCCCGTACAACAACCTCAAGGTGCCGGTGCTGCACACGGCCTTCGAGACCGGCGGCTCCGTGTCCTCCGGCATCCGGGCGGCCCTGGACATGCTGGGCGACGAAGACACTACGGTGGTAGCCTGGGCCGGCGACGGCGGCACGTTCGACATTGGCCTGCAGGCCCTGTCGGGGGCGGTGGAGCGCAACGATAACTTCATCTACGTCTGCTACGACAACGAGGCCTACATGAACACGGGCATCCAGCGTAGCTCGGCCACGCCGTGGCGCACCTGGACCACCACCACGCCGGCGCCACACCCCAAGGATCAGCCCAAGAAGGACATCGTGGGCATCATGGCCGCGCACCGCATCCCCTACGCGGCCACAGCCACCATCGGCTACCCGGACGATCTGATCCGCAAGTTCCAGAAGGCCAAGGCTATCCAGGGGGCGCGCTTCATCCACCTGCTATCGCCCTGCCCGCCCGGCTGGAAGGCGCCCCCCGAGCTGTCCATCAAGCTCACCCGCCTGGCCGTGGACAGCAAAATCTTCCCCCTGTACGAGGTGGAGCAAGGCACGAAGTACACCATCAACCGCCAGCCCAAGGGCCTGCCGGTGGAGGAGTACTTGAAGCTGCAGGGCCGCTTCAACCACCTCACCGCCGACGACATCCGCATTGTCCAGGAGACGGTGGACGCGGAGTGGGAGCGGCTGGAGAAGAAGGTGCAGTGCTGACGTCAAGCGTCAAGCGTCAAACGTCTTGACAATGTTAGATTTCCACCGTCATTGCGAGGAGCATCCCTTCGCCGGCCCTGAAAGCAGTGAAGGGGCGGCGAAGGGATGCGGTTGCGAGGAACGAAGCAAAGCAATCTCCCTCGTGGCGCAACAAAGAGATTGCTTCCCCTTCGCTGCGGCTCAGGGCTTCGGCTTCTGCGCTGCTCAGAAACTTCCCCCCTGTCACTCTGAGCGCAGCGAAGGGGTCTCGCCCCCACATGGGCTGAGATGCTTCGCTGCGCTCAGCATGACAGTTTCTGTCTTGGCGCATGCCGCCCAACGGCATGGGGTTCTCGCAATGACAAATGTAACATCGTCAAGACGTGGAACATGGAACCTGGAACATGGAACGTGGAACGTGGAACGTGGAACTTGGAACTTGGAACGACCGAGGAGGCTATGCGTTTAGGTGATGTAGAGTTCCATATCGTGAGCGACGGCGAGTTTTGGGTGGACGGTGGGGCGGCCTTTGGCCTGGTGCCCAAGATTCTGTGGTCGCGGGTCATTGCGCCCGACGACCTGAACCGCATCCCCATGGCCCTCAACTGCCTGCTCATCATCGCCGACGGCCAGCGCATCCTGGTGGACACCGGCTACGGCGACAAGCTCTCGCCCAAAGAGCGGGACATCTTCCG
>Ga0194126_10003388_pt1 | contig 25308 bp, 20 predicted proteins | sample TA2KigC150mmetaG_FD_148641 | JGI IMG/M metagenome (GOLD analysis project Ga0194126, IMG submission 148641) | Freshwater microbial communities from Lake Tanganyika, Tanzania - TA2015035 Kigoma Deep Cast 150m | ecosystem: Environmental > Aquatic > Freshwater > Lake | place: Tanzania: Lake... | reverse complement strand
CCGGTCACTTGATGATCTTGGTGACGCGGCCGGCGCCCACGGTACGACCACCCTCACGGATAGCGAAACGCAGACCCTCGTCCATGGCGATCGGCTTACCCAACTCCACGGTCATGGTCACGTTGTCCCCCGGCATCACCATCTCGGTACCAGCCGGCAACTGCACCGTACCCGTCACGTCAGTGGTCCGGAAGAAGAACTGCGGACGATAATTGTTGAAGAACGGCTTGTGACGGCCACCCTCCTCCTTGTTCAACACGTACACCTGACCCTCGAAATTGGTGTGCGGCGTGATCGAACCCGGCTTACACAACACCTGACCGCGCTCCACATCTTCCTTCTTCGTGCCCCGCAACAACGCACCAATGTTGTCGCCCGCCTGACCCTCATCGAGCAACTTACGGAACATCTCCACACCCGTGCACGTCGTCTTCTGCGTATCACGCAAACCCACGATCTCCACCTCGTCACCGGTGTGAACACGACCCTGCTCCACCTTGCCGGTCACCACCGTGCCACGACCCGTGATCGTGAACACATCCTCGATCGGCATCAAGAACGGCTTGTCCAACTCGCGTTGCGGCTCCGGAATGTACGAGTCCGCGGCAGCCATCAACTCCATGACCTTGTCCTGCCACGCCGCATCACCCTCGAGAGCCTTCAACGCCGACACCCGAACCACCGGAGCATCATCACCCGGGAACTCGTACTCGTTCAAAAGCTCACGAACCTCCAACTCCACCAACTCGAGCAACTCCTCATCATCGACCATGTCACTCTTGTTCAACGCCACGATGATGTACGGAACACCCACCTGACGAGCCAACAACACATGCTCGCGCGTCTGCGGCATCGGACCATCAGTGGCCGCCACCACCAAAATCGCACCATCGACCTGCGCCGCACCCGTGATCATGTTCTTGATGTAGTCAGCATGACCCGGCATGTCCACATGCGCATAATGACGAACCGCCGTCTCATACTCGATGTGCGCAATCGAAATCGTGATACCGCGAGCCTTCTCCTCCGGCGCCTTATCGATCTGATCGAACGGCGTGTACTCCGCCAAACCCTTATCCGCCAACGTCCGCGAAATCGCCGCCGTCAACGTCGTCTTCCCATGGTCAATATGACCCATCGTCCCAATATTCACATGAGGCTTCGTACGCTCAAACTTCGCCTTCGACATAACAATCTTTCCTTTGGTTTGGTGCTGGTTGGCTCGGGGTGTCAAGGATCGTGCGCTGGCGAAAACGCTTCCGCCAGACCGGAAGGCGATGCTACCGGCGCAGGGCAACGTTCCCACCGACGTCGGTCGGGGTTGGTTCAGCCGACGATGGTGACGGTGCCGGTGGAACCATCGACCATGATGAGGGCTCCTTCGGGGATGCGGCTGGTGGCCTGGATGACCGAGACCGCGCAGGGAACCCCCAACTCGCGACTGACGATGGCGGCGTGGCTCCCCACGGCTCCCACGTTCACGACCACCCCACCCACCGAGAGGAACAATGGCGCCCACGAGGGATCCGTCGTGGGCGCGACGAGGATGTCGGTGGGATCCATGTCGGGGGCATCCATCGGGTCGAGCACGATGCGGGCCCGTCCGGTGATCACGCCGGGAGCGCCGGGTCCGCCCTGCAGCACGTCGCCGACCTTGGCAACCTCTCCCCCGAGCGCATTGCGCCGGGGCCAGGTGTGCACCGGTTCGTCCCCACGACCGTTGCCCACGATGTAGGGCGGTTCCAGATGATGGAGTTCCTGGAAACCCACCTCACGCTCGGCGATGATCGCGGAGTACTTCGCAGGGTCGACCAGGAAATCGTCCAATTCGTCGTCCAGCAGGTTGAAGATGTGGTGATGGTCGGCGATGACCCCGGCGGACACCATGCGGTGACCCAACTCGTACATCGACATCTTCACCTCGTGGATGAGACGGATGCAGGCGTACTTGCCCTGTTCACGCCACTGCAACCAGTTGGACGCCGAGAACAGTCCGGCCGACAAGGTGCCGCTGGCCTCGACGTCGGCGGCGACCGCTTTCATCAGATCCGCGATGACGCGCTCGCGCTCGGCCGCCGCGGCGGCCTTGGCCACGTGGGGCGAGCGGTCGTCGCTCTGTCCCCGCAGCCGATCGATCATGCCCAAGGCGATCTCGGGCCGCGTGGTCCAGGAGTCGGGTCGGCAATCCCATTCGTTGGGGGCACGATGACCGTGCACTCTCATCAGTTCGTCCCATGCCGCGAAGAACGCCACGTTCGCGGCGTCGGAGCGATCGAGACGCGCGAGCAGGCCGTCGACGCCGGCATCGAAGGCCCCAGACAGCGACGGTGACGCGTTCACCAAGCGGCTGATGTCCCACATCGAGAACGATGCCTCGGCCGACTCCACGTTGCCCACCGCGCTCAACGCCTTGACAGCATCCTGCGAACGGCCGATCCCCTCGCACACCGCCTGCACGGCACCGGGTCCGAGCGACGCCCCGAGACACACGACGGTGTAGGGAATCCAGGCCTCCTCGACTTTGGCGGTCATACGCCGCGCGTAATCCACCAATTCGGCGTCCGACAGCTTGGTGAAGTCGGGACGTTCGGCCACGGTCCTCATCGCCATCTTCGACGCGTCGTGCATGCGCGGGAACGACGGTGTGGTCATGACCCAGCCCATCGTCTCAGCCAACTTGGCCGACTGCACCTCGTTCACGTCACCGGGATGTGGTTCGTAAGGCGGCACACCGGGATGGTCGCCGAAGTACGCCTTGTCGATCGCCTCGGCAGTGGCCCCGGGCATACGCTCACCCATCAATCGACTGAGCGACATCGGGTTGTAGAAGTAGCCACCGCGGTTACCGAACACCTGCAGTGGTGTCAGGTCGTACTCGCTGACGTCGACCACGCCGAACTCCACGAAGCCCATCGCCACACCCGGATTGCAGCCGCGCATCCACACCATGCTCCAGCCGAGAACGCTGAACGGATCCGGGCCGACTTCATCGGCGTTGGCGCGTGTGTAATAGGGAAAGCGCGCGCTGTTCGGCGTGTCCGTGATCCAACGTTCCATGGTGATTCCCCGATCGCAACGGCCCCAATGACGATCGAACCTTAATGCCACGGTAGTTTCGCCCGTCAATGAAGCGTTCCGGAAGAGCCTCGAACGCAAACCGCATCGAGGCCGTGGTCTTCGACTACGGCGGGGTCATCATCTCCCCCATCGTCGACAAGGTGTCCGTGCTCGCCGATCGGTTCGGCATCACCATGCCCGAGTTGTTGGAGGTTCTCCTTGGTCCCCGGGAGTCGGGCGATCATCCGTGGCATCGCTGCGAACGGGGCGAGATCGCGGTGGCCGACATCCAGGGTCTACTCGAACCCTGGGCCCGAGCCGCCGGTCTGTCGTTGCACGGCGACGAGATCGACGTCCTCATGGACCCGACGTATACGGCGATCGACGCCGTGGTGGAACGCATCGCACGACTGAAAGCCGCCGGGTACAGAACCGCATTGCTCACCAACACCTTCGCCGAGTACCGGCCAACGATGCAGCAGGTCGTGCCGTTCGCCCACTTCCACACCGTGGTCGAGTCCTTCGCGGTGAAGGCCCGCAAACCGGAATCGGCCATCTACGAGGCGACGGCGCGCTTGCTGGGTGTCGCGCACGATCGCATCTTGTACCTCGACGACTTCGACCAGAATCTGCAGCCGGCCGTCGCCTTGGGCTGGAGCGTCGTGCACGTCGCCGGCCCCGACCACTGCCTCCGGGAACTCGATCGACTGGCTCCGCTGGGCTGAAACCTCTCAGCCGGAGGTCAGGACCATTCGTTCCAACGAATGAACGTCTCGGCCGGCGGGCGCTTGGCCAACTTGAAGTCCGTGCCGATCGTGTACGCCACCGGGAAGAGACCGGCCTGCGTGAACTGGTCGTAGGGAATGTTCAAGCGCCCGGCGACCAACTTCTCATCCGCCAGATGCAGCGTGGTCCAACACGACCCGAGTCCGCGCTCGCGCAAGGCCAACATGAAACTCCACACACCTGGCAGGATCGAACCCCAGCGAGAGGCCTGTCGCGACACCGGCGTCGATTCGGTCATGCGGTCGGCCAACAAGGGAATAACCAACACCGGAACGCGAGCCATGTTGTCGGCCAGATACGCGCCTGACTCCTGAACCGCCGAGCCGGCTTGCTCGGACGTGGGCTTACCCGATTCCACGGCGTACGCGTAGAAGCGTTCACGGTACAACGCGGCGAGAAAGTCCTTGCGCTCCTGGTCGTCGATGATCAGCCAACGCCAACGCATGGAGTTGCTTCCACTCGGCGATTGATGGGCGATCCCGATGCACTCGGTGATGAGTTCGCGCGAGACCGGACGATCGAAGTCGAGGCGCTTGCGTACCGAACGCGTGGTGGTCAGCACCTCGTCGGCGCTCAATCCTAGTTTCGACATCAGTAGGGCATCGTTCCGCCATCGACCGGGAACAGCACACCGGTCAGATTGCGGGCGGCGTCGGTGGCCAGCATCACCGCGACGGCGGCGACCTCTTCGACCTTGTTCGGGCGCTTGATGGCCGATTCCGACGCGAACAAGTTGATGAGCGCATCGTACCCGTCGAGGCCCATGGCGATGGCCGAGTCCGGGCCCGTGGCGCGCACGATGTCGGTCTCGATGATGCCGGGAAGGATCGCATTCACCGTGATGCCGAGCGTGCCGACCTCGTGTGCGGCCGACTTCACCAGACCGTTCACGGCGTGCTTGGTGGTGACGTAACCCGGGAGGCCCGGCTTACCCAACTTTCCCTCGACCGATGACGTGACGATGATGCGTCCGGCCTGACGAGGGATCATGTGCTGCAAGGCGCGACGCATGCCCCAGAACACGTGGTTGAGGTTCCAGTCCACCTCGAGTGCCCACTCCTCGTCGGTCATCTGGGCGACCGGCGCGGTCATCTGCACTCCGCCCGAGTTCAGGCAACAGATGTCGAGCTTGCCGTACTTCTCGATGGTGAAGTCGATGAGACCCTCGACCACCGACTGCTTCGACGAGTCCCCGGCGAAGAACGCCGCGCGGTCGCCGGCGTTCATTTCGTTCAGACACACCTGACCCTTGGCCGCATCGCGGCCGTTGACCACCACCGTGGCACCCTCGGCGAGGAACGCGTCGGCCATGGCCCGACCGATGCTGCGGGTTCCGCCGGTGATGCAGGCGACTTTTCCGTCCAACTTGCCCATGTTCTTTCCCCCTATGTCAGTACGGCGATGTGCCGCCGTCGATCGAGATCATTGATCCCGTGATTCCCGCTCCGGCTTCCGATGCGAGAAGAACGGCCACCAGAGCCACGTCCTCGCACTCGTTCAAACGTTTCACCGCAGACTCTTGAGCGAACAGGTTCAGCAATCCCTCGTAGGTGAGACCCATCGCCTCGGCGGCTCCCGGACCTTGCTCCATCATGACATCGGTCTCGATGGCGCCTGGGCAGAGGGCGTTCACCGTGATACCGAGCGGGCCCACTTCCTTGGACGCCGACTTGCAGAGACCATTGATGGCGTGCTTGGACGCCACGTAACTGGAGATGGCCGGCTTGCCCACCTTGCCCTCGACCGAACTCATGGCCAGGATGCGCCCGTACTGTTGCGGGATCATGTGCTTCAGCGCCGCCTGCATGGTCCAGAACGTGTGCCAGAAGTTCCACGTCATCGCGTCCTGCATGGACTCGTCGGTCATGTCGACGACCGGCGCGTAATCACTGCCACCACCGGCGTTGGGGACCATGATGTCGATCCGACCGAAGTGGGCCACGGTTCCGTCGACCACCTTGATGCAGTCTTCTTTCTTCTTCACGTCCCCGGCGATGAAGTGCACACGGTCGCCGACTCGTAACTCGTCGATCGAACGCTGCGCCTTGGCGGCGTCGCGGCCGTTGATGACCACCTTGGCTCCCTCGTCAAGGAACGCTTTGGCTATCGCCAACCCGATACCCCGTGTCCCGCCCGTGACGCAGGCGATACGACCGTCGAGAACTCCCATGACAATCCCCCTTGAACCTCGCGGATCCCCACAAGATACTCAGGCGCCGCGGGGCGTCGAGAAGCGGAGCGACCGCGCGTCACTCGCCGCGGGTGCGCTTGATGATGTCAGAGGCGATGGCCTCGGGGACCTGCTGGTACGAGTTGAACTGCATGGTGTACGTGGCGCGACCTTGCGTGCGTGAGCGCAGGTCGGTGGAGTAACCGAACATCTCAGACAGCGGGATCTGGGCGCGTACCACCTGAGTGTTGCCCCGCGCCTCCATGCCCTCGATTCGACCACGGCGACTGGACAAGTCGCCCATGACGTCGCCCATGTACTCCTCGGGGGTGACCACTTCGACGCCCATGATCGGCTCCATCAACACGGGCCGCGCGGCCTCGGCGGCCTTGCGGAACGCCTGCTGTCCGGCGATCTTGAACGCCATTTCGCTGGAGTCCACGTCATGGTAGGCGCCATCGACGAGGGTCACCTTCACGTCCACCGTGGGATAACCGGCGAGCACGCCGTTGTCGAGCGCACTCTGCAGACCTTGGTTGGTCGGGTTGATGTACTCGCGGGGGATGCGACCTCCGGAGATCTTGTCCACGAACTCGTAGCCCTTACCCGGGTTCGGCTCCATGTCGATCTTGACGACGGCGAATTGACCCGAACCACCGGATTGCTTGATGTGGCGGTACTCGACGGCCTCCACTTTCTTGGTGACGGTCTCGCGGTAGGCCACTTGCGGCTTGCCCACCGTGGCGTCCACGTTGAACTCGCGCTGCATACGGTCCACGAGAATCTCGAGGTGCAACTCTCCCATGCCGGAAATGACGGTCTGACCGGTTTCCTCGTCAGTACGCACCCGGAAGGTGGGGTCCTCGTCAGACAACGACTTGAGGGCCTTACCCAACTTGTCCTGGTCGTCCTTGGTCTTGGGTTCGATGGCCACGTGGATGACGGGCTCGGGAAACTCCATGCGCTCGAGGATGATGGGGTTGTTGCGATCGCACAGAGTGTCACCGGTGGTGGTGTCCTTGAAGCCGAGACCGGCGACAATGTCTCCGGCCATGGCCACGTCGAGATCCTCGCGCTGATTCGCGTGCATCAGCAGGATTCGACCGAGACGCTCTCGACGCTCCTTCGTGCTGTTGTACACCTCGTCACCCTTGCTGATGGAACCGGAGTAGACACGGAAATAGGTGAGCTTGCCGAACGGGTCGGCCACGATCTTGAACGCCAATGCGGCGAACGGCCCGCTCTCGTCGGCTCCACGGGTGTCGGGCTCCTCGGCCTCACCGGGCTTCACACCCTGGGCCGGCGGAATGTCCAGCGGGCTCGGCAAGAAGTCGACGACGGCGTCGAGCATGGGCTGGACGCCCTTGTTCTTGAAGGCCGAGCCGCACAGGATCGGCACGAAATCGAACGCCAATGTGCCCTTGCGGATGGCGCGCTTGATCTCGGTCTCGGAGATCTCCTCTCCACCCAGATACTTCTCCATCAGTTCGTCGTCCGAGGTGGCGATGGTCTCCAACAACTCCTCGCGGTACTGATCGGCCTGCTCTTTCATGTCATCGGGGATGTCGACTTCGTCCCACTTCGCACCGAGTTCCTCGTCGCGCCAGATGAGGGCCTTCATCTTCACCAGGTCGACCAAACCCACGAACGGCTTGGCGCTCTCCGGTCCGCCCGAGCCCACCGGGAGATGTACCACCGCAGTGGTGGCCTCGAGGCGATCCTTCACCATTTGCACTGTGCGATAGAAATCGGCGCCGATGCGGTCCATCTTGTTGACGAAGCACATGCGGGGTACGCGGTACTTGTTGGCTTGACGCCACACGGTCTCCGTCTGGGGTTCCACGCCGGCCACAGAGTCGAACACGGTGACGGCACCGTCGAGAACCCGTAGCGATCGCTCGACCTCGATGGTGAAGTCCACGTGGCCCGGGGTATCGATGATGTTGATGCGGTGATTGTTCCAGATGCAAGTGGTGGCCGCGGAGGTGATGGTGATTCCGCGCTCTTGCTCCTGGGCCATGTGGTCCATGGTCGCGGCGCCGTCGTGGACCTCGCCGATCTTGTAACTCTTACCGGTGTAGTAGAGGATGCGCTCGGTCGTCGTCGTCTTGCCGGCATCGATGTGGGCCATGATGCCGATGTTGCGGGTGCGCTCCAGGGGGTACTCACGCTTGGCCATCGTCGTTCACTTTCGCTTTGTGTTCTGCTTGTCGGGGGCCCCACATGGTGGCACCCCGGTACGTCCACCGAGGTGCTGGGGGTATCGGTTCAGAGGTGACGAATCACCAGCGGTAGTGGGCGAAGGCCTTGTTGGATTCGGCCATCTTCTGCATGTCGTCCCGCTTCTTCACCGCGGCGCCCAGGCCGTTGCTGGCGTCGAGCAACTCGTTGGCGAGGCACTGAGCCATCGTCTTCTCGCGACGGGCCCGCGCGTAATCGACGACCCAGCGAATGGCCAACGTGTTGGCACGCCGGGGCTTGACTTCAACAGGCACCTGATAGGTCGCGCCACCGACGCGACGACTACGTACCTCCAGTGGCGGACGGACGTTGTCGACGGCGCGCTTCAAGGTGGCGATCGGCTCTGCCCCGGTCTTTTCCTCGACCATCTTGAGAGCGTCGTACACGATCTTCTCGGCAGTGCTCTTCTTGCCACGGAGCATCACCTTGTTCATGAGTTGCGTGACGAGCAACGACCGGTACACCGGGTCAGGATTCAACTCACGGCGGGGGGCGGGACCCTTACGGGGCATCTTGGTTCACCTGTTCCTTTTGTCGATCACTTGGCTCGCTTGGCGCCGTAACGGCTGCGGGCTTGCTTGCGATTCTTCACGCCGGCCGCGTCGAGCGCGCCGCGGATGATCTTGTAGCGAACGCCGGGCAGGTCGCGCACTCGACCACCACGCACGAGCACGATGGAGTGTTCCTGCAAGTTGTGACCTTCGCCGGGAATGTAGGCCGTGATCTCGACTCCGCTCGAGAGCCGGACACGAGCCACCTTGCGCAACGCCGAGTTTGGCTTCTTGGGCGTATTGGTGTAGACCCGCGTGCACACCCCACGACGCTGCGGAGATCCCTTGAGGGCTGGTGTCTTGGTCTTGCTGAACTTGGTGCTGCGACCTTGACGGACCAGCTGCTGGATTGTGGGCACTCTGGGACCTCTTCGTGTCACCGACTCGCGGGGCGACTCGGGGTTGCGATGTTGGCAGTAGGGACACCCTGAACGAACCGTTCAGAGGACCATGAGATGATACGAGCGGCCTGTGGACAACGGCAACCCTCAACCCGCGGCGCATTCCCGCGTTTTCGAGCGGTTCAACTGTCGGTCGAGCCCGCTCCGGCGGCCTGGCCCTCCCAAAGTCCACTCAGGACGTCAGCAGGGTCTTCGTCCTCGGAGTGGTACGTGGACATGGGCACGTAATCCGGAGCATCGATACCGAAGTCCCGGTAACGCATCATGCCCGAGCCAGCCGGGATGAGTTTTCCGATGATGATGTTCTCTTTCAGTCCGTTCAAGGTGTCGCCCCGGCCGTCGATGGCAGCCTCGGTGAGCACTCGGGTGGTCTCCTGGAAGGATGCCGCTGACAACCAGGACTCGGTGGCTAGCGCCGCCTTGGTGATGCCCATCAATTCCGGTCGGCCTTCGGCAGGGCGCTTGCCCTGCTCGACCATGGATCGGTTGGTGTCACGGAAGGTCTTGGCATCAGTGCGCTCTCCGGGCAGGAACTCGGTGTCACCGCTCTCTTGCACGCTGACACGTCGGGTCATCTGACGCACGATGAGCTCTATGTGCTTGTCATGGATCGAAACACCTTGGTCGCGATACACCTTTTGGACTTCCTCCACGATGTACAGCTGTGTCTCACGGATGCCCTTGATTTCCATGACTTCCTTGGGATCGAAGGGGCCATCGGTGATGGGCTGACCAGCGATGACCTCTTGGCCGTCTTTCACGATCGGGCGGCTACCGGTGGGCAACGTGATCAACGACTCCTCGCCGGAATCCTCGACCACTGTCACCGGGATGCCCTTGCCCTCGTCCTCGCCGATGCGCACGACTCCACTGGCCTTGGCCAAACGCGCCGAGCCCTTCGGGGTACGAACCTCGACCAGTTCCACGACGCGAGGCAAACCACCGGCGATGTCCTTGCCCGCCACACCACCGGTGTGAAAGGTGCGCATCGTCAACTGGGTACCCGGCTCACCGATGGACTGGGCGGCGATGACGCCGACGGCCTCGCCGAGCTCGATGGGCTTGCCGGTGGCCAGCGACCGGCCGTAGCACATCGAGCACACACCCAGCTCGGCGTCGCAGGTGAGCACCGAACGCACACGCACGCGGTTCGTCGCCGAATCGTCGCGCAACTTGACCATGAGCGCGTCGTCGATGATGGTGTTGCGTGGCACGACGGTACCGTCCGACAAAGAGGTGTCGACCGCGAGCGCGCGGCCATACAACTTGGTCTCGAGGTACGAACGGCGATTCGCGCTGTCGGGCTGTACTCCCTCGATCCAGACGCCGAGCGTCGTGCCGCAGTCCTCTTCACGAACGATGAGCTCCTGGGCCACGTCGACCAGTCGACGGGTGAGGTAACCGGAGTCGGCAGTACGAAGAGCGGTGTCGACCAATCCCTTGCGAGCGCCCGGAGTGGCGATGAAGTACTCCAGCGTCTCCAGGCCCTCTCGGAAGTTCCGCTTGATAGGACGGGGGATCATGTCACCACGCGGGTTAGCCACCAAACCGCGCATACCGGCGATCTGACGCATCTGGGTCATGTTCCCGCGGGCACCCGAGCCGACCATCATGTCGATGGGGTTGAAACGCGCGGCCTTGAACTCCTTCTCCATGGCCGCCTGCACCTGCGCCGTGGCGTCGGTCCAGATGCGAACCTCCTGCTGACGACGCTCACCGTCGGTGATGATGCCGCGCTTGAACTGGCTTTCCACTTTCTCGGCCTGCTCCTCGAATCCGTCCAGCAGACCGCGCTTGGCGGCCGGCGTCTTGACATCGTCGATGGAGACGGTCAGACCCGATTGCGAGGCGAAGCGGTAGCACACGTCCTTGATGGCGTCGAGAGAGTCGGCCACCTCGGCGTTGGTGAAATGGTCCGAGAGATGCTCGACGATCTCACCCATCTCTTTCTTCTTGATGGTCTGGGTGATGTGACCGAACCTGGCGACGTAACCCGCGGGCAAGGCCTCCTCGAACAGCAATCGACCAGGCGATGTCACGAAGGTCTCACCGTTCGAACGCATCGTGATGGAAGCGTGAATTCCCACGGAGCCCTCGTCGAACGCTCGGAAAACCTCCCAGTTGTGGCGGAAGACGCGACCCTCACCTTTCGAGCCGGGATCCTCGGCGGTGAGATAAAAGGCTCCGATGATCAGGTCCTGCTGGGGGGTGACGATCGGGCGACCCGATGCCGGCGACAAGATGTTGTTGGCGCTGAGCATCAACACGCGAGCCTCAGCCTGGGCCTCGGCCGACAGCGGCACGTGAACGGCCATTTGGTCACCGTCGAAATCGGCATTGAAGGCGGTGCACACCAGCGGATGAATCTGGACGGCCTTGCCCTCGACCAACACCGGCTCGAACGCTTGGATACCGAGGCGGTGCAACGTGGGTGCGCGGTTCAGAAGAACCGGGTGCTCGCGAATCACTTCCTCGAGGACGTCCCACACGCGTGGGTTTCGACGCTCGACCATGCGCTTGGCGCTCTTGATGTTCTGCGCGTATTCGATGTCCACGAGGCGCTTCATGACGAAGGGCTTGAATAGTTCGAGAGCCATCAACTTGGGCAGTCCGCACTGATGCAGACGCAACGTCGGGCCGGCCACGATGACCGAACGACCCGAGTAATCGACGCGCTTACCGAGCAGGTTCTGGCGGAACCGGCCTTGCTTTCCCTTCAACATGTCAGAGAGCGACTTCAACGCTCGGCTACCCGGACCGGTGACCGGACGACCACGACGCCCATTGTCGAACAACGCGTCGACAGCCTCCTGCAACATGCGCTTCTCGTTGTCCACGATGATCTTGGGCGCGCCAAGGCCGAGTAGACGCTCGAGGCGGTTGTTGCGGTTGATCACGCGTCGATACAGGTCGTTCAAGTCGGAGGTGGCGAAGCGACCACCCTCGAGTTGCACCATGGGGCGCAAATCCGGGGGGATGACCGGCACCACGTCCAGGATCATGGCTTTGGGATCATTCACACGACGTCCGCTCTCCGGATCACGCTTGTTGAACGAGGCCACGATTTTCAGACGCCTGATGGCCTTTTGCTTGCGCTGGGCACTGAGCGGCTTCCTACCTTCCTTGGGATCGATGGCCTCACGAAGCTTGGCCTCTTCCTCGTCGAAGTCGATTCGGTCGATCAGCGACTTGATGGCATCGGCACCGGAACCACCCTCGAAGTACTCGCCGAAGCGGTCGCACAATTCGCGCCACAACACCTCGTCTTCGATGATCTGACGCGAATGCAGACCCTTGAACTCGGCCCAGCAACGCTTGAGTAGATCGAGCTCGGACTCGTATCGCTCACGAATCCCTTCGATCTCCTTCTCCCGATTCTTCTGGACGCCCTTGATCTCGGCGTCCCGGGCGCCGTCGGCCTCCAGTCGAGAAATCTCCTTCTCGAGATCCTTGAAGGCACGCTCGATATCGAGATCGCGATCCCGCTCGATAACCTCGAGTTCTCCGACGATGTCATTTTCGAGGCTCGGCAACATCGAATGGCGCTGCTCCTCGTCGACCCAGGTCACAAGATTCGCGGCGAAGTAGATCACCTTCTCCAGTTGCTTGGACTTCAGCTCCTCCTTGGGCTCGAGTCCCGCCAGAAGGTAGGCCAGCCATGAGCGGGCGCCACGCAGGAACCAGATATGAACGACGGGCGCGGCCAACTCGATGTGACCCATGCGCTCGCGTCGCACCTTGGATCGCGTGACCTCGACGCCGCACTTCTCGCAAATGATGCCCTTGAAGCGCACCCGCTTGTATTTTCCGCAGTAGCACTCCCAGTCGCGGGTTGGTCCGAAGATCTTCTCGCAGAACAGACCGTCGCGCTCGGGGCGCAACGTGCGGTAATTGATGGTCTCGGGCTTCTTTACCTCACCACTGGACCAGCCGCGGATGTCATCAGCCGTGGCGAGGCCGATACGCAGCTGGTCGAACATGTTGACATCGAGCATTTCGTTTTCTCGCTCTCTCTTCGTTGTCTCGTTGGCCGATGAGGACGTCGCGTCAGCGACGCCCGCTCACCCGCTCCCTCTCACGGTCGTCTTCGTCACTGCCCCGTTCCGGACGGCTGATGTTGATGCCGAGGGCCTCCGCGGTGTTGAACACCTCTTCGTCGATCTCCTTCATCTCGATCTCGCTGCCGTCGGTTCCGAGCACTTCGACGTTCAGACACAGCGCCTGCATTTCCCGCATGAGCACCTTGAAACTCTCGGGAATACCGGGCTCGGGGATGTTCTCCCCCTTGACGATGGCCTCGTACACCTTCACGCGACCGAGCACGTCGTCGGACTTGATGGTAAGCAACTCCTGTAGGCAGTACGCCGCTCCGTAGGCCTCGAGGGCCCACACTTCCATCTCGCCGAAGCGCTGTCCGCCGAACTGCGCCTTGCCACCGAGCGGCTGCTGGGTGATCATGCTGTACGGGCCGGTCGAGCGGGCATGAATCTTGTCGTCGACGAGGTGCGACAACTTCAAGATGTACATGACGCCGACAGTGACGTCGTTGTCATACGGCTCACCGGTGCGGCCGTTGTACAACGTGGTCTTGCCGGTGGCCTTGACGAGCGGCGACGAGAACTTCGTCGACTCGGGGTTGAGGTTCTCCAGGATCTTCACGATCGTCGGGTGTTTGCCCGCCTGGTCGGTCTCGTCCCAGTGTGCTCCGTCGAACACCGGCGTGGCGATGAACTTGGCCGGGGTGGTGCTGGGGCGCGTCTTGCTCTCCGTGCCGCGAATGGGCTCGTCACCAACGCGCGTGCCGTCGGGATTGGTCCAACCCCACCGCGCGGCGTAACCGAGGTGGGCCTCCAGAACCTGGCCGACGTTCATTCGGCTGGGCACTCCGAGCGGGTTGAGAATGATGTCGACCGGGGTTCCGTCGGCGAGGTAGGGCATGTCGGCCTGCGGAAGGATCTTGGAGATGACCCCCTTGTTGCCGTGGCGACCAGCCAGCTTGTCGCCCACGCTGATCTTGCGCTTTTGTGCCACCAGCACCTTCACCATCTGGTTCACGCCCGGGGCCAGCTCGCCCCCCTCGTCGCGATCGAGCACGCTGACATGGATCACCTTGCCGCTCTCGCCGTGGGGGACCTTCAACGAGGTGTCGCGTACCTCGCGAGCCTTCTCGCCGAAGATGGCCCGCAACAGACGCTCCTCGGGGGTGAGTTCGGTCTCGCCCTTGGGGGTGACCTTGCCCACCAGCACGTCGCCGGGGCCGACCTCGGCTCCGACACGAATGACTCCTCGCTCGTCGAGATCGCGCAGGATGTCCTCGGACAGGTTCGGGATGTCGCGGGTGATCTCCTCGGGACCGAGCTTGGTGTCGCGCGCGTCCACCGGGTACTCGTGGATGTGGATAGACGTGAGCACGTCATCGCGCACCAAGCGATCGGAGAGGATGATGGCGTCCTCGAAGTTGTAGCCCTCCCACGGCATCAGAGCCACGACAAGGTTCTTGCCCAGTGCCAACTCACCGCTGTCGGTGCTCGGACCGTCGGCGATGAGATCACCCTTCTTCAACGACTGACCTTGGGTGACCCGTGGGGTCTGGTTCACGCACGTGTTGTTGTTGGAGCGTCGGAACTTGAGCAGGGGGTACACGCGTCGGCCGGCATTCTTGTACTGCACGGTGATCTGTGAACCCGACACTTCGGTGACCTCACCAGCGTCGATGGCGACGATGAGGTCGGCACCCTCGATGGCGGCGCGACGCTCCATGCCGGTTCCGATGTACGGGGCCTCGGCACGGATGAGCGGAACGGCCTGGCGTTGCATGTTCGCACCCATGAGGGCGCGGTTGGCGTCGTCGTGCTCGAGGAACGGAATGAGACCGGTGGCGACCGACACGATCTGGCGGGGTGACAGGTCGATGTAGTCCACCTCGCTCGGCGACACGTAAAGAATGTCGGTGGTGGCACCAAAGAAGCTCTCGGCTTCCAACATGCGCTTCAGGTCCTCGAGACTGGCGGCCTGTGGCGAACGACGCACGAGCACCTTGGCGTCGGAGAACGTTCCGTCGGGGTTCACCGCGGTGTTCGCCTGAGCGATGACGTACTTCTCCTCCTCGTCGGCTGGCATGTAGACGACCTTGTTCGAGACCTTGCCGTTTTCGACCTTGCGATACGGGCTCTCGATGAAACCGAACTCGTTGACGCGCGCGTAGGTGGACAAGGCGCCGATGAGACCGATGTTCGGACCCTCGGGCGTTTCGATGGGGCACATTCGGCCGTAGTGCGAGAAGTGGACGTCACGAACCTCGAAGCCGGCACGCTCGCGCGACAGTCCGCCGGGTCCGAGGGCCGACAGACGACGACGATGGGTGAGACCCGACAGCGCGTTCACCTGGTCCATCAACTGCGACAACTGACTGGTTCCGAAGAACTCCTTGATCGCCGCCTGCAGCGGGCGAATGTTCACGAGCGAGGCCGGTGTGATGGACTCGGGGTCCTGGGTGGTCATGCGCTCGCGCACCACGCGCTCCATACGTGACAAACCGATGCGCACCTGGTTCTGAATGAGTTCACCCACTGACCGGATGCGGCGGTTCGCGAAGTGGTCCTGATCGTCCAGGCGGTAGCCCGGCTCCTGCTTGACGAGGTGGAGCATGTACGAGATGGCCGCGAGGATCTCGTTAGGACGCAACACGTTGCCGTCGGTGGGGTCACTCTCGACGGGGCGCTTGTTCGGGTCATCCATGATGACGCGGAAGTACTCACCCGCCTTGCGGGTGCCCTTACCGAACAACTGGTCCAGCTTGTTCAGCTCGTCGCCCAACTTGCGGTCGATCTTGTAACGACCGACGCGCGAGAGGTCGTAACGCTTCGAGTCGAAAAACGCGATCTTGAAGTAGGCACGGGCCGACTCGAGCGACGGCGGCTCGCCGGGACGGGCCCGCTTGTAAATCTCGACCAGAGCCTCGTTCTGCGTCGTGGCGACGTTGCGCTCCTTGTCCCACTGGCCCTCGAGGAAGTCGAAGTGGGCCACGAAACGGTCGATGAAACCAGGCGCATGAGCCTCGTCGTAGCCGAGAGCACGCAGCAACGTGAACACGCTCATGCGGCGCTTGCGGGCCACTCGAGTACCGGCGGTGACGTCCTTGCCGGGCTTCTGCTCGACGTCGAACTCCAGCCACTCGCCCCGTTGCGGATGAATAGTGCCCTTAACCAATTGGTGCTTCGACAGATTACGGAGTCGGTAACGCTCCCCGGCCTCGAAGATGACGCCGGGGCTACGGACCAATTGCGACACCACGACGCGCTCGGTGCCGTTGTTGATGAACGTGCCCTTCTCGGTCATCATCGGGAAGTCGCCCATGAACTCCTTGGTCTGGCGAATTTCTCCGGTCGTCTGGTTGACGAACGTGGCCTTCACCAGGATCGATTTCATGTAGGTATGGCCCTTTTCGCGGCATTCCTCGACGGAGTATTTGGGCTCGGTGTACAAGTCCTCGTCGTTGGGGTCGTACTCGAGATCTAGACGCAAATTGCCGTGAAAGTCGGTGATCGGCGAAATGTCGCGGAACGCCTCGGCCAAGCCCGTCTTCAAGAAGTCGTCGAAGCTCTTGCGCTGAATGTCGATGAAGTCGGGGGCCTCGAAATCGATCGACCTTTCGCGACCGGTCTCCGGGTCCTTCACCACCTCTTTGAGTTTGGAGAGATCCTCATCCAAGTTGGCGAAGGAATAACGCTCACGGGAAGTGGGACGAGAGGCCAAGGTGAACTCCTAGCGACGATGAGACGGGGACGAGCGAAGAGGACTGTCGAACTACTGGACAACGACGAACGAAGATCGGAGACGAACGAACGAGAGGGGCCGGGTGCGCGAGGGCCCCCGCCAACCGGAATTTGGGGAACAAAAAAGACGACATTGACGCACGGCTGGGAATGACACTACCCCCGCGGGGCGACGAGAACCAACCGCCAACGGCACAAAAGCGGTGAGCGGCCCCCTCGTGGGTCACACCGTAAATCGCCGGTCAGGGTGAGTCAAGCACGTCTACCACATCGGTGATTCCGACGGAGGCCGGACATCAGGCCGGCTCGGGCCAGCCTGATGCGGGGCCCCCAAGGGGCGAGGTTTACTTGACCTCGGCGGAGGCGCCCGACTCGATCAGTTTGGCCTTGGCCTTCTCGGCATCGTCCTTGCTGACCTTTTCCAGGACGGGCTTGGGAGCACCGTCGACCAGGTCCTTGGCTTCCTTGAGACCCAGGCTGGTGAGTTCGCGCACCACCTTGATGACCTGGATCTTCTGAGCACCGGCCTCGGTCAAGATGACGTCAAACTCGTCCTTCTCCTCGGCGGCGGCCACCGGGGCCGCCCCGGCACCACCAGCAACAGCCACGGCCACGGGGGCGGCGGCGGTCACGCCGAACTTCTCCTCGAACGAGTCGAGAAGCTCCTTCAATTCGATGACGGTGAGGGCGGCGATGCCGTCCAGTATTTCTTGCTTGCTGAGAGCCATGGTGATTTTCTCCTGTGTGCCCGGCGTGTTGCTCGGGATTTTGGTTTTGGTACTTGGATGTTTTTCTTGCTGGTGAACGGGTTTATGCGGCTTTCTGATCGAGTAGTGCTCGCAGGCCGTAGGCCATATTGCGAGGCAAAGCCTGCAAAAGTCCGGCGGTCTTGACGAGCGGGGCCTGAAGGGCTCCAGCCAACTGAGCCAGTAGCACCTCACGCGGCGGCAGGTCGGCGAGAGCCTCGACATCTGTGGCGGTGAGAGGTCTTCCGGCCAGTGAGCCACCCTTGATGACGAGCAGCGGATTGGCCTTACCGAACTCCTTGAGGGCACTAGCGGCCGCCGCGGCATCGCCGCTCACGAACGTGAGGGCGCTCGGGCCGACCAAGAGATCGACGAGAGCCGAATGACCGGTGTCAGCGGCGGCGCGACGAGCCAAAGTGTTCTTGTAGACCTTGTGCTCGCCACCCACGGCGCGTAACGCACCACGGAGTTCGGCCAAGGCGCCCACGGTCAGACCGCGGTACTCCGTGACGAACACGACCTCGACACCCGACATCTTCTCGGCTATCTCGCTGACGGTCGCAACCTTGTCGGGACGGGGATTCTCCACGTGTATTTCTCCTTTCGCTTCGACTCGGGGCTCGCAGATGCGGGCACCACGAGGAGCAAAGGCTCCGTGCAGTCTCCGCCTCGGTTGGCGAACCCGGAGGTTCTTTCACGACCCGAAGGTCGACCGACTGTCTCTGGCAAGCAGATTCAATTGTGGGGTTGAGGCTACCGCGGCCATTCCGCTTTGCCTCACGAACTCAAACGGTCTCGGGACGCAGGCGGTTGAGGTCGATCTTGACGCCGGGGCCCATGGTGGACGACACCGAAATCTTGCGCAAATACCGGCCCTTGGCCGAAGCTGGCTTGGCGCGCTGGATCTCGTCGAGCACTGCTCGGAAATTGGCTTCGATCTGCTCGACGGAAAAACTGACCTTGCCCAGTTGCACGTGCACATTGCCGTAACGGTCGGTTCGGTACTCCACCTTGCCGCCCTTGAACTCGCCGACGGCACGACCAACGTCCTGGGTGACGGTGCCGGTCTTGGGGTTCGGCATCAAGCCGCGCGGGCCGAGGGTTCGACCCAGGCGACCGACCAGGGGCATCATGTCGGGGGTCGCGATGGCCAGATCGAAGTCGAAATTGCCCTTCTCGATCTCGGCGGCCAAATCGTCGGCTCCCACCAGGTCGGCCCCGGCCCTGCGGGCCTCCTCAGCGGCCTCACCGGCGGCGAACACCGCCACACGGATGTTCTTGCCTGTGCCCGAGGGCAGAGCAACTGTCCCCCGCACGGCCTGCTCGGCCTTGCGGGGATCGACGCCGAGGCGGATGACGATGTCGATCGTCTCGTCGAACTTGGCCGGAGCCATCGACTTCACCAAGGACAAGGCCTCGGTGGGGCTGAACACCTGATCGCGGTCGTAACGCTTGACCGCATCGTCGTATTTCTTGCCGGACATTTTTGTCTCCCTCTCCCCCGGTACTGCTCCCGAGGGGTGTCGAGCCGGCCGGGCGAGGTGATCCCGGTCCAGGCGTTGTCGTCGGTGTTACTTGATCACGAGACCCATGGAACGGGCGGTTCCACGGACCTGCATCTTGGCGGCCTCGAGGTCGTACGCGTTGAGGTCGGGCATTTTGATCTTGGCGATCTCTTCGATATCGACTTCGGTCACCGAACCGCATACGGCTTTCCCGGGGGTCTGACTGCCCTTGTCGAGACCGGCCTTTTGACGCAGCAGCACTGGCGTTGGCGGAGTCTTCAAGATGAAGGTGAAGGAACGGTCCTCGAAGATGGAGATCTCCACGGGGATGATGGTGCCAACCTGGCTCTCGGTGGCGGCGTTGTACGCCTTCACGAAATCCATGATGGCGACGCCATGCGGACCGAGTGCGGTACCGACCGGCGGCGCCGGGGTGGCCTTACCGGCCGGAATCTGGATCTTGACGATCGCGGTGAGTTTCTTCTTCGCCATGGGGCGCTTCCCTTCAGATAAGACGACGCAGTGTACGGGCGTTTTAGAGCTTGGCGACCTGACTGAAGTCCATTTCGACCAGTGTTTCGCGGCCGAAGATGTTGACGAGCACCTTCAACTTCATGTGATCGGCATTGATCTCGGCGACCTGACCCGAGAAGTCGGCGAAGGGGCCTTCCTTCACCCGAACACCCTGGCCCACCTCGTATTCGAGTTTGGGCTTACGACGGTTCGCCGTTTCCTGACCGTCACCCTTGGCTGACAAGAAGGTGTCCACCTCGCGGCGCGAAAGCGGTGTCGGCTTTTGGCCCTTCTGGCTCTGACCGACGAAACCGGTGATACCCGGGGTGTTGCGGATGCAATACCAACTCTCGTCATCCATGACACAACGCACGAGCAAGTAGCCGGGGAATACCTTCTTCTGAACGGTCTGCCGGCGACCATTCTTGAATTCGACCACGTCTTCCATGGGAATCACGGCCTCGAAAATACGGTCCTCGACGTTCATCGATTGAATGCGCGCCTCGAGGTTGGCCTTCACCTTCTTTTCGTAGCCAGCCTGGGTGTGAACCACGAACCACTGCCCGGGGCGACGCCATGGGTGCACCTCGCCGGAGTCGGCAGATTCTGCATCGGACGCCGCGGCGTCGCCAGTTTCAGTGATCGGCTCGCCGCTCGTGAGGTCGATGACCTCGACGTCGGTCTCGCCAGCGTCCGTGTCCTCGTTCATGTCCATCTCGCTGTTCATCAGTTCTCGTACAACCAATCCGTGAGGAAGCCGATACCAGTGTCGGCGACACCGATGAGAGCCGTGAACAGAGCCACGGTGACGAGGACGACGATCGAGTAGCGACGTACCTCGGGCCACTTCGGCCAGGCCACCTTTTTCATCTCCTCGCGAACCTCACCGATGTACTGGCCCGGGCCGACGCGGTCGCCTTTGGTTCCCGGGGTACGGGCCTGACGCGCAGGGTTGCCCTGCTCGTCAACCGCACCCATCTTCTTGAGGGTGCGCTTCTGTTCCCGATTCAGATCCATCGTCATGAAGTGTTCTCTATTTCTCGTCCGCCGTCATTCGCGATTTCGATGCACTCGTGTCTGCGCTGAGCAGGGCAGGAGGGATTCGAACCCCCGACCGTCGGTTTTGGAGACCGATGCTCTACCAGCTGAGCTACTGCCCTCAGACGCAGGTGGTGCCTAGCGCGTCTCCTTGTGCATCGTATGCCTTCGATCGTAACTGCAGTACTTGCTCATCTCAAGTCGCTCACGATCGTTGATCTTGCTCTTAATGGTGATGTAGTTGCGTCGCTTGCACTCGGTGCACTCGAGGGTGATCTTCACCCGTTTGTCGTTTCTGGGCATGTCGGTCTCCGGTCACTTGATGATCTTGGTGACGCGGCCGGCGCCCACGGTACGACCACCCTCACGGATAGCGAAACGCAGACCCTCGTCCATGGCGATCGGCTTACCCAACTCCACGGTCATGGTCACGTTGTCCCCCGGCATCACCATCTCGGTACCAGCCGGCAACTGCACCGTACCCGTCACGTCAGTGGTCCGGAAGAAGAACTGCGGACGATAATTGTTGAAGAACGGCTTGTGACGGCCACCCTCCTCCTTGTTCAACACGTACACCTGACCCTCGAAATTGGTGTGCGGCGTGATCGAACCCGGCTTACACAACACCTGACCGCGCTCCACATCTTCCTTCTTCGTGCCCCGCAACAACGCACCAATGTTGTCGCCCGCCTGACCCTCATCGAGCAACTTACGGAACATCTCCACACCCGTGCACGTCGTCTTCTGCGTATCACGCAAACCCACGATCTCCACCTCGTCACCGGTGTGAACACGACCCTGCTCCACCTTGCCGGTCACCACCGTGCCACGACCCGTGATCGTGAACACATCCTCGATCGGCATCAAGAACGGCTTGTCCAACTCGCGTTGCGGCTCCGGAATGTACGAGTCCGCGGCAGCCATCAACTCCATGACCTTGTCCTGCCACGCCGCATCACCCTCGAGAGCCTTCAACGCCGACACCCGAACCACCGGAGCATCATCACCCGGGAACTCGTACTCGTTCAAAAGCTCACGAACCTCCAACTCCACCAACTCGAGCAACTCCTCATCATCGACCATGTCACTCTTGTTCAACGCCACGATGATGTACGGAACACCCACCTGACGAGCCAACAACACATGCTCGCGCGTCTGCGGCATCGGACCATCAGTGGCCGCCACCACCAAAATCGCACCATCGACCTGCGCCGCACCCGTGATCATGTTCTTGATGTAGTCAGCATGACCCGGCATGTCCACATGCGCATAATGACGAACCGCCGTCTCATACTCGATGTGCGCAATCGAAATCGTGATACCGCGAGCCTTCTCCTCCGGCGCCTTATCGATCTGATCGAACGGCGTGTACTCCGCCAAACCCTTATCCGCCAACGTCCGCGAAATCGCCGCCGTCAACGTCGTCTTCCCATGGTCAATATGACCCATCGTCCCAATATTCACATGAGGCTTCGTACGCTCAAACTTCGCCTTCGACATAACAATCTTTCCTTTGGTTTGGTGCTGGTTGAACTTGTTGTAGCGGCGATCGGGATCGAACCGATGACCTTCCGATTATGAGCCGGATGCTCTGACCAACTGAGCTACGCCGCCTGGCGCGCAGCCGGTTGGCTGCCCGGTTGTATGACACCCGTTGCGCGAGTGCTGAGCCCTCTGTCGGAATCGAACCGACGACCTTTTCCTTACCATGGAAATGCTCTGCCGACTGAGCTAAGAGGGCACGGGTACGCAGCGGCGCCACGAACCGCCGTCGGAGTGTATAGCCCTGACCTGCGAAACCACCTTGGGCCGGTGGCCCGCCGTTAGTTTGGCGTCGTGCCCGAGAGTCCGCCCCGTGACCCGTCCTCCGGCTCGGATTCGGTGATCATCCGGACCGCTGTTCCGTCCGACGCCGAGGCCATCCGGGCGATCTACAACCACGAGGTGGAGAACACCACGGCAACCATGGACCTGGTGCCACGCAGTCTGGACGACCAGTTGGAGTGGTTGGCGGCCCGCAACGGGGCCTTTGCGACCATCGTGGCCGAACTCCACGGCGAGGTGGTCGGCTTCGCCAGCCTGAGCCCCTACAAGGAGCGGGCCGCCTATCGTCCAACGGTGGAGGATTCGGTCTACGTGCGCCGGGACTCGGGAGGTCGCGGCATCGGAAAAGCACTCCTGACCGCGTTGATCGAGATGGCCTCCACCTCCGGATTTCACTCCGTGATGGCCCGAATCGAGGCCTCCGGGGAGGCCAGTCGGGCTCTGCACGCCTCCTGCGGATTCCGCGAGGTGGGCATCGAGATCGAGGTGGGACGCAAGTTCAACCGCTGGATCGACATGATCCTCATGCAGCGACTCCTTTGACGTCATCTCCGCGAACCCGCCCCGACATGAGCCCGAACGAGCAGCGGCCCGTCCCGAAAGGACGAGCCGTCGACGAGTGGGCCGGGCAGGATTCGAACCTACGTAGGCAGTGCCGGCAGATTTACAGTCTGCTCCCTTTGGCCGCTCGGGCACCGACCCCACTTATGCAGACATTGATCGTATCGGCGTGACCTCGGCGCCCACCACCTCGACGCAATCTGCTTCGCGGGGTCGATGGGGCCGATGATTACGCTGACGGCATGGCCAGTTTCGACATTGTCTCCGAAGTCGACCACCAAGAAGTGCGTAACGCGGTCGATCAAGCCCAACGTGAGATCGCCACCCGATTCGACTTCAAGAACACCGACTCCTCGATCGAGCAAAAGGAGTTGGTGCTCACCCTGCGCTCCATCACCGAGGACCGACTGAAAGCTCTGCGACTGGTTCTCGAGGAACGGCTCGTGAAGCGGGGTGTCTCGCTACGAGGCCTCGATTACGGCAAGGTGGAAGAGGCCACCCAGAACTCGGTGCGCCAAGTGGTGACCATCAAGGTGGGCATCTCCTCGGACAAGGCTCGCGAGATCAACCGTATGATCAAGGAAAAAGGGCCCAAGGGAGTCAGCAGTCAGACTCAAGGTGATTCCATCCGCGTGAACAGCAAGAAACGCGACGACTTGCAAGCCGTGATCACGTTGCTGAAAAGCGAGGATCTGGGGATCCCCCTGCAGTTCGGAAACTTCCGCGACTGACGGGCCGCGAGGTCGTCAGTCCTCGGAGGCCGATTCGGCGGCGCGCTTTTGCAACTCGTTCACCACGCTGGCGTCAGCCAATGTGGTGGTGTCACCCAGATTGCGCCCTTCGGCCACGTCGCGTAACAGCCGTCGCATGATCTTGCCGCTGCGGGTCTTGGGTAGTTCGGGTGTGAAGTAGACGGTCTTGGGCTTGGCGATGGCGCCGATCTCTTTGGCCACGTGATTGCGCAGATCGCCTTCGCCCACGCTCGATCCGCCCCGCAACGTCACGTAGGCGATGATCGCCTGACCCGTGGTGGCGTCGTTGGCGCCCACCACCGCGGCCTCGGCGACGGCCGGATGAGAAACCAATGCGCTCTCCACCTCGGTGGTGCTGATGCGGTGACCACTGACGTTCATCACGTCGTCCACGCGACCGAGCAACCACAGGTATCCGTCAGCGTCCAGCTTGGCGCCGTCACCGGCGAAGTAGCGGTCTCCATAGCGACTCCAGTACGTCTCCTGGTATCGCGCGGGGTCACCCCAGATTCCACGCAACATCCCGGGCCACGGTCGCGTCAGCGTGAGATACCCGCCACCATGATCGATGCGTGCTCCCGATTCGTCCACCACTTCGGCGGTGATGCCGGGCACCGGGAACGTGGCCGAGCCGGGCTTCAACGTGGTGGCACCGGGCAACGGTGAGATCATGATGCCGCCGGTCTCGGTCTGCCACCATGTGTCGACCACCGGGCAGGTACCACGACCGATGGTGTCGCGATACCACATCCAGGCCTCGGGATTTATGGGCTCGCCCACCGAACCCAGCAGTCGCAACGACGACATGTCGTGCTTGGCGGGTTCGTGATCACCCCACTTCATGAACGTTCGAATGGCCGTGGGTGCGGTGTAGAAGATGGTGACGCCGTACTTCTCGACGATCGACCACAAGCGATCGTTACCCGGGAAATTCGGCACGCCCTCGTAGATCACTTGCGTGGCGCCATTCGACAGTGGTCCGTACACGATGTAGCTGTGTCCGGTGATCCAACCCACGTCGGCCGTGCACCAATAGACGTCGGTGTCGGGGTGCAGATCGAACACGTACTTGTGCGTATACGTGACGTGCGTGAGATAACCACCGGTGGTGTGCATGATGCCCTTGGGCTTGCCGGTGGTACCCGATGTGTACAACAGGAAAAGCAGTTGCTCACTGTCCATCGGCTCGGCCGGACAGTCCAGCGGGGCCCCGGCCATGAGATCGTGATACCAGTGATCGCGACCATCCACCATGTTCACGTCGTTGCCACCACGCTTCACCACCACCACGTGTTCGATGGTGGGCGTGTTCGCCACGGCCTCGTCGGCCGCGGGCTTCAGCGGGAACACCTCGCCGCGGCGATATCCACCGTCGGCGGTGATGAGCA
>Ga0194126_10003384_pt1 | contig 25318 bp, 27 predicted proteins | sample TA2KigC150mmetaG_FD_148641 | JGI IMG/M metagenome (GOLD analysis project Ga0194126, IMG submission 148641) | Freshwater microbial communities from Lake Tanganyika, Tanzania - TA2015035 Kigoma Deep Cast 150m | ecosystem: Environmental > Aquatic > Freshwater > Lake | place: Tanzania: Lake... | reverse complement strand
CTCATCGTGTGCTTGGCGGCTCACGACGGGAACCTTCGACGGTGGACTGCCGAAAACGTCAAACTTCTACTGCCACCCCGGCAAAGCCGGGGGAACTCCCTGACGGTTTAGCGGTTCAGAAACTCTCCGCAGTGAGGCGGTTCGTTTTGGCCCGCCCAGGGTTGGATGGCGACGGTCGAGGTCGAGCTTTCGGGCGAGCCTTCGACGAGCCTGTCCGAATAGACCATGTAGACGAGCACGTTACGCTTGGCGTCGCAGCCGCGCACGATATGCATCCGCTTGAACAGCAGAGAACGCCGCTCGCTGAACGTCGTATCGCCCTGCCCGAATTTCTCCTTGAATTTGATCGGGCCATATTGCCGGCAGGCGAGCGAAACTTCCGATGTTTGCTCCGCGACCCCGAACATGCCTGCAACGCCGCCTTTTTCGTGCGCCGTATAATAGCAGGCGACGCCGTCGATGATCGGGTCGTCGATCGCATAGGTGGCGAGCTTGTCATTCGGGGTGAGCAGCTTGAAATCGACCGATTTGCGGAAAATGAGATCCGGCCCGTTATCCGCCAATGCCGGCGCCGCGCCGAAAGAAAGCGTCAAGACCGTAGAAATCAGCGCCGGCAATTTGGTAGGCTTCATTTCGGCAACCTCCTGGATCACGCCGTCTTTGGGCGGAATCGCTCAAAGGCGGATAGGGTGATCGATCTCAAACCTTTAGAGCGCGCTTTAGGCGAAAGCTGTCCGCAGTGCAGTCTAAGCGACGCCGTCGCCGATATGGGCGAAGTAGCGCTGCAAGTGAAGGGCTTCGACCCTGGGCGCGGCAAAAAATTCGACGCGGCGATGGCGGCTGGCGTCCTGCGCCGGCGCCTTGTTGCCGACATGATGCGGGGGACAATCTAGGCGCGTTTGCGCCTGTCCCGGCATTGGCGAGAACGGCGCGATTCGTAAAGCGGCGCGCCGCGGGATAGGCCGCCACCGGCCGCGACAGGGGGCTGTCGGGCTGCTGGCGAACACGAGAAGCGAGCAAAAAAACTCAATGGGGCCGCGATCATAGATATTTTTTCAACCAGAGACGCTTCCAGGCGGATCATACTGGCGGTCGTCGCCGGGGTCGCGTTGGGCCTCGTCGCCGTTTCGCCCGCCGTCGGCGAAACTCCGCACTGCACCGAGTTGCGCGCCCAGATCGCCCGCGCCGGCGCCGGCAGTCGCGCGGGACAATTCCAGACCGCGGCGGCCCGGCAGCGCGGCGAATATGCGCGCGTCGCCGCCAAAGCCCGAGCGCTCGGCTGCGATCGCGGCCAGTTCCTGTTTTTCGGAGACGCGCCGTCGCCTCAGTGCGGACCGATCAACGCACAACTCAATCAGCTCTCAAGCGCCATCGCCGGCTATGATCGAGCGGTCGCCGACGACGGCGGTCAGCGCCAGGCGCTTGCGACGCGCTACGAGGCAGAGTGCCGCAATCCACAGCCCATGCAGGCGCGCCTTGCCCGACCGCGCAATTTCTTCGAGGAGCTGTTCGGCGTCGGGCAGGATGAGAGCCCGGGGGTCATGGCGCCCGATCAGGGCCTTGAATCCGCCGACGAGACCCCGCGCGGAGGGCCGATGGCGATCTGCGTGCGCGACTGCGACGGCGGCTTTTTCCCGATCAGCTATTCGGCGCGCAGCTCCAATCTCGACGATCTCGCAGCGATGTGCCGGGCGCTTTGCCCCAACGCCCAAGTGAAGCTTTACACGGCGTCGCAATGGAAGGGCCTGGCGTCGGCGCTTTCGGTCGACGGCGAGGCCTATTCCGACCATCCCAACGCGCACAAGTTCGAGAAGGTCTACGATCCGGCCTGCGGCTGCAAGCCGCCGGGCCAGACTTGGGCGGAGGCGCTCGCCGAGGCCGAGCGGCTCATCGCCGAGCGTCATGCGAAGGATCAGATGGTCACCGCCGAACAGGCCGAACAATTGTCGCGCCCGCTGCCGCCGGGGGTCGCCCGCGGGCGGAAGGCGAAAGGGCCAGCGCAGGCGCCGGAGCCGGCGGCGGCGGTCGCGCCCGCTGCGGAGGCGCAGCCCAGCGTCGAGCAAGGCGCCGCCGCCGCGCCGGAAATCTATCGCGAAATCGTCGGACCCGACGGAATCAAGCGCCGGGTGCGGGTGGTCGCGCCGGCGTTGTAAGGCGCGGCCCGCTTCCGGGCATCAAGGCATATGCGCCTTCACCGTCTCGATCAGCTGCTTGATCGAGAATGGCTTCGCCAGGAAACCGAACTCGCCTTCGGGAAGATTCTTGGCGAAAGCCTCTTCCGCATAGCCGGAAACGAATATGACCTTCGCCCCGACGCCGCGCTTGCGCAATTCAGCGAACATGGCGGGGCCGTCCATCTCCGGCATCACTACGTCGGACACGATGAGATCGATCTTGCCGTCGACGCGGTCGACGACCTCAAGCGCCTCCATGCCCGTCGTCGCTTCCAGCACAGTGAATCCGCGCGAGGTCAGCGCGCGCGACCCGATTGAGCGCACGGCGTCCTCGTCTTCGACCAGGAGCACCACGCCCTGTCCGGTATAGTCCGTCGCCGCCTTGGGCGAGTCCGATTTTTGCGAGGTCTCCTTTTCCTCTGGCTGGTAACGCGGCAGAAAAATGCGGAACGTCGTTCCGCGCCCGACCTCGCTGTCGACGAAGAGGAAGCCGCCCGATTGCTTGACGATGCCGAAAACGGTCGACAGGCCGAGGCCCGTGCCCTTGCCGACCTCCTTCGTCGTAAAAAAAGGTTCGAAGATTTTTTCTTTCAGGTCCGCCGGAATCCCGCTGCCCGTGTCCTCGACCTCGACCAGCACATAGTCCGCCGCCGGCAGCGCCGCCCCGCCGATCGAGGCGCATTCGGAGGCGGCGACGTTGCGCGTGCGGATCTGCACGCGGCCGCCCGACTCCGCCATCGCGTCGCGCGCGTTGACGACGAGATTGATGATCACCTGTTCGAATTGGGTGATGTCGGCCTTGACGAACCAGAGGTCTCGGCCGAGTCGCAATTCGAGTTCGTTCTTCTCGCCGACGATGCGGCGCAGGAGATTTTGCACTTCGGAGAGCGCGTCGCCGAGCTGCAAGACTTGGGGGCGCAGCGTCTGCCGGCGAGAAAAGGCCAGCAACTGTCTGGTCAAACCAGCCGCGCGATTGGCCGTCTCCTTGATCTGACGGATATCGCGAAAGGCCGGATCAGTCGGGCGGTGACTGGACAGCAGCAAATCCGAATAGCCGATGATCGCGGTCAGCATATTGTTGAAGTCATGCGCGATGCCGCCGGCGAGCTGTCCGACCGCATTCATCTTCTGAGACTGCGCGAACTCCTCTTGCAGCTTGCGTTGCTCGGTCGTGTCGAGCGCATAGACCATCGCGCCTTTCTTGCCGGCGTCCTCGGCGGAAGAAACGAAGAAGCGCGCAGAACGAGGTCCGCCGCCGGACTCTTCCTCAAACATGACATTGACCGGGCGCACTTCGCCCTTGCCTTCGATGGCGTCCTCGATCGCGGTGCGCAGCGCGGCGCCATCGCGTTCGCCGAGTCCCGCAAGCACAGACCAAGGCGGCGCGGCCTTGCCCTGCCCCGATTTCAGGGCCTGCGGCAGCAATTTCACGAAAGCCGCATTCGAGGTCAGCACCCTGCCTTCGCCGTCGAGCGTCGCCATCGCCATCGGCGTCGAGTTGAAGAAGCGCGCGAATCGAACTTCTGCGGCGCGCAGATTCTCTTCCGGCTGCTCGCCAGACGCGCGGTTGAGCACAAGGGTGCGCGAAGCGCCCGCTTCTCCATCCTGGCCGAAGGCCACCTGATGCAGCAGCCTGACGGGAAGCGACTTGCCGTTACGGCATCGCAGGTCGAGGTCGATCTGCTCGGTGCGCAGATCGCCAGGGGAGCCGGAGATGGCCGCGAGCAGCGCCGCGCCATTGTCGGCGACGATCGAGGACAGGGTCGCGCCGCCGGATCCAACCTGGGTAAGATCGTAACCAAGCCAGCCGGCGAGAGTCTTGTTCATATAAGAAACGGCGCCGTCGGGACTGGCGGAAAAAAAACCGGCCGGCGCATGATCGAGAAAGTCGATCGCGTGCTGAAGCTCCTGGAAAACGTTCTCCTGCCGCTGTCGATCGGCGGTTACGTCAGCGACAGCCCACAAGCAGTGCCGACCGCCATACGCCGGGAGCGGCCGGACGCGAATGCGATACCAGCCGACGTGCCCCTGGCCCGAAAGAGGCGGCGACAGCCGCAAATCTTCGCTGTGCGAAACGCCAGCGCGCGCCGCTTGCGCCAATCTGTATATCGCCTCCGAAACTTCCGGCGGCCCGGAGAACAGCCTCTCCACCAGCTGTATTCCGGATGAATCTTTCGCGTCGCACATGGCCCGATAGGCGTCGTTGGCGTAGACGATGCGCCCGTCGCCTCTTGCGACGAGCAGCCCCTCGCTCGAAGTGTCGGCGATGAGCTTCGTTAGATCATTATCCGCGGCGCGGCCGGAGAACTCGATCAATCCAACGGCATAGGCGCAAAGAAAAAATATACCGGCGACGCCCAAGATCGCCAGCGCGAGCACAGTGACGCGCGGCGCGAGTTCGGAAGGCGTCAAATAATAGGCGGCGATCGCGCCGATGAGCGCGATGACGAGGGCAAGCGTCAATCCCACATTCGGGGCCCGCTCGCTGCGCCCGAGAGCCGGGGATCCCGTCCTGTCGGTCATTTCTTAACCACCCGCCATATATCGCCGATCGCGACAGCCGAGCTAACGCCGGCGTCGAGGTTGACTCAGCCGACGCTTACAGAATCATCTGAAGAATGGCCGTGGACGGCGCCAATAGCAACGCCGGAAGCAAGAATAGGACGCTGATTCGTCGCCCATTAACCATTCATTAACCTTTTTTCGGCCCTTGCCAGGAAAGCTGTTAATTTGGCAAGGTTACGCGCGTTCGTAACGAGAGATCAGCCGTTCATGCCCGATAAATTCACTCAGCTGCTGCCCGCGCTCGGAGCGCTTGTCGCGTTCCTCGTCGCTGCAGTGCTCGTGCTATATATTTTCCGTCTCCTATTCGGACGCCGTATCCGCGCCCCTGGAGGCCGCAACCGCGCGCGCCGCCTCGACGTTGTCGATGTCTTCGACCTCGACCGCGAGCGCCAGCTCGTCATTGTGCGGCGCGACAACACCGAACATCTTCTTCTGATCGGCGGTCCCAATGACGTCCTCGTCGAGGCGACGATCAGCCGACCCGAGACCGCGGTTGGCCGCGCCCCGGACCAACGCGCCGGACCAGCGGCCGCAAACTGGCCGGCCGGGCCAGCGGCTCCCGCCCGAGAACTGGAAACGCCGCTGCCGGCGCCGGCTGCGGCCGCAGCCGTCAACCTGCCGCCAGACCTTTTTGCGCCGGCGCCGACAAAAGCTCCTGCGCCGCCGCCATCCCCGCCGCCCGGACCGAGGACGACAAAAGCTCCTGCGCCGCCGCCCCCGCGACCCGGGCCCTCTCGTTTGGGAACGCCGCCCTTCCTTGCGCGCGCCCAACAGCGGCTGTCGCCGCGCCCACAAGAGCCGGGCGCGCCGCCCGAAGCGGCGGCTCCAGCCGCGACTCCAAGGCCTGCCGCCCCGCCTCCATCGGCCCCGCCGCCGCCAGCCTCAGGCCGGCCCGCTGCGCCGCCGCCGGCCGCAGCGCGGCCTCCGGCGCCCCCGCCAGCGCCGCCGCCAAAGCCTGCTGCGCCGCCGCCCCAGCCTCCTGCAGCGGCTCCGGCCGAGGCGAATCCGCTGGATTCGCTCGAAGCCGAGATGGCGCGTCTGCTCGGCCGCCCCGACGAGAAATAAGAAAGGCGTCGCGATTCGCGACGCCCTTCAACTTCGCGACTGAACCCGGTTTCGCTCAGTCGTCCCGATAGACTTTTTCGCGCCGCTCATGGCGCTCCTGCGCCTCGATCGACAGCACCGCGATCGGACGCGCATCGAGGCGCTTGAGCGAGATCGGCTCGCCCGTCTCCTCGCAGTAGCCATAACTGCCGTCGTCGAGGCGCGTCAGCGCCGCGTCGATTTTTGCAATGAGCTTGCGCTGCCGATCGCGCGCCCGAAGTTCTATCGCGCGATCGGTTTCGGACGATGCGCGGTCCGCCAGGTCGGGATGATTTTCGTTTTCATTCTGCAGCGCGGCGAGGGTTTCCCGGCTTTCGTGCAGAATGTCTTCCTTCCAAGCCAGCAGTTTGCGCCGAAAATATTCGCGCTGCCGATCGCACATAAAGGGTTCGTCTTCGGAAGGCTTATAAGTTTCTTCCAGATCCACCGCCATCTCGCGAATCCTTAATTGGCCCATAGGCGACGCCTATATAGACGCGACCGGCGCCACTTACAATCTTCCTCGCGCCGCCGTTCACTCCATCGCTCTGCGCAGATTTTCGTCGACTTTGTCGAGGAAGCCCGTCGTCGACAGCCATTTCTGGTTGCAGCCGACAAGCAGAGCCAGATCCTTGGTCATGAAGCCCGATTCGACGGTCGCGACGCAGACTTCCTCGAGCGTGCGCGCGAACTGGGCGAGTTCCTCGTTCCCATCGAGCTTACCGCGGTGCGCAAGCGCGCGCGTCCAAGCGAAAATCGAGGCGATCGAGTTGGTCGAGGTCTCATGCCCCTTTTGATGTTCGCGGTAATGGCGCGTCACCGTGCCATGGGCGGCCTCGGCTTCGACGGTCTTGCCGTCGGGCGTCATCAATACGCTTGTCATCAGACCGAGCGAGCCGAAACCCTGCGCCACCGTGTCGGACTGAACGTCGCCGTCATAATTCTTGCACGCCCAGATGTAGCCGCCTGACCATTTGAGCGCGGAAGCGACCATGTCGTCGATCAGGCGATGCTCGTAGGTGAGGCCGAGCGACTCGAATTTCGATTTGAACTCGGCGTCGTAAATCTGCTGGAAGAGATCCTTGAAGCGGCCGTCATAGGCTTTGAGGATCGTGTTTTTCGTCGACAGATAGACCGGATAGTTGCGCGTAAGCCCGTAGTTGAACGTCGCGCGCGCGAATTCGCTGATCGACTCGTCGAGATTGTACATCGCCAGGGCGACGCCGGCGCTGGGAAAGCTGAAAACTTCCTTCTCAATCACGTCGCCGTCGGCGCCTTCGAATCGAATCGTCAGACGTCCCTTGCCGGGCACTTTGAAGTCGGTCGCCTTATATTGATCGCCGAAGGCGTGACGGCCGACGATGATCGGCTGCGTCCATCCCGGCACCAGGCGCGGCACGTTCCTGCAGATGATCGGTTCGCGAAAGATGACGCCGCCGAGGATGTTGCGGATCGTGCCGTTCGGCGATTTCCACATCTCCTTGAGATGGAATTCTTTCACCCGCGCTTCATCGGGGGTGATCGTCGCGCATTTGACGCCGACGCCGTGCTCTTTGATGGCGTAGGCGGCGTCGATCGTCACCTGATCATTCGTGGCGTCGCGGTTTTCAATCGAGAGATCGTAATAAAGGAGATCGATGTCGAGATAGGGTCGAACAAGCTTCTCTTTGATCGCGGCCCATATGATGCGGGTCATTTCGTCGCCATCGAGTTCGACTACGGGATTTGCAACCTTGATCTTCCGCATGCGCCCGCTCCTCCTTGCCGCGCGCCTTATAGCGTCGGCTAGAGGTTTTGGGTAGCAATCGGCAGGCCTTCGACCGAGCTTTGAGGCGCCCTTCCCCAGGCGCGCGTTCCGCCCTAATTTGCCGCCGCTTTGGCGCGAGGAGACGAATTGGTCGGGGCCGGAACGGATCGCAGCAAGACGGCTATTTCTGGAGGCCCGGCGGTGGTGCTGGTGCGTCCGCAGCTCGCCGTCAACATCGGCATGTGCGCGCGCGCCATGGCCAATTTCGGCCTCTCCGATCTGCGCCTCGTCTCGCCGCGGGAAGGCTGGCCGCGCACCGGCGCCTACCGCAAGGGCGCCTATGCGGCGGCGGCGGGCGCCGTGCATCTGCTCGAAAGCGCCAAGCTCTACGCGAGCGTGCGCGAAGCGATCGAGGATCTGTCCTTCGTCTACGCGGCGACGGCGCGCGGACGCGGCCAGATGAAACCCGTGCTGACGCCGGCGCAGGCGATGCCGGACATGGCGGCGCGCATGGCGGCGGGCGAGAAGCATGGCGTGATGTTCGGCCCTGAGCGCACCGGCCTCGACAATGACGACGTGGCGCTCGCCGACGCGATCCTGACCTTTCCGGTCAATCCCGCCTACGCCTCGCTCAATCTCGCTCAGGCAGTGCTGCTCACCGGCTACGAGTGGTTTCGCGCCGCGCATGGCGAGGCCATTCCTTTCGAGGTCGAGGAACGCTCGCCGCCGGCGACGCGCGAAATGACGCTCGCCTTCTTCGATTTTTTGGAAGGCGAACTCGACAAGCGCGGGTTCTTTCGTCCGCTGACGAAAAAGCCGGTGATGTCGCGCAATCTGCGCAACATGTTCCACCGCATGGGCCTGACCGAGCAGGACGTGCGCACATTATGGGGCGTCGTCGTGCGGCTTGTTGAGGGACCAAGGCGGGAGCCGAAAAAGGCCAGCCGTAGGAAGCAGGCGGAGCAAGCAGAGTCTTAGAGCCGCTTCATTGCGAGCGGATCCTTTCGATAGCTTCGCCGCCGCCACGCGACGACGGCGCGAACAGGCCTAATGAAATGACTGTTTGCCTTCCCGCCTTGACGATGCCGACGGCGCCATCGCGAGCGGGCTCGCCTGGTGATGCACGAGTCGCCAGCGCTCGCCACTCCAGCGAAACCAGTTCGTCGCGAGCAGGAAGCCTCCGCCGACCTCTTCAATGCAGAACACGCGGCCGCCGGCGCCGTCGATGATCGTTTGCGGATCGCGCGCCGTCACCGCCTCCTGCTGCGGATTGCGGAAAATGTCGCGATAGGAGGCGAGAACCGGCGTCCGCCCGACAAGCGCCGGCCAGCCCGGATGAACGCAGGAAACGCCCTCCTCCGCCCAGATGTCGTTCATCGCGCCAAGGTCGCGCGCGGCGAAGGCGCGGTAATAGGCGGCGTTGGCGTCGATCAGCGCAGCTTCGTCCATCGATTGACACTGCGGGATTCGCTCGGGCATGGCAAATGCAAGAATGCGCCCAAAGAGAGTGGCCGATGGATGCGCTGACATGGTTCGGGCTCTTCGCCGTGAGCGCGATGCTGCTCGCCTATTCGCTTGAAGACCGCAGCCATTGGTTTGTTCTGTGCTTTGCTGCAGCCTGCGCTCTGGGATCGATCTACGGATTCCTGCAAGGCGCCTGGCCCTTCGGCCTCGTCGAGGCGGTATGGGCTGTCGTCGCCCTCAGGCGCTGGCGCCATAGAGTCTCGCAAGAACCTAGCGAAGCGCTTAAGTAGACTGTCGACGATGTCACAAAGCGCCGATGTGTGATATTCGCGCAATTCCCGCCGGCCTTGAACCGGACGCAGGAGCTTACCGATGTTCATTCAGACTGAATCCACCCCTAACCCAGCGACGCTGAAGTTCCTTCCCGGCCAGGACGTGCTCGGCCAAGGCGCGATGGAATTCCGCTCGCTCGGCGACGCCGCCAATGCCCCGCTCGCTCAGGCGCTGCTGTCGATCGAGGGCGTCGAAGCGGTGATGTATGGCGCCGATTTCGTCTCAGTGACCAAGAACGGAACCGACTGGCCGCATCTCAAACCCGCCATTCTTGGCACGATCATGGAGCATTTCGCCTCCGGTGCGCCGCTGTTGATTGAAGGCGCGGCGCCGGCGCAGTCCGGCGGCGAGTTTTATGATTCCGCCGACGCCGAGACCGTCGCCACGATCAAGGAGCTGATCGAAACCCGGGTGCGCCCGGCGGTCGCCGGCGACGGCGGCGACATCGTCTTCCGCGGCTTCAAGGACGGCGTCGTCTATCTTGCGATGAAAGGCGCCTGCTCGGGATGCCCGTCGTCCACCGCGACGTTGCGGCACGGCATCGAAAATCTGCTCAAGCATTTCCTGCCGCAGGTGAAGGCGGTTGAGCCGGCCTAGGGGGACGCATTGATGACGCGATCGGCGGCTACATTGATCGCGGTCCGAAAACCGTCATAATCCGAGAATCATGCGAATCCTTGCGATCGACACCGCTCTGCCAGCCGTCTCCGCCTGCGTGCTGGACCAGGATGCGGCGGCGCCGATCGCCGCCGAATCGATCGAGATGGAGCGCGGCCACGCCGAGGCGCTGCTGCCGCTGATCAAGAGAGTCATGGAAAAGGTCGAGGGCGGCTTCTCCTCGCTCAACCGGGTCGCGGTGACGGTCGGACCTGGCTCGTTCACCGGCATCCGTATCGGCCTGGCCGCCGGCCAGGCGATCGCCCTCGCCTGCAAGGCGGAGATCGTCGGCGTTTCGACCCTCGCCGCGCTTGCGGCCCCGCTCATTCTCGATCCTTTCGACGGCATCGTCGCGGCGGCGATCGACGCGCGGCACGACAAGGTCTACATCGCCGCCTTCGGTCCAGCCGGAGGACCGTTGCTCTCGCCGCGCCGCGCCAGCGCTCATGAAGCGTTACGGGCGCTTGGAGCCGGACCGCTGCTTCTCGTCGGATCAGGCGCGCCGCTCCTGGCCAAGGAGGCGCGCGCTCGAGGCGTCCCGGTCAAAATCGCGAGCGAGCAGGCCGCGCCCGACATCGCCTTCGTCGCCCGGCTGGGACTCGCCGCGCAGCCGGAATCGGCGCCCGCGCGCCCGCTGTATCTCAAAGAGCCTTACGTCGCCGCGCCGGGCGAGGCGCAGGAAGGCTCTGCGATCGAGCGGGGCGCCGGCGCGCCTGTCGCCGCCCCGGCCCCGGCGTGAACGTGCGTCATGACTCTCCTTTCGTCCTTCTTCGCCAAGCCGACCTTCATCATCGAGCCGATCGGCGCTGAGCGCGCCGAAGAGTGCGAACGGCTGCACGGGGCGTCTTTCGCCTTCGGCTGGTCGAAAATCGACTTTGAGAATTATCTGGCCGACGCCCATATCGTCGCCGACGGCGCGGTGGCCGAGAACCGCAGAGGCGAGCTTGGCGGCTTCATCCTGTCCCGGTTGACGCCGCCTGACTCCGAAGTTCTCACCTTCGCCGTCGACCCCGCGCGTCGCGGCGCGGGACTCGGACGGCGCATTCTCGAAAAACATCTGGAGAATCTCGAACGCGGCGGCGCCCGGCTGGTTTTTCTGGAGGTCGCCGACGACAACGAGGCCGCGCTGAAGCTCTATGGCCGCGAGGGCTTCAAGGAGATCGGCAGGCGCGAGAATTACTATCAGCGGGCCAATGGCGAGCGCCGGGCGGCGATCAATCTGCGGCTGGAAATCTGAAATGGCGCCTGACGGCTTCCCGAAGGCGTTTTTTGGGCAGGCTCGAATTTACGTCCGCATTCCAGCGCAAAATGTCGTATAATATTTGTGTCGGCAGCTTCCCCCATCGAGTCGGGGAGGAAGTCCAACGCGATCCGATAAGGGAGACATCCTCACCCTCATCCGTCGCTGTGGCGATTCGGCGAGCAGGAGCCAAAAAGATCACGACGGAAGTTTTAGAGGCGGTCGAGACGCCGCCCGCCCCATTTGAGGGGGAGCCGGCGCCAACGCCCAAAGTTCTGGTCAAGTCTTACGGCTGCCAGATGAATGTCTATGACGCGACGCGCATGGCGGACCTGCTCGGCCGCGAGGGCTACGCCGAGACCAGCAGCGAAGAAGACGCCGATCTCGTCATCCTCAACACCTGCCATATTCGCGAAAAGGCCGCGGAAAAAATCTATTCCGAACTCGGCAAGCTCGCGATCGCCAAACGCGCGCTGAATGCGCGAGGCCGCGACATGAAAATCGTCGTCGCCGGCTGCGTCGCGCAGGCCGAGGGCGAAGAGGTGCTCAAACGCCAGCGTGCGGTCGATCTCGTCGTCGGCCCGCAGAGCTATCACCGCCTGCCGGAACTTCTTCGCGAGGCGAAGAGCGGCGCGCGCGTCGCCGACACCAATTTTGCGGTCGAGGACAAGTTTCGCGCCCTGCCCGCCCCCAGTCGCGCCCAAATCCGCGCCCGCGGCGTTTCGGCCTTCGTGACGGTGCAGGAAGGCTGCGACAAATTCTGTTCGTTCTGCGTCGTGCCTTACACGCGCGGCGCCGAAGCGTCGCGTCCGGTCGCTGAAATCATCGCCGAGACTGAGCGCCTCATGGACGCGGGCGTTTGCGAGATCACGCTGATCGGCCAGAACGTCAACGCCTATCGTGGCCTCGATGCACGGGGGCGCGAAACGACGCTCGCCCTGCTTCTCGAGCGGCTGGCGCAGATCGAAGGGCTGACGCGTCTGCGCTACACGACAAGTCATCCGGTCGACATGGCGCAGGCGTTGATTGACGCGCATGGCGCGATTCCAAAGCTGATGCCCTATGTGCATCTGCCGGTTCAATCCGGATCGGACCACATCTTGAAAGCGATGAACCGCAAGCACGACGCAGACGCCTATCTCTCGATTGCTGAGAGTCTTCGTAAGGCGCGGTCGGACGTTGCGCTGTCGTCCGATTTCATCGTCGGCTTTCCCGGCGAGAGCGACGCCGATTTCGAGGCGACGATGGCGCTGGCGCGCGCCGTGGGGTTCGCGTCGAGCTTCTCGTTCAAATATTCGCCACGGCCCGGCACGCCGGCCGCCGATCGCGAAGATCAGATCGAGGAACATGTGAAAAGCGAACGCCTCGCCGCGCTGCAGGCTTTGCTCGAAGCGCAGCGACAGGCGTTCAACGCCGCAATGGTCGGGCGAGAAATCGACGTGCTCTTTGAAAAGCCCGGCCGGCGCGAGGGGCAAATCGCCGGGAAGAGTCCCTATATGCAGGCTGTCCATGCCGAGGGTTCGATCGAGCATATTGGCCGCGACGTCAAAGTGAAAATCATCGCGGCTGGCTCGAATTCCTTATCAGCGCGGCTCATGAGCGAGGAGGCGAAGGCTTGACGACAATCGACGACCCGCTGCTTTCTGCACGGGGACCAGAGGCGACCGAACCCGATGCGGAAATCACGCTCGCCTTTGAAAACAACCGTCACGCTTCCCTCGTTTTTGGACTTTACGACCAAAATCTCGCCAGGATCGAACGGCGCTTGCGCGTCGCCTCCTTCGCCAACGGCAATCACGTCACCCTCAAAGGCAGAGCCGAGTCCTGCGAACATGCGCGCCGCGTGCTCGAGGCGCTCTATGAACGCGTGGCGCTCGGTCAGACAATCACGCTGGGCGACGTCGACGGCGCCATTGAAGAGACGGCGCGCCAGCGCAGCCTGTTTCCCGATTCAGAGCCGACGCGCGGCGCTTTCGAACAGATCCTGACCCGCAAGCGCGGTTCGGTGCGCGCGCGCAACGCCGCGCAGGATCAATATTTGCGCGCGCTCAAGCGCTACGAACTGGTTTTCGCCGAAGGTCCCGCGGGCACGGGCAAGACTTGGCTCGCGGTCGGCCACGCCGTTCAATTGATGGAGCAAGGCGCGGTCGAACGGCTGATCTTGTCGCGTCCCGCGGTGGAGGCCGGCGAACGTCTCGGCTTTTTGCCCGGCGACATGCGCGACAAGGTCGATCCCTATCTTCGCCCGATCTACGACGCGCTTCATGATTTCATGGATGCGCGGATGGTCGAGCGCGGCATGCAGACCGGCCTCATCGAAGTCGCGCCGCTTGCGTTCATGCGCGGCCGCACGCTGACTCGCAGCTGCATCCTGCTCGACGAGGCGCAAAACGCCAGTTCGATGCAGATGAAGATGTTTCTCACGCGGCTTGGCGAAGGCTCGCGAATGATCGTGACCGGCGATCCCTCGCAAACCGACCTGCCGCCCGGACAAAAATCCGGCCTATCGGAAGCTGTCGGTCTGCTCGCCGATCTCGACGTCGTCGGCCGGGTAAAATTCTCGGAGGGCGACGTCGTGCGTCACGATCTTGTGCGGCAAATCGTCGGCGCCTATGAGCGCGCCGCGCGCGCCAGCAGGCAGCCGCGCGGGGACGTCTGAGCGTGGACATCGACGTCAACGTTGCGGCGCCCGCCTGGCGGCGGGTCGCCGACCTGGAGAATTTGGCGAAGGAATGCATTCATCAGAGTCTCGCAGCGAGCGGCGCCGCGCTTGCGCCCGAATGTGAAATCAGCGTCACATTTTGCGACGATGAGGCGATCCGCGCGCTCAACGCCGATTGGCGCGGCAAAGACCAGCCGACGAATGTCCTGTCTTTTCCGACCCCTGGCGCGATCGAGCGCAAGCCTCTCCTTGGCGACGTCATTGTCGCCTATGAAACAGTGGCCAGAGAGGCGCAGGAGCAGGGCAAGCCTTTGCGCGCCCATGCGGCGCATATGGTGACGCATGGATTTCTGCATCTGATCGGATATGATCACGAGACCGCCGCCGAGGCCGAGCGGATGGAGGCGCTGGAGCGCAATATTGCGACGGCGCTTGGATTTCCCGATCCGTATGCAGAGGATGCAGCCGGACCGGCGGGCGGAGCGAATTGAACTAAACACATGTCGACGCCATACGATAACGCCGACGATCCAATTCCATTAAGACGCGCTGGCGACTCTCCGCGCCTCAGCCTTATCGACAGGCTGCGCGGGCTTTTCGGTTTTGTGCCGGCGTCGGTGCGCGAGGACATCGAAGACCGCCTCGAAGAGGCGCCGGGCGACGTGACTCCACATGAGCGCGCGCTTTTGAAAAACGTGCTCGGCCTGCACGACATGCGCGTTGACGACGCAATGATCCCTCGCGCCGACATCATCGCCATCTCGCTCGACGCCCCATTGCGCGACGCTCTCGAGCTGTTCCGCACCGCCAGTCATTCGCGCCTGCCGGTGTACGCCGATACGCTCGACGATCCGCGCGGGATGATTCACATCCGCGATTTCGTCAATCACATCGCGCGTTGCGCTGATCGGCGCGAGGGCGACGCCTCGGCCGAACCGAAAAAGATCGACTTCGGCACGCCGCTGGCGCAGGCGAATTTGCTTAAGCCGGTGCTCTTCGTGCCGCGCTCGATGCCTGCGCTCGATTTGTTGATCCGCATGCAAGCGACGCGCACGCATCTGGCGCTCGTCATCGATGAATATGGCGGCACCGACGGCCTCGTCACCATCGAGGACATCATGGAGATGATCGTCGGCGACATCGAGGACGAACATGACGTCGTCGACGAGCCGGCCTTTGTCGAGCTCGAGAACGGCGACGTCATCATCGACGGGCGCGCCGATCTCGACGAAGTGACGGCGCGGCTCGGCGTCGATTTCAGACTCGAAGATGCGCCGGCGGAAGTGACCACGCTCGGCGGGCTCGTCGCCTGGCTCGCAGGTCGCGTGCCGATGCGCGGCGAGATCATCGCGACGCCGGTCGAATCTTATGAATTCGAGATCGTCGAAGCCGACCCGAGACGGGTGGGCAAGCTCCGCGTGCGATCCCGGCGCCCGACGTAAGACGGTTCTTAGAGCGCGCTGCGAAAAAGTGGATACCGGTTTTTCGCGCAAAGCGCGCTCTAAGCTTTTGGAATCGATCATGTCATCTGCGTTTGGGCGATTCCGCCTAAATGCAGCGTGATCTAGGCGCGCACAAATTTCTCCACTGAATCGCTCTAAAATCGGCCCGGAGCCGATTCGCAGGTCTTCGAGGTTGAATGGCGCAAATTGCCGAGATCGTCGACGCTGGCGCGCCGGCGCCGACGCTTCCGCAACGCATCGTGCGCGCCCGAGGCTGGACGCGGCGAGCGATCGCCTTTTGCGCCGGCGCGGCGGGCGCTTTCGCCCTCGCGCCATTCGACTTTATTCCGGCGATGTTCGTCCCGCTGACCGTCGCCGTCTGGCTCATCGACGGCGCGGCGCGAAGCGATGCGCAACGTTTCGCGCTCGCGCCGATCGCTTCGGCCGCGTGGGCGGGCTGGTGGCTCGGCTTCGGCTATTTCGTCGCGGGCCTCTGGTGGATGGGCGCCGCGATGCTCGTGGAGGCCGATCAATTCGCCTGGGCCCTGCCGCTCGCAGTCTTCGGGCTTCCAGCGGTTCTCGCGCTATTTCCGGCCGCAGGCTTCGCCGTGGCGCGCCTCTTGTGGTCGCAAGGGAGCTTGCGCGTTTTTGCGCTCGCCGCAGGGCTCGGCGCCGCCGAATGGCTTCGCGGCCATCTGTTCACGGGATTCCCCTGGAATGATTTCGGCATGGCGCTCGCCGGGGCCGGACCGCTGGCGCAAACCGCCTCGCTGGTAGGGATTTACGGACTCGACGTGATCGCGATCGTGATTTTCGCCGCGCCGGCGACTCTCATCGATCGCGCGCCCAACGGCGGCGGCCGCGTTCATGGGATCCTGCTCGCGGCGACAGCTCTCGCACTGTTGATGCTCGCCTATGGGACTTCGAGACTCGCCGCAAACCAAACGGAATATGTCGACGGCGTGAAGCTGCGGCTGATGCAGCCCAATCTTCCACAAGACGCGAAGTTCCGTCCCGAGAACGGCGAGAATATTCTGCGCCGCTATCTTGCCCTCACGGAACGCGGCTCAAACGAGAGCGCTTCGGGACACGCCGAGTTCACCCATCTCGTCTGGCCTGAATCGGCGTTTCCCTACATCATTTCGCAGAAGCCGCAGGCGATCGCGGCGATCGCGCGCGCCCTAAAAGGGGGCGTTCTTTTGACTGGCGCCGCCCGCGCCGAAGGCGGCGGCGACGGACGCCGCGGCAGGATTTTCAATTCGATCGAGGCGCTGCAGGGAGAGACGATCGTCGCCTTCTATGACAAGATCCATCTCGTCCCCTTTGGAGAATATCTGCCGCTCGAGGACCTGCTGCGGCCGCTTGGAATCAACCACCTCGTTCCGGGCATTTGGGACCGCGGCGAGGGTCCGCGCCTTCTCGCCGCGCCCGGTCTGCCGCCGATCGCGCCGCTCGTCTGCTACGAAGCGATCTTCTCGGGCGAGGCGACCGAGCGCGGCGCCGAACGCCCACGGCTGTTCCTGAACGTCACCAACGACGGGTGGTTCGGCCGCACGACCGGGCCCTACCAGCACTTGGCTCAGGCGCGCCTGCGCGCGATCGAAGAAGGCCTGCCGATGATTCGGGTCGCCAATACCGGCGTTTCGGCGATCATCGACGCCTATGGACGCATCCTTCAGTCGCTCCCCCTCGGAGAGGAAGGCGTCATCGACGGGCGTCTGCCCAAGGAAGCGGCGCCGACTATTTTCGCCGCCTATGGCGCGCTGGCGTTTCCGTCGCTGCTCGCCCTGACGATTGGGATCGCCCTAATCGGGGTCGCACGCCCTTAGGACTACAAAAACAAGTTTGGGCGACGGCGCTTAACTCGAATCTTTATTGAAATTCATTGACATGCCTGCGATGTGGCTTGCGCGATTGGCAAGGGTTCGGCTACAACCGAACGGGAGGCGGTAGAGTTGAAGAAGGCGCCAGATCCGATCGATCGCCACGTCGGCAGCCGCGTGCGCATGCAGCGTATTCTCATGAAAATGAGCCAGGAGAAGCTTGGAGACGCGCTGGGAATCACTTTTCAGCAAGTGCAGAAATACGAAAAAGGCGCGAATCGCATAGGCGCAAGTCGCCTGCAACAGATTTCGAAGACTTTGAAAGTCTCGCCCTCCTTTTTCTTTGAAGGCGCGCCGGCCGGCGGGGCGTCTGCGCCATCCGCAGGGTTTGCCGAGGAGTCATCATCGCAATATGTCGTCGATTTTCTGTCGACGGCGGAAGGCCTGCACCTCAACCGCGCCTTCGCCCGCATCCGCGATCCCAAGGTGCGCAAGCGCGTGCTCGATCTGGTGACGACCCTCGCCGAACAGTCGGATCAAGCGCGAGACTAGCGCGCTGCGAAAAAGCGGATGCCGGTTTTTCGCACAAAGCGCGCTCTAAGCTTTTGGAATCGATCACGTCATCTGCGTTTAGGCGATTCTGCCTAATCGCAGCGTGATCTAGGAAATGTCGTTCTCCAAAACGAACGATTGAGGCTTTTCGGCTTGACGCACCGAACGGGCGCTGGCAGATGAACCCGCCTGCTTGAGCCGTTATTCGACTCTTCCTCGAAGCCATCGGAGATGGGAAGTGACCCGGAAGAATTATCTTTTCACGAGCGAATCCGTTTCCGAAGGCCACCCGGACAAGGTATGCGACCGCATCTCAGACGAAATTGTTGACGAGTTTTTCCGTGAGGGCCCCAAGGCGGGCATCGACCCTTACGCCATTCGCGTCGCCGCCGAGACGCTGGCGACGACGAACCGGGTCGTCATCGCCGGCGAAGTGCGCGGGCCGCATATTCCCTTTGATCGGATCATCGAGATCGCGCGCGGCGCCATCCGCGCCATCGGCTATGAGCAGCGCGGATTTCACTGGAACACCGCCAATGTCGAAGTGCTTCTCCACGAGCAGTCGGTCGACATCGCGCAGGGCGTCGACGCCGCCGGCAACAAGGACGAAGGCGCTGGCGACCAGGGCATCATGTTCGGCTTTGCGGTGCGCGAAACGCCGGAACTGATGCCGGCGCCGCTCTATTATTCGCATAAGATTTTGGAAGAGCTCGCGAAGGCGCGCCACAGCGGCAAGGAAAAGGGCCTCGGCCCCGACGCCAAGAGCCAGGTGACCGTTCGCTACGCCGACGGCAAGCCCGTTGAGGCGACGCAAATCGTCCTGTCGCATCAGCATGTCGACGAGAGCCTGTCGCCCGCCGACATTCGCAGCATCTCGGAGCCCTATATCCGCGCCGCGCTTCCCGACGGCTGGATCACCAACGCGACCGTCTGGCACGTCAATCCCACGGGCAAATTTTACATCGGCGGCCCCGACGGCGACGCCGGCCTTACGGGCCGCAAAATCATCGTCGACACCTATGGCGGCGCCGCGCCGCACGGCGGCGGGGCCTTCTCCGGCAAGGATCCGACCAAGGTCGATCGGTCGGCGGCTTACGCCGCGCGCTATCTCGCCAAGAACATCGTCGCGGCCGGACTCGCCGATCGCTGCACGCTGCAGCTGTCCTATGCGATCGGCGTCGCCGAGCCGCTCTCGATCTATGTCGATCTGCACGGCACCGGCCATGTCTGCGAGGAGAAGGTCGAAGAGCTGCTGCCTCAGCTCGTGCGCCTGTCGCCGCGCGGGATTCGCGAGCATCTTCAGCTCAACCGGCCGATCTACGCCCGCACCTCCTCTTACGGCCACTTCGGCCGAACTCCCGACGCGGATGGCGGCTTTTCCTGGGAAAAGACCGATCTCGTCGACCAGCTGAAATCGCATTTCGCGTAAGTTCGGCCGACCGAGAACGGCGGTTCAATCACGCGGCGCGAAAACCTTACATCTGTTGCAAGACGGTCCGGGAGCCGCGCCGCGAGACTTCAAATGGGCGCGGCCGATCGACGCTAATGAGCGAAACATCTCAGCAGCGAAGGCCTCGCATGCGCCTCTATGGACGCTCCAAAGGCAAGGCGCTTCGAAAGCACCAGGCGGAGCTGATCGGCGCGCTTCTGCCGCGCCTGTCGCTGGACCTTTCGCAGCCGGCTCCTTCCTTCTTCGCGCGCGAGACGCATCTCGAAATCGGCTTTGGCGGCGGCGAGCATTTGATCGCTGCGGCGACCGAAAGCCCCCAAATTGAGTTCATCGGCTGCGAGCCCTTCATCAATGGCATAGCGAAGCTCCTCGCCCGTATCGAAGAGCGCGGCCTGACGAATATCCGGCTGCACCAGGGCGACGCCGCTGACGTGCTCGACTGGTTGCCGAATGACAGCCTGTCGCGCGCATATCTTTTCTACCCTGACCCCTGGCCCAAACGACGCCATCGCAAGAGGCGTTTCGTGTCGCCGGAAAATCTGGATCGCCTGGCTCGAACGATGCTTCCCGGCTCGGAGCTGCGCTTCGCCTCCGATATCGACGATTACGCCGCCTGGACCTTGGCGCGGCTGCGCGCCCACCCGGCCTTCGACTGGCGCGCTCGGCGCGCCGAAGATTGGCTGGCGCCCTGGCCAGGGTGGACGCGCACCAAATATGAAGCCAAGGCCATGGCCGAAGGCCGCAATCCGGTCTATCTGACCTTCGGCCGGGCGCCGCGCTAAGCCGCAACGACGCGACGAAGGCGGCGAAATCCCTATTCGTCACAGCAGGAGAAGAACAGATGGTTGAGACGGCGAGAATGGCTGGAGCGCCTGCGACGCCGATCGAAACGACGACGGAACGGTTTCGCGCCGACGTTCTCGACGCATCGATGCGCCAGATCGTACTCGTGGATTTCTGGGCGCCGTGGTGCGGCCCATGCCGCCAACTGGCGCCGGTCATCGAGCGTCTGGCGGCCGCCACCGGCGGCAAAATCGCCCTCGTCAAAATGAACATCGACGCCGACCCGCTGATCGCCGATCAACTCGGCGTCAAATCGATTCCGGCGGTCGTCGCTTTTCAGCGCGGGCGGCCCGTCGACGGTTTCGTCGGCGCACTGCCGGAAAGTCAGATCAAAGGCTTTCTGGAGCGGCTCGTCGGCCCGATCGAGGTTGAAGGCGACGCCCTGGAAGCGGCGCAGGCGATGATTGCGGACGGAGATCTCGCGGGCGCGGAATCGCTACTTGGCGAACTGGCGGGCGGCGAGCCGCCCAACGCCAAGGCCGCCGCGGCCCTGCTCCGTCTCTATGTCGATTCAGCGCGATTTGATGACGCGAGAGCGGTTCTCGACGCGCTTCCCGAACCGGCCCGCCGCGACAGCGACGTCGCAGCGGCCGCGGCGGCGCTCCAGAACGCCGAGCAGGCTCAGGATCTGGGCGAGGTCGACGATCTGAAGAATCGCATCAATTTTGATCCCAATGACCTGCAGGCCTATTTCGACCTCGCGCTCGCGCTTAACGCCAAAGGATTGCGCGAAGAAGCAGCGAATGCGCTGCTTGAAATCGTCCGACGCGACCGTAGTTGGAATGACGATGGCGCACGAAAGCAGCTCATCCAGTTTTTCGAGGCGTGGGATCCAATGGACAAGGCGGCCGTGACCGCGCGGCGGCGGCTGTCCACGTTGCTCTACGCATAGGAGGCGTTCGCCAAGATGAGCCTGAACCGTCCCTATGCGGACGTCGGCGAACTGCCGGGGATTCTGCCGCTTTTTCCGCTTTCGGGGGCCATATTGCTGCCGCGCGGCGAACTGCCGCTCAATGTGTTCGAGCCGCGCTATCTCGCGATGGTCGACGACGCGATCGCCGGCGCCCGCCTGATCGGCATGATCCAGCCGTTGCCGGGCGACGAGACCGCCGCGGAGTCGACGCAGCTCTATGACATCGGCTGCGCCGGACGCCTCACGCGTTTCGCCGAGACCGGAGACGGACGCTATCTCATCACGCTCACAGGTATTGGGCGATTTCGCGTCCTCGACGAGCTCAGGGTCGGAACGCCGTACCGGCAGTGTCGGGTGAGCTATGAAGAATTTTCGGAAGATCTGACGACAGGAGCAGGCGCCGACGCAGTCGACCGCGAAAGCATGGTGTCGATGTTGCGCAACTTCGCCGAATGTTCGAAACTTGAAGTCGACTGGGCGAGCATAGACGCGGCGCCGACGGAGACGCTCGTCAACGCGTTGGCGATGATGTGTCCATTCGGCGCAAATGATAAACAGGCGCTCATCGAAGCGATCGATTTGAAGACGCGCGCGGAAACGCTCGTCGCGCTCGCCAAACTCGATCTCGCGCAACGCAACGGCGACCGGCCGCAATGGCATTGAGGGAACATGACTGCGATGACTGACGAACGCGACTCCGGCGCCGACAAATTCGAATTCCATCCGACGCGGATCGATCCGCGTCTGCTCGAAATCCTCGTCTGCCCGCTCACCAAGACCACGCTCGAATATGACAGCGCGCGACAGGAGTTGATCTCGCGCTCGGCGCGGCTCGCCTATCCGATCCGCGATGGGATTCCGATCATGCTGCCGGAAGAGGCGCGCCCGATCGACTGACTGAATCGGTCCACAATGGACGATGCCGCGCCGTCTCCGCTTCTGGCGCTCCTCGATTTGGACGAGATCGGGCCGGATATTTTCCGCGGCCACAGCCCGCGCTCTTCGGGCCGCCAGGTCTATGGCGGACAGGCCGTGGCGCAGGCCCTCGTCGCCACGACTCGCACCGCGCCCGCAGACCGTCCGGTTCATTCGCTGCACGGCTATTTTGTCCTCGCCGGCGATCCGGGGACGCCGATCGACTTCGCGGTCGAACGCGTGCGCGACGGCAAGAGCTTCACGACGCGGCGGTGCAACGCGACTCAGCGCGGAGTTACAATCTTTTCGATGGAGGCGTCGTTTCAGCGCCGCGAACAGGGCCTGACGCACGCCGCCCCCATGCCGGACGCGCCGGACCCCGAAAGCCTCGACGACATGCACGTGCTGGTCGAGCGCTTTCGCGCCTTCCTTCCAGAGCAGGTCGAGAGCTGGCTCAAAAGGCGAAATGCGCTCGACATGCGGGTCGTCGCGCCTAGCGACATGTTTTTTCCCGAACGTCGGGCCGCCGGCCAGATGATCTGGTTTCGTGTGCGCGGCGCGCTGCCCGACGACTCCGCCGTCCACACCGCGCTGCTCGCCTATCTTTCCGACATGACTCTGCTCAATACGGCGCTGCTCGTTCACGGCCTGACGATCTTCGATCCGAAGTTTCAAGTCGCGAGTCTGGATCACGCCCTGTGGATTCATGAATCGCCGCGCGTCGACCAATGGCTGCTCTACGCCCAGCAAAGCCCCTGGGCCGGCGGCGCTCGGGCGCTGACGCGCGGTCAGATCTTCAGTCACAAAGGCAGGCTCGTCGCCTCTGTGGCCCAGGAAGGGCTCGTGCGTCCACGCGGCGCCTCGGGATTGTAACGCCTGCCCTTCGCGTAGGCGCCTGTGGCAATTTTGCGCAAATTATAGGCGCCAAATGAGTCGCCGGGAAGCGCACGCATCAGAGTGGCGCGGGCGCTGGCGAGGCTGCCATAGCGGAGGCCGGCAAAGGGCATAGCCGAACCTTGGCGACTATCGAGACGCGTCAAAGCGGCGAGAAATGATCGCTGATCGGCGGCGCGAGGCGTCAGCACGGCTGGCACGCCATTTGAAAGCCCCCCGTCGCCGACGCGGCGGCGACCTCCCCCGCGAACCGCGACCAAGACGCCGTCGTCAATGCGAGCGGCGCTCGCCAACGTGGTCGATAACAACAGGATTGGCAGATGAAAATCGTGACAGCGATCATCAAGCCGTTCAAGCTCGATGAGGTCCGCGACGCGCTGACCAACATCGGCGTGCACGGCCTTACCGTGACAGAAGTCAAGGGCTACGGACGTCAGAAGGGACATACGGAAATTTATCGTGGCGCCGAGTATGCGATCAGCTTCTTGCCTAAGCTCAAAATCGAAGTCGCCGTTGACGCGGCGGTCCTCGATCAGGTGATCCAGGCAATCTCCAACACAGCGCGAACCGGACAGATCGGCGATGGAAAGATTTTCGTCACGCCGCTCGAACGCGCCATCCGAATCCGCACCGGCGAAACCGACGCCGACGCGCTTTGATCGCCTCCCCGCAACATCAGGAGCTCTCACCCATGAAACTTCCTTCGCTTCGAAGCGCTTCTGTCGCTTCGGCCATCGCGGGAGCGGCGATTTCGGCATTGTTGGCGTTTCCGGCCTTGGCCGCGAACGACCCGACCCCTAATCCTGGCGACACCGCCTGGTTGCTGACCTCGTCGGCCTTAGTGCTGATGATGTCGATCCCGGGCCTCGCGCTCTTCTATGGCGGCCTGGTGCGCGCCAAGAACATGCTGTCGATCCTGTCGCAAACCTTCGCGATCGTCGCGCTCGTCGGCGTGATCTGGACGATCTACGGCTATTCGCTCGCCTTCGGCGACGGCGGCTCGCTGAGCAATTACATCGGCGGCTTCAACAAGCTGTTCCTGAAAGGCGTGACGGCCGCCTCCAACGCGGCAACCTTCACGCCGGGGCACGTCGTTCCGGAATACGCCTATTTCGTCTTCCAGATGACCTTCGCGATGATCACGCCGGCGCTGATCATCGGCGCCTTCGCCGAGCGCATGAAATTTTCCGCCGTGCTGCTCTTCGTCGCCTTCTGGGTGACGGTCATCTACTTCCCAATCGCGCATTGGGTGTGGGGCGTCGCCGATCCGAACGCGCTGGTCGACGCCGCGACTCAACTCGCCGCGGCTGCCGACGAGGGGGCCAAAGCCGCGGCGCAGGCGAAGATCGACGAGATCAACGCCGCCGTGGGCTGGCTCGCCGGCAAGGGCGCGCTGGACTTTGCGGGCGGCACGGTGGTGCATATCAACGCCGGCATCGCCGGTCTCGTCGGCGCCATCATCGTCGGCAAGCGCATCGGTTATGGCAAGGAAGCCTTGCCGCCGCATTCGCTCACCCTGTCGATGGTCGGCGCCTCGCTGCTGTGGGTCGGCTGGTTCGGCTTTAACGCCGGCTCAAATCTCGAGGCGAACGGCACGACGGCGCTTGCCTTCGTCAACACCATGGTGGCGACCGCGGCGGCGGCGCTGTCCTGGATGATCGTCGAGTGGCTGGTGAAGGGCAAACCTTCCATGCTGGGCCTCATCACCGGAGCGGTCGCGGGCCTCGTCGCGGTGACGCCGGCGTCAGGCTACGCCGGACCGGTGGGCGCGATCGTGCTCGGCCTTGCGGTTTCGCCGATCTGCCTCTTCTTCGTCGACTTCGTGAAGAAGATGGTCGGCTACGACGACGCGCTCGACGTGTTCGGCGTGCACTGCATCGGCGGCATCACCGGCGCGCTCGCAACGGGTATTCTGGTCAATCCAGATCTCGGCGGCGTCGGCATCACCGACTACACCAATCTCGAAACTTACGCCGGAACCTATGACATGGTCGCGCAGATGAAGGCGCAGGGAATCGCTGTCGTCGCCACGCTGCTGTGGTCGGGCGTCGGTTCGGCGATTCTCTACAAGCTCGTCGATGTCATCATCGGTTTGCGGCCCACGCCCGATCAAGAGCGCGAAGGCCTCGACATCACCGATCACGGCGAGCGCGCTTACAACTACTGAGAGTTCAGTCTCCTGGCACGACGCGAAGCGGCGCCCACGGGCGCCGTTTCATTTTGTCAGTTGGCGCGCAACGATTGTCCCCTCTCCCCGCGACGAGCGGGGAGAAGCGACCGTGAGCACATTAGACAGGAAGGGCGGCCATACCTCCCCCTTGACGGGGATCGTTGCGAAATTGGCGTTTCGGGCAGCGGCTTCGATTGATGGGTGGTTCTCCCATTGGGCTCTCTCGTCGCGCTGTGTTGGCGTGAAGGGCGCATCAGACCCCAATTCCTTGCGCTCAGGCGAGCTTGAGCGCCCGTTGCATGTTGTAGGCGAGGCCCAGAAGCTGGAGGTGGCTTTCGTTTCGGCACATGCCGCAGTAGCGCACGCGGGCATAGCCGAACCATCGCTTCAA
>Ga0194126_10003382_pt1 | contig 25329 bp, 19 predicted proteins | sample TA2KigC150mmetaG_FD_148641 | JGI IMG/M metagenome (GOLD analysis project Ga0194126, IMG submission 148641) | Freshwater microbial communities from Lake Tanganyika, Tanzania - TA2015035 Kigoma Deep Cast 150m | ecosystem: Environmental > Aquatic > Freshwater > Lake | place: Tanzania: Lake... | reverse complement strand
TGGTCGACGCCGTGCCGGCCCGAGAAGGAGCAGATTATGGCAAAGATCCTCGTAGTGGATGACGATCCCGATTTCCAGAACGCGACCCGCTTGATCCTGGAGAAGGAGGGACATGCCGTCCTCAGCGCCGGGAGCGGCAACCAGGGCTACCAGGTTGCCCGCGCCGAGCGCCCCGACCTGGTCGTGCTGGATGTGATCATGGACTCGGTGCTGGACGGCGTTTCCATGAGCCAGCAGATGCACGACGACCCGCAGGTGAAGGACATCCCGATCCTGATGGTCACCTCGATCGCCAATACCGATTACGCCGAACTCTTCCCGACCGACGAGTACATCCACATCCGCGCCTTCCTCAGCAAGCCCATCAACCCGGCCAGCCTGGTGAAACAGGTCGATAAATTGCTGGCGAAATGAGCCGGCGGGAAGCCGGGGCGAGGGCGTGGAGTACCGTCCCCTCCGCAGGATAGACCGGAGAAAGGCCGGACCAGATGAAAGCCATCCTCCGTTTTCTCAAGGACCTCTACAGCGGCCCGTTCCAGGCCACGCTGGTCTTTTCGTTCACCCTGGTGGCGGCCATCACCATCGGGGTCGGGACGTGGGTGATATCGACCGCCATCAACAATTACCTCTCCGAAGTGATGGACGAACAGGTGGCACGCGACATCCACCTGGCGGAGACCTTCTATGAATTGAAACTCGCCGATGTTGGGGAATTGGCCGACCACATTTCGCAGGATGTCCATATTATCGGGAGCCTGGGCGCGGCGATCCGTGGGGACGTTGTTGATATCCTCCGGCTCGACACCGGGATCGGAAGTCATACCAGCGACCTGGCACAGGAAGGCAGACTCCTGGTCGCCATTCTGGATGCAGACGGTAACTTGATCGCCGGCCAGCTGGTGGGGAGCAATGCGGGGACGAGTATCATCCACGGCGGCGGGAACTGGCTTTCATTACCCATCATCGAGCGCTGCATCGAAGGAGGGCTGCCCATCCGATCGACTGAGATCATTCCTCGGGAATACCTCGAGCAGGTGGGACTGGAGCAACAGGCTGCCATTCCCCTGATCGATACCCCGCGCGCCGCCCTGCAACCTTTCGACCCGCGCGAAGGGACTGCCGGGCTGGCCTTGACTGCCGCATCTCCCATTTTCAACCTCGATGGACAGGTGGAAGGCCTGGCGCTCGTCTTCCACCTCTTCAATAATGATTTCACCCTGGTGGACCAGGTAAAAGATGCCGCCCAGATCGACACCGTGACCATCTTCATGGGCGACCTGCGGGTCTCCACCAATGTGATGACCTCCGAGGGCCTGCGGGCAGTCGGGACGCGCGTTTCGCAGGAGGTGGGCGAGGTCGTCCTCTTCGAGGGACGCGAATATGTCGGGGCTGCCTTCGTGGTCGACCAGGATTACATCACCCGCTACGAACCGCTCCTCGACCATGCCGGCCAGGTGGTCGGGATGCTCTATGTCGGACTGCGCCAGGCCTCGTTCCTGCGCCTGCTCACTACCTTCGACCAGCGCGCCGCCGTCGTAGCCGTCTTGACCATCCTGATGACTTTCCTGCTCGCCACACCGGTCTCACGATTCATCACCCGTCCGTTGAAGGAACTGCGCGAACTGGTCCTCGCCAGCCGCAAGGTGGCGGAAGGCGATTTAAGCGCCCGCGCCCCGGTCGTAGCAAAAGGCGAGGTGGGGTTGGTGGCTGAATCATTCAACGCCATGCTGGATAATCTCCAGGATATCGAGGAGCAACTGCTCCATTCGGAGAAACTGGCCTCGCTCGGCCAACTGGCGGCTGGGGTGGCGCATGAACTGAACAACCCGCTCGCCACGATCCTGCTCTACTCCGAAACGATGCTCAAGGAAATGGGCGGTGAAGCAGCCGGCAACCCCGACCTGCTCATGGTGGTGAGCGAGACCAAGCGCTGCAAACGGATCGTGGCCGACCTGTTGAACTTCGCCCGCCAGAACCAGGTCATTGCCCAGCCGACCGACATCCATGCCATCCTCCAGGATCTGATCGACCTCTCGCCGCGCCGGGTGAAGACCGTCCGGGTGGATTTCAAGACCGAGTTCGACCCGGCCCTGCCGGTGATCGAAGGCGACCCGTCGCAACTGCGGCAGGTCTTCCAGAACCTGATGACCAATGCTGTCGAGTCCATGCCGCAGGGCGGTACACTCACCCTCCGCACCCGCCCCGCCCCGCCGGGCATGGTGACAATCGAAGTGCAGGATACGGGCGTGGGCATCTCGCCCGAGAACCTGAACAAACTCTTCCTGCCGTTCTTCACCACCAAACCGATCGGCAAGGGTACCGGGCTGGGACTGGCAATCGTCTACGGCATCATCAAGATGCACCGCGGCCAGATCAATGTCCGCAGCGCTCCCGGGGAAGGGGCGACCTTCATCGTCACCCTGCCTCTGCACCTGCCGCTGAGCGGGGAGGGCGTCCCGTCCAACCGGCCTTCCGGCGACGAGCAGAACATGATAGGATGACGGCATGGACCCGGCCCCGAAACCTCCCGCCATCCTGGTGATCGACGACGAGACCGGCATCTGCCAGGCGGTACAGCGCGCCCTGGTCTCCACCGGTTACCGGGTGGATGCCACGACCTCCGGCGCAGAGGGCCTGCGCATGATCCAGGCCAACGGTTATGACCTGGCGCTGCTGGACGTGATGATGCCGGATGTGGGCGGGATCGACCTGATCGCCTCGATCCACGAACACGACCCGCAACTGGTCTGTATCATCATCACCGGTTATGCCACGGTCGAACTGGCGGTGCGCGCCATCAAACAGGGGGCCTACGACTTCCTGACCAAACCCTTCTCGGTCGACGACCTGACCCTGGCGGTGGAGCAGGGGCTGGAACGGCGGCGGCTATCGCTCTCTGCCCGGCGCGCCGCGGCAGCCGAGGCCGAAGCCCGGCGCCTGGCAGCAGAGAAGAAACAGCTCGTGCAACTGGACCACGCCAAGGCGCAGTTCGTCCGCCTGGTGACGCACGAACTCAAGGCGCCGGTGGCGGCCATCGCCAGCAACCTGAAACTGATCCAGGAGGGATACGGCACGCCGGAACAACAGAAGGACCTGGTGGCGCGCAGCCTGGGTCGCGCCGCCGAACAGATGGAACTGATCAACGACCTGCTCGAACTGGGCAAGGTGCAGGCCATCGAAGCCAGCGCCAGGAACGAGACCGCTTCGCTCTCGGAAGCGCTCCAGGAATCCCTCAAAGCCCTGAGCGAACAGGTAGCCCAGAAAGGTCTCAAGTTCGATGTCTCGATCACCGGTTCGCCGCCGCCCGTGACCGGCGTCCCGGAGGGACTGCGCAGCCTGTGGGGTAACCTGCTCGGCAACGCCGTCAAGTACACGCCGCCGGGCGGGCGCATCGCCGTCCGCCTGTACGCCGAGGGCGGGCAGGTCATCGGCGAAGTGAGCGACAGCGGCATCGGCATCCCGGCCGGCGAGCAGGAGCGGTTGTTCGGCGAGTTTTTCCGCGCCAGCAACGCCAGGCAGGCGGGCATCCCAGGCAGCGGTCTCGGCCTGGTCATCGTCCGGCGGGTGGTGGAGAACGCCGGGGGACAGGTCGGTTTCACCTCTGTCGAAGGCCGGGGGACGACCTTCCGTTTCACCATCCCCATCCCCCAGGCATGACCGCTCCCGCCAGGCCACCCCGAAAAATCCGCCCTCACCCGCTCACCTCCTGCGGGCGGGTGACGAGCGGCGACCCGCAATACTACCCGCATATCGAATACCAGGGGCAGGTGATCTACTTTTGTACCGAAGCCTGCCTGGAAGCCTTCCGGCGCGACCCGCAACGTTTCTACCAGGCGCACAGCAAAGGGAAGGAACTGTGAACACGCTTTCTGGCGGGATCGAAAGCGGCGGATGGCGGCCAACCGGCAGGTGGCGCACGGCCTGCTCCACCCGGAAACCAGCCATGTGCGCCTCCCCCAGCAGGACGGGCAGCGGATGAAGCCGCCTGCAACACTACCACCCCGTTCCTGCCAGGCCGCCGCCTTTCTCGGCTGCGCCGCGCTGGTTGCCGCCGCCCTGCTCTACTGCGCCGCGGCGCTGGCAGCCCCGTTCTGGGGAAACAACGACTGTTGGTCGAACCTGCTGCCCATCATCCACTACCGCATCTCGATCCTCGAACAGCATACTTTCCCTGCCTACACCAGCCTGTGGTACGGCGGTTGGCCGCAATGGCAGAACCCGCTCTGGAGTTTCCCCTACCTCCCGGCCACCCTTGCCTGGCTCGTCCTGCCGCTCGCCTGGGGGATGCGGGTCGTGATGACCGGGCACCTGGTCTTCGCCCTGCTGGCCGGGCGGAGCCTGGCATCCCATTTCGTAAAGGGGGAGGGCGGACGCGTGGCGGCGGCCATCATCCTGGTCTCGCCCATGCTGCCGGGGCTGCTCGCCGGCCATGTGGAAAAAGTAATGGCCTGGGGCTGGCTGCTGCTGGCGTTCTATGTTCTATCCGACAAGAAGCGCCGCCCCTGGCAGCGCGGCCTGGGGGCGGGACTGTGCTGGGGCGTGATGGCGCTGACCGGCGCCAATTACCACACCCTGTACGCCGGGGCGCTGCTCGTGCCGCTGGCGTTCAGTCTGCGGCGTGAGGTATCGCTGGCGGCATTCGGTGGCGGGGCAACGCTCGGCCTGCTGCACCTTCCGGGAGTCTGGCGCCTGCTGGGCGTTTCACGCGTCTTCACCAGCGAGACGATTGCCACGTGGAGCACCGACCTGGCAGGCCTTTTCACATCCATGACGGTCGGCCTGGCCAAGCCGTTGGGTTGGGAATCCTGGGCGCTGGTCGGTCTCCCGGTCGTCTATCTGTTCCTGCGGGTCGTCTTCCTCGCCGTCAGGGACAGCCTGGTGAAACGCAGGCTGGCATTTTCGCCTCAACAGGGCGCGCTTCTGGGTTCCATCGTAATTCTGTGCCTGATGGCAACCGGCATCCTGTACCGGGGGCATTTACTGCTCGATTCGTTCCGGGTGGCAGTGCGCGCCCTGCCGGTGGCTGCCGCGGCTGTTGCCCTGTTCGTGCTGGTGTCCAACCGGACCAATACAACCAGGGGATACGCCTGGTTATTGGCCGCCTCTGCCTTGCAGGTTGGGTTGATGTCCTGGACCATCCGGCCGCCCGGCGCGACCCACAGCCCGTCCGACCCGGAGATACAACAACTGGCCGGGGTACTGCTGGCCGACGGGGCGGAGAGTGTCTGGTTCTCGATGAACGAGATGGACGAGATGGTCATCCCGGTTGCCCTGACCGAACGCAGCCTGGCGTTGCCCAACGTCTATTACGGGGACATCGGCCAGGCGATCACGATGGAAGGTCCGTATTGCGGTTATTCATTCAGCCACCTGGTGACCCACGCGGCGGGGGAGCAGGTTTCCATTGAGTTGACAGCAGATGTGCAGCCGCATGTGGTTGGTACTGTCCCACTAACGGAACTCCAGCCGATAGGCCAGGTGACGGTTTACAGCCAACCCTACGCCGTCTACCGCGTCCTCTGCGAACCGGGGGAGTGAAACTTACCAGTCATCGACCGTCCGCTGGAGGCGCGGCGTTTTTTTGATGAGAAAGGACGATCAGGGGGAGTTTCCGAGCCCAGCCAGTTCCCGGTAGACCCCCACCACCTGTTTGGAGATCTTACCCCAATCGTAACGGAGGGCGTAGGCGGCGGCATTGTCCCCCAGCCGTTGCCGCAGGAGCGGGTCGCCCAGCAGGGCGGCCAGTTTCGCGCTCAGGGCGGCATGGTCCTCGGCCGGGACGGTGTAACCGGTCTCCCCGTCCTGCACCAGGAAGGCCAGGCCTCCCACCTGGGAGGCGATGACCGGCGTACCGCAGGCCATCGCTTCCAGCGCCACCATCCCGAAGGATTCATAATGTGAGGGCATCACCAGCGCTTCGGCTGCCGAGTAGTAATACGGTAGGGTGTCCTGCCCGCGCCGCCCGAGGAAGACCACCAGTTTCCCCAGGCAAAGGTCGTCGCACAACTGCTGGACACGCGCCATCTCGGCCGTCATCCCGTCGGCGTCGCCGTCGGGGTCCCCGCCGATGATCACCAGGCAGACCCGCCCACCCGCCTCCTGGAAACGCAGTTCCGCCATGGCGCGGATCAACGTGTCCAGCCCTTTGAGCGGTTCGATCCTCCCCACGAAGAGCACCGTCCGGTCCCCGGGTTGGGAACCGATGTAGGCGCGGGCTTCGTCGGGCGGGATCGGGTAGAAGTGGCAGGTGTCCACCCCGGGCGGGATGATCGTCACCTTGCGGGTGTCCAATTTGTAGAGCCATTCCAATTGCGCCTGCTCGGCCAGGGTGGCGGCGATGATGCGGTCGGCGCGGCGCATGACCTGCCGTTCGCCGTCCAACCGGTAGGCGCCTTCCCGCTCCTCGTCGCTGCGCGCCACCCGGTTCTTCATCTCCCCGAGTGTATGGAACATCTGGACGATTGGCGTCCCGCCCCAGCCATCCGACAGCGCCCCGGCAGCCAGGCCGGACATCCAATAGTGGCTGTGGATCAGGTCGTAGTGGATGCCCTTCTCGGCGGCGAACTGGCGGACGCCTTCCGCAAACTGCGGGATGTACCCGGCCAACTGGTGTTTCGGCAGGGGCACCTCCGGCCCAGCCGGGACATGAACGACACGGTTGCCGAAGCCGAGGTCGTGCAGCACATGCGGCACATGTTCGTCCTGCGAGCGGGTGAAAACATCCACGTGGATGCCCATCCGGCCGAGAGTCATCGTCAGGTCGCGCACATAGACGTTCATCCCGCCGGTATCCTTGCCGCCCAGGGTGGCGAGCGGGCATGTATGGTAGGAAAGCATGGCGACGCGCATGGAGGCAGTATATCAGGAAAAAAGGGGTGCTTGAATCGCCCTTGCGGAAAGCCTATACTCTATCTGGAGAGTATTCCCTCTCCGCGAGGAGGAGCCATGAAAAAAATGGGGTGGGTCTTAGCCTTCATCCCGGCCACCGCCGCCATCCTGTTCTTCGGCGCCTGCAACTGGCCCGACGAAGAACTGCCGCCTTGCACGGCCGGGCAACTGCAGAGTCCGGAAGACCTGTCACCCGATGGTGAATGGGTGATCTGGGACCTGGAGGATTACCTGTACCTTTCGGTGGGATACCCGGCCACGACCTGCAAGCCTGACTTCTTCGAATTCTATCTCTGGACCGGCCTGGAGCCGGAAACGCCGGGCATGACCGGGAGGGTGAACTGGGAGGACGAAACCTCGGAGGGGGTCTGGAGCATCCCCTGGCCCACCCCCCTGGAGCCGGGGAACACCTATTACTGGCGGGTCTCCGCCGGGCTGGAGACCGGTCCCGGGGACGATATCAATGGTCCCAGTGTGGTCGGCCATTTCTTCACCGGACCCGAATGCACGGCCAGCGCCGCTTATCTCCCGGTAGAACTCATCAGCCCGGAGGACAACCTGGTTGTCACAGACTTATCCGAACCGATTATATTTGCCTGGGACGACCCGACTCCCTGCCTGGTGGATTATGGCTTCGAGATCCAGATATCACGAAGTTCGGATTTCAGCGAATACGAGTACCGCGTCCCCATCCTGCAGACGGTCTATGCCATGGACCCGGTTGAAATCCCGACAGTGGAATGCCAGCGTTACTTCTGGAGGATCAAGACCGACCCGGCCGGACCGCCCGAGGAACCCTTCTCGGAGACCCGCTCGTTCCTGGTCAACACCGGCGGGTTGATCTGTCCATTCTCCCTCCATCCGGCTTTTGCGATCGCGCTGGAAAACCTGAATTGCCGGAGCGGTCCTGGCGTCTTCTACCCGGTCCTGCAAACGTTCGAAACCGGCAGCCGGGCGCCGATCGAAGGGACGAACGAGGAGCGCACCTGGTGGCAGATCCTGGCTGCGGACGACCTGCGCTGCTGGGTCTGGGCCGAGCAAGTGGAGGAGGAAGGCGATACGGACGAGGTGCCCGGCGTTGCGGTGGATCCCCCGCCGCCGACCGCAGCGCCGACTGCCACACCCACCCCGATCCCCTGTTCCTCGTACAAGGATTCGCAATCCTGCAACGCCAATCCCTTGTGTACCTGGTACATCCCGAAGGTGGGTGGGTTGGGTTCGTGTGTCGATAAATAGACTGACTGCTCCTGCGACTGAAATGCCGGGAGTGGCGAATTTCGTGGGCGAATTCTATCCGCCCGACGGTAAACCATCGTGCTCAATGTGAAAGGACGCTAAAGCGCCCTGTATTTAGCCCGGCAGGTGCTTTTACGTTGAATTGCATGAAAAGCCCACCAATATAACCCTCCCAAATGCCCGTCACCTTGAAGGTGACGGGTACCTATAGTATAATCCCGCCGCTGTGACGGAATTCCGATCCATCATCAACCGGATTTGCGAGTTTCGTCCTAGGCCACCATAGCTCAGTCGGTAGAGCAGACGTTTCGTAAACGCCAGGTCAAGGGTTCAAATCCCTTTGGTGGCTCAAACCCCATCCCGCCCTCCCCGCCCTTCGGACGGGGAGGGCGGTAGTTTTCTGTCACCATTCAAAAACCTTGTCCAATTCCTCGCCGGGTACATCGAAGATGGCATTGGTCGGCGGGAGCGGCTCGCGGGTCATATAGGCAGGCAGGCGGTCATCCTTGGATGTGAATCCAGCGAGCCGGTTGTACTCGCGCTCCAGTTTCAAGGTTTCCTTTCCCAACAGTTGTAAAACTTCATCCGGCAGATCCCAGCCGTAACGGGTATTGAGCAGGCGGGCGATCGTCCCCGGCGGGGCGGCTGTGAAGCCGAAACCGGTGAAGATGCACGCCCCGAGCGTATCGTACCCGGCCATGTTGAACTGGGCGGCGCGCGAGACCTCCACCTGGCCTTTCGGGTCGAGGTGATTAACCTTGGCGCGGATGGTCAGGCCGCAGGTGTGGTCGGCGCCCTGGGGCGAGGTGGCATAGGTGACGCCGGTTCCCTTGATGGCACGCGGTTCGTAGGAGGCCATCGCCTGTCCCTTCGTGACCGGGACGCGCTCGATGCCGAAATGCCTGCCGGTTGCAGCCGCCCCATCGCCCAGGACCCGGCCAAGGGGCGTGGCGCGGCGGATCTCGTCGATCAATTCGAGGGCCCGCTGGCCGTCGCCCCAGTCCATCTGGCCGGCCTCGGCTGCCACTCCCAGCGCTGCGCCGAGATCGATCGAATCCAGCCCGAGATCGTTGGCCTGCCAGCACATCCGGGCGACGGTATCGAGTTCGCCGATCCCGAGGTTGGACCCCATCAGGCCGATGGTCTCGTATTCGAGCGGCGAGACAATCGCCTTGCCATCCTCGCCGCCAAAGATGTTCGAGCAGCGGATGGCGCAGCCGGGCATGCAGGCGTGGGTCGGGTTGGATGCGCCGCCGCGTTTTAGCAACAAGTCCCGCATGAATTCACCGGAAAGGGTCTCGGCTTGTTCGAACTGGCCGGCCGAAAAGTTGCGGGTCGGCAGGGACCCAAGCGCCTGGCACATCTGCACCATGGCCGCCGTGCCGTAATCGCGGTACGTATGAGTCTGCGGATGTTCCAGCAGGGCCTTGTTGAAAGCCTTCTGGGCTTCGCGGTAGGCTTCGGGTTGGGCGAGCGGCGGTCTCTGCCCACCGCTGGCATCGATGACAACCGCTTTCAATCCCTTGCTGCCCATGACCGCCCCCAACCCGCCGCGGGCGGCAATGCGGGAAGGCGCCTGTTCCTTGTCCAGGTTCTGAATGCCGGCTGACTTCATCTGTAACTCGCCGCCGGGACCGATCAGGGCGATGGCAACCTTGCCGTATCTCTCGAGCATCTTCGGCGCAGCCTCGTAAACGCCGAGACCGGCATATTCATCGGCCCGGTCGAAGCGCGCTCCATCCACACCCAGGTGCAACACCCAAAATCCGGGCGCGGCCGGCAGGTCTTCGACGATGAGCGCCTTGATGCCGAGCGCCGTGAGCTGCAGGCCGGTCGTCCCGCCGGCGTTGGCCTCCTTCACGCCGCCCGTCAGCGGGGACTTGCCGCCGACGGACAAGCGGTCACAGGAGGAGAGCATGTGTCCCACCAGCAGGCCGGGCGTGAAGAGCAGTTTGTTCTCCGGGCCGAGCGGGTCACAGGCAGGCGGGATTTCATCCAGCAGGATGCGGGCAACCAGCCCGCGCCCGCCGAGTCGTTCCCAGGAAGCAGGGACAGGTTCACGGGACAGGGTCTGTTTCTTGACATTCACTCGCCAGATTTGCATAGAGGCCTCTTTTTTTGCGCAAATTGCTTTTCCAAGTCTCTCGAAAAATCATTCACCACAACGGACACGAAGTGCACAAAGGCGCTTACATGTCATCCTTCGTGTTCCTTCGTGACCATTGTGGTTCATAGGTTTATTTTATCGTTTCCTTCAACGCCTCGGCAAAGATACCCAGCGCTTCGTTGACCTGCTTCTTGCTCACGATGAGCGGCGGGATCCAACGCACAACGTTATCGTACGTGCCGCACGACAGCAGCAGCAGCCCGCGCTCCTCGCAGGCGTGGATGACGGCCTTCGTGATGGACTTGTCGGCCGGTCTGCGGTCCACGGTAAACTCGACGCCGACCATCAGCCCCAGCCCGCGCACGTCGCCGATGACGGGATACTGCTCCTGCAACTTCCGCAGCCCGGTCATCAACTGGACCCCGCGCCGGGCCGCGTTACCGGGCATGTCCTCTTCCCTCATCGCGCGGACAGTCGCCACGCCCGCGGCGCAGGCCACGGCGTTACCGCCGTACGTCCCGCCGTGCGAGCCGGTCTGCCACTTCTTCATCAGGTCGAGGCGGCTGAACACGCCCGAGAGTGGCATGCCCGAGGCAATTCCTTTCGCCACAGTCATGATGTCGGGCGCCACGCTGAAGTGCTCCTGGGCGAACCATTTCCCGGTCCGGCCAAAACCCGACTGCACCTCGTCGAAGATGAGCAGGATTCCGTTCTTGTCGGCGATCTCGCGCAGTCCCTTCAGGAAGGCCGCGGGCGGGACAACGTATCCGCCCTCCCCCAGCGCCGGCTCGATGAGAATGGCGGCGGTTTCGGCAGGCGAGGTCTGCGACAGGAGCAGTTCCTCCAGCGCGGCGAGGCAGAACTCGGTCGTCTTCTCCTCGTTCATGCCGAGTTTGTACGCGTACGGATACGGCGCGACGAACACGCCCGCCGGGAGCGGCCCGTAGCCGGAGCGGTAAATCGTCTTGGACGTAGTCAGCGCCATCGTCCCCGCCGTCCGCCCGTGGAAACTGCCCGAGAAGACGATCACGTTGGGCTTGCCTGTGGCGGCGCGCGCCAGTTTGACCGCGCCCTCCAGCGCCTCCGCTCCGGAGTTGCTGAAGAAGAAGCCGTCAATCGAGGGATGGACGATCGTCCGCAGTTCGGCGATGAGTTCCATCATCGGCTTGTGGACGACGATGTTGGCCTGGGCATGAATGAACATCCCGGCCTGCTCGCGGATGGCTGCCACCACCTTCGGATGGCAGTGTCCGGTGTTGGTGACGCCGATGCCGCAGGTGAAGTCGAGATATTGCCTGCCGTCCCCGGCGTAGATGATGCAGCCCTCGGCGCGCTCCGCCTGGATGGGGAAGATGCGCGTCCAGACCGGGGACATGTGGGGGAAGTTTTCATTGTAGAGATTGGTCATGGGAATTTCCTATCGGTGTCGCTGCGAGGGCGTTCTTTGCCCGAAGCAGTCTCCAACTTGCGAGGGGATTGTCTCGGGTCTCAATACGGGTTTCGAGACGCCTTCGGCTACTCAACCCTACCCGACCCTTGCAATGATACAAAATAGGGGAGGAATTGCTTCCTCCCCTGCGGGATGTCATGCGGGGAGGTGTTCCACCGCCCACGGGATGCCGTACTTACTGAGCGCGGCGGCGGTCGGGATCCCGTCCCGGGTCCAGTCGTGGAGGCGGTAATACTCGTCGAGCGAATGCTCGAACTCGTCGCGGCCGACGGCCAGGCCGGCGGTCGGTCCGGTTCCGCCCAGCGGTGTAAAGAACTTCTGCGGCAGGGCGTCGTCCTTGCGCGTGAGCCCTTCGCGGGCGTTGAAGGTGCGCATCAAGTTGATGCGGCGAATGCCGACCGCGAGCAGTTCGTCGAGGGTCACTTCCCAACCGGTGACAGCCCGGACCATCTCGACCGTCTCGAGCGGGCCGAAGAGGCACCAGGCCGGCCCCCAGACGAACTGGCATAGTTCGAGCGTGTCCATCATGCTGTAGAATGCCTGGCCGAGGTAGGCGAACTTGATCTTCTCGTCGCCCAGCGACATCGGCGGAAGTTTTTCAGTCAGGCCCATGGCGGCGAGGCGGCCCATGTAGAGGTCGGAGGCCATGCCCTCCTCGATCATCCAGTCGTGTTCGCTGGACTGGTGGTCGGCGCCGAACGGGTTGACTGCGTAGATGAGCGCGAGCGAGCGTTTGGCCTGCGGCATGTGCGCCGGGGCTTCCTCGCCCTTGACCGTGATCAGGCAGTCTTCGGCCCCGCGGCCCCAGTGTTTGGCCGCGCGTGCGGATCCTTCGGCCAGCGCCGTCCCGAGTTTGCCGCTCTTCGTCACGATCTGGTTCAGGGTTTCGAGCATGGCTTCGGCGTTGCCGAAACGCAGTTCGATGCCGCCGGTATCCTCTTTGGTGATGATGCCCTTCTCGAAGCACTCCATGGCGAAGGCGATGGTTGCGCCGCAGGAGATGGTGTCCACACCGTGCATGTCGCAGACCTGGTGCGCCAGCGAGACCGCCGCCAGGTCCGCGATGCCGCAGTACGAGCCGAACGTGCCGATGGTCTCGTACTCCGCGCCGCCGTAGACCGGGTCCACCTTGTATTTGCCCTCGGAGATCTCGACCACCCGCTTGCAGCGGACGGTGCAGGCGTAGCAGGTATCGCGTCCCTTCAGGATGGTCTCGGCCATCTTTTCGCCGCTGATCGGTTCCGCTCCTTCGAACTGGCCTTCGGTGTAGTTGCGGGTGGGCAGGGTGCCGAAGGAGTTCTGCGGCATGACCACGCTGGCGGTGCCGAGTCGCCCGAGTCCTTCCACATCCGGATTGGTGGGAATCCAGCCTGCGCCAGCCTTGTTCAATGCCGCAACGGCCTTTGCATCTGCCAGTTGGACTTTGGCATGCCCGCGCACCACGATGGCTTTGAGTTTCTTGCTCGCCATGACCAGGCCCATGCCGGTGCGACCGTTCAACCGGTTCGCCATGTTGACGATGCCCGCGAAACGGACGCCTTTCTCGGCTGCCGGGCCGACCTGCATCACCTGTACCTTCCCGTCGCCGGCTTCCTGCTTGAGCAGGGCGTCCACCTCGCCGGTCACTTTGCCGGTCAGGTGGGCGGCGTCGTGCAGTTCGGCTTTGCCGTCGATGATGGCCAGGTAGACCCACTTCGGCGACCGCCCGTGGAAGAGCACGCCGTCAAAACCGGCAAACTTGAACTCGGCCGGGAAGAACCCTCCGCCCTGCGAGTCGCCGATGGCGCCGCTCATCGGGGATTTGGCGTTGACGTTGATGCGGCTGAGGCCGGCAATCGCGGCGCCGGTGACCACGCTTGGGAAAACGGCGAGCAGGTTCTCCGGTCCGAGCGGGTCCGCTCCTTTCGGGACCTCGCGCAGGATGTAATACGTGGCCATCGCGCCGCCGCCCATATAGGTCCGGTAGAAGGACTCGGGCGGGGTCTCGACCTCGATCCGGCCGGTGTCCAGATGGACATGCAGGATTTTTCCATGGTAGCCGTTGGGCATGGCAGACTCCTTTGATAATGGTTATCGAATGAGTTCGAAGTTGCGCAGCGCCCGCAGGATGCCGGACGCTGCGCATGCATTCAACGAACGGGCTAATCTCCCGCTCCCTTGGGAGCCTTGCTCCAGGCAAAGATGTTCTTGGTATCGACCGGCTTGCCGTTGATATCGGTCAATTCCTTCGGCGGGTTTTTCTTCTGGGTCATGAGCGAGACCGCGAACAAAGCGAGCACCGAGATGGCAAAGGCCGGGAAGGAGGCGATGTAGATCGAATCCCAGATCACATCGTCCATCATCTCGCCTTCGTAGACGACGGGCAGTACATAGGTATACATCCAGGTCAGGGTCAGGACGATCCAGGAGACCATGCCGCTGAAGAACGAGGCCAGCGCGCCGGTATGGTTGGCTTTCTTCCAGTACATGCCAATCAGGTATGGCGCAGCCATACCGACCAGGATGGAGGTGTTCGCCATGACTGCCAGTTTATAGATCGTGGAGGCGAACAGGGCGATCCCCAGGCTCAGGACGCCGCTGACGAGCAGGGCGATGCGGGTCAGGCGCAGGGACTCCTTGTCCGTCAGTTTGGGCTTGTAGACCTTGACGATGTTCTCGGTGAACATGGTCGCGCCGGCCAGCAGGGAACTGTCGGAAGTGCTCATCAAGGCCGAGGCGATGACTGCCACAAAGACGGCCACGAGCGCCGGGGGCAGGTATTTCATTGCCATCAGGATCAGGATATTTTCAGTCTGCGCGCCGCCGAGGTCCGGGCCGAGCGCGCCATATGCCACCACGCCGATCAGCGGCGAGAGTACGCCAAAGCCCAGGTAGAGGGCGCCTGCCAGGAAGGTGGCCTTGACCGCCGTGCCTTCATTCTTCGAGGCGCAGGTGCGCTGCAGGTAATCCTGGGCCGGGATGGCGCCCAGGCCAAGCGCCAGCCAGGCGGCGATGTAGTAGAACCAGCCGTGCACGCCGAAATACCCGTAGTAACCGTCTTCGGCAGTCGGCCAGATGGCAAAGGTATTGGTGGTGTACTGCGCGCCTGCCAGGCCGACCATGTTGCTCCAGCCGTCCACACTGACCATGATGGCGACGGTGATGATGACCAGGCCGATGGAGGTCAGGAACATTTGCAGGAAATCGAGCGCTGTATCCGCCCACAAGCCGCCCATCAGGGTGTAGAGGGTCACGATGACGGTCACCAGGATCATGCCCCAGGAAAGCGGCCAGCCCAGCAGGGCCTGCATGACCGCCCCGCCGGCCACGATCTGGGCCGCCGTCCAGCCGAAGTAGGTGATGATCTGGGTCACAGTGCCGATGACCGACATGGCTGTCCCATAACGGTGCTGGAAGAAGTCCATGATGGTCACGTACTGGGCGCGGCGCGCCAGGCGGACGACGAAAATGCCGGCAATCACCAGGCACATCGTCGCTCCGAACGGGTCGAAGACCACGCCCTGGAAGCCGTACTGGTAGGCTTCATTGCTGGAGCCCATCAGGGTCTCGGCCGCGAACCAGGTCGCCATGATGGACGGCGCGGCCATCCACAAGGGCAGGCGGCGGCCAGCGAGAACATAATCCACGTTGTTCTTCACCTTCTTCGACGCCCACCAGCCGATGATCATGCGGATGATCAGGATCACCACGATCCCGCCGATGATCAAGCCGGCATGTTCATATGCTCCAAGTTCCATCTTGCTCTCCTCTCTGTCTATGAATGGTAACGGGTGCGATAACCATCGGGTAAAGGATTACATTTCCTTGATCCCATACGGGAAGCCATACTCAGCCATTTTTTCCATGAACGGTTCCGGTTCGAACGCTTCCGGACCGAGCACGCCGGCGCCTTTCCAGGCGCCGTGTTCCAGCAGGTCCCAGCCGATGACGGCGTTGAAGGCGGTCTGCGCCACCACCGCCTGGCAGCCCCATTTCTTCATGCACGCCTTGTTGTCGGCCACCTGGTAGAGGTAGACCTGGCGCGGCTTGCCGTTCTTCTTTCCTTTCACCCACGTGCCGGCGCAGGTCTTGCCGCTCATTCTATCGCCCAGGTGGGCCGGGTCGGGCAGGCAGGCGGCCACCACGTCGCGCGGCGCCACTTCCACACCCTTGACCTTGATCGTCTCCTTGTTATCCAGCCCCAGCATATGGAGGGTCTTCAGGATGCCGATGAACTGGTCGCCCAGGCCGTATTTGAAAGTGACGCGTTTCGTCTTGACCCACCGCGGGATGAGCAATACTTCCTCGTGTTCCACGTTGACGACCTCGATCTTTCCGATTCCCTCGGGGAACTCGAACGCTTCCGGTTCGGAGAACGGCGGGGTGGTGAACCAGCCCCTGCCCTTCTCCCAGATGACCGGCGGGTTCAGGCATTCCTCGATGGTCGTCCAGATGGAAAAGTTCGGCGCGAACTCGTAGCCCTTGATCTCGATGTTGGCGCCGTCGCGGATGCCGACCTCCTCGATCTCGTCGAAGAGGCGCTTTTCGGCATATTTGGCGAACACGTCCGCCATGCCGGGCTCCACGCCCAGGCCGACCAGGCACAGGAGGCCTTTCTTCTCCCATTGTTTGGCGCGGGCGAACTGGTAATCGCCGAGTTTGACGCCGCATTTCTCGAATGGCCGGCGTGGGTGCGGTGTGGACAGCGTCATCGCCATATCCATGTAATTGCACCCGACGTTGAAGGCTGCATCGAAGATCGGCTCGTTGTAGAGCGGGTCGCAGGCGTTCATGATGAGGTCGACCTTGTACTTCTTCGCCATCTTTTCGACCAGTTCCCGCTTGCTGGCATCGATGTACTCCGCCGGGAAGCGCTTGGGATCCTTCAACTTCTTCTGTACTTCCTTCGCCCGCTCCAGGTTGTAGTCCGCCAGGACCACCTGTTCCACCCATGGGCGCGGCCTGGCAATGGCCGCGATCGCTTCCCCCACCCCCCCGACACCGACGAGCAATACTTTCATGTCCGCTTCTCCTTTTCTGGAATGATTCCGGCCCGCGCCGGCGCTTCCTAATAATAGACTTCCTTCATGATCTTGAGGTGCATGAAGGATTCCGACTCGCGGACGCCGTCGATCTTGTACAACCGTTCGGTGAGGAACTGGAGCAGGTGTTCCCGGTCGCGGCACATCACTTCGGCGATGATATCGTAAGCCCCGCTGACGACGATCAGGTAGATCACCTCGTCCAGCGCGGCCACCTGGCTGGCGGCTTCCATCAACTTGCCGCCTTCCACCTTGATGCCGATCAAGGCCATGGTGTTGTAGCCCATCCGCAGCGGATTGGTGATGGCAACGACCCGCAGGACCCCCATTTCCACCAGGCGGTTGTAACGCACCCGCACCATCCCCGGGGAGACGCCCAACCGTTCGGCGATCTGGGCGAATGCCTCGCGCCCGTCCTTCTGCAGGGCGTCGATGATCTGGCGGTCGATCTCGTCCAGGTCGCCTGGGAGCGTGCCGTTTCCGTTCACCATGCTGCTATTCTACAACTTTTCATCATATATTTCAACAATTTTATGACCAATCCTTACGAACATGAAGGATATCCTGCCTTTTCAGCATTATGCGCTTTTCATCCTTCCCAGGACAGATTCGGCTGCTTGCAGGACTTCCTGGACGTGCGCCTCGGTGTGCGCCGCTGAAATGAACAGCGGGTGATAACTCGCCATCACGCCTTTCGCCCGCAGGCCGGAATGGAAGAGGTTGGCAGTCTCCTTGTCGGCGCTCAAGTGGTCACGTTTGTTGCGGATTTGCGTCACACCGAAGTGAACCTGCAAGAACGATGCCGCGCGGTTGACGAGGATCGGGAAGCCCAGGCGGTTGCCGATTTCAATGATACCTTTTTGAATTTTTTCGGCGATGCGATTGACGTGCGGGTAAACCTTGCCTTTCTCCAGTTCGGTCAGCACGGCCAGGCCGGCGGTCATCGAAATGGGGTTGCCGGAGAAGCAGCCCGACTGGAAGATTTGCTCTGAAAGGTTCCACAGGCCGGTGTGCGGCGTGACGACCCTGTCCATGATCTCGCGCCGCCCGCCGTAGCCGCCGATGGCAAACCCGCCGCCGACGATCTTGCCGAGGCAGGTCAGGTCGGGCGTGACGCCGAAGTATTCGGCCGCGCCGCCAAGCCCGAGGCGGAAGTTGGTGACCACTTCATCGAAGATGAGCGGGATCTCGTGCCTGGCCGTCACTTCCCGGACGGCCTTCAGGAACTCCGGCTGCGCTTCCACCACGCCCAGCCCGAAGGCCGAGACCGGTTCGAGGATAACGCCGCCCAGTTCGTCAGCGTGTTGCTCGATGAGCGCGGCGGCGCGTTCGGCGTCGTTGTAGGGCAGCGCCAGCACGCCGTCTCGCGTGGCGCCGGGGATGCCGGCGCTGTCGATGCGCGGCATGGGCCGGTCGCCCGGTCCCTCCGCCCCCAGCGTGCTGATGAGCACAGCCTCGTGTTGGCCGTGGAAGTTGCCTTCGAATTTGGCGATCTTGTCGCGCTTGCGGTAGGCGCGGGCGGCGCGCAGGGCCATCTGCGTGGCCTCCGATCCGGTGTTGACGAAGCGCACCATCTCCACGTGCGGCATCAACTGGCAGACCTTTTCGGCCAGTTTCACTTCCGCTTCAGCGGCCATATAAAAATGGACGCCGCCGCGCAGTTGCGACTCGACCGCGCTCATCACCGCCTCGGGCGAGTGGCCGAGAATGTGGACGCCGCCGCCCATCAGCAGGTCCACGTAGCGGTTGCCATCCACATCCAGGAATTCAGCGCCCTGCGCCTCCCGGACATAGATGGGATACGGGGGCAGGAACTTGCCGTTGCCGGCCACCCCGCCGGGCAGCACCCTGCCGGCGCGCTCGAACAGCGCGGCGGATTTGGGCGTTCGGGCCCGGAATTGTTCATCGAAGATTGCGTTCATGGCGCCTTTGTTCTTCAGGATAATACAAGCCTTCGGGATCGCGATCTGTTGCGAGGTCAAGACATTGTGCGGCATCCCGAATGCCGGTATGGATAAGGAATGATTCCTGGGGGGGTTCCCCGGCATGCATATCACGGACCGGGGAACCCTACCAACGATCAGTCGTATTCGTCCTTGTGCATCTTGCGCAACGCATCCGGATCATGCCGGGAAAAGCACCCGGGTCTTCGGCGATCTTGGCAAGCGCTACGCGTCCGTCCTCGCGCAACGCCGCCATGATCTTGCGATCAACGTCATCGAGGGTGATCTTTTCGTTGGGAAGGCTCATACCCAGGTATTACAACTCATCATTAGTGAAGTCAACCCTTTCTTGCGTTTTCGGGATCAGGAAGTTTCCAGGTTATTCCAGACCGGTTTTAGGACAAAATACAGCAGAACCAGCGGGAAAAGATGAATCATGGCGCTGATCTTGAATTCCTGGCCCTTTATCGACATAAAAATGAACATCGGGATCATGGTGGCGATAAAATAGGCAAAGATCCAAGTCTTGGTCTTGAATTTAAAGGTCAGCACGGCAAAGATGGCTGCTGCCACGCTGCAGAGCACATCCACCCACAAAACCCACACCGAAGGCATGGCAAGGGCTTTGTCGAGAGCTGAATAAGCCATGTACAGGTTTCCGATGCCGGCCAGGAGCAGCAAGTACGACAGACTCCTCCACGTGTGCTTGAACTGCTCCTCCGTCATCCGGGGTTTCTCAACCTGGATCGGCGCGGCAGCTTTGTATCCAGGTTTTTCCTTATGACGGGTCTCCTGGTTGCGCTGTACCTTCTTTACCGCCTGGCGGTATGCAATCAAAATCAGCAGGATAACGCCGAATATCAGTGCGTAATACTTTAACTCGGCTGGATTGAATTCTGACATAATCTGTCTTTTCCTCACAGAGTACTGCGCAAATAGCCGAACCAAGATCAGCAATTCCTTCCTGCTTTTGGCTGTTCCAGTTCGGAAATTTCTGCAAGAAGCAGTAAAAGCCCGAAGTTGGATGTCCATGGCGTCCAATGCTGGATGGCTTGGACGCCATGGACGATACACCATTTCAACCCGGTTGGATTACCTGGTTTTATATTACCGACACAAGTTTATTTTTATGTCGCATCCTTCTCTTCCTTGCTTATCTTCCTGAATGCATCCTTGATGGGCAGGGCGCCCAGGTGTAGCCTTGGATTCATATCGATCGGCTCACCGTAGTAATCTACCAGTTTCTTGGCCGGATCCTTCTTCTGCGTCGCAAGCGATACCACGACCATCAGCAGGATGGCAGAAATAAACGCCGTGAAGGATGCAATGTACACTGAATCCCAGAAGGAGCACCACCAGCCGTCGCTGAAGGCGCCCATGTCAGGCGTATATTCGCACACCACTGCGGTGGACTGCCCACCCAGGCCGGTATTGAAGAAGAAGAAGGTTGCCAGGATCCAGACCACGAAACCGCCGATGAAAGCTGCGTTTGCGCCGGAAGAGTTGGCTTTCTTCCAGTACATGCCAAACGCGAATGGCGTGAAGAGACCCACCAGCAGCAGGGTCCAGGCAACCACGGACAGCTCGTAAATCGTCTGCGCCCAAAGCGCTATCGCAAGAGCAACCACGGCATTCACGAGCACCATGATGCGGGTTGCCCACAAGGCCTTCTTGCCCTCCATTTTTTTGCCGGTGATCAGAGGGATCAGGTTCTCGGTCACAGCCGAGGCGCCAGCCAGGAGCGAGCTGTCGGAGGTGCTCATGAGTGCGGAGACCAGGGCGGCGATGAAAATCGCCGTCAGCAACGCCGGCATGTGCGACATGGCAGCATGCACCAGCAGGTAGCTGGTATCCTCCATCCCCGGGCTCAACTTGTAGGTCATGATGCCGATCAGGGGGCTCATGATGCCGAAGAACAGGTACAGGACGCCGGCGAAGTAAGAGCCGTAAACGGAGGTTGCCTGGTTGCGGGCAGCCATGGAGCGCTGCATCAAATCCTGAGTGGCAACCGATCCAAGACCGATTGCCATCCAGGCGGCCAGCCAGTACATCCAGCCAGTCGCGCCCGTGTAACCCAGGTACCCTTCACCTTTAATCGGAAGCAGGTTGAACGGCTGGGACACGTAGGTGGATCCTGCTCCTTCAATTAACCCAGGGAAGCCACCAACAGCTTTGAGCATGAAGACGAACACCAGCGTGATCCCGATCGAGGTCAGGAACATCTGGAAGAAATCCAGCATGGTGTCCGCCATCATGCCCCCCATCATCGTGTAGCCCGCCACAATGGTGATCACGAGCACCATCCCCCAGACCGGGTCGAGCCCGAAGATGCCCTGGGCGATGGCGCCACCCGCAACGATCTGCGCCGCAGTCCAGGAGAAGTAGGTCAGAACCTGCGCAATGACCGAGAGGACAACGGTCAGCTTGTTGTACCTGCGCTCAAAGAAGTCAACAATGGTCAGGTACTTCGCCCGGCGCATCAGGCGGACAAACAGGAAACCGGAAATAAAGAGACAGGCCGCCGCGCCAAAGGGGTCGAAAACCACACCCTGGAAGCCGTAATCATAAGCCGTCTCTGAGGCGCCCATCAGCGTTTCCGCAGCAAACCAGGTCGCCATGATGGAGGCAGCAGCCATGTGGATGGGCAGCCTTCTACCCGCTACAATATAGTCGGTGTTATCTTGGACCTTTCTTCCAGCCCAGACACCCACGAGGATGCGGACAACGAAGAAAAGCGCAATAAAGAGAAACACCAGCCAAGCGTATTGATAACCTTCAAGAACCATTTTAACCTTCCTTTCAGTGAAATGTGAAAAAAGATGGATAGGATAGGGGCTAACCGCTGACTTCCTTCAACGTGTCTTCCAGGCGGTTAAGGACTTCATCTATTTGCTCGTACTCGATCACGATGGGCGGTTCGATGCGGACCGTGTGCGCGCTGGTGAGTGTACCGGCAACCAGAACGCCTCGTTTGAAAAGCCCGGCAGCCACCTTGTAGCCGACGTGCGCATCCTTGAAATGCTGCCCGATGAGCAGGCCTTTACCACAAATAAAGTCGTAGATATTGGCATATTTCTTTTCCAACACCTCCAACTTATCCATGAAGTGTTTCCCCTTTTCCCTTGCCTGCTTCGGGTAGTCATCTCTCAAGACCACATTGATCGCCGCGATCGCCGCGGAACATGCCAGCGCCCCACCGCCGGTGGTGGTGGTGTGGATGAAGGGATTCGGGTCCATCATCACCTGCCAGATCTCCTCGGTGGAGCAGAAGGAACTGATGGGCATCACACCGCCGCCCAATGATTTTGCCACGGCGATGATATCCGGTTCCACACCCCAGTGGTCCACGCCCCAGAGGGCGCCCGTTCGCCCGAGACCGGTTTGCACCTCGTCGGCAATCAGCAGCACGCCATGGTCCCGGGTGGCCTTGCGTATGCGCGGCCAGAAATCGTCCGGCGGCACGATCGCACCCGCTTCACCCTGGATGGGTTCCATCATCACCGCTGCCACACCGATGCCAACCTGGTCGCAAATGTCCAATTGGCGCTCAACGGCTGCCGCATCGCCAAAGGGTACATGATAGACCTGTCCAGCGTAGAGCAAGCCCGGAGGCACGCGGTAATCAGCTTTCCCCAGCATGGAAAGCGATCCCATGGTCTTGCCGTGGAAAGCCTTGGTGGCAACAATGAAGGCGGATTTCTTGGAATACATTTTTGCCAGCTTGATCGCGCCTTCGATCGCTTCCGTACCGCTGGCGCAGAAGAAGGAGTATTTGATGTCTCCGGGTGTGATATCAGCCATTAATTTGGCCAATACACCGCGCAGCGGATCGATCAATTCCTGGCTGGGCATGGGCGTGCGCCGCAACTGCGCGGCAACTGCAGCAACCACATCCGGGTGACTCCAGCCGTGATCCATCATCCCGTAACCGCCGAGGCAATCGATGTACTTACGCCCGAGCACATCTTCGAAAATCGCTCCTCTTCCCGTCCATTCCGTGCAGGCCCAATCTCCCACTTCGGTAACGGACTTTCGATATTCAAGCCAGCCCTTATTGAAATGTTCGGCAAAATTGTGTTTTGATTCATCGATGATCCACTTGCCGACATCTTCAGGGACGCGTTCCTGGTGCATGATGTCGATCCATTTTTTCGAATACTCGATTGCATGTTTGAAATCTTTGGACATATCTACTCCTATCTTCGAAGCAGGATGAAAATTGAACAGTTAAGTTTCGACGCTCCTTTCCGGGGTACTGCATGAGAGTATCCCTCGGTATCACTGGTATGGCGGGTGTTGTATCGGTTGGGTTCTTCTCCTCTTCTGAAGACTTATACCAAGTTGACAGGTTCAACCCAGCGGTTGCTGCTGGGTGATGCAATGGATGTTCCCGCCGCCGAGCAGGATCTCGCGGGCGGACACGCTGACCACTTCCCGGCCGGGCATGGCGCGGGCAATCGTTTCCCTGGCTGATTGGTCACGCGAGTCGCCAAACGCCGGCATGACCAGGCCATTATTGCAAATGTAAAAGTTGATATACGATGCCGCCATCCGGTCTCCAGCCTGGCGCGCATAGGTTCCTTCGACCGGTATAACGCCCCCTGCCTCCCCGGCGGTGATCGTCACCGGGTCCGGCTGGTGGACCTTGACCGCCTCCATTCTGCGTCCTTTCGCGTCGGTGAAGCGCAGGAGCCGGTCCAGGGCATCCCTGGAAACGGGGTATTGCGGGTCATTGTGATCGTCCGTCCAGGTGAGAGCGACCAGGCCCGGGCGCAGGAAACATGCCAGGTTGTCCACGTGACCGCTGGTCTCGTCATTGAAAACCCCGCTGCCCAGCCAGAGGATTTTTACCGCGCCAGTGTAATCATGCAGACAGGCTTCGATCTGCCCCCGGTCCAGTTCCGGGTTGCGGTTGGGATTCAGCAGACAGGCCTCTGTGGTCAGGAGCGTCCCCTCCCCATCCACGTGGATCGACCCGCCTTCCATCACCAGCGGCGCGCAGTATCGTTCCAGTCCCTCGATTTCAGCGACCCGTTCGGGAACCCGTTCGTCAAGCCGCCAATCGGAATAGAGCCCGCCCCAGGCATTGAACCGCCAGTGCACCAGCCGCACCACGCCCCGGCCATCGACCACGAAGGTCGGACCGTTGTCGCGCATCCAGGAATCGTTGTTGGGAAGTTCCACGACTGTCACGCTGCCAGGCAGCATCCGGCGGGCGGACGCCAACTGCGCCGGGTTGGCGCCGACCATGACCGGCTCGAACCTGGCAATGGCGCCTGCAACTTCGGCAAATGCCTGCCTGGCAGGTTCCGCCGCCATCCGCCAGTTATCGGGACGCTCCGGCCAGAGCATCCAGGTCCGGGCATGGGGCGCCCATTCCGGAGGCAGAGAAAAGCCGTCGAGGCGGGGGGTCGAGGGGAGCGGTTCAGGCATAATAGGGCAGATGGGTGCGGGGTCTGGAGACGGTCCTGGTTTACGGGTTCAAACTGTGAAGGAAATCTTCCACCCGCCCCTGGTGGAATGTCATCAGTTCCATGGATGGACGCTCGAGGCGCGGGTGGATGAAATAAGCCAGCAATCCCTTCTCGGTATGCAGGCGGTTTTCCGACTGGTCGAAGATGATCGAACGCGGGTGGTCCATGACCTCGTCGGTGGCCTCCACGCCGCGCGAAGCCGGCAGGCAGTGCATGAACTTGCAGTGTGAAGGAGCCGAGTCGAACAACGTTTCGTTCACCTGGAAACCGGGCATGAACGCCGCCCGCCTTTCGGGGATCTGCTCCTCCTGGCCCACCCACCACCACAGATCGGTGTACAGGAAATCCGCCTGGCGGACGGCCGCCAGCGGATCGTCGGTGACCGTCAGGCTCCCGCCTGAAATGCGACAATTTTCCAACGCCCAGGAACGCCACTCGTCTGGGGCCTGGTATTTATGCGGGGCGGCATGGGTGAAGTGCATCCCCAGCCGGGTGCAGACCAGCATCAGGGAAGAAAGGACATTGGTGGCATCCCCGATGAAGGTGACATTCAGGTCCTCCAGGCGCTTGCCAGCCGGTAGATGCTCGAGCATGGTCAACACGTCACACACCACCTGGGTGGGGTGGTTGTAATCGGTCAGCCCGTTAAGGACAGGCACTTTGGCATGACGGGCCAGTTCGGTCACGGTGGTATGTTTAAGCGTGCGGGCAAAAATGCCGTCGCACATGCGTGAAAGCACGCGGGCGGTATCGGAGAGAGACTCGCGCACCCCGAGATGGATCTCTCCCGGTTTCAAATAGAGGGCATGCCCGCCGAGTTCGGTCATGGCAACCTCGAACGAGACGCGGGTGCGGGTGGACGGCTCCTCGAAGATCATCGCCAGGGAGGCGCCTTCCAGCAGCCTGGGTGTGCAGCCCTGTTTATCCGCCGCCTTGATCAGGCGCGTCAACTCGATCATCTCGAGCAGTTCGCGTTTATCGAAATCCTGTGTGTCGATAAAATGGCGCAGTTTGGGTTGGCTCGATTCCATGACAGGCATCCTGGCTAGAATTTGCGCGACCATTCCTTCGGCCAGCGCTCGACGACGACCTTCTTCTGAGTGAAGAACTCGACCGCGTCCATGCCCTGGCCGTGCAGGTCGCCGAAGAACGATTCCTTCCACCCGCTGAACGGGTAGAACGCCATCGGCGCGGCGACGCCGATGTTTAC
>Ga0194126_10003369_pt1 | contig 25373 bp, 26 predicted proteins | sample TA2KigC150mmetaG_FD_148641 | JGI IMG/M metagenome (GOLD analysis project Ga0194126, IMG submission 148641) | Freshwater microbial communities from Lake Tanganyika, Tanzania - TA2015035 Kigoma Deep Cast 150m | ecosystem: Environmental > Aquatic > Freshwater > Lake | place: Tanzania: Lake... | reverse complement strand
AGCTTCTTGCCCATGATGAACCCCGGCGAGAAGCGGCAGACCTGGCCGATCATGAACCGGGCGTCGCTGGCGTCCGCCGCCTCAACGACCGCGCGGCACTCGTCGAGGGACGGCACCATCGGCTTCTCGCACAGGACGTGCTTCCCCGCGTGCAGGGCCGCGACGGACTGCTCGGCGTGAGCGAAGTCGGGGCTTGACACGACCACGGCATCGACATCGTCGCGCGCGATGACCTCGTCGTGATGTGCGGCGGCGAAGGGGATCCGCAGGTCGCTCGCGACCTGACGGACACGGTCCTCGTCGGGGTCGCAGATCGCGGTGACCTCGACGTCCTCAATGGCGCGGAGGGCGTAGACATGGGCTCGGGCCATCGACCCGGCGCCGATCAGGCCGATGCAAAGCGGCTGGTTGGCTGACATGAGGTGAGACCTCCCTCGAATCGCGGAGCCACGGCAAGGCGGGAGGTTCGACGACGAGGCGGGAGGTCCTCTGCGGAGGAGTCACCAGGCGGGAGCCTCGATCGGCGACCGGGCCGGACGGCTACGCGAACCACACGAGGTACCGCCGGGCGGCGTCTTCGCTGACCATGCCGACGAGGCTCCAGAGGGCGCCGGCGACGATGAAGTGGCCCACTGCGAGGCCGAGGAAGATTGGGGCTGCCGTGCGGTAGAGCCGCGCGCCGCCGAGGCGCAGAATGAGGACCTTGGCAAACCAGGCCACAGACAGCGCGAACCAGGTGTGCTAGCCAAAGGCGGCGGCGAGGGCAACCCCGCCGAGGAGAACGAGGGCGGTCAGCGCCGGGACCGAGGGCGTTCCCTCGGCGACCCGACAGGTGTAGCTGATGAGGGAGACCTGTCGGACCCACAAGGCGCCCACGACCAGGAACAGCATCGCGAGCAGGATGCTGCGGACCGAGAGGCCGGACTGGCGAGGCTCCGGGGAGGATTCCATGGGCCGGCGGGACGGTTCGTGAGGGAGGAGGAGGCCTCTGGGAGGGTTGACAGGGCCTCGTGTGCGGCATAATCTGAGTGGCTAGGCGCGGAGAAGGGAGTGAGCCATCGCTGCCTCCTCGGTTTGAGCGCATCTTCGCATCCCGACACGCCAAGGAGCACATGGCGGACGACCATGGCGTGGAGTACGAAGAGGCCGTGGAAGCGTTGCGCTCGGCTCCGCACCTCGAGCAGGCAACGAGTGGCCCATCGGGCCAACGTCGCTATCGGGCCTGCGGTCTGACATCCGGTGGCAGACGACTGGAAGTGATCGTCGCCCGCGACCAGGGCGGATGGATGCGGATCATCACGGCCTTCGAGCCGCGCGGCCAGAAGCAAAGGAGACGTCACCGCCGGCGGTGACGGGCGGGGCCATGGAACAACAGGCGAGACGGCTGCTTCCGGTCTTCCGGAGTGAGGCAGAGGAGATCGAGTTCTGGGACACCCACGACCCAGATGAGTATTTCGGGGGCCCCGAGGTCAGTCTCGCTTCGCTCATGGAGTCGGAGCAGTCGGATCTGCTCGTGAACGTCCGCCTGGAAGCCGGGCCAGGGGCGTCCCCTGAGTGGGCACCAGTGGCCGTGCACTTCACGGTCGGTCCGCTCCCTCACGAGGCGGGCTACGATCCGGTTCCGTTGTTCGGCGAGGTACTTCGGGGGTTGGACGGCTATGGTCTGGAGTACCGTCGAGCAGTCTTCCACTGCGGCGCCTCCGGAAGTCTGCCGCCCGAGCTTACCGTCGGCCTGATCGTGGCGAGCCGCGCGGAGGCCGAGGGCATCGCCAGCAGCCTGCAGGCGCGTCTCTCAGACGGGGGGCACCGCCGCGCGAAGGGCGGCCTGAAAGGGCGGGCCAAGGAACTCGCCGACCGGGTCGGAAGCTGGCTGGCGGCGCGACACGCGCGCTTGATCAGCGAGGAGGAAGCCCAGTCGCTGCTGCACCCTTAGGGCCCCGCCTGGCTCTGTACTCTGCCCTTCCCCGCTCGACACCTGCCGCTGCTATGGGAGCGCCGTTTTGCCCGGCAAACCTCGGTCTCGTCCACGCAAGCCCACCAAGGCAGGCGGCGACCCGCCACCGGCGGCGGGTTCTCTGGAGTACCCGACGACGGAGCTCGGCGGGGTGGAGTCGCTATTCACGCCGGAGGGGATTGAGCGACTGAACGCCCTGAAGGCACCGGAACGGCCACGCGCAAAGCGCCCCGCTGACAGCTCTACGGCTGGGCATCCTCGATGATCTGAGCGATCCCCACGGCGTCCAGCAGGATGGTCGTAGTGCGAGACTCCTGGACTGTCTCGATGACCAGCTCGAACTCGCCGTCCCTCGGCGCAGCGAAGACGGCGCTCTCGACGCGGTAGAAGGGCACGTCGAAGGCGTCCTTCTTCGCGATGGGCGTCACGTCATGTGCCGAGACGACCAGTTCCCCGCCGAGGGTGACCTGGACGCGCGGCCATTGGGTGCCCTGGCGCTGAAGGCGGGTGTTCTCGCGGAGGAACACCATGTAGCGTCCGCCCCGCTCAAACCCTGACACGACCTGGCTGAGCCGACCCGGCCCCTGGATGAACGCGAGTTGCCTGCCCTCCGGTACGGCGCCGTTGTCGTGGAAGGGCGAATCGGGCCCTTTCTGCGCCTGGGGGTCCTTCCAGAGGGGGTTCACGCCGGCGTTGCCCGTGTACGTCCAGCCGGTGATCGCCTTCCCGTTGGCCGCGGCAGTGCCGGGCCAGGCCGTGTACCGGTCGGCCTCGAAGCTCGGGTTCTGTACGACGGGCGCTGCTGCCGCGAGCGTAGGCAGCAGGCATGCCAGGAGCGGTGCCATCCTGATCCCCCCTATCCCGGCGCGGGTGCCGGGTCGAGGCGGCTCGTCCAGTCGCGCAGGAGTCTCCGATGGTCCTCGATGGTTCCTGCGAGGCGCGCGTCGCCGGCGAGGTTGGTCATCTCCCACGGGTCCTGCTGCATGTCGAAGAGCTGCACCTGCGGTTCGTTGGCGTAGGTGACGAGCTTGTACTGGGGCGTGCGGACGATCTTCCCCTCCGCCTTCCAGTCGCAGACGAGGTGATCGCGCCACTCGGGTGTGCGGCCCTCCAGGAGCGGGCGGAGGCTCAGGCCGCGGGCGTTGGGCGGCGGCTCGATTCCGGCGTAGTCGCAGAACGTGCTCGTTACGTCCAGCCCCGAGACCAGGTGCGTGCGATCGATGAGGCCGGGCCGGACGCGGGAGGGACACGTGCAGAGCATCGGCACCTTCATCGACTCATCGTAAGGATGCCACTTCTGCACGTTGCTGTGCCGACCGGCGCCCTCGCCGTGGTCGGCGGTGAAGACGACGACCGTGTCATCCGCAAGGTCCGTCTGCTCCAGCGCATCGAGCAGCCGACCCACGTCACTGTCGAGCATCTCAACCATGCGGTAGTAACAGTAGAGGTAGTACCGCCAGCGAAGGTCGGTGTCGAAGTTCGGGTAGCCGGTGCCGACCTGCGGCGGACCGTCCGGGAAGCTCTTGTGATTGGGCGGAAGCGCCGGGAGTTCATCCACGAGGGCCGGGAAGGGCATCTCGCCAGGCACGAGCGTCTCCGGACCGATCATCCAGTAGCAGATGTCGTGAGGCTGCATGAAGGAGGCGACGAGCAGAAACGGCTCGTCCCGCTTCCGTCCGCGGTTGCGGAGGTATGCCTCGCAGGTGCGCGAGACCCAGGCGTCGTCGAGCGCGCCCTGGCCGCTGCCCGTGGGGAGGGCGCGGAAGCCTGGCATGCCGGCGTAGGCATAGCCCTGCGGGAGGTGCCACTTGCCGCAGTAGACGGTCTCGTAGCCGGCCCGATCGCGCAGCCACTCGCCGAGGTTCGGCATCCCCGGGCGGATGGGGAGATCGTTGTGGACGACCCCGGTCTCGACCGGCATGCGCCCGGTGACGAGGCTGCTTCTGGCGGGCGAGCACACGGGGCTGGTGCTGTGAGACTCCATGAAGGTGACGCCGCGCTGAGCGAGGCGGTCGAGATTCGGGGTCCGCACATGCGGGTTGCCGAGATGCGACATCGCGTCCAGGTTCATCTGGTCGCAGAGGACGAGGAGGAAGTTGGGGCGCGGCTCCGCCGCGCGAGCCAGGCGAGCTCCCGACGCGAGGGCTGCGGTGGCGCCAGCTGCCGAGGCGGAGGCCCGAAGGAAGGAGCGACGGTCGAGGGTGTCGCGCTTCACGGTTGCGCCTCCAGGTTGAGGACGTAGCCGATCAGGCCCGAGAGCACGAAGAGCAGCCTCCCGCGTTCGTCGACCCAGTACACGATCGGCACGAGGCCGCGACCCGTCTGGTCGTAGGCCCGGAGACGTGTGACGGTGGCGCCTTCGCGCGCGGACACCGGACGATAGACGGCGCCGCGCTCGAGCGTCCGTTTCTCCTCGCGCCAGATGCGCTTGCCCCCCAACTCGATCGTGGGAGCGCTGCGGAAGGCCAGCCGCTGGCCCGGCTTCATCTGCTGGTTGAGTCGGTCGACCAAGGTGAACGCGAGCGGCTCGAGGGCCTCACCCGGCAGACGCTGCACCGCGTCGAAGAGTGACCAGTCGACGGTGAAGAGCTCCGGGAGCGGTGTCTGCACGACTGTCCCGCCCACCTTCACGCGCAGTGCCCTCTCCCCCACCTCGCCCGTCTCGCTCAGGCGCGTGTCCTCAATGGCTGCGTCCTGCGGGTCGTGGACCGCGGTCTGGGCCTGCCAGCGGATCGGCGTGGCGAGGGTATCCGTCCGGCACTCGAAGCTCATCTCAGCCCGCAGGACGCCGCCCGCCGCGCCCTTCCGGAACCCCACGTCAAGCCGGGCCCGCCGCGCCTCCAGGGGCGTGCGCTCGATCCGCACGACCCCGATCTTGCGGCTGCCCTGGGAGCACTCCCACACATCGTAGGCGTTCACCCAGGCGCCCTGCGGGTCGAAGGCCTCGGTGGGCGGCTGGAATCCCTCGAGGGCACGCTCGAAGTGCGCCAGGGGGAAGCAGTCGGCCATCGGGGTCGTCACTTCGGGCATGGCAGCCTCCAGAGGGACGGTCGTGCTTCCCGCGGCGCGACGTCGCCTCAGGCGTCGTCCCCGTTTCCCCCAAGGCGTTCTGCGAGCGCTGGTAGGCCCAGGAATGTCACCCTGAGGTCATCATCGGTCCGGGTGAAGGCGCGCCCCATGTCGTGAGCCACGATCCAGTTCTCCCCCTGCGGATGGCGGCTCCGGAAGGAGCGGAGGTTGCGCAGGTCGACCGCGGCGACCGACCACTTGCATTCGAGCGCGAGAGGCGGCTTGCCTTTCCTGAGAAGCACGAAGTCCACCTCGTGACCGTGCTTGTCCCTCCAGTAGTGGATGGCGCGCTTGGGCAGCAGGGCGTGAAGCTCGTTGAGAACGTACTCCTCCCATAGCCGGCCCAGGTCCTCCGGGCGCAGAGCCAACCAGCCACGCACGTGGCAGACGAAGCCCGTATCGAAGCCGTAGACCTTGGGCGCGGAGACGATTTCCGCCGCAAGCCGGGTCGAGTAGGGGCGCACGACACGCGCGACGTGCGTCGCCTCGGCGAGGCCGAGGTAGTTGGTGATGGTCGGCCGGCTGACCTCGCAGTGACTGGCGTACTTGGTGGCCTCGAACATGCTCCCGCTGTTCGCGAGAAGAAGCTCCACGAAGCGGAGGAACGAGCCGCGCCGCTCCACCCTGAAAAGCTCCTGTACGTCACGCGCCCAGTACGATTCCAGCCACTCCTGGAAGTCGGCCCCTCGCGGGGCCCCCTGGAGGAAGTACGGGGGCAGGCCGCCCAGCAACAGCCGCTGACCCAAGTCCGCTCCGCCGAAGGCCTCGTGGTCTGCGTCGATCATCGGCGTCAGCCAGACCTCGGTCTTACGCCCCGTTAGACCGTCCCGGAACTTGGCCGACGCCTGGAGCGTGGATGAGCCGGTGGCGATGACGCGGATCTCGGGGAAATGGTCGGCCGCGACCTTCAGGAGCTCGGTCGGGTTCGGGAGGCGGTGGATCTCATCCAACACGACGCGTCGGTCCCGCAGGCCTTCGAGGAACCCCTCCGGGTCCTGCATCTGTCGCCGGGCGCGCGGCAGGTCGCAGTCGAAGTACTCCAGAGGAGAGGTGTCCGGCTCTCCGGCGAGGCTCTGACACAAGCAAGTCTTCCCGACCCGGCGCACGCCGGACAGCCAGACAACTGACCGGTGCTTCCAAGCGCTCTGCACTCTGTCTATCCAGAACTCTCTCCGTACCATATGCAACCTGGTATAGCATATAGTTGAACCAAACGCAATCCGACTTTGCATCTGGTACGGCTGTAGGAGGCCGAGAGAACTCGCCGGTCGGGAGCATTCCTCGGTGGAGCGGGGTGTTCTGAAGAGGGGGCGGCCGCACGCGCTCCAGGGGAGTCCGATGAAGCGAGCGACGATGGCATTGGCCCTGGCCCTGGTGGCGGGCCTGGCACTTGCCCTGCTGCACCGCAGCCGGCCGGAACGGGCCGACGCCTCGCTCACCGTGTACTGCGCGGCCGGTCTTCGGAAGCCCGTCGAGGCTGTTGCGGAGGCGTACCGGCGGGAGTACGGCACGGAGGTGCGCCTGCAGTACGGCGGCAGTGGCGCGCTGTTGGGGACGCTGCGGGTGTCGGGTCAGGGCGACCTGTACCTCGCGGCCGATGACGGTACGCTAGCGGATGCCCGACGGCTTGGGCTGGCGCACGAGGCGGTGCCCATGGCGAGGCAGCACCCGGTGATCGCCGTGCAACGCGGCAACCCGAAGGGCATTCGCAGCCTAGCCGACCTGCTGCGGGATGACGTGCGCGTGGCCCTGACGAATCCCGAGACCGCCAGCAACGGCCGCATCGTGCGCGCGGCGCTAGGCGCGCGGTGGGACCGGCTGGCAGCCCATGCGGGCGTGACCAAGCCAACCGTCACCGAGGTCGCGCAGGATGTGACCCTCAACGCCGTCGACGCCGCGATCGTGTGGGACTCGACCGTCTCGCAGTTTGAGGGCCTGGAAGCGGTCGAGGCGCCGGAACTCCGCGACCACCAGGAGAACGCCAGCGCCGCAGTGCTCGAGGCGTGCGTGCGCCCCGCGGCGGCCCTCCGCTTCGCGCGCTATCTGGCGGCGCCGGAGAAGGGCGGGACCGCGTTCCGGCAGTGCGGCTTCGTGCCGGTCGAGGGTGATGCCTGGGTCGAGCGGCCGGAGCTGGTGCTCTACAGCGGGGGGGTCAACCGGCTGGCGATCGAGCCGCTGTTGGCGAGCTTCCAGGAACGAGAGGGCGTCAACGTCACTACGGTCTTCAACGGGTGTGGCATCCTGTGCGCCTCGATCCAGACGATGGCGGACGCGGGCAGCAGCAAGGTGCCGGACGCCTACTATGCCTGTGATGTGTGCTTTCTGCCGCCCGTGGCGTTGTTCTTCAGAGAGGCCTTCGTGCTGACTGAGACGGACATTGTGATGGTTGTGCCGCCGGGCAACCCGCGAGGGATCAGGGCCCTGCGTGACCTCGTCGCGCCGGGCCTGCGGCTGGGGCTCTGCAATGCGGAGCAGTCCACGCTGGGGCACATGACGCAGGGGCTGCTGCGCGCCGAGGGGTTGGCGGAGGCGGTGGGGAAGAACGTCAGCGTGGAGGTACCCACGGCCGACTTCCTGATCAACCAGATGCGCGCCGGGGCGCTGGACGCGGCGATCGTGTACCGGGTGAACGCCACCCCGGTGGAGCAGTACCTGCAGATCGTGCCCATCGACCACCCGGGTGCCGAGGCGAGGCAGCCGTTCTCCATTCGGCCTACCTCGCAGCGCCGGCAGCTCGCGGGACGACTGCTCCGCTACTTCCGCGAGCACAGTGCGCGCTTCGAGGAGGCCGGGTTCCGCTGGCGAGGGGAGACCGAGGCGATCCGCAGCGATGAGATCGACCTTCCGCCGTGGCTGAGCCGTCCGGGCTCCGCGGCGTCCCGAACACCGACGAAGGGATGAGCGATGTCGACGTCGGCTGGGGGGCCCCCGTACGGTCGGCGCAGGAGGCGTCTCTCCGGCCTGTGGTTGGGGCTCGCGCTGGTCACCGCCGCGTACCTGGCGCTCGTGCTGGGCATGCTGGCCGCGACGGCGACTCACAGCCCTCCGGGGCGCCTGTTCGAGGCTCTGGCTTCCCGCGAGATCCGCCATGCCATTCAGTTGACCCTCATCACCTCGACGCTCAGCGCCCTCCTGTCGTTGGGGTTCGCGGTGCCGATCGGCTACCTGCTCGCCCGGGGGGAGTTCCGCGGCAAGCCGATCCTGGACGCGGCCCTCGACATCCCCATCGTCCTCCCGCCGATGGTGGTGGGGCTCTGTCTGCTGATCCTCTTCCAGACGCCGCTCGGGCAGCTCATCGAGCGCGCCGTCCCGTTCACCTACACCGTCTACGGCATCGTCCTGGCGCAGTTCATCATCGCGGCGGCCTTCGCCATCCGGACGATGCGCGCCACCTTCGATCACCTGTCGCCGCGCCCGGAAGACGTGGCGCTGACCCTCGGCGCCTCGCGGGCCCGGGCCATCTGGTCGGTCACGCTGCCGGCGGCCTACCGCGGGATGCTGGCGGCGGCCGGGGTGGCCTGGGCCCGGAGCTTCGGGGAGTTTGGGCCGATCCTCGTGTTCGCCGGGGCGACGCGCATGAGGACGGAGGTGCTGCCGACGAGTGTGTGGCTGGAGTTGAGCGTGGGGAATCTCGAGGCGGCGGTGGCGGTGAGTCTGGTGATGGTGACGGCGGCGATGCTGGTGCTGACGACCATCCGCGCGGCGGGTGAGCGCGCATGATCCGCGTCGAGGGCGTGCGCTACCGCGCGGGGAGGTTCGGGCTGGACGACGTGTCCTTTGCGGTGGGTGCCGGTTCGTACGGCGTGCTGATGGGCGCGACCGGCTGTGGGAAGACGACCTTGCTGGAGATCATCTGCGGCCTCCGGGAAGTCGAGGCGGGGGTCGTGATGGTGGGAGAGCAGGATGTGACCGGGGAGCCCCCCGGCCGGCGAGGGGTGGGCTACGTGCCCCAAGACGGGGCGCTCTTCCCCGCCATGCGCGTTCGGGAGCAGATCGCCTTTGCGCTGCGCTTGCGGCGCTGGGCGAGCGCCGACATTGAGGCGCGGGTCGGCGAGCTTGCCGGTCAGCTTCAGATCGCTCACCTCCTCGACCGTAAGCCCGCGGGCCTCTCCGGCGGGGAAGGCCAGCGGGTGGCCCTGGCGCGGGCGCTGGCGGCCCGGCCCGCCGTGCTGCTTCTGGACGAGCCGCTGTCCGCCCTGGACGACACCACGCGCGAGCAGACCGCCGTGCTGCTGAAGGAGACGCAGCGCGCGCAAGGCGTCACCGCCCTGCACGTGACACACAGTCTGCGCGAGGCCGGGCAGTTGGCCGACGTCCTGCTGCAGATGGAGGCCGGACAGGTGCGGTCGGCCGCCCCCGTGTGATCCCGAGGGGCCGCCTGCGCGGCCCACGCGCTGCCGGCCTCAACCGAGGAGGGTCTCTTGATGGCCGTTGCCGCTGAGACCGTTCGGCCCGCGGCCGAGATCATCTGTCGCCTGCCCGACACCGAGCGCGTGCTCGATCTGCGCCGACGGGTACGCGATGCCATGGAAGTTCCGCCGGTCGGCTGGGAGTGCCCGCCTCGCATCGATGAGCGCTTCATGTGTGAGCCGCTGATCGTACGGAAGGCGCGGGCGGTTGCGCTGAAGCTCTCTGCGATACCGACGGGCCTGTGGGAGGGGCAGCTGATCGCCGGCTCGATGACGCTCGAGATGCCGCGCCTCCACGCCGAGTGGGGCTTCCCCGACTACGTCACCGAGGGTGAACGCGAGGCGGCGGCGGAGCGGGGCCTGAGCATCCACTCCGTCTTTGGCCACATCGTGCCGGACTACCCGAAGCTCCTGGCGAAGGGGTTGCGCGGCATTCAGGCCGAAGCCGAGGGCCAGCGGGCGCAGGCCGAATCCCCGGACGAGACTGCCTTCCTGGACGCTGTCGGCATTGCGCTGCAGGCGGTGGTGGACTTCGCGGAGCGCGTGGCGGCGGAGTGCGAGACGCGAGGGCTTCCGCAGATGGCCGAGGACCTCCGCCAAGTTCCGGCCGGGCCGGCCCGGAGCTTCCGGCAGGCGCTGCAGTCGGTGTGGCTGCTGCACATGGTCTTCCATTCGACGATGGACGGCAACGCCCTGGGTCGCCTGGACCAGTACGCGTGGCCCTACCTGCAGGCCGACCTTGGGGCCGGACGGCTTGGCCCGGCGGACGCCCTCGAGCTGGTTTCGTGCTTCTGCCTGAAGTTCAACGAGCGCGCCAAGACGACGGACGAGCAGCGCCCGGAGGCGCGTGAACCGGAGCCGACCGATCCCTCCCGGCGCACTCGGCACTACACCTCCTCCCAGCTTGGCACGCGGCGCGACAGCCTCGACGCGACGAATCACTGGCTGCAGAACCTCATCGTGGGCGGGCTGACGCCCGATGGCGAGGACGGCACGAACCCTCTCTCCCACCTCCTGCTCGAAGCCTACCGGCGGAACCGGATGACCAACCCGCTCCTCTCGGTTCGGGTTCACGCCGGCTCGCCTGGGCCTCTGCTGCGCCATGCGTGCGAGGTGCTGCGGGATGGGGGGGGGATGCCGGCGCTCTTCAACGATGAGGCTCTGGCGCCGGCGCTCGAGCGGTTGGGCATCCCCCTCGAGGACGCGCGCGACTACACCAACGACGGGTGCTGGGAGGTCATCATCCCCGGGCGGACCGACTTCCGTTTCCAGCGCCTCAGCCTCATGCTCTGCGTCGAGTGGGCCCTCAATCAAGGGCGGTCGCGGCTGGACGGCAGCCTCGGCGGCGAGGAGACCGGCGACCCTCGCGCGTTCCGGAGCTACGAGGAGGCCTGGCAGGCCTTCCTGACCCAACTCGACGCGATGGTGGGGCGCGTCGTGAGGCATGTGGTCGAGTCCGTCAACGACCGCTCGACCATCGCGCCGGTTCCGTTGCTGAGCGCCCTGATCGATGGCTCGATCGCCTCTCGACGCGACATGACAGCGGGCGGGGCCAGGTACCGTACCTTCGGGATGCTCGCGGAAGGCGCCGCGCATGCCATCGACTCACTGGCGGCCATCCGGCGGGTCGTCTTCGGGGAGCAGCGGGCGTCGATGAGGGAGCTGTGCGAGGCGCTGGATGCCGACTTCGAGGGCCACGAGACTTTGCGTCGTGCCCTGCTGGACGCGCCGAAGTACGGCAACGACGACGAGGGCGCCGATGAGGTGGGGCGCGCCGTGCTGGAGGCCTTCACCGCCACCGTCGAGCGCCATGCGGGCGCGCACGAGACGGCGGTACGGTTCCCCTGCGGCGTCGGGACATTCAGCTGGTACATCGGGATCGGGGAGGGTCTGGGCGCGTCGCCCGACGGTCGGCGGGCCCGCGAGCCCGTCTCGTCCAACTTCTCTCCGGCCCTGGGTCGCGACATGGAGGGCCTGCCCGCCGCCCTCCTGTCCTACGGGGGCATGGGCCACGAGCGCCTCCCGGCGGGCGGACCGCTTGATCTGCGGTTGGCGCGGCGACTGGTGGAGGGCGAGGAGGGTCTCGACCGCATGGTGGCGCTGGTTCGGGGGTTCGTCGAGACGGGCGGGTCGATGCTGACCCTCACCGTGGCCGACAGCGAGGAACTGCGCGCGGCTCAACACGATCCCGACCGCTACCGCTCCCTCCGCGTGCGCATGGGGGGCTGGTGCGCCTACTTCACCATGCTGAGCCGCGAGCAGCAGGAGCATCACATCCGGCGGCAGGAGGGCCGGGTGTGAGCGACCCGCGCGGTCTGGTCTTCGACTTCGACAGCTTCGCCGTGCATGACGGGCCGGGCATCCGCCTGGCGGTATACCTGAAGGGTTGCCCCCTGCGTTGCGCCTGGTGTCACAGCCCCGAATCGCAGGAGGATCGGCCGGAGCTGGTGTTTCTGGCCGACCGCTGCCGCCTCTGCGGGGCGTGCGTCGAGGCTTGCGGTGAAGGGGTGCACGGGATTGCCGAGGGGCACTGCCTCGAGCGGGAACGGTGCCGGACCTGCGGACGCTGCACGGCGGTCTGCCTCATCGAGGCCGTGCAAGTTCGGGGCTTCAAGGTCGCGGCGAGCGAGGTGTTGGCCCGGGCAGAGCGGCTGAAGCCGTTCTTCCGTCACTCCGGTGGAGGCGTGACCCTCACGGGCGGCGAGGTGACGCGACAACCGGAGTTTGCTCGTCACGTCCTGGCCGGCTGCCGGGTGCGGGGCATTCACACGGCCATCGAGACTTGCGGGGCCTGCTCCTGGGAGAGTCTCGCTCCCCTCGCGGAACAGGCCGACCTCATCCTGTACGATCTCAAGCTCATCGATTGCGACGAGCACCGCCGTTGGACCGGCCGCCCCAACACCTTGATCCTGGACAACGCTCGGCGGCTGGCGGGGCGGGAGGTCCAGGTGCGCACCCCGCTGATTCCCGGAGTAACCGACACCGATCGGAACCTCGCCGCTGTCTTCCGGTTCATGGCTGAAGCCGGCCTTCGCCGAGTCGCACTCCTGCCGTTCAACGTCTCCTACGCGGCCAGGCACGAGTGGATCGGCCGCCCGGCTCCCGCCTTCGGGGAGCCGCCCGGCCCCGAGCGGCTGCGGGCCGTCTTGGAGCTCGCGGCGACCTTTGGGCTCCAGGCCTCCATTGGCTGACGGCTCCGTTGTTCAGGGATGCTGTCCGGCCCTCCGGAAGGCGCCGCGCACGTTCGGCCGCGTCAGCAGGACCAGGAGGATGGTCATCACTGCGAGGCCGATCAGCACCCCGATCCCGACGCCGACGTACATGAACGGCAACATGAAAGACAAGTCCGGCGCGCCCTGGGGCATGGGGGGCATTGACGCCGAGAGAAGCGTGCCCATCTGGGGCAGCATCACGCAGGCGTTGATGACCTGGCTGAGCATCGCGAACACGATCAGGCCGATGGTCAGGCCCCACGCCCACGGGCGAAGCCGCAGCAAGCCGACGCCCGCCACGATGTAGAGCACCGATAGCACGGTCCCCAGCGGGAAGCTCACGAGCGTGTAGACGCGGAACGTCTCGTTGGCCCAGAGCGCCGGGCCAGCCGGACCGGCCGCCTTCCATCCCGTCGCCATGTACAGGATGCTCAACGGGAGCGACAGGAGGCCCAACGCGCCCATTGCGATGGCCAAGACGGCGATGGCGGTCAGGGTCGACGGACGGCCGGACTGCGGCGGAGCTTGCGTTGCCTGGCCGGCGTAGGCCATCGCTCACCACTCCCCGATCACGCGGTACTCCCCCACCCACAGGCTCGGGCCGGGGCTGCTGATCCCGAGGCTCGCCCCAATCGGCGCGCCGAGGCTGTAGGGGAAGCTGCCCGACAGCCCCACGCCGCAGCCCAGTCCGCGCACGTTCACGTCGGTCCCGAACCCGGCGTACGGGCCGGTGTAGTCCTCGGGCTTGTGCACGTGCTTGGTGAGCATCAGCTCGACGCCCTGCCCGGCCGTCGGCCAGCTCACCCCCGAGACGAAGAAGATGACCCGCTGCTTCGCGGCGCGAATGTACTGGAACTCCAGCCGCAGGTACACGGGCGGCGAGCAGCTCCAGAGCCCGACACCGATCATGTCCCAGAGGGGCGCGAGACGGTCGTCCAGCAGGCCGATCGCCCTGGCTACGGCTTCCCGTTCCGACCGGCCAAGCTCCATTCGCGATCACGCTCGCTTTCCACGTTCAACGGCCGCACTCGGGCGCTGCAAGGGCTTTGCCACTGTGACTTGCGTCCATTCACTACCGCTGATCGGGGGACCTTGCCGCCACGCCGAAGGGGCGGCAAACCTCCTCTCATACCACACTCTGTCCGACGGCCCAGGGCCCCAGCGCTCCGGCGCGCGAGGCCTCGGAAGTTGTTGCCAAAGCCTTACATGCCGAGGTCCCTTGTTTGCAGCCGGCGGAACCGGCGGTGTGGCAAGAACGCGGGACACGGCTGCCGCTGTCGTGGAATGTCGGCGGATCGGAGTTCGAACATGCGTAGCTACAGGCGAAGCATGCGGCGGTCCTCTGTGTCTCGCAGGGGTCTGACGCTGATCGAGTTGATGGTGACCGTCTCGTTGCTTGCCATCGGCCTGGTCGGCGTGTCCTCGATGTTCATCGTCGGCTACCGGACCCAGCTACATGCTCACTATGCCTCGGTGGGCGCCGACCTGGCCGCCAAGAAGATCGAGCGCATGCGGGCCGCCGGCTTCAACGGCATCGACTCGACCCAGTTCCCGCCGTCGTTCGCGGTCACCGAGCTTCCGGGCGGTCAGGGCTCTCTGACCTTCCAGCCTTTCCCGGGCGCGTCGAGCCAGAATCAGCTCCTGGTAACAGTGGCCGTGGCGTGGGCCGGTGGGCGAGGTGTGGCGGGCCGGGTCGAGCTGAACTCGATCATCTCAAACCACGGCTGACCGGGCTCTGACCTGATCGATCGCCTCTGAAAGGTGGAGGACAGTGAAGTCATCCGGACGCCCCAGACGCGGTAACCGAGGGTTCACGCTGATTGAGGCGCTCACGACCGCCACGGTCCTGGGCATTCTCAGCGTGGGCGTCACGATGCTGTATACGGCCTCGTTGCGCATGTACACCCAGGGCCAGCGCGAGGCCACCAGCCGCGATAAGGCCTCGTTGGCGTTGGAACGGATCCTCCCGGAGGTTCGGGAGGCTTACAACGTTGACTATCCGGGGCCCAACCTGATTGTCTTCACGCTCCCCAAGATCGGCACGGACGGGCACTACGCGGTCGATCCGGCCACCCAGGCCCTTGTGGCGGGGAAGCAGGTCTGCATCTACCAGGCCGATAGCGCCGGTCAGTTCTGGTCCGCGCGGCGGTATGTGTGGCGGATGGATCGCGCAACCGCGACCGCCCCTTGGGAAAACCGCAAGCTCATCGTGGACGACGTGGACGACCTGTCGTTCACCTACGCGCCATCCGTCGACATGCTGGAGCTGGTGCAGGTGGCCATCACCGTCGGCCAGGGCGCCTACCCCAGCTACTTCGACCGCACCGAGGTGGGCGAGGTCTTTCTTCGCAACCACTAGTCGCGCACGTGCCGTCAGCGGCCACGAGGAGGCCTGGACACCATGCGATACCCGACACGACCGACTCCCGGTTCCGCGGGGACATCTCTCCGCCGCGCCCTGCGCTCTCGGGCCGGCATCTCGTTCATGTACGGCGTGCTTGCTCTGGGGGCCTTGTTGGTGCTGGGGCTCATCTTCCTGCAGTGCGGCCTGAACTCGGCCAAGTGGTCCTACAGCCACTACCGCGACCTGCAGGCCATGTCGCTGGCCGAAGCCGCCATCGACCGCGCCAACTGGATGATGCAGGCCAGCGCCGATGGCGAGAGCAACATCAACTCCCAGCTGGCCGTCACGGCCGCGCAGGCGGCCTCCGGGGTCGTCCGCACCTTCAACTCCCCCGCGTGGACCATGCCCAGCGGCGCGTACAGCTTCGTCGCCAAGGCCCCCCACAAGGGCGTGGCCGGCACCGTTGAGATCCGCGGCCTGGGGATCGCCAAGAACGGCAACCGTGAGGAACTCATGGTGGTCGTGCGGCCCGAGACGACCGACCCCGACGACATCACGGGTGTGCCCGCGGCCTGCTTCCGCTACGCGATGTTCTCGGACCACAACTTCACCGTCAGCGGCAACCCGAGTGTTCTGTCGCACAACGAGCTCGGCGGCGCCGGCATCTACGCCAACGGGAACATCAACTTCAACGGCGCCTCCTCGGTCATCCACGGGCCGATCTCAGCCACCGGGACGATCTCCGGCACCACGACCCAGGTCCCGGCCGACGCGGGGCGCTACCAGCATGTGGACCGGGTCCCCATGCCGGAGGTGAACGTCGCCTGGTACCGGTCCCACGCCGATCTGGTCTACGTCGGCAACAAGGTCAAGTTCAACTCCGGCCACGACGCTTCCATCGGCACCTATGCCGACCCCAAGATCATCTTCGTGGACGGCAGCGCCGAGATCAGCGGGCAGTTCAAGGGCGTCGGGACGATGTTCGCTACGAGGGGCATCAAGGTCACCGGCAACTGCACCTACGCCGACCCCGACAGCAGTTGGGCCTTTGTGACCACCGGCGCCTTCACGGTCGCCGGTACAGCCCAGATCCACGGGCTGGTCTACGCGCACAACGCCACCGGCACTGCGGAGTTCATCGGCCACGGGACGCCCAACATCTTCGGCGGGGTCGTCGCCGACTTGATCACGCTCACCGGCAGCTACACCACGGAATGGGACGGCCAGGCGGCGAAGATCGAAGCCCTGCCGGGCACGACTTATCCCTCGGGGCCGCCCGTTATCGAAACCGTCCTGTGGGAGCGCATCTGATGACGAAGCCCAACTCCTCCCTCATCAAACGCACGAGGCGTACCGCGGCACCCGCCGAAGCCCCCTCTGCCGCTGAGCGTCTGCGGAAGCTGGTGCCGGCGCTGCTCCTGGTGGCGGTCGCGGCGACCGCCTTCGGCATGGTGGCGGTTGATCGGCGGGCACTGAGCCCCGCCGGCGAAGAGGCCAAGGCCCAGTCGGTAACCGTTCGCCGGGACCTGCCGGCGGGCGTGACTGAAGATCAGGTGCCGAAGTGGATCCCCATTCGCCAACCGAGCGGCCGCACGGAGCTCGTCCCGTGGACCAGTGTGGATGGTGACACGGCTCGCGACCCGAACGCCATCGAGAGGGTCATGGCGGTCGGCGAGGCGCCGGCTGAAAGCGCATCGCATGACGCGGAGGCCGTCGCAGAGGCTGCGGAGCCCTCCCCGGAGACGGACCGCGGCGGGCTATTCACGCGCGTCCGAGCTCGCCTGCTTGGTGTAGAACCCAGTGCGGATGCGCCAGGTGGTACGGAGAAGGTCGCGGAGGACGTCCAGAGCGGCGGGAGCGAGGCGGAGAGTGCTGCCCTCGCCGTGGACCCAGGTGACAGGCGTCTCGATGATCCGGCACCCGAGACAGCGGGCGATCGCTAGAACCTCGACATCAAAGCCGAAACCCCGCACGGTGACCCGCTCGAAGACGCGGCGAGTGGTCGCCGTGCGGAATAGCTTAAACCCGCACTGAGTATCCCTCAGCCCCGGCAACAGCAGCGCCCGGATCAGCAGATTCCCCAGGCGGCTCACCAGAATCCTCTGCCACGGTTGACGGCGGAGGATCCGGCTGTCCCTGTGGTAGCGCGTGCCGATGACTACGTCCGCCTGCTGCGTCTCCCCCGCCTCCAGCAGCGTCAGCGCCTCCCCGATCGGCACGGCCTCATCCACATCGGAGAACAGCGCCCACTCCCCGCGCGCTGCGAGCAGGCCGGTCCGCACGGCCATGCCCTTCCCCTGGTTCTGCTCGTGGGCAATGAGCCGGAGCTGCGGGAGTTCCGCCGCGCTACGCTCGACGATGGCTCGCGTGTTGTCCGTGCTGCCGTCGTCGACCACGATAAGCTCTGTGGGGAAGTCCAGGTTCGCCAGGAAGCGTCCCGCCGAGCGAATGGCTCTCTCGATCCGCGCCTGTTCGTTGTAGGCCGGCAGGACGACCGATAGGCGGTGCATGAACTCTTCCTGGTGCTGTTTCACTACGGCGACGCTCTGAATGCCTCTCTGCTCAACGTCGCCTTGATGGGCTCAGGCCTCACTCTTGTACGACTCGCGCTCTGTCTCCAGCAACGCGATCGCCGCCGCCCGCACGAGAGGATGGTTTGGCGGTCGGCCGGCCACAATCGGGTTGAGCGCCCTCGCTTGCTGCATGAGACGCTGCTGGTCCTCGGGTGGAAGTGCTTCGAACTGAGCTGTCTGTGCTTCCCAACGCGACCGTTCCTCGGCTTGGGATTCCGCGACCCTCTTCCCCATCCTCGACTCGGCTGTCTCGCGCGGTCCTTGTCCGACAACATGGGGAATCAGCTCCGGTCCGCGCGCGCCGAGGGAGGCCGCGACCGTGCACGCCATTCGTAGTTCATCCGGGGTGTAGCCTTCGGTGTGAAGCGCCGTCAGAACCCGAAGGGTCCTCTCGCACTTTGCGCGGGAGGGCTTGGGGTAACCGATGGTGCCCAGGAAGCTCGCAGCGAGTTCGTTGAGTGCGACAGAGGGAGTGGTTGCGTTCTCTCTTGTCTCGTTCTGTCTTGTGGGGTAAACGGTTTGCCCACGGGGGGGGGAAGTTCCCTTCCCAGGGGTAGGTAAGCTCTCTTTCCCCCGGTGGGTAGATTCCTTTCCTACCCCCTCTTGCTGGTCGCGAGCAGCCATCCGCAGACGATAGCAGTTGATCTCGGCGTCGCCCTCCTCGGTCATGCGCCGGTCGACGATGATCAGTCGCTTCTCCTCGAGAGCGCGAACGGCAGCCCGAATCGTGGGGCGCGAAAGCCCGGTACCGCGATCGATGATGTTCCCGGTCGCACGCTCACGAACACCGCGCTCAAGCTGACTGGTGGAGATGTGATCGCGCTCCTTCTTCCAGCCAAAGGTCTTGCGAATGATGTAGGAGAGGACCTTCCACTCCGCGCCGGAAAGGTAGGGCATCACGTGGTCCAGCAGCTCGTCGGGGAACTGCGTGTACTCAGGGCCTCGGACGCCCTCCCAGGCGCCGAAGTCGAAGGGAGGCAATTCCTGATCGGCCCGACGCTTCGACAACGGACCTCTCCCCTACTTCGCCGAGTAGTGTGAATGCGAGCTGCTCTACAGCATCGGCTGGTGGCGGGGAGTGGGCTTCGGCCCTGGGGAGCCCTGCGCGCCTGTCGGGATAGACGCGGAAGGCTTGACAGCAGCTGCCGCTCGTGCTACCATGCAGCTACCAAACACCCCGGTTCCACGGTTGCCGCCGTGGTTCACAGAGGGTCAAAGCGATACTGTCGAGCGCCCGGCTCCCCGCCAAGAGACACCGGGCGTTCGTCCGTTCTGGGTCACTTGCTCAGTAGGCGTTCGCTCCTCGCAAGGTTGCCTGCTGAATCGCGCAGTGAGTGTCGACGCGTTCTACTCCCCGCGTCCGCGATGAGGCAAGGCCGCGCTTGTGAACTCCAGCTAGAGCGCAGCGACCAGTCGATCCATGTCCGCAGTTGCCAATCGGATCGCCGCAGCCGCCAGGTCGCTCTTCGTCACGCGGCGCTTCGCCCGTCGGAGCAACTCGACACGCGCTTCCTCGAGACGGACGTGGTCCTCCACGCTCAGGTAGATCGTCACCTGTTCCTTCCGCTCCGGCTCCACGGGCGGCGGCTTCCGAACCCTCGGACGCGGCTTGGCCTCCGCCGCCGATTCCCTCGGGGGCTCAAGCACTTCCTCGGGCTCGGCGAGAAAGAGGTCGGCGGGCAATCGTTCAGCGGTCTTGGGCACGGGTGATTACCTCCTGCGCCAATGCGCGGTACGCCTCGGCTCCTCGATGGGACGGCTGGTGATAGACCAACGGAGTCTTGGCTGCCGTCGCATACTCGAAGGCAACGGATCGGCGGACAACGGTTTCGAATACTTCGTCGGCGAAACTGTTTCGGAGCAGTCCGACGACGTCCTCCGAATGAAGGGTGCTCGCCTGATACATCGTCACGAGCAGGCCCAAGCAGCGGAGCTGCGGGTTGACACGCTTGCGGACGGTCTCCACAGTGCTGCGGAGTTCCCGCAAGCCGTACATCGCGAAGGTGCTGACCTGACACGGCGCCAACCACGAGTCCGCGGCGGCCAGTCCGTTGAGCGTCAACACGCCCAGGCTGGGCGGGCAGTCGATCACGCAGTAGTCGTATCCCTGCAGCCCGGAAAGCCGTCCCCCCAGCCGCTTGGCGCCGGCCACGCCTCGAACCTCAAGCTCCGCGCCGACCAGGTCCCGGGTCGCCGGGATGATCGCGAGGTTCTCCCAGTGGGTCGGCGCAGCGACCTCGGCGGCTTCCGCCGTCCCCGCCACCACCTCGTAGACGGACCTCTCCCCCACCTCCACCCCCAGCGCAAGCGTAGCGTGCGCTTGAGGATCGAGATCGATGACCAGCGTCCGCAACGCGCGCTCCGCGAAGGCCGCCGCGAGGTTGACCGTCGTGGTGGTCTTCCCCGTTCCGCCCTTCTGCATCACGACGGCGATCACATGCACGAGAGCAGTCACCCACTCAAGACGGTTTGCAGTCAGATTGGAGCCCAACAACCAAGACGTCAACCGCCACCAGCCCGCAAGACTGCAAGTTCGCCTGCCTTCAAGCCCTCGAACCGTCAAACCTGCTCAACTGCTCACATGCTAACATATACAGAGTCTTGCAGTCAAGCAGTCTTGAATGTCCAATCGCGGCAGTCAAGCAGTCTAACAGCTAAACCCGGTAGTGGTTTCGCTCGCATGCCGTCAAGAACATCTACCGGGTAGAACGGAACCCAGCATAGAACACTAGAACGGTTCCGGGTTAGGGGGTTTGCAGTCAAACAGTCAGGTGAGAGCGCTACCGTGGCGGGCCAGGTAGGGGAGAGGGGGCTCGACAGCCGTTGAACCACGGGTTCGTCCGCCAGGGAGCCTCTGCGCGCCCTCGGTTGTTCTACTGCGTAGACGCCCTATTCCTGTGAGGAGCGGACCCGCATGTCAGGCATCGATCGAAGGCACTTCCTCGGCACCGTGGCGGCTGCGGGGGCTGGAATCGCGGCGGTCGCGGGTCATTCAAGGACCGCTGTCGGACAGACGGAAGCGAACCGGGCGCGGGTCGTGCGGTTCCGGCGCGGGGACAGCGTCGACGATTCGGACCGCGTGAACGGCGCCGTTGTGAAGGAGATGGTCGATCGCTCGGTCGCCAGGCTGACCGGCCGGGAGGACGCCACGGAGGCCTGGAGGTCGCTGTTCGGCCCCGCCGACGTGGTCACGGTGAAGCTGAACTGCCTCTTCGGCCCAGGAGCGTGCACGCATCGGGAGGTGACGGAGGCGGTCGTGGTCGGGCTGTTGGCGGCCGGCGTGTCGGCCGACAAGATCACCGTCTGGGATCGCGCGACGGGCGACCTGATCAAGTGCGGCTACGAGCTCAACGACGGCCCCGGGGTGAAGTACACGGCGACGGACTGGGACGCGGCCAACACCCAGAGCGGCAGCTTCAACGGGCCCCTCGCGACGGTGCTTAGCAACCCCGAGGTGACGGCCGTGGTGAACGTCCCGGTGCTGAAGACGCACAGCATTTCGGGGATGACCTTGGCCCACAAGAACCACTACGGCTCGTTCAAGAACCCGGGCGAGCACCACGGCAACAACTGCGACCCCTACCTCACCGACCTGAACGCGCTGCCCGGCATCAAGGACAGGACCCGGCTGATCATCGCCGATGCACTCCGGCCGGTAGGGGAGGGGGGCCCCTCTGCTCAGCCGCAGCATACGTGGACTTACGGCGCAGTCCTCGCGGCCGCCGATCCGGTCGCCATCGACTCCGTGGGCGTTGAGATCCTGGACGAGTGGCGCGCCGGCCGGAACATGCCGCCCATCAGGCCGAAGGCCCGGTTCCTGGAGACCTCGGCGCAGGCGGGTCTTGGCGTTGCCGATCTGTCGCAGATCGAGCTGATCGACCTGTAGGGACCCGTTCCGGGGCCTGCGGGTCGCCTTACCCGCAGGACTCCGGCGGCGGGAGGAGGACCTACGGGCGTTCTAGGCCCAGGGCGTGCTGCAGGATGAACTCGATGACGGGGGCGGGGTCTTCGAGGCCGTGGGGATGGTGGCCGCACTCGGGCTTGTGAATCACCTGAATGAGCCCGCCCAGGGCGCGGTAACGCGCCTCCAGCACGTCGGAGTTCTCCGACACGGGGACCGGCTCGTCCCGGTCGCCGACGACATGGATGATCGGAAGCCCCGCGGCCGCGATGGGGGCGAGGTTGTCGACGGGATTGCCTCCATAGGCCAGTGCCTCCGCCTCCGAGGCGAACCCGTAGCACCTCCGCAAGGCCTCCCAGTCCGCCGGACTTCCGGGGCCGACGCCCCGGCCACCGGGCCAGCTCTTGAAGTCGCACACCGGCGCGTCCCCGTATAGACAGCCGACCTGGCTTGGGTTCCGGGCCGCCCAGTTGTAGATGTACAAGCCCCCGCGGCTCATGCCCAGCAGGATGGGACGAGACGAGAGGCCGTACTTACCGGTCAGCTCCTCGTAGAAGGGGCTCCAGTGCGCCAGCGCCGACGGGCACCCGAAGGTGTTGCCCACGGTGATGTAGGCCAGGAAGAAGCCCCGCTGCAGCATGGCCAGCTCGAAGGCCGGGAAGGCCTCGAAGAACTCCGCCTTCCAGACCCACGCTCGATCCGCGCGAGGGGCTCTCGGCTCAACGAGCAGACAGCGGCAGCCATCCAGCGTGAACGTGTGGCGGAGATAGCCTTCGTACACATCGACTTCCCCCGGCATGTCGAGCAGCGGCGCAGGCTGGGCCACTGTGGTCCCTCCGACGATCAGACCGCACAGCAGGCAGGGAATGGTTGGCGCGGGCATGGCGGAAGGGTTCGAGGTGGGGGAGAGGGGGTCCTGCCTGCCGGCAGGGGCCGGTGCCCTGTGTTGCGAACATGGGGATGCAAACGGGGTGTAGCGGAAACGCGCGGTGTGGTAAATAGAGCGACATGCGGGTACTTCCGGGAGCGCTGGCTGCGGAAGCGCAGCGAACCTGCGGCGGCGATCGGCCGCCTGTGAAGCTCACCGCTCCCACCCGGGGGCGGTTGTTGCCCGTCCTGAGCCTCGTCCTGGGCGCGTTGCTCGGGGCAGTCTACGTGCACTTGGTCTTCCCCTCCGCGAACAACTCCCTCTACGTGACCGGAGCGCTGGGGGGGGCGTGTGCCGGCTACCTGCTGCTCGTCATCCCTCGGCTGACCTGGCTGGTCCTCCGCTCTCAGTGGCTGGCCTTCGCGCTGCGTCTGTGTGAGGCGCGCCTGGAACAGCTGCTCGGTCGCGCGCAGGGGGTGCTGGGCAGTCTGGACGCCGCGAACGAACTCGCGCCGGAGACGGTCGCCGACCTCGGCGTCGTGCACGCTCTCAGGGGCGACTATGATGCTGCGGCAACGGCCCTCCGGCGCCTGTACGACCACAGCGAATCGTCCGCCTGGGTCGCGAACCTGTTGGCGGTTCTGGCGGCGCGGGGCGAGTGGAGCGACGTTGCGTGGTTGATCGACCGCGAGCTGGACCGGCCGGCGGGGCTGACGGATGCGAACCTGGCCCATGTCGCCGCGCACGCGCCCTATGGCCGGCTGGTTGAGCGACTGTGGCTGATCGCCCAGGACGGAAGCCTGCCTCGGACCCTCAACAACATCGGGGTCCGTCTGCTCCAACTGGGCGACTTCATGCGAGCGGAAGACGCCTTCACGGTCGTCAAGCAGCGTCACCCCTCCTATGCTCCGGGGTACGCTAACGCCGGTGTTCTGGCCTATCGGCGGGACGACTTCGCGCAGGCCGTCGCCCAGACCGGATCGGCGGCCGCCCTGGAGGCGGGGGAGGGGCTGATCTACAGCAATCTGGGAGGGACGCTTTGCCGGACCGGCAACCTGCCGCTGGCGCGCAAGTGGCTGGAGCGGGCGCGGGTGCTACTGCCCGGCAGCGCGGATGTGCTGACCAACCTGGGGAACGTGCAGGCCCTGGCCGGCCACTACTCCGAGGCGCTTGAGACCTACGTGGCAGCGGGGCGTTCGACAGGCCATGCTGCGGCGCACCACAACGCCGCCCTCATGCTGGCGGCCAGAGACCACCTCGACGCGGCCGTCGCGGAGCAGCGCCTCGCTCAGGAAGCTGCTCCGGAGGATGCCGAGGTCCTGCAGAATCTGGGCTGCCTCCTTTGGGCCCAAGGGCAGCACGACGAGGCGCGCGAGTGCTTCAAGCATCCGGCCCACTCGGCCTATGATACCGCCGCGAAGAGCAATCTCATCCGCGCCGAACTGGGCGCGGGCCGACCTCGGCGCGCCCTGGACCTCCTCCTCCTGGTCTCCTACGCGGAGGAGGAGATGGACTTCGACCGCGGCCTGGCACATCTCCTGACGGCCGTCCAGGCCGCCCACAACGGCGGACGTGGCGAGCCGGTGCGGGAGCGAGACCTCGTTGAGGCCGTGGCCCACCTCGACCGGGTCGTCAAGGCGAACCGCGCCGGCGCCACGGAGGCCGAGATCAACCTCGGGATCGCTCTGTATCTGAGCGAAGATTTCGAGGACGCCGCCGAGGCCCTCCGGAAGGCGTCCGTGCGGGCGCCGCAGTACGACACGCTGGGTTACGCCGTAGCCATGTGCTACCTGACGGCGGCGTCCAGGATCCGTCAGGCGGAGGACCAGACGCCCGGACCGCTCCCGCCGCGAGCACGCGAGCTGATGCGCAGCGCGCTTCCCTACCTCGAGGCGGCCCTGGCGGTTCGGTCAGTGGCGGACAACGCGCGCTTCAACCTGGGCGTCCTACGGTACCTGTTGGAGGAATACGAGCAGGCGGCTACCGTGCTGCGCCCGATCGCCCGCACCGATTCCCCCTGGCAGATCCTCAATGTCCTCGGCATCTCCCAGGCGCGACAGGCGCGCGAGCTGCACCGCTCGATCCAGAGCTCAGTCCTGCTCTCGATGGCGCGGAAGCGCCAGACGGAAGCCGAGATCTCCAAGCTGCTGTCCGCCGCGATTCACTCCTTCTCGCAGGTCCTGCGGCAGCAGCCCGACAACGTCATCGCCCACGCCAACACTGGTCTGGCCCAGTACCTGCGCAATCGAGGCGACGATGTCGAGCAGGCGCTTCAGCACTGGCGGCGGATGCGGGACATCGGCGGGGAGTGGGGCCGAAGGGTGTTCGAGATGTTCAGTGGCGCCATCGGCTCGGAAGAGGCGAGGAGCCTGAGGTTCCAGGACGTCGAGGTGAGCTTCCGTCCACTCCCGCTGGAGAACTGGCTGGTGTGCGCCCCGCCTCGCATGGCAGGACTTCGGTTCCCGATTCAGGAACTTGTCGACCTGCCCCCGCTGGACCTGGTGGCACACCACCCCCTCGTCAAGCGGGCACTCGGGCAGCGTAACCGCGCCGAGCGCCTCCGCAAGGCGCTGCAGCGGCTAAGAGCCTAGTGCGTCTATAGGAGAACATACGCGCCGTTCCCTGGAGCGCGGACGCCCTCGTCCGCTGGCCAGGCTCGTGGTGGCCCCGGTGTGGCGGCCGTCGCCGTTCGCCGTCGCCGTTCCGTGCCTGCGGGTCGCCCGACCCGCGCCGCTCGTCGTCGCCGTGCGCGCATAGCGCGTCGGCCCGAAGGGCCGCTGAGTGCTCTGTCAGCCGTGATTCTTGTGCTTGCCGTTTGCCGTCGTGGGTCGGCTCACCAGAGCCGACGCCGTCCGGAATCGACCTGAAGGCTCTGTCGGCTCTGGTGAGCCGACCCACGACGACCGAAGGCTTCACGGCTGACAGGACTAGTGCGCCGTCACTCGTGATTGTGAGGATGTGTCGTCGTCGCTCGAAGCGCCCGCTTCGACAACGACGGTGACGGAGCAGCGCTCCGTCCTACGACGGCGACGGATGGGCGTGC
>Ga0194126_10003368_pt1 | contig 25375 bp, 31 predicted proteins | sample TA2KigC150mmetaG_FD_148641 | JGI IMG/M metagenome (GOLD analysis project Ga0194126, IMG submission 148641) | Freshwater microbial communities from Lake Tanganyika, Tanzania - TA2015035 Kigoma Deep Cast 150m | ecosystem: Environmental > Aquatic > Freshwater > Lake | place: Tanzania: Lake... | reverse complement strand
TTAGAAGTCCAGCACTCTGTCCATGCTGAGCTACAGGCCCAAGACTTTGGCAAATATTTACCATATTAAGGGTTTACAACCATTTTTTTTGATTTAGGTCTCGTTCCATTTTAAAAAGAAATTGTTGTGAATAACCAGCATATGGACCAAAATATTTTACAATTTCTTTGTGAAGATCTTCATATCTTTTTTCTGTAAGTGTTTTCATGTCTAATTCAAATTTATCAGAATAATATTTTTGCAAAACCCGCAGCATCCATCTGTCTAAAGGAAATGAATCAAGCTTCTCAAGTGAAAATAAAAGAATACAGTCAGCAACTTTATTGCCAATGCCAAAAACTTTCAAAAGTGACTCCTTTGCTGTATAATAGTTTGATTTTTTTAAAGAATCAAAATCAATTTCTCTTGATACAACTGATTCTGCTGCTTTTTTAACGGCTTCTACTCTATAACCCAAACCACAACTTTTCAATTCATGTTTTTCAGCTATCGCAATTTTTTTGGGATCTGGAAACAAGTAAAAATAATTCTTGTCAAATCGAATTTTTGGTCCAAATTTTTTACAAATTTTCTGTAATGTATTTTTTATATTTTGAATGCTTGAATTAGCTGATACAATAAATGAGATGTAACATTGAAAGGGATCCTGGCGTAATAATCTCAATCCTGGAAACTGTTTAACTGCAGATCTTAGAATATGATCCTTGGTTATATTACGAAGAATCTTTTCAAAATCATCATCATTTCTAAAAAAATCGTGTGATTTTTTGCTATATGAAAAAATTTCACAATTAGACGATACTGTTAATACATCATTTCCATTTATCCCATACCATATTTTATCATGTTTTTCCCAAAGAAAGACTTGACCGCTGTTTATTGTGTCATCTACATTTATCGGATATGCTTGTTTTAACATCTTAGACAGTTATTATTTCGCCTAGACGAGGAGGATAAGCTTCAAGGCCAAATTTTTCATGAATCTCTGAGGCAAACTTGGTACATGAATCTGCATCACCATGAACAGTTAAAACTTTAGGATTTCCTTTGATATTTTTTATCAACTCAAAAAGATCATTTCTGTCAGCATGGCCTGAAAATTCAAATTGTTTAACTTCAGCTGCAACTTTCATATGACGACCACGAGTCTCTATTTTTCCAGTTTCTAAAAGTTTTCTTCCTGGAGTTCCTTCACTCTGATATGACACTAGTGCTATTCCATTTTTGCTATCAAGCGCAAGTTGTTGTAAATAATAAACTGCATTTCCTCCCACTAACATTCCTGCAGGAGAAATCACCACACATGGTTCCAAAATGGCTCTTTTTCTTTCCTGTTCGTTATTTATTAAAACTGCACCGTTTATCGCGTCTGCAAAAACCTTTGGTTCCTTGAGATACTCTTGATGTCTAAACATTATTTCATTTACTTTTAATGCCATGCCGTCCATTACAATCTTATGTTTAAAATTTCCACTTTTTAGTACACATGCAATTTCTTGTGAACGCTCAACAGAAAATGATGGTATGAACAAAACTCCCTTTCTATCAATAACTTCGTTTGCAAAATCGATTAATCCTTGTTCTGATTCATTTCTTGGCATTTGCTCGGTTTGTGAATACGTGCTTTCCGTAATCAGAACATCGACTTCACCAAAATCCAGATCGGCTTTATTTAGTAATCTAGAACCTCGCAGATTAATATCCCCAGTATAAAAAAGCCGTTTTTTTTCTGATTCTACTAAAACGGTGCCACCTCCTATCACATGTCCAGAATCACGTAGCTCAAATGAAGAATTTCCTCTAACGATCTTTTCTTTATATCCAATTTCTTTAGAGTGATGCATCATTTTGTTTAGCTCAGGAATATCAAAAGGATGCATGGTTTTTTCAATTTTTAGCATGTCTTCGATAAGAAGATGACTTAGTTCTAGTGTGGGAGGAGTTGCATATACATTACATTTGCCACTCACAAATAAAGAAGGCACAAATCCTGAATGATCAAGGTGTGCATGAGTTATAATCACTGAATCGATATCTTTTGGCTTTACATGCTGGGGATATTGTGGTGGATCGCCACGTCTACCAAAAAGCACTCCATAATCTAAAAGAAAATTTGCACCATCACAATTTACAAGAAAGCCCGATCTACCAACTTCATGAGCTGCACCAAGAACATTAATTTTCAAGTAGACAAATTTTATAAAGTCTACCTTAATATCTTCTCAAAATTTAACGGATCATTCCATCATAACTATAATCTACAAAAGCTTTAATTAGTGCTAGCTAAGATCCGATCCACATGGGAAGAAGCTTCCAAGATTGGTTGAGAACACAAGACCAGTCAGTCGTTGCTAAAGTTCGCGCAGGCGATGAATCAAACAAACCACTTCTGAACCAGATCAATTGGATATGGGTTGCTAATCTTATGAATAAAAGAGCAGATCTTAATCCAACATCTGCAGAACTGCTCGACTGGGTAACCTCTGGTCAAATAGACGCAATGAGAAAGTAAACGTGAATAACACGTTATTCTTTTTTGTTTTTTCACAAAATTAATTTTTGATGTATTAGCCATACCTAATAATTTTAGGTTTCAATCGATCACAAATTCCTATAACTCTGTTATGGATTTCAATCATGGTTTAAATAGCAATTTACAATGATCAAGTTTAGTGAAATAAATGCCAATAGCAATTCTACCAGACGTAGATGAACAGAGATGTATAGGATGCGCACTATGCGTAGAAATCTGTACTTCTCTTGGCCCAGACGTACTTCGTGTAAAACCAGTTGAAGGCTGGAAAAGAGGTAAGGCATTTGTCTTTTATCCTGAAAGATGCATCTCAGACGGAGCATGCATTGGAGTTTGCCCAACAAAATCCATCTTTTGGATGAGACCAATGAATTACACTGCTGGTCAACCAGTACCACTTCACAAGAACGGAGTATTCGTAAAAGGCTGGGCAGAAGACGCCGGACTGTAAAACCGGTTTCTAGAATTTTTTCTTATTTTTCAATTAAGATTTTTAATTTTAATTCTACTAGGTAGTGACTTTACAAAAGATTGGATAAACTTGTCATTTTTGCTACAATGAATTGTCATGAACTTGTTTTTTGCAAAAAACATTGAACATGTTTTTTCAAAAAGAGGAAAATCTTCTGGTTTAAACACTGTTCTTGTCAATACATAATGTGAAGCAGGATAAATATCTGAAATCTCAAATGGAATTATTCCAAGAAATGGATTGTAATAACAAAACTGAACAGAACTGGGATCAAATTTCTTTTTTAGCTTGGTATATTCATGTGATAAATAGGCTGGCTTTATGGTCGGCTCAGATGTGATTACCAGTGTTTTTTTCTTTGTTTTAAATTTGCGGACCATATTATGATAAGAAATAACCTCTGGTCTGTACTGGTCTTCTTTTGTAAAGAAAAACACTGCCTTGGTTTTAAACCGAGGCGTAGTTTTGGTAAAATATGTAGAATTATTCGTAAAAACTTCGCCACATTCAAAAAGTCTTGGATGTGCACGAATTTTTTTATTAATATATTCCCATAACCTGCCCTCAAAAATGGCTTCTTTGACTCTTTCTACCTCTGATTTTATGGCATACAGATTGTGAAGTGCGATTTTGTCTATTTGCTGTTCCTTTTTCATAGAAATAAGCTCCTTTGGAGTAAATTTTGAACAAACCTCACAGGTACAAGAAAAGTATGATATTTTGGATATGTTTGTGGTCTTATCTTCTGATATGTATCTGCCCTCTCTTGCATATAGTATGTAGGATGCAGAATCAAAGGTATCACATCCTAATGCTATTGCAAGTGGAATTGTAAGTGGATGGCCTGCTCCAAACAAGTGCAATGGCAATGAAGATGGCATGCTTTTTTTTGCAGTAATTATCATGTCTGCAAGCAATCTGTAATTGTATGATTCCATAAACTCTACAGGACTCCCAAGCGCTAGCATCTCAAATCCATAGTCAACAAGTGCAGCCGTCGATTTTTTTACAAGCTCGAAATGTTCACTACCTTGAATTGGTCCAACCCAGATTTGACCATTATTACTTTTTTGTTCGATTGTTTTTTTTGCTGCCTTTAATGTTTGTTCAACAAAAGATCTTGCTTTCTTTTTTTGTAGACCAAATCCTGTTGGCTTGTCCAAAGGAATTGCAATATCAGAACCAATTTTTGTTTCAAAATCGGCAATATCAAATGGAGACGCATCAACATCTCCATACTCTAATACTTGGTATCCACCTGAATCTGTCATTACTGCACCATTAAATTTTATAATGTCGTGAATTCCGCGCTTTGTTGCTTCCTCTCCATAATAGTTTTTGGCAATAAAGGCATTAGTAATTACAAGATCAAAACCAATTTCACGTATCTTAGATGTAGCTATTGACTGCCTTACAGGATGTACTACGGGAACGTAAGCAGGCGTTTCAATTTTGCCATGATTTGTATGTAATATACCAATTCGTCCTGCAAGATCACTTTTTAGAATCTCAAACAAAATAATGCACCTTTAATATGTAAAGAATTTTTTTAAATCGTTTTTACGCATAACAAGAGTTAGCCAATCAACTTTATCTTGTTTAAAATCATTTTCAAAAATTGACTGTATTTTTTTTACTATTTCTGCAAGTGTTTTTTTTGTGGTATCTATTTGATACACATTATTTTTGCCAAATTTTTTAATTGAATCATAAGCTATAACACCCAAAATTTCACTATCCAAGTTTTCTATCATTTTTTGACGAGTATATTTTCTTTCTTTATATACTGAAATAAGACTGTACGGATTTTTTCTTAATATTATTACAGCTTTGACTTGAGACTTTGTTAATACATACGGTGCAAGATGGCCCACAACAAGTGATTTTTTTGTTATTATTTTTTTAATAGTGTTTTTGAGTTTTTTAGTATCTACATCTATAGTGCCAGAGCTTTTCTTGACATTAAATGATTTTAATGCAATTTTATTGATATCTAAAATTTCATAATCGAGTTTTTTTGCTAAAAGTTTTGATACTGTATGTTTGCCAACTCCTGGATTGCCTGTTATTACTAGTGACATGAAATACCAACAAACAAAGCAGATTAAACAATTTCTGCAATACTAATAAGTACAAATCAGATTAGCTCGTCATGCAAATCGGCCTTTTAGGCAAGACAAATGTTGGAAAATCGACATTTTTTTCTGCAGCTACAGAAACTGTCGTTCAAATCGGAAATTATCCATTTACTACAATAAAACCAAACGTCGGAATCGCATATGTACATGCAGCTTGCGCATGCAAATCTTTTGGAATTTTACACAAAAATCCACTATGCATGCAAGGAACTCGCTTGATTCCAGTAAAACTAGTTGATATTGCAGGACTTGTGCCAGGCGCACATGAGGGAAAAGGACTGGGCAATCAATTCCTAGATGATTCGCGACAGGCCGAAGTATTAATTCATGTAGTAGATATTTCGGGTTCAACAGATATTCAAGGTCAGCCCGTTCCTGTAGGAACTCATGACCCACTAGAAGACATTGAATTTGTTGAAAACGAATTTGATCACTGGTTTAAACAAATTTTAGAACGAGAGTGGCAAAAACTAACAAAGGAAATCGAACAAAAAACTACAAAGCTTGTTGATGGTATCGCAAAGCGTTTTAGTGGTTTAGGAATTAAAGACTATGAAATTAGTGCTGTATTGCAACATTTGGACCTCTTGAGTAAGAAAACATCAGATTGGAGTGCCTTGGATCTTGATAATTTTGTCAAAGAACTGCGAAAAAAAACAAAACCCATGCTTATTGCTGCAAATAAAGCAGATCTCTGTAAAGACCTGTCTATTCTAAACAAAATAAAAGAAAAAACGATAGTATGTAGTGCAGAAGCAGAACTACTTTTAAAAAAAGCAACAAAAGCAGGATTAATCACATACATGCCTGGAGAAAACAGCTTTGTAAAAAATGAAAGCATCAAGATTACAGATGAACAACAAAAAGCACTTGATTTAGTAAAGATAATTTTAGAAAAAATAAAATCAACAGGTGTTCAAACCATACTAAACACGGTTATCTTTGAAATCCTAAAACAAATCGTTGTTTATCCTGTGGAAGATGAAACAAAACTATCAAACAAAGATGGCGAAATCCTTCCTGACGCAAAGCTGTTGCCTCTAAACTCTACTACAAAAGACCTTGCAGGTGCGATTCACAAAGATCTTGAAAAAGGATTTTTGTATGCAATTGATGTTAAAACAAAACAACGTATTGGCTCAGATCACATACTAAAAAATGGCGATGTGATAAAAATAGTATCGACCTTGAGTAGGGGATAATATGCTGTGTTTGGGAATAGAGAGCACCGCTCATACATTTGCTTGTGCAGTAGTAGAAAAAAATGGAAAAATACATTCTGATGTAAGAAAAATCTACAGGCCTCCAGAAGGCGAAGGCATTCACCCACGTGAGGCATCAAGGCATCACATAGAAAACTCTGCAAATGTACTTGCTGATTGTCTCCAGCACGCTAAGATCAAGATAAAAGATCTGGATATTATTGCATATGCTGGAGGACCTGGACTTGGACCATGTCTTAGAGTTGGGGCAGTAGTAGCCCGCTCTTTATCGTCATATTATAAAATACCAATTTATCCAGTACATCATGCGATAGGACACATTGATCTTGGAAAATTACTGACTGGAGCAAAAGACCCACTAGTATTACTTGTTTCAGGTGGTCATACCATGCTTTTGGCATTTATGAAAGGAAAATGGCGAGTATTTGGAGAAACTCTAGATATAACATTGGGTCAGCTATTGGACCAATTCGGAAGATCAATTGGTTTTGCTTCTCCTTGTGGAAAAAATATCGAAGAGCTTGCAACAAAAACTAGCACCTATATTCAACTACCTTATGTTGTCAAAGGAAACGACGTTTCATTTTCAGGACTTTTATCTGCAACAAAATCTATATCATCACAAAAAGAAAAGGCATGTTTTTCTTTACAGGAAACTGCATTTGCAATGATTAGCGAGGCAACCGAACGTGCACTTTCATTTACAAAGAAAAAAGAACTCATGATAGTTGGAGGTGTTGCAGCAAACAAACGTCTGTCAGATATGCTAAAAAGCATATGCAAAAGACAAAACTGTAAATTTTATGTTGTACCGCAACAGTTTGCTGGCGATTGCGGTCCACAGATAGCATGGACAGGTATTTTGGAGGCAACTGCCAAAAAAGGTACAACACTTGAAAATGCGTTTGTTAGACAATCATGGAGACTAGACACAGTAAATATCGACTATTGATTTTTGTATTGTTCTAGTGTATCTTGTAGTGTCTCAAGCCAGCTTCCATTGCTAAAAACACCAAACTTGTAGGATTTTTCTCCCTCGTCTGTCTTCACTTTTATGCATACTTTTTTTATGAATCTGCCTTCTTTCCATACTTCAGCAACAGCACTAAGCGGCGCATTCAATACGGTTTCGCCAATTTTTTTTGAAAAATCTGCTATCCTTCCTCTTGTTTTATCAAATGCTATTCGTTTGTTGGTTAAAGTTAGAATGCCTGAGCCAAGTGTATCCTCATTACAGTCTTCTTGGCGTATTTTTTTTTCAGAATCTTCCATAATTAGCTTTTAATCTGTACCTGTTAGGTTATAATTTTAATGAAATTGATAAAAAAAGGAGCTGAAGGGGATCTATATCTAACCACTTGGAACAAGCAAAAATCAATACTAAAAATTAGAAAGAAAAAAGCATATCGAAATCCACTACTTGATGAGAAAATAAGAAGGCAAAGAACCATCAGGGAAGCCCAAATAATTGTTGAAGCAAAATCTTTTGGAATAGACACTCCTTTGATTTATCTTGTTGATATCAAAAACTGCTCTATACTAATGCAGCATATTGAGGGAATATTGGTCCGTGACTTGCCAGATTCAAAACTAGTACGTTGTTGTAAAAAAATTGGACAAATAGTTGGAACCTTACACAAAAACGGTATAATGCATGGTGATTTGACAACATCAAATTTTATTCTATCAAAAAACAAACTAGTTACAATTGATTTTGGGCTTGCAAACAAAACAAACAAGGCTGATGATCATGCAATTGATCTTAGATTACTAAAAGAAATACTTAACAGCGCCCACGTTCACATTATGCAAAAAGCATGGACAAGTTTTTTGTCTGGATATAAAACAACAGTTGGGTCTACAAGATTGGCTCAAGTTACAAATCTAGTTTCTGTTATAGAAAGTAGGGGTAGATATGCAACAGTTGTATGATGTTTTCTTTGCATCATCAAATAAAAACAAGTATCAAGAAGCAAGGGCAATTCTTGCCGAATTTGGAATAAAACTTGGATTTTTTAATTGTAAATTATTGGAGATACAAAGTGATTCTATAAGAAAAATTGCATTACACAAAGTAACTGATGCATTTAGTCAATGTAAAAAACCAGTAATTGTAGAAGATGATGGCTTGTTTATTGATTCACTAAGTGGATTTCCGGGACCATTTTCATCATACGTGTTCAAGACAATTGGAAATAAGGGAATTTTGCAACTTGTAAATACAAAAAGAAATGCTAATTTTCAATCAGTTATAGCTTATTGTGATAAAAAACAAGTGGCCTTGTTTGATGCAAAGATAAAAGGTAAAATCTCAAAAAAAACACACGGCAAAGGATGGGGATATGATCCAATCTTTATTCCACATGGACAAAAAATGACTTATGCCTTGTTAAAAAACAAAAATGAAATATCACACAGATATCTTGCTTTGAGAAAATTTGCTATGTGGTTTGTGCGTAAGCAGCAATCCATCTATCGATGAATCTTTTTGTGTTCTGTAAAACAACAATTCTTGAGATTTGGCTTTCATCCATCACAGAAAATACGCCACTTTGATCAGCCATCTTATTTGCAAAATATCTAACCTCATCCATACTTAGCATATCCTCACGTTCAAGTCTATTTCTTGAGCGTCCAATATGCATGTAGGATTTGACCTCAATAAAGTGAGCATTTGCACGATTTATCATAGAAGCAAAGGCTGGGATCATATCCTCTCCATCATTGTAACCGCGAATAAGAGTAATTCGAATGACTGTTCGTGTGTCAAGGCTTGAAAGCAAATCAAGTGACTTGTTCCATCTTTCCCACGAGTCTTTGTATCTTGGCCTGTTTATTCTCATAAAAGAATCATAATCCGCAGCATTAGTTGAAAGATAAATCTGAGTAGGCAATGCATCCTCATCCTGCAGTCGTTGGATCATTTCAGGCTCTTGGCCATTAGTTACAAGAAAAACTGATTTTGTTTGAGAAAGGGATTTTAGATATTTTATCAGTTCTGGCAATTTTGGATACATTGTTGGCTCGCCTGAAAGCGAAATTGCATAGTGACTTGGCAGTAATGACTCGTCTAGTTTTTGCTTATCTTGTTTCGGATCACCATAGTGTCCCATAATCAACTTTTTTCTTTCCTCCATCAGTTTTGCAACAATTTCTTTTGGTTCTGCTACTTTATCTGGCTCCATCTTTAGCGAATCGTAAAACTCCATTGGTCTCCAGCAGTAAATGCATCTGTTTTCACAAAACATACCAGCTGGGGAAAACTCCATGCAACGATGTGTCGAGATCCCATAAAACTTGTGTTTATAGCAATCACCTTCATTTTTAAAGGATTTTTTTGTCCAATGACATAGCTCTACTGTAGAGTGATCTGCAACTCCATACTTTGCCTTTTTTAGCTGTGCAATAATTTGTGGCCTAATCTGAATTAGTTCATTTGATTCTACAGTTTCACCTGAACAACTCATATCAGCTATTCTTGGATAGATTTGAAATTAATATGTTATACTATGTGGTAAGCCATCCTAGTCTGCGGAAATACAAAAGCATCAACGCTGTTGGAATTACAGATGCTAGTATCGCAAATACCAACGTTGTATATGTGCCAAAATAAAGCCACGTTCCTGTTTCAAGACCTCCTGGCAAGTTTATGTTCATCCCATAAAACTGACTAACAACTGTTGCAGGTATTGAGAGTGTGAACAAAATAGTAAGTGCTGCCAATATTTTGTTTGATTTTTCTGTACTCAGCATAAAGTCAGTATCTTTGTAAATCTCCATAGTTTCCTTTGACTCTTCAAGTGTTTCAATAACCTTGTCAACATGGTCTATTACATCGTCAAAATACAGTGCAAGATGTTCCTCCGTAGTTTCAAATCGTTGTACATGCTTTCCTGCTTCCAAAATCAATTTTTTTAGTGGAATTACAATTCGTCTTAGTACGGTGATCTCTCTTCTTAAAAGTGAGATTTGCCTAGCAGCTGATCTTTGCTCATCAAAAACAATATCTTCAATATCATCAAGATTTCCTAATATTTTTCTGACCATGTGAAGCAAATCATCAACCAGCACGTCGATTATCTCATGTAGCAGAAAACTTGCAGATCTTCCCATCAAACGCTGTCTTCTAAGAGGGTCTGTATTTTCTTTACAAACTCGAACCATATCAACAAGAGGCTTGAGGTCTCCTTGATGTATTGTAATAAGATAGTCATTTCCCATAAAGACAGAAAGTTGTCTAAACTTTGGAGCTCCCTTTGTATCAAGAGGTGGAAAGTGTAGCATTAAAAATATGTGATCATCATATGGATCAAGTTTTGGTAACTCAAACTTTGTCATACAGTCTTCAACATTTAATGAATTCAAACGATACTTTTGTGCAAGCTCTTCTACGTCTTTTCGATCAGGATTTTGCAGATCAATCCATGAAAACTTGTCTCCTTCAATAACTTCGGTTTGATGTTTAGAAATATCAGTGTCAAGTTTCTTTGCCGGTCTTAGCTTGCTTGTAAGAAAGCCTGTTTTCATTTCAAGCTTTTTGATTTTTTATACAAATTTAAAGGTGATTAATAATTCTTCTAACAATTTAGTTATTTTCTTGGCATGATGTTTATTGTTCTTATTTCCAAGGCAGTAGATAATTTACGCCAACCCAAACTATTGCTACAGCAATTGCCATTCCAATAAACCAGCCTTTGCTTTTCATGATTCTAATTTGGTTTTAGTAATAATAAAAGGTTAGTTTCGTCTCCAGATTTGAAAATTAGCTAAGATTAATACTGGAAGCGATTCAATTTGTTTTTGCTGGCCTTCGTAGTATAGTGGTTAGTATAGGGGACTGTGGATCCCCGGGCAGGGGTTCGATTCCCCTCGAGGGCCTACATAATTTTCTTGGGAAAATTTTGTCAAATTTGTGCCTGATTTTTGCAAAACCTGAGGAAATCAAACTAATTGCACAATTTATAATTGGAAAGGCAAAGTAATCTAAAAAAAAGTAAGGCAATTTACAAAAAGTTATTTCAGGTTCAGTGGAATGCTTCCAGAACCCCATGGCTCTCTGACGTTAAACATATACTGCTTTTTTGGGTCAAACTTGAAATCTACATAGCTTCCATATCCAATTGCCGGACCGAAGAGCATGTTGAATATTCGAGATGCACCTGGCTTTAGCACAATTTGACCGTTGGTAAAGTCTTGTGACGCGTACTTGTATGTGGTTTTGCCGTCTGATACGTCATAGTTGCACACAGCAGGACCTGTACAAAACAGAGTGATGTTTTTCTTTGGATCAGTGTTCTCTACTAGGAACTTGAGATTCACAATGTGTTGGCTACCGACTTTTTCTACTGTTGCTCCCGCATAATAGAATGCAATTGGGCCGATCAATTTCTTAGTTGCCTTTGCCTTGAATTCTGCATTCCCAGAGCTTGCCTTGAGTGCTTTTTCACACTCATATTGCTCTCGCTGTGTTTTCTTTGCTTTGCAGGTTGCTAGCTTTTCTTGCATTGGATCCTTTTTGGAATCTTTCTTTGCGTCTTTTTTCTCGTCTTTCTTTACTTCAGCAAATGCACTAGTAGATAGTGTAACACTAAGAATCAGACTAGCTGCAATTACTAGAGCTACAAGTTTGATTGCGTTATTTTGCGTCAAGTGTTGTTTCATTGAACGAGTTTTGCAATTTTATTATATAAACCAGTGGCAAGATTCTCATCTAGTGCTAATATCTTCATTCTGCAAATTGGCACTAGGACGAAAAATTATCCCGAGTTAAAATAAAAAACCTCCAATCCGAGCTGGAACAAAAATCCTCACAAAGGCAAAAACTATTCCAAGACCTAAAATCCTCCCTGGAAAGACTTGGAATAAAAGGCGAGCTGACGCAGTAATGGGTGCCAAGCCAGAGCGTAAGGTATTTTTGAAAAAAGAAGTGCACGACAGCATTTTGTCATATTGTAAAATGAAGCACCCATACGAAGCAATTTTGATTCTCAAGGGCAAGTCCAAAAAGGGTCTAATCACAATAGACGGGCTTTCAATTCCGCCGTTTTCCTACAGCGACCAGACGTTTGCTGGCTTTCCACAATCATTCTTACCACTAGACTTGGCATATGTGGGAACCGCTCACTCACATCCAAGCGGCTCAGCAGAGCCATCTATTACGGACCTGCACAATTTTTTTGGGCTGGTGTCAATAATTGTGCAATCCCCATATGAGAATGATACTGACATTTTTGCATGGGATAGTCAAGGAAACCAAATCCCGATAATTTTTGAGTCATCTGATGAACAAAATTTTTAGATAATTAACAGTCAATCAATTGTAAAATTATAAAAGTTGCAAAAATTACTTTCAAAGTATTAACTAAACCAAACTCATTTTAAATATAAAAACTCAGCAAAATCAGATATGAATAAATCAGTATCAATAATCGGCAGCGGAATATCAGGCCTTTGCATGGGCGCTCTTTTAGTCAAAAAAGGATTTGATGTCTCTATTTATGAAAAATCCAGCTTTGTAGGAGGTAGAACCAAGTCTTCAATATACAAAAACCACATACTAGATAACGGATTTCACATAATGCCATTTTACAAGACTTCGGCCGTATACAAACTGCTAGAAGAAATTGGGATTGTAAATGATCTAAAGCTTGCCAAAGTAAATGATATTGCGTTTTATGAAAACAAGAAATATCATAAATATCCAAAGGGAATTACAGACATTTTAAAATTCTCGCTTTTACCATTATCTGGAAGAATTTCTTTATTGAAAGTAATGCTGCCAATGGCCTTCGCATCTGTAGAAAAATCAGAGAAATTTGACAATACATCAATGATGCAAATAATTGACAAGCTTGACAGAAAAACTAGGGCATTTTTTGATGCAGTCTGCATTCTTGCATTTGCAGACAGCCCAGAGCATGTCGCACTCGGTGAATTTATGAGAATGATCATCAGGGCTAATCCGTTCAAAGGAGGAACTAGCGAGCTTGCATATCCTGCACAAGGAGGATACGATACCATATGCAAGCTAGTCTCTAATTATATCACCAGCAACGGCGGCAAAATTTTTCTAGGCAAATCAGTAAAGCAGGTCAAAATCCAAAATACCAAGGCAGAAGGAATTATTCTAGAAGATGGAACTAATGTGAACTCTGACTGTGTTGTAGTTACAAATCCTGCATATCTGGCAATAAAGGAGCTCTTTGAGCCAAATTTACTGGACCAGTCATTGCATTCAATGGCAAAAAGACTAGAAAAAACAACATCCGTAATTGAAGCGCATTTTTGCTGCTCTGATAGGCTTGATACTCGACAGCTAGTCTTTCCAGTTGGTGATTACATGACAAAAGGAATATTTTTTGTAACAAATATCGCAAGTGCTGTCTCACCCAAAGGAGAATATCTTATCATGGCAGGAGCACCAGTTCCATCTGAAGACACTAAGAATCCACAAAAAATCAAAGAACTCACAGAAAAAATGAAAGATGAAATCTCACAAATATATCCAAACTTTACAAAATCTCTAATCTGGGAGCGCTCTATGGCATGGAATCTAGTAGAATCTGTAGTCAAAGAGCCAGGACTAGTATGGAAGCAAAAATTCCCACACCAGACAAATGTGACCGGATTGTTTTTTGTCGGCGATTCAACTATTAGCTATGGTATTGGCACGGACTCTGCAGCACAAAGCTCTTTTCTTTGCTATCCGAAAATAATTGAACATTTGACATCTGGATAAATTCTCTCTATTCAGATTCTGAAATAGAGCGCCTAATTGATTCTAATAATGACGTGTACTGTCTGCCTAGAAATTTGGCAATCTTGACTACCAAATCCATACTATCGTCTGCTACGTAAGCAAACTTTGGGTCAAACTCTCCTTGCATAAATCTATTGCATCTAGTTTGAATTTAAGTGGTGTTAAAATCGGACTCTAGTGCTGACATTGGATATGTATAATTGTAACCTATAACCCAAAAAAATTCAATAGTACCATGAAATATTCTCTGAAAATCAAAAGACTGGACATTCAGGAGAGCTATTTTGTCGGCAAGGCAGAACTATTAGGAAACGAATACACCATTAACATTCAGCACGAGGGCAGATATGGCAAGGCAATACTATTGCCATCATCTAGGGAAAAAATTGGCGAGAAAATCCTAGTTTCATTTACTGGCTCTAAAAAGCACGTAGAGGACTTTTTGACCTTTGCTGGAGAATCAGAATGGATTGAAATTGATTCAAATGAAATTACCAATTTCATTGCAGACAATCAGGATGAATTTGTTAATCTAGAAATTATCACAGGCTTGATCTGATAAATTCGCTATTCTTTTAATTATAATGCTGAAAAAGGTTGTTCTTTCTTGATTTTTAGCTCAGGTTTAATGATGCCTAATCACACATTTAGCATAATGATAAAAAATCAGCCTAGTGCTAACCTATTAGATTTCCAAACTGAGGTTATATTCAAAAAACCATCAGCACAAACATGGAATATCTTCTTGCTAATAACTCGGAAACCCAAAACTTGGTCCCCACTCCTATTATCATGTCGCTTGAGGAACAAAGGATCCCAATTCGAATAGGTTGCATATCGACAAACGGTTATCCATGTGTACTATCGCTTTGGTTCAGCATAATAGATGGAAGAATTTACTGTGCCACAAAGAAAAATGCAAAAATTGTTGAATACCTTGAAAAAAACCCCGCATGTGGATTTGAGATAGCTTCTGACAAGCCTCCTTATAGAGGTATACGCGGAAATGGAATTTGTAATATCAAGCCTGAAGATGGAAAAAACATTCTTTCATTACTAATAAGAAAATATCTTGGACAAAAAAACCCTAAACTAGAAAAATTTCTTTTGGATAATTCAGATAAAGAGGTTGCACTTGAAATTGTTCCAAATAAAGTGTTTCATTATGACTATACAAATAGAATGGGAAATGCAAATCAGTGATTTTAATGGTTACAGCAAAAAATACAATCCCAAAATTTCTCAAATCAAAAATACTGCGGGATGATGGATGTCCAACATGCGGCTCAATGGATTTTGGAATAATAGAAGTCAGAAAATTACATATATCTGTAAGAAGGAAAATTAAGTGCTATAACTGTAAAAAATTCTGGTTTGATAATTAGTCAAATGTAAATTGACTAATTGAACTAATTAGACCAGAGTATTTTCTTGAGTTTATCAACTGATAAAACAACCTTACAACTCTTACATGCTAGTATTTCAACTATATTTTTCCCCTTCACTTGAGTTGTAAACAAAGTAGATTGCCTGCAAAATGGACATGACGCCAATAACGGTTTGCGGTTATAGCTTGATTCTAACATAATATCTCTAAACAATTCTATAATAATAACTGCACAGTAATTTTTTCCCTAGTGGTAAAATCTTAATGATGTTTTTTTATTCTGGTATTCCTAAAATATTAAAATTATCTAATTATTTGTGTGAACAAAAAAATTAACATTGTAAATATAGAAAATGTATGTAAACATAAAAATGATTTTTTTGATTTTACTACAAATGAATCGATTTAGGTGTTGTAGAGATTGATTGGAGAATTCTGATTGAAATCCTGTCCAATAGTAATTCTATTAATTTTGGACAACTTTTATCCTCATTAGCGTTTTGAATCATGCTTATTATGTTGATTTTATTATTATAACTCAAATTGCTTTGCCGCATTAATTGGCACTAGAAAGAAAGATCATCCTTGGCTTAAATAAAAATCAAGAATAGTGATGTCATGTCCTCATTATGTAAAGGATTCTGTATAGATTACAAAGCGGAACGAACATCAAACGGTTCCAGATATGACGTGGGACAAAAACGATGCACCACTTGCTCCTTGTATCTACGAGTAGATACGGCGTGTTGCCCTTGCTGTGGTACCAGGTTGAGATCAAAAGCAAGACACCGAGCATCAGGAGCGAACTAAAATGCCTCACATCGTCTTTGATAAAACAATACACTTGGATACTCTTTATGCTGATTTTGCTCCATTTGTAACAATGGAGCCGTGCATAATCAAACTAAATGATTTCTTTTTATCTAAGGACAAAAAAGTAGCACTGGTTCCCACAGTAGTCATCGATGAGAAAAATCAGCAATTCCTAATTGAGATATTTGCAAAAGAGGAAAAAACAACCATTAGATTGTATCCTGGAACAGATCCAGAAAAAACAGATGGAGTGAAAATTTCCCTTGGTCACATGGCTAAAATTATTCAAAGAGAATTCCCTGATCTAAAAATATCAAAAACTAACATTTCTGAATTTATTCCTTAATTCGAGAATCAGTTATCCTGAAAACGCATAATTTTTATCAATTAATTTTATGGAATGATGCTGAAGCAACCACCTAAAACTAGCTTTGGTCTAGTAGCGTCTTCTAAACCGAGAACATTTCTTTCGCAATTCTTGCTTCTGTTGAATGAACAACTATGGGTCTAGGATATTTTTCACCAAACGACTCTGATTCTAAACTGTGAATCTGAGCGGGGGAAAGTGTTTTCAGCTCTGGTATAAATTTTTTAATGTATATGCAATTGGGATCAAATTTTTTTTGTTGCAGCCATGGATTGAAAATTCTAAACCATGGTTGTGCATCGCATCCAGTTGATGCCGTCCACTGCCAGTTGCCGTTGTTTACTGCCAGATCATAGTCTACCAGCTTTTCTGCAAAATAATGTTCACCCTCTCTCCAGTCTATATGCAGGTCCTTACTCAAAAAAGAAGCAACAATCATGCGTATTCTGTTGTGCATAAAGCCAGTCTTGTTTAGCTGCCTCATGCCAGCATCAACTATTGGGAAGCCAGTTTTTCCATGCTTCCAGGCCTCTAGGTGGGCCTGATTTTTTGCCCATTGTATGTTAGAGTGTTTTTGCCTGAATGCGCCTTTGGTTACATGTGGAAAATGATACAAAATGTGGCCAAAGAACTCCTTCCAGTGGATTTCTGATATTAGGGTGTGATTTGCACCTAAACTAGTCGATATGGTATGGTATAGTTCCCTAATCGAGATAGTACCAAACCTGTTATGCGCAGAAAGCATGGTCGTGGGATATTGCGGATAGTCTCTTTTTACCGCATAGTCTGCAAAAGCGTCAATGTTTTTTAGAATTTTTTTTGCGTTTTTTCTGCCTCCGCCCATTGAAATGGAAAAATCCAAGTCTTGCTTCAACCCCTGATCAAGTTTTTCTGAATAAAAATTACTAAAATTATTGCTTCTTGGCTTGGAAACTTGAATCTGGGTGGCCGCTCTGAAAAACTGGGAAAAGACAGTATACGACCTTCCTTCATTCGTCTTGACAAGATTAGGATCATACATTAAATGATCAATGTACTGGTGAAATGCTATGTTGTTTTGTTTGCAAAACTGTCCTATTTCGTTTTGTCTTTTTTTGGCAAATGGAGTAAAATCTTGGTTGATAAATACCGCATCAATTTTTTTAATATTGGATAGATGCTTTATTGATTCAACATAATCTCCAAGTATGACGTGCAGCCAGGCTTTTCTATTTGCAAATTCGCCCCTAAGATCATCAATGCAGTCAAACAGAAATCTGAGCCTAAACGAGTTGTTTTTTGCAAGTTTTGGGTTTAGGATAAAACAGGCAATTACCATATCTGAATTCGCGCAGGCCTCAATTAGGCCAGAATTGTCATCGATTCGCATGTCTCTGCTAAATATGAAAAGCGACGTCTGGTACCTCATGTCAAATCTTGTCCAATTTTAGTAAAAAACGATAATATCCAGATAACCTAGTGCTAATTTTCCATTAAACTTTTTCTGGTTAAAATATTGATTTTCAGCTAATATTATGATGAGTGTGCCAAAAAACACCGACGTATTTCTGACCAGCTTGCAGATCTCCGAATATGTAAGAAAAGGGTTCTCAGAAATTCAGTCCAGTCCTGACATTGAAAAGCTAGTGCACTTTCACTCCATTAACAAATTCCTGCTGATGGCACACAGCCCACATGGAACCAGAATATTGGGAAACATTGTTGCAAACCATGAACGCCTTGCACTGGATACAGTTTTTGTAAAATATGGTTTGCAGCTTGGCCAAGTTCTCAAAAGCGAGCCCTCCACAAAATTTCATGCAAACGTGTTACAAAAAATATTTGGCTATTTCAAAAAAGAGCTAATGCCTGAAGAAAAAGCCAAAATCCTTGATGTGATTTTTGAATACAGAAAGGGTACAACCACCCTCAATGACGCGCTTTTGTTATTGGAGGAGCTGACCAGAAAATTCCAAAAAACATACTTGGTTAGACAGACATATTTTCTTCTTTATGCCAAGGAAACAGAATCCAAGTAATTTAGTCGTGTCGGCTATTTCTTGCTAGTCACTAGTTTTGCTATGTTTTTGAGGTTGGTATCTCTGATTATCTGGGCGCATTCGAATCGTACCTGCTCGTTCTTTAGAGCCTGGCCACCAACAAAAATTGGAGCATCTGTGCGTTCTACTATTTTTTTGACAAGCCTTTGAGCTGACTTTATGTTGTCGTCTAGCGTGACTGAGACAAGTATCGAGTCTGGCTTGGCAGATTCAACAAAACTCACAATGGAATTATGCGGCCCACTTGGGGTCAAATTGCACACGCGATGCCCAATGCTGATAAGATGTGTCTCTAGAATATTTGTGCCTAGGTTGTGCTCTTCGCCTTCGGGAACACAAATGACGATTTTCTTTTTTGTGGGAACATCTGTGTATTTGCTGTTTATCATCTTGACAAGGGTGTTTGCAATGTTGCTTGCAACATGTTCTTCTGCAATCCCTATCTGGTTTTTTGCCCACATATCTCCAATTTGATACATTACTGGTGTGAGAATTTTTTCAAAAAAGCATGGCGTGCCGGACATTGTTGAATATGTGTCGTAAATCTGTTTTGTCGAGTCAAAATCTCCACTTATTAGATATCTGTATAGTTGCCCCTTGAGCTTTGCAAGCAATTCCTCCTTTTCCGCTATGGAGACGGTATCAATGGATGAAAGATATGCAATTATTTTTTTGTCGTTTCTATAGTCTGGTGGTATGTCGTCCTTTGTTATTTCTGCTGCCCTGCCTAGGTACTTGATCGTCTCTTGTCTTGATGTGTTCTTTTTTGAATCCCAGACGCTTTTTACTAAGTAAAGATACTTTACACCCTTTACAGTCTTTGCTCTTAGGTATGCCATGGATTGAATTTTACTATTAAATTAATAAATAGTGCTAAATACAAAATCTAGTGCTAATTTTACAAAAATGTAGCGCTAGTACAAAATTAGCATTAGGAAGAAAAGTTATCACTAGCTTATATCTCTGAAAATTATCAAAGTCACTATGAAACAAAAATCACAAAAACTGGGAGGTAACTCTCTTGGATAAGATACTGATCGGTGCTGGAATTGGTTTGGGGGGACTAGGAGTTGGATTTCTAGCAGCAGCTCCCTTAATGTTTGAAATACGTGAACCGCTAATTCTTGGGGGGCTTTTGTGGTCGGTATTAGGAAGCATAACCGCAATAATTGGCTTCTCAGTAGGCGCCAAAAAAAGGAAACAGTTTGGGGCACTCAGATAATGACTCAAAATATGCAGACAACGACATTCATCCAAGCTTCTCCTTACAATATTCTGGTCACGGGTGCAACAGGGTTTATTGGTTCACGTCTTGTTTCAACTTTAGTAAGTAGGGGCTATACTGTTAAGGCATTATCTAGAAGACCAAAAGAAAATAGTAAAAATCTGAAATTCATACAAGCAGATCTCTTCAATGTAGATGAGATGGAAAACGCACTACAAGGAGTAGAGATAGCTTACTATTTGGTACACTCCATGGAGGGAGACAAGAATCATTGGAGGGAATTTGCTGCTAGGGAAAGAACACAAGCACGAAACTTTTTACGGGCTGCAACAAAAGCGGGTGTTAAAAGAATAATCTATCTTGGCGGACTAGTTAACGAAAGCCTCGAATTATCTCCTCACATGAAAAGTAGAAAGGATGTTGGGGATATTTTGGCATCTGGTAGTATTGCTGTTACTCAACTTCGAGCTTCATTGATAATTGGTGCAGGTGGTGGTTCCTATGCCATGCTCCGATATCTAGTTGAACGACTTAGAGCGATGGTTTGTCCCAGATGGGTAAAGTCATTAGCTCAACCAATAGCTGTAGATGACGTAATTGAATACCTAATTGGGTGTATGGAAAAACCACATACCGCAGGTAAAACTTATGATATTGGAGGGCCAGAAAGGCTCACATATGAAGAATTGATGAGATTGTATTCTGCATATCTTAACAAAAATCTCTTTGTAATCCAAATTCCTTTTCTTACCACAAGACTTTCTTCCTACTGGGTTGATCTAATAACACCTGTTAAGGCGTCTCTTGCAAGGCCGCTAATTGATAGTCTAGTCCACGACACAATAGTAAAAGACGATTCTATTAATACAGTAATTCCACTCCGTCTAAAATCTGTAAGAGAAGCAATTCACATTGCCACAGAAGAGATGAGGAAGAATCCACCGCCAGAAGAAATCAAAGAAAGCAGAACAAGCTTTGTCCTAAACCAAAAGCTATTGATGGTATCGTTGACAGCAATGGCTGTAATGGGCTCAACTTACTATTGGATTGATGACAGACCTGATGTGTATAATCCAGGCTGGCTCGTATTGTCTGGATTTTGGTTCGTATCAATTTTTATCTCAATGATATTTGTTAAAAACAAAACTCGATTGGGATATCTTATTGGAGGAGTTGTATCTTGGGTAACACTTTTTTTCTGGCTATTTGATAACTATTACTTGGTATTCCATGACTCATTACTAGCTAGGCAACCAAATCTGCACATGACAATTAGAAATTTTGTTGGTGTTGGGGTTGCAATGCTAAGCATCGCAAGCTCACACAACGTATTTCACAAAATACAATCATATCAATTCAAAAGCAGGTCAGCAAATAGATGAAACTGGTAATTGGAATTACAGGAAGTACGGGTGTAATTTACGGTGTCAGAATGCTTCAAGTTCTCAAGGATTGCAATGTACAAACACATCTGATATTTACAGAATGGGCAAAAAAATGTCTTCAGATGGAAACAAGTTTTGCCATTGATGAAGTAAAAAAACTAGCTACCCTCTATTCTGATGATTCCAATTTAGCTGCAGGGCCATCTAGTGGTACTTACAAAACTGACGGCATGATAATAATTCCATGCTCAATGAAGACTTTGTCAAGTATAGCAAATGGTTATGATGAAACATTAGTAGCTAGAACTGCTGGAGTGACACTAAAAGAATCAAGGCGGTTGGTATTGGTTCCACGGGAGACACCACTCACTGCAATAAACCTAGATAATATGCTTAAACTAGCAAGACTTGGAGTTGTTATACTTCCTCCAGTTACAGAGTTTTATACAAAGCCAAAATCATTATACGAGATGATCGATCATATAGTCGGCAAATGTTTAGATCAATTCAACATTGAACATCATCTGTATAATAGATGGGGAACCTAATTTGTGCAAAATCTAGCGTCTAACTACTATCCCCATGAAATGAATCGGGTTGTGAGATTTGAACTAGATAAAAGCTAAATAGTTCTGTTGACCATACAAAACAAGAATTGAAGGACAAACCAAAGACAATGAATCCTTCAGTTGTAAAAACGCCACAAAGCTTGGCTAGACCGCACCTCGAGGGCCTTACAAATTTAGCAACTTTCTTGACAATTTCCTTTGTTTTACTAATAGCCATACATTTTTAAGCCATTTACCTAGCTTCAAATCAAATGGAAAAACAGGTTCGTAATTGTATCAAGTTCCCATTTAACAAAGGGGAACTTGTAGTTGTTTGATCCTGTAGTATATTTTGTTACAAGCGCATCGATTACAGTTGTTGGATACGTAATGTATCATTATTTTAGGCATCCACTAAAGTATATTTTTCGAGTAAAGCAGGTCTGAGTTTTTAAAAAATACCATGCTTGCTTGATTCCATTTCCTCTTTAATTGCAAGTTTTACCTTTAGGTTTTTTTTCTCAACTTTGTTGGTAAGCCAAGTAAGGAACTTTTTTTCCAAGCCTTTTCCCTTTAACTTCTCAAAATCAGGTCCCATCTGATCTGCCAATTTTTGTACTAGATCCTTGTTTACACATACAACATAAAAGTGCCAGCCAAAGGCAAATTCTGAATCTGTTATGATAAAGCCGTCCTCACCATGTACCATCTCTTCAAGCAAAGATAGGGTTGATCTAATTTCTCTACTGGTTTTGTCATAGTCTATTGCAGATACATTGATGTTGATTCGTTCCTGCACACAATAACTGGGGCTAATTCGCAATAAAAATATGACTTATTTTAAAAGATGTTCAACTTCGATATTGAAAAAGTTACGTAGTATTCCAATGTAATTTTTTATCGCAGGCGGCATTTTTCCACCACAAGCAACGCCAAGATTTTTTGCGTTTATCCAAATTACAAGGGACTGTATTATGGTTAGAAACCTGTCATTTTCTGACTGGGGTACGCTGATTGCCTTTGTGTAGCGTTCTGCATATTCCCAAGCAGTTACAAAATCGATGCATCTTTTGTCAAATACTGCAAGTATCTGCTCTTGTAGATCCTCTGCCTCTCTAAACGGAACCTCATTTATGATATATGGAAAATTAACCTTGTCTGGAAGAAATCCTGGAAGAGGCCCCCAGATTGTAATTATCTTGCAGCCTTTTTTTAATCGCTTGAATTTTTCAATCATTTTTTCAATAATCTTTTCATCTGTAAACCAAAACAAAACTACAGTCGCATCATCGAATTTAGAATCAAGAATGTCTTCATTTACAAAATGACAGTCTTGCAATTTTTTTTCTTGTAATGTTTTTTTTGCAAGTGTAATTTTTTGTTGAGCTATGTCTATGCCAACTGACTTTTTTACATTAAACACTTCTTTTGCAATAAAGACTCCAGTACCATCATTACACCCAAGATGATAAAACACATCATTTTCATTTAGCTTAGCAAACTTGAAAATATCTAAAAAAGCATGTCTTGGGAGCTGAACATCATCTCCTGAAATTATCTTTTGTGGCAGAGACTGGAGATATTCTTCGATTTTCAATATCAGAAACTAATTGTTTTGGAAATTTATTCCCTTATGCTCTCAAGTGTAGAAACTGCTTGCCATAAAGTGACTCTCACATAAGATGGCATGTTAGGATCCTGTGTGATATCATCTAGCTGGCTTATTGCGTTTGCTGCCCTAACAGATATTGAAAATTGTTCATTTTTTAACTCATTTACTAGATCTGAAATGCTTTTTCTGATGTTTTTTGGAGTAGACGGATTTGATGCAATATGATTTAGCGTTTCAAGTGCAGTATTAAACGAGCCTTCATTTTGAGATTTTTTACTTGACATCATATCACCCACTCTGATTTTCTCTTGTCTAGACCTCTACAAAGAGGTTGTCTGACTCTACTAATACATTATATGATTTTAAATTGTTAATTTTTGCAGGAAATTTTTTAAGATTGCCACTTTTACAATCGAATTGGGCACCATGCCAGCCACAGGTAACTATATTGCTGTCAAGTGTTCCTTCTGAAAGGCTAGCGCCTGCATGGGTACAGGTATCATCCATTGCATAATACTTTCCACCTATATTTACAACAAGAATTTCTCTTCCATCAATTGATGCCTTGTGCAGCGTGCCTGGCGCAACATCTGATGTCTTGGCAACAATCACTTTTCCCATAAGGGGTTTCGTTAAATTATTCTTAATAATTTTTCTTATTTGTGCAACTAACAATAAGAAATGCATTATCTTCAGACAAAAAAACAGTACTTGATTTTTGCAAATCGACATTTTCTTGGGGTGACTATATTCACTACGTTTGGGATAACTGGCTTGATGAGGGAAATTTCTTTGTTCTTTGTGAAAACAGACATTCTGTAGCTATATGTCATGGATTTATCATAAAGAATGCAAAACTGGTATGGATTGAAGGCATACGAGTTAATCCAAACTATAGACAAAAAGGATATGCAAAAAAACTTGTAACTAAAGTAGAAACTGTAGCAAAAAAGAATGGTTGTAAACTAGCTGCAATGATAATTGAATCAAATAACTTCAAATCACTCAAACTTGCTTCAAAGCTACACTATACTAAAAACAAAAAATGGAATTATTACATTCTTACTCCAACAAAACATAGAACTACTAACATACAACAAGCAAAATCACCTAAAGAAATAGCAAAATATCTTGTAGATTCAGAATTTTATATTAGATCGTGGAGATGGATACCACTAGATGCTAAAACCATTTCTTCGTTGGTAAAAGAAAAGAAAATCATAATATCAAAGAATCAAAATCACATTGATTCATTGGGAATTATTACAGAGTCGGATCATTTTGAAAAAACTATGATGCTTACTTTGATTTACACAACAAAATCTGGCATCAAAAAAATTCTTCCCTACATTCAAAACTTGGCATATGAGAAAAAATTTGAGCGAATTCAAATACTAACTAAAATGAGAACACTACCGACTTATTCTGGTCTTGAAAAAAGACTAACATTTTATCACATGACAAAAAATTTAGATTAGTCTACAATCTTTACAGTATTTTCCAATTTACCCAAACCTTCAATTTCCATTTCTATTTTATCACCATTTTTTAGAAAATCAATATTTGGATTGTTTAGGGCAACACCAGATGGTGTTCCCGTAGAAATGATGTCGCCTTTTTCAAGTGTCATGATTTTGCTTAGCTTTGATACAATGGATGGAATTTTTAGCGACATTTTTGATGTTGAGGAGTTTTGTCTAGTGACTTGATTTACTTTTGTTACTATCTTGAGGTTTTGAGGATTGAATATCTCATCTGCTGTAGTAATCCATGGGCCACAAGGAGCAAATGTATCAAAGGCCTTGCCACGTGTATACTGTTTATCTGACATTTGTATGTCTCTAGCAGAAACATCATTTAGTATAGTATAGCCA
>Ga0194126_10003367_pt1 | contig 25377 bp, 19 predicted proteins | sample TA2KigC150mmetaG_FD_148641 | JGI IMG/M metagenome (GOLD analysis project Ga0194126, IMG submission 148641) | Freshwater microbial communities from Lake Tanganyika, Tanzania - TA2015035 Kigoma Deep Cast 150m | ecosystem: Environmental > Aquatic > Freshwater > Lake | place: Tanzania: Lake... | reverse complement strand
GCCGAATCGACGCTCGATCCGCAACAGAGCAACTGGAAAAGGTTATTTTGACGATTGAGCGGTTTCTCCGGCCTGCGCAAACGAAGATAACCAACATCCATGACTGAGGAGCTGCAACGAATCGTGAAAGTCTTCGGCTTCGGTGACCACTCCGAGGCTGCGCCTCGGAGATGAGTAGGAAGAGCGCATCGTTGCGCAATAATTTGGAGGGGAGACTCATCTCCCCTCCAAACCACCCCATACGTAAACCCCAACAAGGGCGCCTCAGAGCGACGACTTCCATAAGGATTTCTGATACGGAGGCTGAAATGGCCACGACCACCGGCGGACGCATAATAGCCGAGATGCTGAAAGAAGAAGGGGTCGAAAAGATCTTCGGCATCGTGGACGGCACGTACCTTCAACTGCTCAAAGGCGCGCGGGATCTCGGCATAGAGCTGATCACTCCACGGCATGAGACAATCGCGGCTCACATGGCCGGAGCGTATGCCCGGCTGACGGGCAAGCTCGGAGTATGTATCGCGAGCAACGGGCCCGGGGTCGCCAATATGCTCTCCGGCGTTGCGGTGGAGAACGCCGAAGGGAACCGAGTGCTGCTCATAACCAGCTCTCGACGGTCGGCCATTACCTATCCGGATCGAGGCGGCGCGTATCAGTGCTTCGAGCAGGTGGCGGTCATTCGCCCCATGTCCAAATGGTCGCACAGCGCCCCGACTTCGGATAGGATCCCGGAGCTTCTGCGCAAGGCGTTCCGCAAATGCTATGAAGGAAGGCCCGGGGTCGTGCACTTGGACGTGCCCGAGAACCTGATCCATGGTGAACGAAAGCCCGTTCCTATTTTGAAGCCCTACCAATATCGTCGAGTGGACCCGATAGCGCCCACCGAGGCTCAAGTGGAAAAAGCCGCGGAGATGCTCGTGTCCGCGCGACTGCCGTTGATTCATGTGGGAAGTGGAGTGATTCACGCCCAGGCTTTCGAGGAATTGGAGACACTTGCCGCACTGCTCCTATCGCCCGTCACCACATCCTGGAGCGCTCGGGGCGCGCTGCGGGAAACTTCTGAGCTGGCCTGGCCTATGATCCACGTAAAAGCCGTGAACCAGGTGAGGAACCGGGCCGACGTGGCGCTGTGTTTGGGAGCGGATGTCGGCGAGACGGACTGGTGGGGTAAGGCGCCGTATTGGGCCCAGCCCGCAAATCAGAAGTGGATACAAGTGGACCTTGACGAAGAGATCATGGGCAGAAACCGGCCTGTCGATCTAGGTATCGTGGCTGACGTGAAGGTGTTCATGCAACGGCTCATTGAAAAGCTCCGCGCCGCGGCCGACCGCATGCCGATCCTCGACCGGCAGGCAACGATTGCCGAGCTTCGCAAGGAGATCGAGAAGGATCGTGCAAAACTCGACGAAAAGCTATCCGATCTGTCATCTCCCATGGTGACGGCCCATGTGGGATCAATCTGCCGACAAGTCCTGGACGATGACGCGGTGTTGATCTTCGACGGCGGTAATACGGCCGTGTGGGGCCATTTCTACTATGAGCTGCGCACGCCGAACACGCAGTTGTCCACAAACCATTTCGGTCACCTGGGCGCGGGCGTGGGCCAGGCGCTCGGCGCCGCGGTGGCGCTCCCGGGCAGACAGATCTGTTGCATTGCGGGCGACGGAGCAATGGGTTTCAATGTTCAAGAAATAGAGACCGCGGTCCGGAACAAACTCAAGGTGATATACGTGGTCTGTTGCGATAAGCAGTGGGGCATGGTGAAGATGAGCATGAGCTTCGCGCTCAAACCCCTCAAGACGCTCATTATGAAGTCTCTGAGCCCGGAAGAAACCATAAACACGGAATTGAAGGAGATCGAGTTCGACAAGGTCGCCCAAGCCATGGGGGCCCACGGCGAGCGAGTAGCCGACCCTGCAGGTCTTAAACCCGCGCTGGAGCGCTGCCTCGCCGCGGAGAAGTGTTCGGTGATCCACGTGGACGTGGATCCGACCAAGCATATGTGGGCGCCGGGGCTCATGCACTTCAAGGCCATGCATCAGGAACCCAAAGGGAAGTAACAGGGCGGCGTCGAACTCCCCGCGAGAGGTGAAGCCATGAAAAGCGAGCCCGCAGAGAGCGGATACCACATTTCCAAGAAGTACTCTTATTATGTCTTTGCGCTTCTTTTTTTGCTCTACATGTTCGATTACATCGATCGAATGGTGATCGCGTCACTCTTTCCCTTCTTGAAATCCGACTGGGGGCTGACCGATACCCAATGCTGCCTGCTCGTGGCTGCTGTCTCGTGGTCCATTGTGGCGTTCACGTTTCCCGTGTCAGTCGCGGTGGACAGGTGGAGCCGCAAGAAATGCATCGGCATCATGGCTGTTCTGTGGAGCCTAGCCACCGCGGCTTGCGCATTCACGACGAATTTCTTTCAGCTCTTTGTCTCCCGCGTATTCATCGGACTTGGGGAAGCCGGATATGCCCCTGGCGGCACTGCCATGATTTCCGCCTTATTCCCGGAAGAGAAGCGAGCCAAGGTTATGGGGATATGGAATGCGTCCATTCCGCTTGGCGCTGCTTTGGGAGTAGCCCTGGGCGGAATCATTGCGGAACGCTTTGGGTGGCGGCACGCATTCGGACTTGTGGCGCTGCCCGGGCTGTTGGTTGCGGTTCTCTTTTTCTGGGTCAAAGATTATAAGAATGTGGACCTGATCAGGACCTCCGGCCCTTCGGACAGACCGGAGGCCCAAACTTCCTTACGATTTGCGGATATCGCCAGGGAGTTCCTTCAGACTCGGTCTCTTATCCTCACATACCTGGGATTTGCCGGTAATCTGTTCGCAACTGCGGCCCTCTTGGCCTGGCTGCCAACCTATTTTCACAGAATGCAGGGGCTTTCCGTAAGTGAGGCCGGGACTAAAGGGGGCCTGGTGATGCTCATGGCCATTGTGGGCGCGCCCCTTGGGGGTTTTCTTGCCGACAGGTGGTACCAGGTCGATCCCCGGGGACGGCTCCGGTTTGCCTCGCTTGTGTCTTCCCTTGCCTTTGTCGCTTTCTTGTCCGCATTTTCAATGCCTGGGCACGCGTCGGCATTCCCCATCATGTGCCTTGGCGGCGTCATGGCCGCTGCTTTCGTCCCGGCCGCGGCAGCGGTCACGCAGGACGTGGTTCACCCGGGATTGCGGGCCGTATCGTACAGCTTGTGCGTGATCGTGCAGCAGGTGCTCGGCACGGCGTTGGGACCGATTTTTGTCGGTGTGATTTCCGACCACTACGGGATCGGCGCCGCGTTCTTGGTTCTTCCCTTCTCGTTTGTGGTCGCCGCCACCTTCTATTTCCTAGGGTCGTTCTACTATGAGAGGGATCTGGAGAAGGTCGAAAGGGTGACCCTGGTCTTCGAGCAATGAGATTACGCCGTATGCCGGAGAAGAGATACCTTCATGCCCGATAAGATAGATGTGGTCAAATCAGTCCTTATAACAGGCGCCCGCGGATACTTGGGTCGACAGGTGGTGAACGCTCTCGCCCGCGACCCTCGAGGTGTTCAAACTGTTGTTGCGGCGGACATCCGCCCTCCCCGCGACGGCGAGCAGCTTCCCGGGGTGACGCATGTCACCGTGGATATTCGCTCGCACGAGCTTTCATCGGTCCTGAAGGAGTCCGGGACGGAACTTGTTGTCCATCTCGCCGCGGTGGTCACCCCGGGGAAGAAATCAGACCGGGAGTTCGAGTATTCGGTGGATGTGCTGGGCACTCGGAACGTCTTGGAGAGTTGTTTGGCAGCCGGTGTTCGCCGCCTGATATACACAAGCTCCGGCGCGGCTTATGGCTATTACGCGGACAACCCGGAATGGTTGGACGAAACCGACAAGCTCCGCGGGAACGTGGAATTCGCGTATTCCGATCATAAGCGCCAGGTTGAAGAAATGTTGGCCCAATGGCGCAATGAGCATCCCGAACTGGAGCAGCTCATATTCCGGCCCGGGACCATCCTCGGAGACACCGCTTCCAACCAGATCACCGCCCTGTTCGAGAAGCCGTACGTTCTCGGGTTGCGAGGCTCTGCAAGCCCCTTTGTCTTCATTTGGGACCAGGATGTCGTCGCCGCGATTATCAAGGGAATACACGAAGGCGACTGTGGCATCTACAACATGGCTGGTGACGGAACGCTTGCCATGCGGGAAATCGCCGCGTTGATGAGCAAGCCGTATATACCTTTTCCTGTTTCGCTGATCACAGCGGCTTTGTGGCTCCTTAAGCGTCTGGGGCTGACCCAGTACGGTCCCGAGCAGGTCAATTTCCTGCGGCATCGTCCCGTGCTGAGCAACAGGAGACTCAAGGAAGAGTTCGGTTACACGCCGCAGAAAACATCAAGAGAAGTGTTCGAACACTATCTGAGGACCAGGAAGAGTGGCCGTTAGGCGCGATTTCAACGGAAAGGCCGTGGTAATAACCGGAGCAGCCGGTGGGTTGGGCTCGGCCTTTGCCCGACGTTTCGGCAAGGCCGGCGCCAAAATCGGCTTACTTGACGTGAGCGCTGGGGGCATTCAATCCCTTGCTCGGGAACTCGATGGACTGGGGGTCGAAAACACCGGTTTTGTCTGTGACATTTCCCGCGCAGAGGAGTGCCGAGCCGCGATCACCGGAGTGGTTGAACGCTTCGGAGGCATTGATCTCCTGATCAACAACGCGGGCATAACTCACCGAAGCGCTTTCAGGGATACCGACGTGGAAGTTTTCCGGACCGTCATGAATGTCAACTACTTCGGCTCTCTGTACTGCGCCAAGGCGGCTCTTGAAAGCCTTATCCAACGCAAAGGTCTGATCATTGTAATCAGTTCCGTGGCGGGATTCTCGCCGCTTTTGGGGCGATCCGGTTACGCTGCCAGCAAGCACGCGCTGCACGGCCTGTTCGATTCAATCAGAACAGAGCTGAAACACATGGGTGTTGACGTGAGGATTGTGTGTCCGGGATTCACCGCGACGGGGATAGCGACAAAGGCTCTTGGGGCCGACGGGCAGATCACCACACACCCCCAATCCACGTTCGGGCGAATTTCTCGGCCCGATGAGGTGGCTGAGGCCGTGTTTCGCTCTGCGAGCCATGGTAACAGGCGGCTCGTGGTCCTATCCGGGGTGGGCCGCCTCACAAGAGTCGTGCACAAGATATGGCCCGGATTGTACGAGCGGCTCATGGCCCGGTCACTCGCATCGGAACTGAAACGGTAACCGCGGACGGAGGAATCAAATGGCAAGAATGACACCATCGGAAGCGCTTGTGGAGACCCTAGTGGCGGAAGAAGTCAAGGTGGTATTCGGCATCGTGGGGAGCGCGTTTATGGATGCTCTGGATCTGTTTCCAGCTGCCGGGATTCGATTTGTCTCCGTGGCCCACGAGCAGGCTGCGGCGCATGCCGCGGACGGCACGGCCCGCGTCACCGGAAAGCCGCAGGTCTGCATCGCGCAGAACGGTCCCGGCGCGGCCAATTTTGTTTCGGCCATTACCGCAGCATTTTGGGCGCACTCCCCCGTCGTTGCCGTAACCCCTGAAACCGGCAGCGGCGGAATCGGCACGGGCGGTTTCCAGGAATTGGACCAGATGCCGTGGTTTCAAGCATGTACGAAGTATCAAGTGCGGGTGAACCGGCCTGAGCGCATGGCCGAGCTGGCCCGACGCTGCTTCTACATTGCCAAAGCGGAATGCGGCCCCACGCAGCTCAATATTCCTCGGGATTACTTCTATGGAGAGATCGATTGCGAAATATATAAGACAGATGACATCAAGCGGGGCGCCGGACCTGACGTTGACGTGGCCCGCGCGGCCGAACTCCTTGCGCAAGCCGCCTACCCCGTGATTCTGGCAGGCGGCGGAGTGACCATGTCAAACGCCATTCCTGAAACCAAAGCGCTTGCAGAGTATCTTACCGCGCCGGTGGTGAACACATACCTGCACAACGACAGTTTCCCATCGGATCATCCGCTGAGTGTCGGTCCCATCGGCTATTGCGGGTCCAAAGCGGCCATGCGCATCCTGGCCAAGGCTGACGTGGCGCTTGCGCTTGGCACACGCCTTGGTCCCTTCGGCACCTTGCCGCAATACGGCATAAGTTACTGGCCCACAAACGCTCAGATCATTCAGGTGGACGCGGATCACCGTCAATTGGGAGTGAGTCGATCCGTAAATCTGGCCATCGCCGCGGATGCGAAGGCGTTCGCGGCCCGCGTTCTCCAAAGATTGCGGGACAACGGCAAGATCCGTGAACCCGACACAGCCAAGCTCGCGGAAGTACAAAACGAAAATGAAGCCTGGGCCCGAGAGCTGGATCAGTGGGCCGCGGCCCCGTCGAAATTCATGCATCCCAGGCGCTTTCTCACCGAACTGTCAAAAGCTGTGCCCCAAAATGCTATTGTGACGACGGATGTGGGAAACACCTGCTCCATGTGCAACAGCTATTTTCGACCGACCGGCGCGAGACAGTACCTTGCCCCGCTCAGTTGGGGAAACTGCGGCATAGCCTATGGAGTCGCCCTGGGAGCCAAAATGGGCGCTCCGAGCAAACCGGTCTTTGCCTTGCAAGGCGACGGAGCATACGGGATCAGCGCCTTGGCTGAGGTGATGACTGCTGTCAGAGAAGAGATCCCCATTATCGCTGTCGTCTTCAACAACAATCAGTGGGGCGCGGAGAAGAAGAACCAGATCGACTACTATGACAATCGCTTCGTGGGGACCAACCTCAAGAACCCCGATTTTGCGCAGATTGGTAGGGATATGGGCGCCGAAGGATACCGGGTCGAGAATCCGAGAGAAGTGCGAGACGTGGTGCAAACCGCGATCAAGTCAGGCAAACCCGTGGTTATCGACGCGGTCATTGACGGAAGCGCCGAAGTCTTGGCAGAACCGTTCCGCCGTGACGCATTGAAGAAGCCTATAAGGTTTCTCGATAAGTACCGGCGCCTTATAGTTGAGTAAATCCGACTCCGGCGCAGGACTCCGAAGCTGTCGATCTCAGCGCGCCGAACTTGTCTTGACGAGAAAGCTTTTTGGGGAGGGTCTTGTTCGAAAATGCGGAAGCTACGCTTGGTATACCGTTCAAGTGTGTTTCGTTGTTCAGGCGCCGATGACCTTCACCGAGTAATCGTCGGGCTTCATTTGGGCCACGGGAATGATCACTGAGGCGATCCACGACCGGAAAGCGGCGTTGATACGCTGGATCGCTTCCTCCCAGTCGCCGTCGTAATCGGATTCCTCCAGATCTTCGATTACTTCCGCAGTCAATCCGGAGAACTCAGCCAGGTCATCCCGCGACATCCTTAGCTTGTTCCGAATCGCATAGATTTGTCCCGCGAGGTCTGCTTGGATTCTTAGTTCTCTCAAGAATGCCTGGGCTTCAGGATCATCTTTGATGTATCGGTCATGCATCCACCGATGAGCATCCGAGCTAAGCTTCTTTGCTTCCATTTTCAAGGCTCCCATTGAAAGGTGTGGGACTCTGGGTCCGCCTCAAATCTACTTTTCAACTCTATGGCCCTATGAATCTCCTTGTCGGGGACTTCTCTTTCTTTCACCAATCCGCGAGTGAGGACTACGACCGTGTTTCCATAAAAGAAGTGTAACATACGATAGTTCGCGCGATGAAATCTCACCCGAAGTTCATAGATGCCGTCTCTAAGAAAATCCGCGTAGGGTCTATGGAGTTCATGCCCAAAGGTCTTGAGTCGCCCGATCCATTCAAAACATTTTTCTCTAGGCTTCTTGGGAAGTCTCGCGACCCACTCCACCATGGGAACTCTTCCATCATCCTCTCTGTAGAATATGACCTGAATCGGAGGCAACTGTTCACCTTCGGCTGGTGTTATCGACTAATTCGGCGTTGTCATCAACCGCGAATATGAGGCCTAAAGGCCGCGGAACTGGCTGAAGGCCCGACACCAACGTTACTCTCCAAGGCTGCCTAGAGAATGTGTTGCACAGCGCACGAGATTGGCTTGCAGCCCTCTTCCGCCTAATCTCACCCGGAATCCATCTCCTGGAGTTCTTCTTCTGAGAAGCCGAAATGGTGGCCGACCTCGTGCAGCAGCACGTCTCGAATCGCGGCCACAACTCTCTCAGATCTTCCCGCGGCGCGCACAATGGGCCGTCGGTAAAGATATATGCGTTCGGGCAGATAGGCCGCGTCGAATACGCTCCGATGGGTGATGGGAACGCCTACGTACAGACCCAGCAGGTCCCATCGGGATCGAGCGCCCACGGACCTCAACGTTTCCCGATCCGCGAAATCCTCTACGATCACTTCCACATTCACCATCTTTTCCCGGAACTCGGGCGGCATGCTATCCAGCGCTTCGGCCACGTGCTCGCGAAACTTGTCGGCGGTCATCATTGTTCCGGCGCCCTCTCACATCGATCGTCACGTCGGATTGAGAGGGAATTCCACCTCCCCTCTGGCTCTGAGTTCCAGCGGCAGAAGGCTGCTATAGATAAAGCTATTGACCGGGGTCTGCACCCCCACTTCCAGACCGATTCTCATTACCGCGCCATTGTGCGCCGCGAGTTCGGACGGACGGCCTGCCATGATATCACGTTGCATCGATGTGGTTGCCTGAGCAGGTAGGTTGTCAATGAGCGAGAGTGTGGCGCCGACCGCGTCATCTTTCAGTCCTATCCCACGAGCCCGCGCCACCTTTTCGATCTCTGCGATGACCTCTTCCAGCATCTTTCGGCTCTCCGGAATGCTACGGAGCGTTCCGGCGGGGGCTCTTGTCACCGCGGCAACGCCGCTCAGCGAGGCTATAAACAGAAACTTCTCCCACATGGCCGCGTGGATGTCCTCCGGAATGTCTGCGTTCACGCCCGCCTTCGTGAAGGCTGCCAAAAGTTTTTCAGCTCGTTCGCTCCGTGGGTTATCCAGCTCTCCGAATCTGATCCGCGGCTCGAGGCCCGCGTGCTTTACGTGCCCCGGGCCGAGCAGGAGACTGACTATGTAACAGAGCCCCCCGAGCACGTGCTCTCTCCCCAGCGCTCTTGCAAGCTCGGACGGGGCTTCCACCCCGTTCAAGAGCGGCGCGACGAATGTATTTTCTCCGATCAAAGGCCGCATCGCATTGGCGGCTTCCGCCACTTGCCATGTCTTGACCCCGAGCAGGACCGCATCAACCGGCCCGATCTTCGACGGATCGTCCGTGGCTTGGACCTGCTCCAGCACAGACTGGCCGTCAAGGGTATCCATTCTCAAACCTCTCGTGCTCAGAGCCTCCAGGTGCGCTCCACGAGCAATGAAGAACACATCTTCTCCGGCTCGCAGAAGACGCCACCCAAAGTAAGCTCCTACGCCTCCGGCGCCAAAAACCGCTATCCTCATACTATCTCCTCCTCTCAGAAAGAGCCTCGTTCATATTACCACGGTCGGGCTTCAGATGACGCCATCGAACGAATCGGACCCTTCATCGCGCTGACTGCGGACCGTTCATGGCCGCATCCTGACTTCCGAACCCGGGTATGATACACTAAACGCGATTTCATTGCCGGTCTCCTAAATAGAGCTCTTTCCCTGATTTGAAAGGCGCCCGCATGGAACGTAACCGGACAACCGAACTGGAACGGCGCGAGGCTGAGGATTTCGATCTGGTGGATTCCATTCGCCACTTGGCGGAACGCTTCAGCGGGGAGCGTCTCGGTCGAGCGGAAGATCTCGTGCGCCGACTGGAACGTGAACACACGAAAAGAGTGTGGAGGTTCAAGTGGGCCGGCGGGGGCTTTCTGCTCCTGGGAATCGCGACGACTGTTACTTCATGTCCTTTTTATGCGGTTTCGCTCATCGGCCCCCACACGGTTCTCGTGGGTCTGGGTTTGTTGATCGCGGGAGGCGTCCTCTTTTTTCGGCGACCCACCATGAAACAGACGAATCGAGCCCTCCTTGTTGCGCTGAAGAACGGTAATACGCTTACTGTGCCGCGGTTGGCCCTGGAACTGGATATCTCTTTTGAGAAGGCCGAGCAGATCGTGCGGGAGCTGGTGAAAACCGGTGTAGCGGAAATAGACCTTGACCACAGCGGTCCGGACAATGCGCTGGTGTACCGGGTCAAAGGGCTGTGACACGCTGCGAGGGCCGAAGACTCCGCCCAAGTATGTCATTGTGAGCCCCGCGAGACGCTGGACGAAGTAATCCGTCGCTTTTCTCAAGAGGAGATTGCTTCGTCGCTTCACGCCTCGCAATGACACGGTGCGGGCGCATGCGTCCGCGCGCCTGACCAGTTGCTTTCAGGGGCTGAATTCGCTTGACAGGAGCCGCACCCCCTATGCATAGTGGGCCTATTCGCTGAATAATTGCCCGTCAGGCGGCAGAACCGAGTCCCTGCGCCGCGAATAGCAATTGAACTCGCTCCGTGGGGGATCATGGCCCTCTTGTAAAGCCGTATGGGGGGTTCTCGACCATCTCGCGAGCATGCCGGGAATGAGGCGACGGTCATGGGTTCGCAAACTGAGCTCAAGAAAAGGCAGGTATCATTCCTCGTACCCGCGTTCTCCATCGCTTGGTGCGTGGCCTCGGTGGCGCTGTTCTTCTTTTTTCCCGAAGCATTCGACGCGATAAATAACCGATTCTACGATTGGAAAATGAGCCTGTGCAAGCGGCCCGAGACCGCCCCGCAGGTTGTGCACGCAGACGTTGATGATGACGCCATCGCCAAGTACGGGCTCTGGCCGTGGGATCGGGCTATGAGCGCCAAGATCGTCGATCGGCTCGCGGAATTCGGCGCGAAGGCGGTAGTCTTTGATGTTCTTTACACCTCGGAAGGCAAGAGCCCTGAGAGCAATAAGCAGCTCTTTGAGGCTATGAAAAAAGCCGGCATGGTTGTGCCCGCCGTGACTATGGGCACGTCGGAAAGGGCGGAGCCCCTTGTCATGGTGGGCGAAGAGAACGATGAGAAACGTTACCACCAGCGATATAATGCGCTGTATGACCACCAGACATGGCAGGCCCACATCCCAGCTCGATATCAATTGTTAAGAACTAAAACGCTGAAAAACACTTTTGTGCCTTTGGAACAGATCATTGTCAATTCAGCCGCGCTCGGGCATATAAAAGCGACCCCGGACAGTGACGGCGTTCACCGGAAAATCCCTCTCTTTATACGGCTCGAAGACAGACTGGTTCCAAGCTTGTGCATGGCCGCGCTTCGGGTGTACTGGCAGCTCTCTCCCGATGACGTGAGACTCAGCCGAGAAGGCGCAGTAGAGATCATTCGGGAGGGGCGACCGGTCAAAATACCGGTGGATTCCAAAGGCATGATGATGATCAACTGGGCCGGCATCTGGGATGAGTTCAAACATTATTCCGTGAACGATGTTCTCAGTGACGTCCCCGATACTGCCAGGGCATCCCGGTACAGAGGAAAAATTGTTATCGTGGGAGTAACCGGGACTGGAAGCACCGACTTCGGGGTCACACCACTGGGCGCTCAAAGCCCGCTCAGTCGGGTTCATTCCAATGCCCTGAGCACCATCATGATGGAAGAATTCATCGTGAGCGTGCGTGCGGTCCCGTTCCTGCCGGTCATTGCCGGGATTTTGGGGGTTCTGTTTGCGCTCACCTCGACACGATTGCGTCTTAGTCTGGGTATCATCATAAGTGTGTTGGTGTGCGCAGGATTCGTCGGGCTCTGCCTACTTACCTACATGTTCATGCGGTATGACGTTCCCGCGTTCGAGTTCCTCGCGGTTTTTGCTCCCGCGGCCGCCATCTCTCTCATCGGAAGGGCCGCGTCCGTGGAATTGCAGGCATATCGGACTTCGAAGGCGTTGGAGCGATATCTCTCCCCGGAACTTCTCTCAAACATCGTGAATAGCGGCGCGGAACTGGATCTTTCCACCAAGAGGCGTGAGCTGACCGTGGTTTTCGTGGATATCCAAGGCTTCTCAACAATCTCCGAAACGGTGGAAGTCGAATATATCAATCAATTTCTGAATGACTTTTTCGAACGAATGACCCAGGCGATCTTTGAGCACCGGGGGACCGTCGATAAGTTCCTGGGGGACGGCTTGCTCGCGTTCTTCGGTGACCCGGTCACGCTTGAAAACCATGCCTTGGCCGCGGTGCGGGCGTCACTGGCTATGCAGGAGGAGATGCGCCAGCTCAATATCAAGTACGCGACTTCCGGAATTGCGGAATTTGAAAAGGGAGTGCGCATCCGAATCGGCATCAATACCGGCCACATCATTGTGGGTAACGTGGGTTCCACGCGACGCGTGGAGTACACGGTCCTCGGATCCGCCGTTAATATCGCCAGCCGCCTCCAGTCACTTGCGCCTCCGGGAGGCGTCATCATGACCGCGCGGACGAGGGGGCTGATAAAGGACGAGATAGACTGCAAAGGCCCCGACTTCGTTCGAGTCAAAGGGATCGATCGAGACATCGAGGTCTTCAGGATCTACCCGCGCTCCGAAGGACTCACCCAGATGCCGACCACCTTCCAGACCTGATGCGGGCTGCGCCGATTCCCTGGGCCACTGCTGCACGATGAGCCCAGGCCCCTCACGAGTGCGGCAGACCAAATCCCTCGGCTCATAGTTCGCGCTTCGTGGCCGGAGAACCCAAGAGACCCCCTTCGCGGGAAGGGGGTCTTCTCCATACAAGCTCCTTTGTTACGCCAGTGATCCGCGCGCCATCTGAGCGGGTCTTGTGACGCGGCCGAGGTCGAGGGGGTTTTACACCACCTGGAACTATTCTTTCCCTGAATCGCCCACCTTGGTCTTGGCGCCCTGCACTCCGGCAATGCCTTCGGGCCTGCTGCTCTTCACGTTCACGGGAAGCCCCATCAGGCCGAGACCTTTCTTACCTCCGGACTTGAGCGCGAGGACCTGCTTATTGAATCCCTCATCCTTCGTGAAGGCCTCGATCTTCTTTACGAGGACCTCCATCTCCTGCTTCGCCGTCATCGGAACGCTGAGCCAGTTGTCCCCCTCCGCCATCTTGAGTGGGGCCAGGTCCAGCGGCTTGTCCGATGCGAAGAACACGATCCTCGCGTCTTTGGTTTGGTCGCTCAAAACCAAATTCACGTCGGTCTCCGGTTTGAATAGAGTGTACTGCTTCTCCGGTTCCACAAGGTTATTCGGGTTGGACTTATTGGGGAAGAGAACCGTCGTGTCACCCGTCGGCGAAACATAGAGCGCTGTCACATACGCTTTTCTTGCCGCTTTGAGATGAACGACGACAGGGTCGCCGGTCTTTACCTCTTTCCCGTCGGGACGTTCGGCCCACACTGTCAGCTCAATGGCCTTGGGGCCGGGCTGACCGATGGAGAGCCATTTCTGGACCGGGTGTGAGTCGTCCGTGGCCGCGGCAAGGTCCATTGCGGGGCAGAAGGCCAGCAGACCTACAACCAACGGACAGAGCACGAGGATACGTCTCATAAGGGTATTCATGATTTCCCCCCTTCTTTCGTGCGAGGAGTTACAAACATATCTCCATTCATCATACGCAGGGACCTTTTTCTTTTCAAGGTATTTCTTCCGACGTCGCGAAGCTGACGGGACACCTTGAAATCCGGCGCTAATGCGCCTATGAACAAGCGACTGCGCGGGGCCTGTTGGGGATCTTCTTCACCTCCCCGCGCGTGGCCGATGGCGTTTCGTTGGGGAATGTGCTATCGTCAAGCGACTCAAGTGTTCGCAAACTCACTCCGTAAATAAGAAGAAGGTTCGGGCCATGGCCGGAAAAATCGGCCGAGGGATAGGTATTCCCAAGACGGTAAGACCAGATATGCGCCATTATTCCAAACCCGGATTCAGAATCGGGTTCAAGAGTGACACGGGCGGTTCGAGACGACAGAACCAGGATAGCTTCTTGGCGGATCCGGAATTGGGGCTCTTCATCGTTGCTGATGGCATGGGTGGGCACAACGCGGGCGAAGTGGCCAGTGAATTGGCTGTACAAGAGATCGCCGGGCACATTCGGAATGACCGCTTTAGGAGTCATGACCCGAAGAAGCTCCTGGAAGACGCCGTGCTTCGGGCAAATCTCGCCATCCTCGGAAAATCGGCAACCAACCCCGAATGGAGCGACATGGGGACCACGGTGGTGGCCGCGCTCTATGCAGGGGATCGCGTAATTATTTGCCACGTGGGTGATAGTCGAGCGTACATGGTCACCAAAGCGACTATCCGACAACTCACCCAAGACCATTCATTCGTCGCGGAATGGGTCAAAGAGGGACTAATAACCGCTGCTGAGGCGCGCACGCACGAAGCGAGACGAGGCCTGTACATGGCGCTTGGAGTAGAAGACGAAATAGAACCTGAGCTCAGTGAATATAAGTGGGATGGCGACTGGAGTCTCTGCCTCTGCTCTGACGGGCTCAACGATGCCGTCGAGGATGATGATATTCGCAAGACCGTTATTGACGCCTCGGATCCTCACGACGCGTGCGATGCGCTCATCCGGCTCGTTCACGAGCGTGAAGGGAGTGACGACGTCACCGTCATACTCGTATGTCAAGCGCCTTGACCCCCAAGCTTCCGTCTCAAAGTTTGCCGGGGTGATCTCCTCGAAATTTTAAGAAAAGAAAGACTGAATTGATCAACGCGCCTCTCCGACCATTATGAACGAGGCCCAGAAGAAAGGATGCTCGTACCCTTTTTCTCTCACCTCCTGTCTGGCCAGCTTCAAAGCCTCCAACCTGCTTTTGCCCTCCTTGATGCGCCTGAACAGGCTGTCAACCAAAGTGACTGACGCGCTCTGTTCCACCGACCATAAACTCATGAGAACACACCTAGCGCCGGAATACTGGAACGCTCTGCCCATACCCATCGTGCCTTCGCCGGAGATCTTCTTCCCAAGGCCCGTTTGGCAGGCCGTGAGAGCAACCAGGTCAGCATTCATTCTCAGGCCGGCCACCTCGCTCATCCGAAGGAATCCATCTGTCCCCGGAGGAACCAAAGAAAGAACCAGGATGGGTTCTTGTATGCCTGGGAGATCTTTGCCAAAATATCCATGAGTGGCGAAGACAACCTTGTCATAGTTGATCAGTCCAGGCCCGATCGTTTTCAGGAATCGCTCTTTGCTGGCCGCCAGCCCGGTGAAACAATCGACGCGGCGGCCATATATCTTAGTCAGACTGTCCGCCAGCTCCGAGGTGAGAGGGAGTCTTGGAATTCCGGCCCCATTTGCGTCGGCGTCTCCCATCACTTTCATAAGTTCTTTGAGCTGGCTTTCATCCAACCCTGTTAGACGTGTTTTCTTCTGGGGCTCCGCGTATCGCGCGTCCCCCGTCTGGAAAACCGGGTCCGCGAAGACCAGGAGTTTGCTGCCGGCGCTCTTCTGCTTTCCATACGTCCTTGCAAGGGTAAGAGCCGTAACTGATTGATAATATGAGAGAGGGTTGCGGTCACCGAAGAATTCAGCCCCAGTCACATACGGAATCTCTCTGTCGGTCACTATCTTGCCCGTGGTGTTTAACGGCAGCATTTCAAAAGGCAAGGCGCCCAAGGAATCGTCAGGCACGATTACTATGGGGCTATCTTTCGGCAAGGAAGGCAACGCGTCTGAGACCAGGAGGTCGTATAACTTCTTGCCGGCGCCAAAGTCGAAAGCTTGCAACTTACCCACAATGTCATCTTCCGCCTTCATCTCAAGAGGCTCACGAAACCTGCGAACCAGTTCATCGATCTCTTTCCTCGATATCGGCTTGAACAGAAATTTCGTAAGATTCTTGCCTTCTGTGAGATATATGATGAGGCCGGAATCGGTTACATGGTATGCGAGCACTCTCTCGTCACCCTTGAGAGCGGTTTGCTCCAAATCCATAGGTTGAGGATATCTGGTGGCCGCGAAAAGAGGATGCTGCTGTCGGAGCGTGCGAATATGCTTGGCCAGCGCTTCTCTGGCTTCCTTGACCTGAGGCTCCAGGGACGCTACGATTTGTTGATTTTGCTCCTCGTAGGCATTCTGGAGGTTTCTCGTCAGAGATGCCAATTGATCCGCGAGCACGGAGTCTGCCTCGCGAACTTCCTGCGGAACATCGAGGCCGGTAAACACTCCTCTCTTGGAGATCGATTCAGCGAAGATCCTGGCTCGGGTATACTCGGACTGCGTGAATGCCTCGATGGGGCGATTCATCTTAACCAGCACGCGGGCCAGACCTTCGTACGGCGCTGTCCTATAGAAGCCCGCAATCGCTACATCGAAGAACGTCTCGCGCTCGGCAGGATCAAGCCCGGATCTGAGATCTTCAGTGAGGTCCACAGCCTTGCCGTAATATTCGGCGGCGCCCGGCAGATCATTCAGGCCCTCACATGCCATCCCCAAACCGGTGTATGCTGTGAAGAGGCTGTCTGCGCTCCTGTTTTTCTCCGCCAACTTCAGAAGTCGCTCATAGTAATCCTTTGCGCAGTTGTAATCGTTCTTCACCAGGCAGAGTCTAGCCTGGGGCGAATAGAGCCCGGTTTGTTTGACGAATGGCTCGGCTTTCTCAACCTCCCCCAGGTCCAGGTGCAAATTGGCTATCTGCGACGCCGCCAATCCTGTGGGCGCTCCACTTTTCTTAAGGATTTCCAGCCCTTGCTCCAAATGCGCTAGCGCCTGGTCGTATTGACCTTGAGCCTGGTATACGCGGCCCAGGCTACTCAGAATCTTTCCTTCTCCGGAGGTAGCCCCAAGCTTTCGAGATAGCTCCAGAGCTTGTTCAAGGAGCTCTGTAGCGTTCCGATACTGGCCTCGCGCGCTGCACAGCCTACCCATGGCCATGAGAATCCGCATTTCCTGCAAGACAACTCCGGTCGATCGCGCCAAAGTGAGGGCCTCGCGGAAACATGCCAGGGAATCGGTATAGCGTCCCCACTGCCCATAGACTTCCCCTTGACTGAGGAGAGCGGACGTTTCCACCCTTTTCTCGCCATAACGCCGCGCCCGTTCCAGGGTTCTCTGGAAATAATCAGACGCCTGTGGGTACTTGCCCCAAGCCAGATAGAGACCTCCAAGTTCCCCGAGCGCTCCTTGCTCAATCCTCGGCTTCCGAGCCCGCTCTCCAATCTTGAGAGCAGTTTCGAGACAAGCGGCCGCCTTGATGTACTGGCCCGTCCTTGCATAGACCTGGCCAATCGCGGTTCGGATGTGTCCCTCGATTTCAAGGTCGCGCAATTCCGAAGCAACCACCAAACCTCGTTCCAGGGCATCGAGAGCCTCTTGGTATTTGCCTTGGAAGATATGAAGCAATCCTAAATTCTCCAGTGTCCACGCCTTTATGGCTTTTTCACCACACTTGTCGGCTATGCGTATCGCTTCAGCAAAGGATTCCACTGCCTTGTCATATTGTCCCCATCCTCTGTAAACCAGCCCCATATTCTTGGTTGCGCTTGCGAGCGCTTTGCAGTTTCCTCCTCTCTTGGCCTCTGTAATTGCCTTCTTATTGTATTCCAACGCCTTCTCAAAGTCGGTGCGCCAGACGTGAATAAGCCCCAATATAACGTGGGCCCTCGAGATGCCGATTGGGTTGTCCTGCTCCTGAGCAATCCGTAGAGCCTCTTTTGCCAAGGAAACGGCTTTGTCCAACTGCTCTTTGTCGCTCCCTTCCCGTGCCAGCCCGTCGGCCTGATCAAGCAAGGTTTTTACTTTCCCAGGTTGGCCCATTTTGCCGGTTGAGGAGCCAGCTCTGGTTTCGGAGCCCTCCCGACCAGAACTTCTTTCCATTTTTTGGAACTGCTTTTCCCATTTCTCCAACTTCATACCCTGCCGCTCCCCACATAGAGACTCAGACGGAAGGATAAGCAATACAAGTAGCGCAAGAATGAGACACTTCACAGGCGTCCCCATCGTCTCCCCCTTATCCCGCGAGCCCCGTTCACCGGACGAACAATCTTCAAATGGATAGCTCGGCCCATAGTAGATCCGTTGATGCGGCAATTGACCATGTCGCACTAAAGAGACGTTCGCTCTGAAAGCCTGTCATTTTTCGATTTCCTACGCATCTGATCGCTTCAAAGAAAGCCTGATCGCCTTCTTGACTCTTGCCGGGCGAAGCATAGTAGATGTCAAGAACCACAATTTTGGCGCCGAATTCAGTCAGTTTCTCCACGATCTTCGTGCTGAGCGCCCGGTCCCACAGCCATTGTCCGAATTCTTTGACAGCCCGGTCATCCATGTCCAAATGGACAAAGTCCGCGGAAAAGCTGCGGACATTACTGACGGACAACTTCCAATCACATACTTTGCAACTGAAGTTAACGAAGAAAGTAGGAAAGACCCAGATTGTCGGGATAACAAGCGCGCGCCCCGCAGCAGCAAAGGAGGCGCACACAGCCACTAATCCCGTTTTTCCGACCGACGAGGCCGGGAGCGCGGTTTTCACGGCAGCCTTTTCCTTTGGTTGTTCGAGGCCGATTGGAAGCTAGGCGTCTGCGGACACGCTCCTATGAACTCCTCTGCCGTATCCATATTGATTTCATTATGCCATTTGCTCGGTTGAGGGTGTAGCTCTTTTTCTTGCGCTCAGAGGAAGAGGCCCCCGTCATTATGCTTTGCGAAGAGTGAGCCGGTGTATGCGCCCTGCGCCAATAGTTTTCTCCGATACGAGGCAGCCTGACACCGCCGTTCTCGTGCAAAGCTCCGGCTTTCGATGGGGTGACGACGCGTGGCGCGGTGCGTTTCGTTCATCCAACGGCATTGCGCTTAGGAGCGGGCGCCGTGAAGGCTTCGGTCTGTCTGTCGTCAGAACCGGTGGGTTCGCCCACGCGTACAGGATGTGGGCATTCCAAAACAGACTAAAGGTCGGGGAAATCCGCCATCCTCAGCTCTGCGCCAATCTTCTTGAGTTCTTGGTTGAAATTCTCCACAAGCTGGCTGAGTTCGAGCTGACGATCCTTGCGATAGAACATGAATAGGCTCATCATATTCCGCCTCGGAGTTGAATCCGCTTCCACCGCTACCCCTACCCTTTCGGCCAAGGGTAGGAGGCTCTCCAGCGCCTCGTCCATGTTCTGGTACCGGTCTGAGGGGTCTTTTCGGGCTGCTTTTGAAATGAAGGCGCAGAACCCTGGTGGAAGGTCAGGGTTTATATTTCGCGGGTCTGGGAGCGGTTCGCTCCGATGGGCTTCGAGCACTTTCCCCACATCCTCGTACGCAAAGGGACGCCGGCCTGTTGTCATCTCGAAAGCCGTAATTCCGAGGGAATAGATGTCTGTCCGTTCGTCCACGGGTTCGGATTCGATTTGCTCCGGAGACATGTAATAAGGGGTTCCCGCGAAATCGATCACATCTTCGCACCCCTTTGGACAGGCCAGGCCGAAATCGACGATCTTAGCCCTGTCCCGCCTCTGCACGAAAACATTGGCAGGTTTGATGTCCTGATGAACAATTCCGTGCCGGTGGGCGTAACGAAGACCTCGGCATACCTGAACAAGAAGATTCAGGGTTCTCTTGAATTCCAACCTGGGCAGGCTATCGAGTATGTCTTCCAAGGAGGAGCCTTCCAAATACTCCATAACGATGAAGACCGTGCGATACAGGTGCTCGATGTCGTACACTCGCACGAGATTCTCGTGGCTGAGACGGGCTATGACTCTGGCTTCATTCTGGAACCGATCCATGAAATCCGGGTCCATGGCCATATCGTGCTTGAGCATTTTGATTGCCACGGGCATGGGAAGCGACGAATGCGCCCCCTTGTACACAATACTCCATCCGCCCTGTCCGATGATCTCGTTGATCACGTACCTGCCGATGGTCTTCTCGGCCATCCGTTTTTGCGAAGAGAAGCGTCGGGTGACGATTTCCGTGAGAAACTCGCGGAGGTCGGAGTGAGCGCGGCACAGCTCCTCGAATTCCAGGCGACCTATACCCCACAGCACCATGTCCACTTCCGCGTGCACGTCGGCGGTGCGCTTCTCACCCGTCAGGATCGCCATCTCACCCACGAGTTCCCCGGGCTTGAGTCGTGATATGATGTGCGTCTCTCCATCTCGCTGCACGCTTACAACGCAGGTTCCTCTCTGGATTAAATAGAAATGGTCCCCGTCGTCTCCTTGGGAGATCAATCGTTCTCCCGCTCGAAGCCGGATCGGAGTCATTGCAAAAATCAGTTGGCTCTTGGCCTCGTGCGGGGTGGCGCGAAGCAGGTCGGTGTTCATGAGGAAATCGAAGTCCTCCTGCGACATAGCGCCTTTCCTGATGCGGCTCCTACGCCTTTCCATTCTGACCTCCGGAACCTCTATTATGTAGCGGAAAAGGATGAAGCGCATGTTCTGCGCGGCATCGGGCAACGCCGGACGGCGCCGCGATCCGGATCCCCCACTGACGAGCCGGCTACAGTGAGATTTCTCGATTACACGCAGAACTCTGTGGCTTGTAATTCAACTCAGGGTGATCGACTCCTCCCGCCCCCTTTGGAAGAGCCCACTTCCAGCTTCCTCTCCCGAACCCTGTTCGAGACGAGCCCAAATCAAGTCCCGCGACGGACCCGCGTCGCGAGGACGCATTCTAGCACAGATCCGCGCATCGTCAAGATCGGTTCTTGCTCCCGGCAGCGACCAACCAGTGATCCCGAGGCAGGGAAATTGCTTTTGAAAACTGAAGGCAGACTTTCAAAGCGTCTTTTCGCTTGACAGTTCCCGTGGAAAATGATTTAGTCTGATACATTATTCTGATTTTATTCGATCTTTTGTACAACTGCATTGTCCCGTCTGCGAGAACTCGACCTGTTTGTGACGGGGGGATTGTAGTGCGTGATTGACGTCCGTGTAGAGCCTTGGACGTTTCCGGAGGGTACGGTACGATGCGCGCGGTTTCCTGCCTGCTTATTGTGACCTTGCTTTTCATCTGGTCCACCGTGTGCCCGGTCGCGATCCTGGCGCAAGACGAATCCAAACCACCTCCCCCAAGTCCCCCACCGAAAGCCGCTCCTAAAGGAGACAAGTCCGAACTGGACGATCTCGAAGGCATCCTCGGCGCCGAAGACAAAATCGAAGCGGCAGTGATCCACCCGTACCGCACCGCCAATGTAGGGTCTGAGGTGAGCGGCGTGATCGATTCAGTCAAGTATGAGGAAGGCGAACGCGTCGAGAAAGACGGTGTGGTTTACGAGATCAACAAGGAACGTTTCATCATCGATGCCCGAAGAGCAGGATCAAAAGCCAAGGCTGCCGAACAGGCGCTGCAGCGCGCAAAGGAAGATCTGAAGATCCAGGAAGAACTTCTCAATCTGGGATCGGGCAAGTTGCAGGACGTTCTGAAGTCCCGCGCTGACGCGGAAATCAACGCGGAGAAACTCAACGAAGCCAGAGAAGACTTGAGGTTGGCTGCCCTCAATCTGGAGGCATGCTCGGTGCGGGCCCCCTTTGCCGGCTACCTCGCGGTTCGGTACAAGGAGCCGTTCGAGCCGGTTGAGCGTCTGGGCAAGCTCTTTGCCGTTGTAGATGAATCCAAAGTTTATGCGGTTGCGAATGTGCCGGAAAAAATGTTGCCGAAATTCAAGCCCGGCGCAAAGGCCGCGTTCGAGCATATGTCGGGGGTCAAGTTCGTCGGCGCCGTGGAAAAGGTGGGAGCGCTTACCGATCCGAAATCGCTCACCCGCAAGGTGTATGTGCTCATCGACAATGCAAAAGGAGACCTTCAGATCGGAACAACAGGATCCATAGGGCCGGAGGAGTAATCATCCTATGCGCAGCGGCTCTCCCAAGGCCCTCAAATTCATTCTGCTTCTTATCGCTTGCTCCGGGCTGGTGGGGTTGCTCTCTTCTTGCAGGTCCGCGTGGGTGGAAAGACTGCGACCTGGCGGCGATCCCTTATTGCATCTGTTCACTCAGGACCACGTGGGTGTTACGCGTTCCGACGCGGCAATGACCTTGATGCACTATCGAGTCAGGCCCTCGACCACCGTCACGGGAAAACGCGAGCTCGCGGTGGAAGAATGCCGAGCATTGGCGCTCCAGAATAACCTGGAACTCCAAGTCGCCCGTCTCGAGGAAATCACGAAAAAGGCAGTCGAATACAGCTCCCGCACGAAGCTCCTTCCTCATTTCATATTTTCCGCGGAATTGAGTAATCGAGACAAAGTTGCCTACTCTTACTCTGATCCATCAGGCCAGGAAGGTCAATTTCCGGAGGCCGGAGGAGGCGGCACTGGTGTGAACGTGTGGTCTACCGGCCACGAACGGAGCACGTGGCGCTACATACTTGAGACGAAATGGAGCCCGACGGATGCGGCCTTGGCCTATTACTTGACCCGCAGCGCGGTGAATGACACGACAAAGGCGTATCACCAGCGGGTGCGTGTCGCGCAAAAGCTTCTGGGCGTGGTGGATGGCGCGTTCTATCGGATCTTGTGCCTTCAAGAGTGCATCCCCATGGCGCGACGCCTCGTTGACGTTCGGGCCGACGTGGCCCGAACCAGGGAGAAGGGCGTAGAAAAGCGTCTGGAATCGCTTGACGATTATCATAAGGCCAAGAAGCGGGTCGTCACTGCTCGTCGGTTGCTGGCCAGCCTTGTCAACGAATTGGAAAGGCAGCGCAGCATTTTGGCTTCAGCGCTGGGGATCTCGCCTGAATACTGTGTGGACGGCGGGTTTGTTCTTGTCGGACCTCTTACCGAGCCCTCGTATGACGCGAAAATGTGCGAATTGGAGCTGCTCGCCGTCCAGAACAGGCCCGAAGCATACCAGGCCGGGTTGAATTACCTGAACTCCGAGAACGACCTGAAGCGGACTATCGTGAAGTATTTCCCCAACGTTACCGGCTTCTGGAGGACGAGCCACGACAAGGATAAGTACATTTTCTACAAAGATTGGAACGAAGTCGGGATGCAGGTCTATTTTGACCTCCTGGACTGGTTGGCGAACTTGAGTGAATCAGCCGCGGTTTCTGTCGCCGCGGACAAGACCCGCCGAGAAATAGGAACGGTTGCGCTGGGGATAACTTCTCAGGTGCGATTGGCCGCGCTGAAATACTACGACTCGCTCGACGAGCTCAGAAGCTCAAATGAATCGCTGGTCAGTTCCAGGAGCCTTCTCAGGGTGGCCGAAGACAGGCACGCGCTGACCACTCTCGAACGAGTCATGGTGGATGAAGCCAAGGCGGATCTTCTCCAGGATCTGATTCGAAGAATCCGAGCCGTAGGGGAAGCCCAGGCTACCCTGGCCGAGGTATACAGCACCCTGGGAACAAACTATAACGAACCCCTGCCTGTAGCCAAACCGCGCTAGGATTGATTTTAGTCCCCGACCCTCCTGCCACCGCCGCCTTATGATAAAACAGGTAACGCTTCAAGTATCCGAGCGCAAATGCCCCTGTATCCCCCTTTAGAAAAGGGGGATACAGGGGGATTTGCGAAGCTATCAAACCCAACTGAGGTTCACCCTTCCCGGCTCGCCTGAAAACTTACAGAAATACTATCAGAAATACTATTCGCCACTTCTCCAGATCATCTGGTATAATTGTTTAGTGTTTAGGCTCTCTAAGGTCCCTGTACCACGATCCACGGCAGGGGGGAATGCAAGCTCGCCCCAAATTCCGACCGGATATCTTGGCTTCCGAGCAAAGGGAGGGAGGAGAGAAGTTCGTTCTCCTGAAGGACCCGGTAACCGAACAGTACTATCGGATCACACCGTTTGAATACCGTCTTCTCAAAACCCTGGATGGAAGGGTAACGCTTGAAGAGGCGCTGGAGCGGCTGAAGAACCAAGGTTATTACTATTCCCCGGAGGATGCTCGACTCATAGTCGGCAAGGCCGCGGAATTCGGATTGCTGCTGGGCACTCGATTCGGCGCCGCAGAGTTTCAGCGACACTTAAGAGACCGTATCTTAAAGGCCAAGAAAGAACGCATGCTCGCCGGCCTATACTTCATGTTCATCCCGGTGCTGAATCCCGATCGGTTTCTGGAGCAGACCCTTTGGCTCTACCGCAAATTAGTGAACAAACGGACAGCCACAGTCGCAGCCGTTCTTGCGCTCGGCGCGGTTGTTCTGGTTATCGCGGGCAGTTCGCGTATTGAGACCGAGTTCCTGTTCTTCTTCAATCTGGAGAATCTTCTCTACTTGTGGGTCACTATTGCAATTACCAAGCTCGCTCATGAATTCGCTCATGCATACAGCGCGAAGAGCTACGGGCTGCACGTGCCGCAGATGGGAATAGCGTTCCTCATCTTCTTTCCTTGCTTGTACTGCAACACCACTGACGCGTGGCAACTTGCGGATCGCAGACAGCGTATGGCCATAAGCGCCGCAGGCATTGTGGCTGAAGGGATGGTTGCGGTTCTATCGGCTTGGTTGTGGTATTTCACCAAGCCGGGAGTCATCAATTCGCTCGCGTTCTATCTCATGGCCGTCTCCTTTATTTCTACGGTTCTCTTCAACGGCAATCCACTGCTCAAATGGGACGGCTATTTCATCCTTATGGATTACTTGCGATTGCCCAACCTAGCCGCCAAATCTTTGAGCTACGTGAAGTATCTCTTTATGAACCGCGTTCTCGGCGTTTCTCTCGTTGCGAATCCGGCTGCGAATCCGCGTGAAGTGTTTATCTTCACCGTGTACGGATTCAGCGCATTTTTCTACAGGGTATTTCTCTATGCCGCAATCGTGGTCGGCCTATATTACCGTTTCGATAAGCTTCTCGCGGTGACGCTCGCTTTCCTGGCCATCGTCGTTTTTGCGGTGCGTCCGGTGGTTAAGGGCCTCGGCAGCATTTACCGGACGAGAGCCGAAGTCCACCCGCGGCCGGCCGGGACGGTCGTTTTCGCGCTCATCGTCGCTCTGGGTATTGGAGTTCTTTGCTTTCCCATTTCCACAAAGTCGGTCTATCCGTGCTTCCTGGATTCGGCGAAAAACCAGAAGCTCACCGTGCCCTTGAAGACATCCGTCAAAGATGTCTTCATTCGTGACGGTATGGCGGTTCACGAGGGGATGCTGCTCTTCACGCTTGATACGTCCCCGCTGGACTTGACGCTGCGCAAGAAAGAGATCGAACGGGAGATAGTGCGGGAAAGGATCAAACAAGCTCTGCTCGACGACACGAAAATCGCGAAAAGCAGAGAGCTGCTTATTCAGTTGAGCCAGATCGGGCACGAAATCGATCTCCTACGCTTGGATTTCCATCGCGCCCGGGGTGGCGTCACCGCGCCCTTCCCCGGCGTGGTCATTAAGATGGATCACCGGCTCCAGGAGGGTTTTCAGCCGGGGGACGGAACGGTGGTGGGTGAACTGAAATCCCGCGGCGAACGTGTTGTCCGTGTCCTGATCCCGGAAAAGGACATGGAGACCGTCCAGGAGGGTCAAAGAGTGGAAGTCTGGTTCCCCACGAGAGAGGGGGTCCTCTATACCGAGGTAATCACGGACATCAAGCCGTACAGCGAGAGCGATCTTTCCGACTCCCCCTTTTCAAGCAGGTTTGGAGGAGAGATCGCTACG
>Ga0194126_10003363_pt1 | contig 25413 bp, 22 predicted proteins | sample TA2KigC150mmetaG_FD_148641 | JGI IMG/M metagenome (GOLD analysis project Ga0194126, IMG submission 148641) | Freshwater microbial communities from Lake Tanganyika, Tanzania - TA2015035 Kigoma Deep Cast 150m | ecosystem: Environmental > Aquatic > Freshwater > Lake | place: Tanzania: Lake... | reverse complement strand
GGTTTTGCCGGTCAATTCAGGCGCTTTTTTTGATTGAAGAGAAAGAGCGCGGTTCCCGCTGATTGGGGATTGGATTGGGGAGGGATTGAAGAGTGAAGAGGTTGCCCACGGATTTTCACGGGGGTGCTATAGTTGGGGACGTTGTTTTCTTGCTCAAGTTGCGTGATTTGGGGGAGGTAGGGAGAGGGTGATCGCGGTTTCCGCTGATTGAAATCGGATTGGGGAGGGATTGAAGAGGGGGGATGTTGCCCACGGATTTTCACGGATTGGCACGGATTGATGGGTGAGGTGGTGTCTGGGGGGGTTGTGTTATGGTTTTGGGCTCTTGTGGTGTCGGGTTATCCAGCCATGAAGAGGAAGAACGCGGTTCCCGCTTATTGAAAACGGATTTTCACGGATGGAAGATGGGGAGGCAGGAGAGAGGAGACGAGGATTGAAGAGGGGAGGTTGCCCACGGATATACACGGATTGGCACGGATTGATGGGTGAGGTGGTGTCTGGGGGGTTGTGTTATGGTTTTCAGGTATTGCGCTGTCGGGTTATTCAGCAGAAGAGAAAGAGCGCGGTTCCCGCTGATTGAAATCGGATTTTCACGGATGGAAGATGGGGAGGCAGGAGAGAGGAGACGAGGATTGAAGAGGGGAGGTTGCCCACGGATTTACACGGATTGGCACGGATTGAAGAGGGCGAGATTGGGTTATGCGCTATGGATTATGTTTTCTTGCCATTGAGCCATCCAGCTATCTCGCTATCCAGCCCAGAAGAGAAAGATCGCGGTTCCCGCTGATTGAAATCGGATTTTCACGGATGGAGACAGGAGTCATGAGATTGGAGTCGGGATGTGCGTTTGGTTTGGTTTGCTGGAGGTTCCGGGAGAAGGGGCGGGTGTGTGTGCCTGGGTGGCGGTAATTTTGTTTTCTGTCGTTTGTTGTTCTGTTCTGTTCTGTGGCGGATGGATTATTTTGTCTGACGTACAATGATTATAATTAACTTATATACAGAATATGAGTATCGTACAGGATCGGAGTTTCAATAAACACTAAAACTGTAGGAGGGTGTTATGAGTGTCCTGAATCTCAGCCCGGAAGTTCTCAGGGAAATTGAACTGCTGACGGAGAAAATATCTTCAAGTTCCCCTGAAGAATTGCAGAGTGAATTTGACAAGATCAAAGAGAAAATGGATTTGCCGGAGGTGACAACGAAGGGTACCGAGTGCGGTGGTTGCGTGAGTTGCGGAGCTTGTCCGATTACGCACATAAAAGCCGGGTATCTGTTGACGGCTTTTTCTCTGAGTAAATAAGAGTGTTGAAGCATTCCTCCGGAATTGTCTGGTTCCGGAGGATTCAGCGCCCGGTGTCGGGCGCATTGTTTTTTTCTTATTTGTCCCTCTTCATTATCTCAGTATGGAAAATTCCGTTTCAAGAGAGGCTTCAATTTTTCCTTCGATAGGCCGGTCGGTACATTTGCATCGGCAACCATGCGGTTTACTTGCAAGGGTTGCGCCTCTGCCGGGTAAAGGGTTTCAACCCGAGATTTACGAATTGAACGATACCGCATCGTATTTACTTTTACTTTGCGATGGCATTACGTCTTATGAGGCTATTCTTAACCGGATTTCGCAAACTGTAATACATGATGAGAGCAATCCGGTACGTGTAGCGGGAGCTTTATTCGTGGATCTTGCCCGGAAACGTATTCTGGAGTTTCACGATACGCCTGCTGCAACCGAATACACGATAACAGGTTCCGAAAAGTATTACAGTCCGTCGCATTTTGCGATTGAATTGACATCGGAGTGCAACTTGCGGTGCAGTCACTGCTACCGGGAGTGCGAACCAGGAAAAGGCAGCCGTCTTCCTACTGATCGGTTGCTTTCAATTATGGCGTCATTGGCGTTGCATGGGGTTACTTCTCTTGAATTGACTGGTGGAGAACCAACCATGCATCCTGATTTTTTTGAGATTCTTGATCTGGCTTGCTGCAGCTTCACAAATATTGCTGTATTAAGCAACGGCTGGCTGTTGGATGAAGCGTTTGTCTCGCGGATGGCCAACCGTGTCAATCCTCCTTTTATCCAGATCGATCTTGATGGTTCCGATGCGTCAACCCATGATAGACTCAGGGGTGTGCCGGGTTCGTTCAATAATGCGTTACGTGCTATTGGCGCTTTGAAAAAATATGGGTTACGCGTACGAGCTGCGATGAATGTGCATAAGGATAACCTGATGCAATTGGAGGCGACGCTCGATCTTGCCCGTTCTGCCGGTGCTGACTGGTTTGCAGTATCTCCTTTGATGGTGGTTGGAAGGGGGCGATCTATGGAACCTCTCGATGCGGAGGAATATGCATTTCTTTCGGCGGCGGCTGACAGTTTCTCTGCCCGGTATCCTGATTTCTTTTTTGTTTCAAAAGAAATTGAAGGACGCATCAATGGTTCAATCACTAATTGCGGTGCGGGTTCCAGGGCTATGGTGCTCGGATCAAACGGCATTGTGCGGCCTTGTCTGTTGCTTGACGATCGTTTTATGAAGATGGGTGATTTGACACAGGTTGATTATCCGGCGTTTCTGGCTTCGTCGAACACGGAACTTTTTTACAGTATTCAATCGCCGAATGTTCATGTTTGCGAGGAGTGCGAACATCTGACGTTCTGTCTGGGATGTTTCGTCGGTCCGGTTCAAATGGCAATTTTGTCGAGGGAGATCGGACGGGAGTTTACCTGCAAGTGGGCTGAGCGATATCCGTTTTTTCGGAATGCATTCAAATTTGAAGTAGAGGGGGAGAAGTTGGGAGAGAGGAGTTATGAGAGAGGAGACGAGGATTGAAGAGGGGAGGTTGCCCACGGATTTACAGGGATTGGCACGGATTGATGGGTGAGGTGGTGTCTGGGGGGTTGTGTTATGGTTTTCAGGTATTGCGCTGTCGGGTTATCCAGCAAGAAGAGAAAGAACGCGGTTCCCGCTGATTGAAAACGGATTTTCACGGATGGAAGATGGGGAGGCAGGAGAGAGGAGACGAGGATTGAAGAGGGGAGGTTGCCCACGGATTTACAGGGATTGGCACGGATTGAAGAGGGCGAGATTGGGTTATGCGCTATGGATTATGCTTTCTTGCCATTGAGCTATCTCGCTATCTCGCTATCCAGCCATAAGAGGAAGAGCGCGGTTCCCGCTGATTGGGGATTGGATTTTCACGGATGGAAGACGGGGAGGCGGGGGATGGGGGTGGATGATGCTTTCTTGATGCGTCGGCGAGATATACTTCCGGATGCGGAGCAACCGATATTCCTTTTTTCTATCCTTTTCCGAGAAGAAGGGTTCGGGTGGTTTTGTTTTTATCGGCGAGGTGTTCAATGATGATGGGGCCGGTAATGCCGGCGGCGGTTCCTGCGATGAAGAGGAGCCAGGTGTCGGTTATGCCGGTTTTGGTGAGCAGGAGGGATATGCATGCTATGGTGCCGATGATGAGGGCGTTGAGAGAGCGGCGTGTTCCGCCGTACTCATGGCCGTAGATGATGAGGAAGATGGCTATGGCGGTTATGGCAATGTATCCTGCGGTTTTCGGGTGGCTGAGCTGTAATGGGAATCTTGTGCAGTAGAGCCCGGCAAGGAAGTAGGGGAAGAGGTAAAATGCGCCTGCAATGGAGAACCATGGGGTTCCGATGTTGGCTATGTAGGCGGTTGCCGATATGAGCCAGACGATGGCAAAACCTTGACGGGTGTCGAGGATTTTGTAGCGTTCGAGCGGTACGACGAGGATGAAGATGATGAAGAGGGCTTCGAGGAACCAGAAGTGGGCGACGGGTTTGAGGTGGAGGCAGTACCATTCTGTGATCTGGCGGTTCGTGCCTGGAGTGAAGGCCTGGAAGAGGGCGAAGATGGTGCCTGTGACGAGCATGGGGATGATGAGACGCCGGATTTTGCCTTTGAGGAAGGATTGCCAGTCGCCTTTTAAGGGGCGCCATGCGTAGACGAGCCCGGAGAGGAAGGTGAAGAGAGGCATTCGGATGTATGCGAGCAGTTCGTTGGCCTGTTTGAGGGGGCCTTCATGGAGCCTGAGTCCGGTTTCGGGGGTGATGCCGATGACGTGGTAGGCGACGAGCATGATGCATGCGAGGCCGCGGAGCGTGTCGACGGGTATGTTGCGTTTTTTGTGTTTGGTTGCCATCAGGCCGTTTTTTTGTGTTCTCGTGTTGTGCGTACCCATGATGCGCTTTTTTTGCGGAGGATCATGGCCGCGTAGATGGGGATTTTCCAGAGTATGTAAAATGGGGCTGCGAGAAGTATGGCCCAGGTGGCAGGGGGGGCTTTGCGCTGAATCTGGCCGGATGCTACGTAGATGACGAGTATTGTCCACCAGGTTGCGGCGATGATCTGCCAGAGGGGGTTGCCGAGCAGCAGCGCGGCGATGGTGCCGACGGCGTAGATGAGGACGAGCATCGAGAGCGGCGGTATGGCGAGTTCGGCGAGCGCTGTGAGGTAGCTGGATCTGCCTGTGCTGAAAAAGTGCCTGAGCAGCGGCCAGGTCATGCGCCGGACAAGGGCGAACCGGCCGCCTTCCCAGCGGCTGCGCTGGCTGGATGCGTTTTTTCCGCTGGTGACCATTTCGCTGCGGATGATGGCGTCGGGGTTGTAGTGTACGCTGATGCCTTCCTGAAGCAGGCGGAGACTGAATTCCATGTCTTCGACGATGGAATGGCAGGGCCATCCGGTGCGCTGGAGCAGATCGGCACGGAATGCCATGCCGTTGCCTTTGAGGACGCAGGTGCCGCTGAGCCGGTATGGTCCGGCCATGCGGAGATGGTTGAAGACGTTGAAGGCTGCGTCGATGAGGCCGGGGCGCCAGCCTGCCCGGGGGTTGCTGACGCCGTTGTATGCCTGGACGGTTTGTATGCCGGGCTGGCTGAGCGAGAGGCTGATTTCGCGGAGGTATCCGTTGTCGGGGGCTACGTCGGCGTCGATGATGGTGATGGCGTCGGTGCCGCGGTAGAGTGGCTGGTGTTCTTTGAGGAACCAGTCGAGCGCCTGGCCTTTGCCGCGGTTGACGGCGTCGGTGCGTTCGAGCACGGTTGCGCCCGCGTTGCGGGCGGCGTCGGCGGTGCCGTCGGTGCAGTTGTCGGCGATGACGTAGATGTCGAGCCGGTTGGCGGGGTAGTCGCAGGCCTGTACGTTCCGGATGGTCCGTGCGATGCCTTCTTCTTCGTTATGGGCGGGTATGAGCACGCCGATGTTGAGAAAACGGTTTTCGTGCCCTTCTTCCTTGTTGAAGAGATATGCCGCGACGGTTACCAGAAGGAGGTATGCTGCCGGCAGCGTGAGCAGGATGAAGAGCGTTGCGAGGATGGCGTCCATGGTGTTCATGGTTGGTTGCGCTGGTTCAGGAAGTGCCTGCTGAGCGATTGGTTGTTCGTGTGCTGGTTGTAGCGTTCAATCACTTTCTGCCGTCCGGCTTTGCCGAGCCGGGTGCGCAGGTCGGGGTCGGTTATGAGCGCGGCGAGCTGGCGGGCGAGGTCTTCGGGGTCGCCGGGTACGGCGAGCAGGCCGTCGTGTTCGTGGTCGATGAGTTCGGGGATGCCGGTGATGCGGGTCGAGATGACCGGTATTTCTTTTGCCATGGCTTCCATGAGGACGACGGGAACTCCTTCGGCGAAGCTTGCGAGTACGAAGATGTCGGCCCGGTCGTAGTGTTCGCGGACTTTGTCCTGGCCGAGCGCGCCGGTGAAGGTGACCCGGGTTTCGATGCCGTGGGAGCGGGCGTGTTTTTCGAGCGAGGCGCGGTCGGGTCCGTCTCCGACGAAGGCGAGGTGGAAGGGGGTTCCCTGTTTGTTTAGGATGGCGCATGCTTCGAGCAGGATGTGCTGGCCTTTTGCGGGTACGAGCCGCCCTACGCAGAGCAGGTTCGCCGTGGCGTTGCCGGGGTCGGGTCGGGGCGCGTAGAGGTCGGGGTCGATGCCGCAGCGGACGATGTGGAAGCGGTTCCAGATTTCAGGATCGGCGAGGCGCATGACCTGGCTGCGACAGTAGTGGCTGATGCATCGGACGAAGGAGGCTTCCCTGATTTTTTCCTGAAGCATGGCGCTGTCGACGGTGTAGAAAATGTCGGGTCCGTGCACCGAGATGCTGTATGTGATACCTCCGTATTGTTTCATGAGTATGGCGACGATTGCCGTGGGGTTGGCGAAGTGTTCGTGGATGTGCGCGATGCCGTTTTTGCGCGTCCATTGAAGCAGGATGCCGGCTTCGGCGAAGTAGGCAATGGCTTTTATCGGGTTTTTCGGTCCTGTATGGGAGAGCCTGAGTGCGGCAGATGCCATTTTCAGGTAGCCTGCGGGGTTCTGGGCAAGGCAGCGTAGATGTGCCGTGAGGATTTCGGGTATCGATTGGTCGAGCACCATGAGGGTGTCGCGGGCTTCTTTCTGTTCGTCGGGGGTCATGATGTCGAGCCCTGCGGGCTTGCGGATCGAGGCGGTGTGTACCGTGAGCCCTTCTTTGCGGAGCGACTGGATTTCCCTGTATATGAATGTGTGGGAGATTGCCGGGTACTCGCTGCAGAGGTATGCGATGGGTTGTTCTTTCATGTCTGGGGTGTTGAGAGTCCGGTTTTGAGTGCCGCACGTTTGTTCCTGAGCGGTTTCCCAAGGAGTCGGCCGGCGTGAAAGCGGATGATGCCGAACAGTTGCGGCAGCACGACGATCGAGCAGTGCCATGCGTATTTTTTTGCGTCGGCGCGGTTGAGCTGCTGTTCGCGCATGAACTGGCCTACTTTTGTGATCCGCGGTTTGAAGAGCAGGAATAAGGCGCCCGCGAGGCTGAGCATCGAGAGTATTGCGCCGCGTGGATTGTGCTGCACCAAGGGGATGAGCAGCGCGCCGGCAGCGCCGGCCATGAATCCTCCGCCTTTGGTGGTGATTCGCCGCTGTTCGGCTTTCCAGAAGCTGTCGCCGGTGGGGGCGATCCGGCTTTGTACGGCGGCGAATCCGTAGCCGGAGCGATAGGCGCGGCGCAGATATTGCGATGCTTTGAGCATGGCCAGGTCGTGGCTGGTCATGAGTGCATCGAGCATGAGGATTTTCCAGCCGGCCCGGCTGATGCGCCAGCCGAGTTCGGGGTCTTCGCCGCCGACGAGGGTTTCGTCGTAGCCGCCGGTTTGTTCGAGGGCCTGGCGTCGGATGAGCACGTCGCCGCCGAAGCTCTGGCAGAGGCCGGGGCGGTCGTTCCATTCGAGGTCGCCGAGCCAGTTGTAGAAGGAGCGTTCGGGGTGCATTTCGCGACGGTATCCGCGTACGGCGCCGAGTTCCGGATTTTCGCCCATGGCTTTCAGGGCGAGGGCCAGCCAGCCGGGGTCCATGATGGTGTCGGAGTCGAGGAATTGTACGAAGGGGGCGCTGCCGGCTTTCCAGCCGGCGTTTCTGCCGAGTCCGGGGGTCGGGTGTTCGGGGTTGAGTTCGAGCGCGGTTACGCCGGGGAACTGTCGGGCGATGGCGACGCTGCTGTCGGTGGATCCGCCGTCTGCGTAGATGATGCGGATCCGGTCGGTCGGGCAGCTGCCTTCAAGGATGGATCGGATGCATCGTTCGAGGGTTTTTTCGCTGTTGACTCCTATGATGACGCAGTCTACGGAGGGGATTTCTCCCTGGTTCGTGCCGTTGGTTTGTGTTTGTTTCATCGGGAGCGGTGTTTGAGCGCTGCACGGGGTTCTGTTCGGGGGCTCGTGCGGCGCTTTGTTTTTATAATACCTGCAAATGCGGTGCCAGCGTTCTGTTGCTTGATGATCGGGGTTTACGGGTGTTGGGGGTTGCAGCGGTCTTGCATGCGGAGAGTGTTTTCTGAGGGTGGTCTCTCTGTTTGAGAGACGGGAGTCAGGAGAGAGGGGTCGGGGGATTGAAGAGGGGGAGGTTGCCCACGGATTTACACGGATTGGCACGGATGGATGGAGGATGGTTGACCGGGGGGTTGTTTTGAGTTTTTCAGCTATTGAGCTGTCGGGCTATCTCGCTATCCAGCCATGAAGAGGAAGAACGCGGTTCCCGCTGATTGGGAGTGGATTTTCACGGATTGAAAGAGTATCAGCATATAGTATGGGACGTTGTTTTGCAGCTCAAGTTGCGTGATTTGGGAGAGGCAGGGAGAGGGGGAATGAAAGAGGAAGAGTCGCCCACGGATTGGCACGGATTTTCACGGATTGATGAATGAGGGTTGACCGGGGATTGAGTCAAGCTTTTCAGCCGTTGAGTCGTCCAGCTCTTTCGCTATCAAGCCATGAAGAATGAAGAACGCGGTTCCCGCTGATTGGGGATTGGATTTTCACGGATTGAAGACGGGGAGTCAGGAGATAGGAGTCAGGAGGAAGGGGACGGGGGATTGGGTGGTGGGTTGGATACCTGGCTTGGGTATGCGCGGGAGTATCGGGCGGCTTGCCGCCCGTTGGTTTGGAGTGAAGAAAGAGAAGATTGCTTATGCTCCGTATAGAGATACTCCTTTTAATATTTTTCTCCGAGTTCCTGCAGTTTTGCTTTGTCTTGGTGCAGCGCCGGGGGGATGGGGATGTTCATGAGGGTGCAGAAGGTTTCTATCCGGAAGCGCCAGTCGTGGTGGGTTATGGTTTGTCGGATGTTGATGCGGCGCTGCTCTTCGAGTTGGTCGTTTCGGGAGAGCAGTTGCGTGAGTTCTTCTGCGGCGGTTTCGGGGTTGTCGGATAGTTCGGTGGTCGCTCCGGGCCAGAAGAGCATGTCGTCGGCCATGCGGGAGACGGGCTGTTTGCCGGCGACTATGCAGCCTGAGAGAAGTGATTCGAGCCAGCGGCTGGTTACCATCATGGAGCGTGGCCGGTCGCCCTGGGGTTCGACGTAGAGGTGAAATGCGAGCGAGATGCGGGATCGGTGCAGCAGTTTGAAGAGCATGCCGCGTTCAGGACGGATGCCTGGCCCGGTCAGGTTGCCGAGGGGGGAGTGGAGGTAGAGGTGCGGCGATGATGCGGGATGAAAGCGTTGTGTGAAGCATTCGTGGTAACTCCGGGGTGTGCGGCCGAATCCGATGATGTCGATTTCGCGGTTATGGAGCTTTTGCGGTGCCCAGTTGAGCGCGTCTGTGCCCTGGTAGAGCTGGTGGACGGGTATGCCGTACCGGTCTCCGGGGTAGGCGATGTCTTCGTGGGCGGTGACGGTTATGGCGTCAAATTCGGCGGTTTCGCCGACGTATCCGGCATGGAAGTAGGAGTCGGTGACGAATGCGCAGATTTTGCCGAATTTTTTCCGGCAGTCGGCTATGGAGGCGATCATGCCGAGGTCTCCCGGGTTTCTGGCTATGACGATCAGCAGGTCGCCGCCGCTGGTACGGAGCGGTTCGAATGCGGTTTTGCCTGGGTGAATGAGCCGTTCCGGCCATTTGCCCGGAATGAGTTTCGGCGAGAGGCGTTCGGCCTGAAAGTAGCTGGCAAGGAGTTCTGCGAGTTCGTCGATTGCGAGCCAGCCGACGTGGGGGTTTGCGAGCCCGGCGTAGAGTATTGCGGTTTTCATTGCGGTGATGGTGTGGTTGTCGGGATGTTGCGCGGCCTATGGCTTCCGGCCTGTGTCGTTGTTGTACCGTTGTTCGTAATGCAGCTTGAGCCGGATGATGAATCCTGCGGCTATTCCTGCAAGGATGCCGATGTTGTTGGCAAGAGCGTTAAGGGCATTGAACGAGTCACCTGTGACGAACATGTGGATGGTTTCGAGCAGGTAGCCGAGCGAGCTCATGGCCGTAGATACCAGAAAGGCGGCTTTCCGGTCGCTGAGAAACGATATGGGGATGCAGGAGAGTACTGCGTAGAGTGTGATATGGGCTATTGTATCGAGTCCGGGTATACCGAAGGGGATGAGGCTTCCGGCAAGGAGCAGCAGAAAGCCGAGCAGCCAGTATCCCGTGAGTTTGCTGCCGCTGTTCCATTCTGCTTTTATGAGTTGCCGAAGATTCATTATCGGTTGCGGATGTGGTTGCTGTTTATCAGTTTATGAATCGCGATTGCGCCGCGCCCGGCGATGGTATGAACCGGGTACGGGGGAGCTGTATTTCGCCTTTTTTCAGAACGCTTAGTGCGGTTTCGGCAGGTGAAACCGCGGGCGCGCCAAGTTTTTGTTTGATCATCATGCTGATAAGTCCGCCGCTGAAGAGCATGTAGACGGGGTTGATCATGGCGTTGAGCAGATTGTCGATCATGTAGATTGCAAGAAAGACGGCCATGACCGCCGGCGCCGCCCAGTCGCTGTTTTTCCAGTTGTCGGCTCTGATGCGCATGATAAAGAGCATGATGGGTATCTGGATGGCGATGATGAGCGTCATGAGGCCGTAGATACCGTTCTGGCCGAGCGTGATAATCCAGAGTCCGTCGGCTATGCTGATGTCTCTTCCCTTGTCGTCGTAGACTCGCGAGCGTCCGTAGCCGCCCCATCCGAAAATGGTGCCTTGCATGGCTTTATCGATGAGGATGGTTTCGTTGTCGAAGCGAAACTGGAGCGATTGGGCGCGGTCGGCACTGAATTTTTCGGCTACGAAGCCTGAGAGGTTCGTTCCGTCCCAGTAGCCGGTCGTTCGTGTGACGACGTAGAGGTGCGGTATCGCTATGAGGACGGCCAGGAGCACCGGTTTTCTGATTCTGGTTGATAGGTAGATGACCAGGAGGCCGATAACGAGCAGGACGAGGGCTCCTACCGATTGCATCATGATGGTTGTGAAGGCGAGGAACATGAGCAGGTATCGGGTGGGCACCGAGAGGATTTTCCGGGGGAGTTCGCCGGCGTAGAGAAGCCAGGTGCCGAGAAAGACGCCGAGCACCATCCACATGGAGGTCATGAGTCCGTGGTCCATATAGACCATGGGCCTGAATCCTCCGCCGTCGCGGAGAGTCTGGAGAAAGTTGTGCTGATGGAAGCCGTAGGTCATTCGGTGGAGCTGCGGGCTCATGATCAGTTCGAACCAGCAGAATGGGATGTAGACGATGCTGCCGATGAAGATGGCGAGCGCAAGCGTTTTCATGGCTCCGGTGTCGGTGAAGTAGATTCTTGCGATATAGTAGGGCAGTCCCCAGGTGATGCTCTGGTACATGGTTTGCGATAGTCCGTCGTAGGGGCCGAGGTCGTTGAATACCGAGGAGAAGAAGGGTGTGGTGCACCAGGCGAGCATCGGCAGATCGGCCGGGCTGAAGCGGAATTCCGAGAAGCGCTGTTTGTCGAAGATCCAGGCTCCGAGCAGAATGCCGACGCAGGTTGCCGTCGTTTTGGTATAGTCGGGCAGGGCGGGGAGATTGAATGCGGCAACCGGCAGGAACATCCATCCCGCGACGAATGCGACGGATGCTGCGGTGCGTGCCTTGAGCCGCGAAAAGAGGATCAGGACGATGGGAATCCAGCCGAACATGGCAACCGGAACCATGATATTTCCGGGTGCGCTACCCATGCGGCAGGTGCTTTGTGATGTTCAGGAGCGCGGCTCCCCAGGAGCGTTCGGGATCGCAGAACTGTTTGCCCAGTTGTGCGCAGGCTTGCTGTTTCTGTTCGTAGAGCTGCGGCGAGGAGGCAAGCCGGACGACGGCTTCGAAGTAGGCGACGGCGTTGTCGGGCGGAACTTCGATGACGGCATCCCTGACGTATTCGAGCGCCGGGCAGACCGATGAGGTGATGACCGGCCGGCCGGCAAGGATGGCTTCGGCGACGACTTTGTTGAAGCCTTCTTCGAAGGAGGTGCGCGTGGGCACGATGAATGCGTGGCTTTGCTCTATGTGCCGGAGCATTTCCGGACGGGCGCAGTAGCCGTGAAATTGCATGAACTGGCCGAGGCCTTGTTGGCGCAGGGCGTTTTTGAGGTTGTCGTCTTCGGGTCCGGTGCCGCAGAGATGCAGTACTATGCCGGTGTTGCCGGATTCGCGGAGCATCCTGGCGATGTCGAGCAGGTCGTAGATGCCTTTGGCGGTTTCCATCCGTCCGGCGTAGAGCAGGTTGAATGGTTTTGATGCCGGCGGCGGCGGTATGCTTTCGAAGGTCTCTTTCCGGTAGTGCGGAATGAAAGGGTGGACGGGTACGGTTTTTCCGCCGGTGATTTCAAGGAGCTGGCGCCGGACGTCTTCGGAGATGCAGAGTATGGCCGCGGCCTTGTTGCCGAAGAGGTTGCGGTTGAGCAGGGAAAGGAGTTTCTGCACGAGGGATGCTTTTCTGCTTTCGGGCCAGAGTGTGCAGTGCAGCGATGGTATGAGGTGCATGGATGCGGGCGCAAACCAGAGGAGGGGGAAGAAGTGCCCTGTCGCGTCGGCCATGACGAGCAGGTCGGCATCGGCAGCGACCGCCCGTGCGACTATCTCCCGCACGTAGCCTATCTGCTGGAGATGAAAGGCTATGCCTTTTTCAGGCGGGCTTTTGGGTTTGTTTTCGACCATGAACTGTTCGGTTGCGATACTTGCTTTTCGGGGACAGCATGATATGGCCACTCCTTTTGCTCCGAGGTTGCGGCAGAGGTCGAAAAACAGGGAGCTGTAGGTGACGGCAACCTGATTCGGATCGTCTTCTCCTTTCTGCCAGTGGGAAAAGGTGGTTACGATGTCTCCTGGCCCTGCGGCGTAGAAGAGGCATAGCTGCTTTTTTCGATCGGTTCCGTTTGTCATGCCTGGTTGGCTTTTTTTTGCCGTTGGTGTTTCGAGGCTGTTATTGACGAATTTTTGCCGGAATGCCTACTGCCGTGGCGTTGGCAGGTATGTCGTTGACGACGACGGCGTTGGCCCCTATGCGGGCGTGTGTGCCGATGGTGATGTTGCCGAGTATTCTGGCTCCTGCGCCGATATCGACATGTCCTTCGATGACCGGCACCCCGGTTGCGTCAACGGCTCCGATGGTGACCTGCTGAAAGATGAGGCAGTTGGGTCCGATTTTTGCTTCGGGGTGGATGACGATGCCGTTGGGGTGGGGGATGAGAAGTCCTCCTCCGATGCTGGAGTCCAACGGGATATCGGATCCGGAAACTGCGCTCCAGAAGCGGTGCTGCAGGACGGCAATGCCTTTGATAGTTTTTGAAAACGGATCTGTTCTGCGGCTGTATTTCTGGTAACGCCGCAGGGCGGCAAGCATTTTTTTTCCGGGCTCGAAACGGCCGGGCGTCGGTTTTTCCCTGCTCCAGTCCGGTTCTGTTGCCGATATCATTGCCGCGGTGTCTGGTTTGTCGATTGCCGTCACTTTGCTTTTTTTGATTTGCTGTTTTTCGGTTTTTTTATTGTCCTTTTTTTCAGGGTACTCTGTATGAAGGTGCCGGTTTTCCGGATGGTGTCGACTGCTTTGCCGAGGAGCTCGGTCGCCGGCGGGAGGTTTCTGACGAATTCTTCGATCTGCCGGGTGTTGATTTTGTTGAGAAATTCGGGTTGTTTTTCGAGCAGTTTGTCGATGCTGAGCGAGCGTATGCGTCCGCCGTGATTGAGTATGGGCGCGATTGCCGGTACGCCGAGCCGTACGAGGAGTTCGGCTGCGGCTCTCAGGTCGCGGTAGAATGTGCTGTTTGCCAGTGCGACAAGGACGATGATGTCGGCATGCGTCGCAAGGTTTTCGGTCAGGTCGCTTTCGCATACGGGAGCGGAGTCGATGCAGATAAGGTCGTAGTCCTCTGTTGCTTCCCGGAGAATGCTTTGGATCCTTTGCTGCGGTATGTTGCCTTCGGGTGTCGTTCCGGCGGCGATGACGTCCATTGAAAAGTCCGGCGATCGGGTGATTGCCGTTTTCCAGGACTGGGTGGAGGCGAGGATGTTGCACAGGCCTGTGCCGCCGGCGGGAATGCCGGCCATGTCTGCAAGGGCGGGGTTTGCGGTGTCGGCTTCTATGAAGAGTACGTTGGGGACGAGCGTCGATAGCGCCTGTGCCGTGTTCAGGGCGATGGTCGTGCATCCTGCTCCGGCGTCTGTTGCCGTGAAGAGGATGACGGAGGCGTTCTGCCGTTCTTTTTCGCATTGCAGTTTTACGGCGAGGCTTCGGATGGCTTTTGCCGCCTGGTGCGCCGGGTCGAGTGCCACGATCCGGGTAGAGGGCGTTTCGGGGTTTCCGACGGGAATGATGCCAGCGGGGGGGTAGCCGAATGCGTTGCTGATGTCTTCGGGCCTGCGGATGCGATTGTCGAAGAAGTCGTATGCAAGGAATATGCTTCCGGTGCCGCCGAATGATATGACAAGGAAAATAAGTAGCAGTTGCTTGATATTCGAGCCTGCCGGGTGATCGGGTTCCCGCGCCGCCGATTCGATGGAGATGCGAAGCGGGGCTTTGCCTTCGACTTCGAGTTCGTGTATGCGGGTGTCGATACGGTCGAGCAGTTCCCTTTTGTGTTTCAGGCGGAATTCGAGGGATTGGCCGAGGTGCATACCGAGAGAGATGCGTACGGCTTCTGTTTTGCTTTTGTTGAATATGTCGAGCAGTTCTTCTTCGGTGTTTCTGGCTTTTTCAAAATTGTGTTTTGCGACGATGCTCTCTTTGCGAAGGTCGTGATCGCGTTTTCCGTAGAGAATGGTGCGCGCGCTTTTGCGGATTTCGTTCTGCAGTTTGTTTTCGTAGTTCTGCATTGCTTTCATTCGCTCTTCGACGTAGATGCGGTCGGGGTTGCTGGCGGTCAGTCCGTCTGTGGAACTTCTGAGCTGCTGGAGTTGCTGGTAGGTCCATGAGCTGGTGAAGTCGAGCGACTGGTCGTTCATGACGATTTCTTCGACCATGGGGTCGAGCGAGAGGCTCTTAAGCTGAGCATTGGCGGCTTCCGTCGCTTTGTTCTGGTTTTCGGCTATAAGTCGGTCTCCGAGAATGCGGACGTAGAGGCGTTGCAGCTCTTCGTTGTTTTTGCTTGCAAGATTGTATTCTTCCGAAAAGGTGGAGGTGTAGATGTCTTTGGTGAGCGTATCGAGATTGCCTTCGATGGCGATGATTTCGTTGGTGAGCGCCTTTTTTTTGTTATTGAGGTAGGCAAGTCGTTCGTTGTCCTGCATTTCGGTATTACGGCGGACTTTTTCGAGAAAGACGTCCATGAAGGTGTTGATGAGCGGCGCAAGTCCTTCTTTTTTAGGGCTGGATGCTTTGATTTCGATGAGGTGCGTGCCGTTTACGGGGGCGACCTTGATGATGAAGCCGAGGATCGTCGCGCATTTGTCGGCGGGGAGCGCCGCTGGCAGAACGGCGGCTTTTTCGTCAGGGGTGAGTTTTTCGACCGTGTTTTTCAGGATGCCGAATTCCATCATCCGTTTTGCCTGGGTACGGGCGTAGTCCTGGTAGTAGTTGATGATGGACGGGTCTTCGGATTTCGTTATCAGGGACGGGATGACCGGGTCTATGCGCATCATCGCCGTTACTTCATAGTTCGGTTTTCCGATAAGCAGGACGAGGGGCAGGGTTATGGTAAAGAGAAAGGAGCCGATGACAAGGATCAGCAGGCCGTATCGGTTGATAAACCCTTTGATGTCAAGGGCTTTTGCCGGTTTGCCGTAGGGTAACGGTTCTTTTGCCTGGTGTTCGTTTATCATGTTTTCCTGCTTGTACTGATCGGGAAGAGGCGGAAGAGGGCGCCTGCTTTTTGTTTTTCGTCCTGTGTGAGCGCTATGAACCAGAGTATGGCGACGGTAAGGAGCAGGTAGAGCGTACCGCAGAGTGTGATGGTGGTGATGGCCGCAAGGCGGTTTTCCGCAGGAAAGATGGTTGTTGCCGTATAGACGAGCGCAGCAGGCCCGATCGGAGCAAGCGAGGGGATGAGCGTATGGCGTATGATTTCAGCGAAGGTGATCTGGAAGGTGTAGTTGCTTCTCCAGAAGAAACAGAGGGCGCTGGTTGCCGAACCTGCAGCAAGCGCGGCAGCTGCGCCGGTCAGTGCGTATGAGGCGATGGCTGCCGGGAGCCAGAGGAGCAGGAGGACGAGCTGCATGATCATGTATTCGAATTCCCTGCCGTTTCTGTCGATGCCGCGGAAGATCATGTTTGCCGGGCCGGTTGCGAGTTGGAAGGCGTATGCTATGGTGAGGCAGATCATGATGATTACGGCGTCATGGTATTGCGGTCCGACCCATGCGAAGATCAGCGAATCAGCGGAGGCTGCCAGAAATGCAAATATGGTGGTGCTGATGAGATTTGTGTAGCGAAGACCGTTGAGATAGAGCTGGCGGAGTTCTCCTTTTGCAAGCTGTTCTTCATGCCGTTGTTTCGAGCGGAGCATGAGGAACAGCGCGATTGCCGCGAGGGCAGACAGGATGGCTGCCGGGATTGCCGGAAAGGGCAGCTGTTGTGCGACCGAGGGCAGGAAGAGCAATGGTGTGAGGCCGATAGCGAACATAAGGAGCGCTATGTTGCCGTATGCGAGCATTCGCGCGGTCGGTGCGTTTTGTACCTCTTTTTCCCATGTCGCTTCGATATGGGAGGCTGCCGGAAGAAAGGGGCCGAATGCCGATTCGGCGACTTTTTTTGCCGTGAAGGGGAGCTTTCGTCCGATTTCAAGCATGCCGCCGGCTGCAAGGCCGAGGCCGGCGGTAACGAAAAGCCGGTCGAGCGCAGTAAGAAAGATGCCTCCTGCTCCGAGTACCTGGACTTTGCCGCCAAAAATAAAGAAGAGTTTGAGGTGGTCGCGGTTTACAAGTTTTGTCGATATCCTGAGCTCGGGAATAAGTTTTTTTGCGTATTTCCGGTAGCTGGTGGTTTCGAGGATTACTCGCAGTGCATAGGCATAGAGAAGCCCCATGATGCCGGATCCCCAGAGCAGCAGTATGATGATGGCGATAACTTCAACGAGCCCGGCAATGACCGCGATCTGTTTTTCTTTTGCAATTTCGTGCATGCCGGCGATGATGAACCTGAATCCGCCGAGTATGAGCTCGAGGCTGAAGACTATTGCCGTGCCGGTGAATATGGCTGATGCTGCGGCCTGTTCTTCGACCGCGATGCGAAAAATGCGGTGAACAAGGGGCATGCTGATGATGAGAACCGTGCAGAAGATGATGCAGAATGTGAGCATATAGGCGATGCCGGTGGAGAGCAGCCGACTGATTTCTTCTTTTTTGTTTTCGGCTCGGTAGCGGGCGGTGTAGCGGATGTAGGTGGAGTTGACGCCGAATCCTCCCATGGATGCGTATGAGAGGATGATGAAGCAGAGCGACCAGAGGCCGAATTCGGTCAGGGTGAGATAACTGAGTATGAAGGGGGTGAGCAGCAGCCGGGTGACGAGGTAGATGCTGGTTGCCGCCATGCCTGACAGGGCGTTGCCTGCCAGTTTTTTTTTTAACGGTTTCGTTGTTCTGCATGATGGCGGTCATTCGCTGGAATTGACGAAACCTTCCTGTCCCCAAAGCTTTTTACGCAGCTCCTGCATGAGGCCGAATGATTCGAAGTTGTCGATGCCGAGATTGAGTACCTGAAGGGCGGGGACGAGTTTTTCGAGGGTGTAGTTGAATTTTGCCATACCGCCTGGGCTGACGAAGATGATGTCTTCGGGCATGAGGGTATAGTTTTTTGCGAAGTCGCCCTTTTCGAGCAGATGTTTAAGATTGACGCTGATGACGTTTCCTTTGAGGTCCTGCTGGCGTATGATGAAGATTTTTTCGGGGTTTGCGCGTTTGTTCATGCCGCCGGCCAGCATGATGGCTTTGAGTACGTTCATGTTGCTTTTGAGCTGGATGGCTCCGGGGGTGATGACCTCTCCCATGACGTAGACCATTTCGTCTTCCGCTTCGGGTATGAAGATGACGTCGTTGTTCATGATCGATGCGTTGAGTGCCATATTGCCGTTTTTCAGGAGGTCCTGGAGGTCTATCCAGATGACGGTGTCGTTGCCTCGGATAATGGCGCATTTGGTGAGGAAGGTCTCTTTTCCGTGGTAGGGCAGGCCTCCTGCGAGAGCAAGGGCTTCGAGCAGGGTACCTCTGCCGGGAAAGTTAATCACGCCGGGTTTGGTGACGCGGCCGAGTACGAAGGCTTTGTTGTTGTGGAATTCCTGTACCCGTATGGTGACTTCGGGTTTGATGTAGAGCACTTCGAGCTTTGAGGTTACCATCTGCTGAATTTCGGCCGGCGTCCGGTAGAGTACGTTCATGAGGCCTATTCGGGGTACGGCTATGTTGCCGTCGGGCGAGACGATGATGTTTTCCTGCGATAGTTCCGGTCGGCGCCATACCTGGATGTTGATTACATCGCCAGGCCCGAGCCTGTAGCGGAACTGTTCGGACGGGGTGAGTTCCCTTACGGCGGAGGGGGTGGCGAATTCCTGCATTTTTTTTGGTATGTCAGCTTTAAAGGCTTTTTCCGGCTGTTGTACGGGCAGGGTGATTTCGCGCGGTGAGATGCTGCTGCAGGATGCGAGGAGCAGCAGGATAAGCATGGCGTGCAGGCTCACAAGGGTATGGGCGAGGCGCGATGAGGGGTTGCCGCTGCCGGGTTTGCTCTGCTGCATAGGATTCGGGGGAGACGCGGTTGCCGGTGTTGCTGTCCTGAATTGATGCAAGAAGCGTGCCTGAGTGGCGGTGATTAGTAACCTGTTGTATTATTGGCTGATATGGCTTTTCCTGGGTTGTTCCCCGGCTCTCAAACAGCAAGTTGCGGGCAGTTGCTCTCTCAGGTTGAGAGAGCGGCGGCGCGTTGGTTCGTTCAGGTTTCGGGTGCGGTTTTTTTCGGGATGATGCGTGCGGGTATACCGACGGCTATGGAGTTGTCGGGAACGTCGGCGATGACGACGGCGTTGGCGCCGATGTCGACGTTGTTGCCGATGGTGATGTTGCCGAGTACTTTTGCCCCGGCTCCGATGTTGACGTTGCTGCCGATTTTCGGGGCGGCTTTTTCTTCGATGTTCTTGAGGCCGATGGTGACGCCGTTGCGGATGACGCAGTCGTCGCCGAAACTGGCGTAACCGCTGACGACGATGCCGCCGAAGTGGTCGATGCGGAAGTTTTTTCCTATGGGCACTTCGCAGGGGAGCTCGATGCCGGTGAGTATCTGCACACTTTTGTAGAGCAGCTTGTAGAGGAGCGAGAAGGGTTTGCGCAGGATGGCGTTGGGAATGGTGTAGCGCCAGCGTCCGAAGCGGTAGACCGCCATGGCCCAGAATCCCTGGCTGCTCCAGTCTCCGCGGTAGGTTTCGAGGTCTCGGCGTATGTTTGCGAAGGGTTTCATGGGGTTTACCAGGGGGTTTGCGGCGAGAGCGTGCCGAGTTTGGTGTCTTTGAGGGAGCGCATGATCTGGCTGATGGTGGCCGATGCGGCGGCTTTTTTAGCGTCGGCTCCGGGCGAGGGGATGAGGTTTTTCAGGTAGCGCAGGGCGTGCCAGCCGAGTTCGACGCCGGCGCTTGCAAGGAGCAGGATGATGCCGTGGTTTTTGCGGTAGTAGAGCCATTCGCTGCGCATGCGGAAGGAGAGTACCTGGGAGGCGCCTTCGTCGTAGGTTTTGTCTTTCCGGGTTTTGCTGCAGGCGCCGCCGATGTGCATGACTTCGGCGTCGGGGATGAACCAGATGCTCCAGCCGGCTTGTTTTGCGCGGAGGCAGAGGTCGGTTTCTTCGTAGTAGATGAAGAAGCGTTCGTCGAATGCTCCGATTTCGTCGAGCATTTTTTTCCGGACGATGGTGAAGGTTCCGGGTACCCAGTCGACTTCGAGCGGGCGGTCGTGCGCGAATCCTCCGAATTCGTGCCTGTTGAGGATGGGGGAGCCGGGATGCTTCGCGCTCAGTCCGGAGAGGGTGAGGAGTTTGGAGAGGGGCGAGGGAAATCGTCGGGCCGAGGGTTCGAGCCTGCCTTCCGGAGAGATGATTTTTCCGCCGCAGAGTCCGCATCCGGGGTTGCTGTCCATGAAGGCGACGGCGTTGGAAATCGATGAGGGGCCGACGTAGGCGTCGGGGTTGAGCAGGACGATGTAGCGTCCTTTTGCCTGCCTGAATGCCTGGTTGTTGGCGGCTGCGAAGCCGAGGTTGGCGTTGTTGGCTATGAGGCGGACCTGGGGAAAGGTTTCGTGGACCATCTGCGCCGAGTCGTCGCGGGAGTCGTTGTCGACGACGAAGACTTCCATGTCGATGCCGCCGCTTCCCCTGAAGAGGGCTTCGAGGCAGTTCCGGAGGATGTCTCTGGTGTTGTAGCTGACGATGACGATGGTGATCATGGGTTCAGAGCTGTTTGGTCATGGTGATGACGTTTTCGCCGTTTTCCCGGCAGATGGTGACGGTGTCCATGAGGGTGCGGATGAGCATGAGCCCGTATCCGCGCTCGGGATAGGTTTCGATGTCGGGTTCGGGCGTTTCGGCGCTGAAGGGGGCGTTGGCATCCCGTATGGCGACGGTGAGCTTTCGCTGCTCGATAGTGAAGGTGATGGTGATATCCCTGGTTCCCTGCATTCTGTCGCCGTAGTTGACTGCGTTGGTGAAGGCTTCGCTGACGGCAAGTTCGAAGGCGTGGGAGAATTCCCAGTTGCCGGCACCTGCGTTGCAGGTGTCGGTGAAGAGGCTTGCGGTATTCGATGCCGTCTGCGAGGCCAGCCGGGTAAAGCGAATGTCGCCTGGCAGGGTGAGGGTGATGACGCTGTTCATTGGCTTTTCCTGAGTGTTGTTGCGTAGTCAATCGCAGCGGCTGTTTCGTCGAAGATGTGGAAGAGCCTGACGGTGCCGGTAATGTCGAAGACCCTGCGGACTTTCTGGTTCATGCAGGAGAGCAGCATGTTTGCGCCGGATTCCTCTTTCCGGTGCGCGGCGCCGATAATGGCGCCGAGGCCGCTGCTGTCGAGGAAGTCGAGGCGGGCAAGGTCGATGACGATGGTTCGCGTCGGGTCGGAGATGGCCTGGTGCCGTTGCAGTTCCGGCGCTGTCGAGGCGTCGATGGTGCCGCAGAGTTCGACGATGGTTATTCCGGAGGAGAGCTTTTCGGTGATGGTCATGTCGGGTTCCTGTAGTGGATTCGGTTGATAAGCGCCTGTATGGTCATACCGATATCGCCAAGGGGGGTGCTGTGCAGGGCGTGATAGCGTTCGACGATTGCCGCGTCGCTCTCAGTGGCTGCCCAGGCTTCCGTTTCGGCATAGCTGAATACGGCTGGCCTGCAGTCCGTGCCGGTATGGTTTGCGGCGCGGTTTTCGTGGGTTCTGCTGCCGATGATGGCGAGTCTGCCGGTCAAGACACCGGGAAGCAGCGGGTAGCGGTCGAGGGAGAACGCCGATGCGATGCTTTCTGCAAGCCCGGCATTGGGGATTGAGGGCACGTCCTGCCATTTGCCCCGGAGCCTGAGCAGGGGGTAGAGGATGGCGAAGGGAATGCTGAGCAGCAGGAGAAGCAGGGCTGCGGCAAGGGCGTGAACGATTTTTCTCCAGAGTACCAGGGCGGTGGCTCCGCCGTTTATGCCGGCAAGCAGGTGGGGGTCCTGCATGGCCAACGTGACGCCGCTTTCGGGGTCGATGAGGGTGTTTTTCGATGCGATGCGGCCTTCGATTTCGAGCTGTTCGCCGATATAGGTGTTGTCGAGGATGATGCTCTCTTTTATGGTGCTTCCTTTGTCGATGATGACGTTGCTGCCGATGATGGCCGAGGGGCCGATGACGGCTCCCGGCAGGATGCGGACGTTGTTGCCGATGCTTGCGGGTTTATGGATTTGTGCGGTTTTCGAGATGGTTACGTTTCTGCCGATGGCACAGCCGGGTTCGCCGCCGTAGCCGGGCAGAACGTAGCGGGATGAGCCGGTTTCGAGGGTTGTCATGGCGATGCGGCAGTAGCTTTTGAGGTCGCCGATGGGCGTGAGCCCGACGGGCGGCAGGGGCTGGTCGGTCAGGGATGGTTCGAGCGGGCCTGCCAGGGTGATGCTTCCTCCGGGGCAGGATGCAATGGTGCCGCCGGAGTCGATGGATGCGAGGCCGCGGTAGTCGAGAGTTTTGTCGTAGTCGATGAATGTGCAGCCGCTGAGGATCATGGTTCTTTCTTCGCCGCAGAATTTACGGTTTTTGCGGAGCAGCTCCGGCTCTCCGTCCGAGGGGTGCAGGTTTGCGTAGGTGAGTTCGATGCCCCAGCGGCTTCCGTTGCCGCAGTATTCTTCGATCTGCGAAAGCGGGCCGTCGGAGAGCAGGCGGATTTCGCGGCATCCTGCGAGGATTGCGAAGTCGATGAGGTATTCGACGAACGGTTTGTTGCACAGGGGCGCGAGCAGCGGCTGCGTGCCGGGTAGGGTTTCGCGCATCCAGTTGCAGTCGGCCTCTTTTATGGCGATAAGCGTTTTCATCGTTCCTGTATGGCGGTCGGAGTTGCCCCAAACGATGCGGCGGCTTCGCCTGCGTTTGAGAAAATCGAGAAGAGTTTTCTGGCTTTGGTGAGATCGAATACCATGGCGACTTTGGGCGTTAGGCCGGCAAGACGGAGGTCGCCGTTGTTTTCGAGCGAACGGCGCAGGCAGCCGACGATGGCACCCAGACCGCTGCTGTCGATGAAGTCGAGTCGGGAGCAGTCGAAGACGAGGAAGGGTGTTTTCGTCTGCCAGTCGGCGGAGGCTTTTTGCAGCGGGGCGCTGCCCGATGCGTCGAGCCGCCCTTCGAGTTCTGCGATGCCGACGGTAATGCCGTTTTGGGTGTCGAGCCTGAATTTCATGGTTTGTTGTTTTTTAGTATGCTCCTCTGCCCGTAAGGACAGCGGGTATGGTTTTCAGGAGAAGACGGATGTCGCTCAGGATGCCGGCGCTTTGTATGTACTGGAGGTCGAGCCGGACCTGGTCGGTGAAGGGAATGTCGCTTCTGCCGCTGACCTGCCAGAGGCAGGTTATGCCGGGTATGACGTGTAGCCGTTTGCGCTGTTCGAGGGTGTATTCGGCAACTTCCCGGGGGAGTGGCGGACGCGGCCCGACGAGGCTCATGTCGCCTTTGAGCACGTTAAAGAGCTGGGGCAGTTCGTCGATGCTGAATTTTCGGATGATTCTTCCGACGCGGGTGATTCGCGGGTCTTTTTTCATTTTGAAGATGACGCCTGCCTCGGATTCGTTCTGCGCCGCAAGCTGATCCTTGATTTTATCGGCGTTCATGATCATGGAGCGGAATTTGTAGAACCTGAAGTGGCGACCGTCCTTGCCGACGCGGATCTGGGTGTAGAAGACCGGGCCGGGGTCTTCGATGCGGATTGCGAGCGCGGTAAGGAGGAAGAGCGGAAAGAGGGCGATGATGGCCGCCGTGGAGACGGCGAGGTCGAGCAGCCGCTTCATGAGGTAGGAGAGGCTGACGGTGGTTTCCCAGAGGGCGACTTTTATCCTCCTTTTCATGAGAAGGGAGGGGTTGATGGTGCCGCTGAGCTGACGGATAAGCTCTTTACGTACGGTCGGGTCGAGTTCCATGGCGGTTCAGGTGTTGCTGCTCCTGGTGACGAGTTTCCATTTCATGACGCGGTAAAGGAAAAGCGGGTTGCCAATGACGTATCGTTTCCACATCCGCCCTGGTTCCTGCATGATTCTGTAGATCCATTCGATGCCGATTTCGCGCATCCAGCGTGGCGCGCGGCGGATGTTGCCGGAGTAGAAGTCGAAGAGTCCGCCGACGCCCATAAGGAGGGCGGGGCGCAACTGGCTGCGGTGGCGGTGGATCCATTTTTCCTGTAAAGGGGCACCGAATGCTACGAGGAGTATCGATGCTCCCGATCGGTTCACGTCGTCGATGATGCGGCTGCTTTCGGTTTCGTGGTTGAAATAGCCGTCGGAGGTTCCTGCGATGGCGACGCCGAATTCTGCCTGGATTTTTTCGGCTGCCGCTTCGGCGATGCCTGGTTTTCCGCCGAGCAGATAGATGGAGTGTCCTTCTGAGGCGGCCATCCTGCAGAGGTATGGGAGCATGTCGGTGCCGTTGATGTTCTCTTTGAGCGGGCTGTGCAGGAGTTTGCCGGCAATGATGAGCCCTATGCCGTCGGGGAAGATTCTGTCGGCGGATTTCAGTACTTCGTGGTAGTCGCGGTCGCCGGCCATTTTGTTCAGGCAGTCGGGGTTGACGAAGCAGATGGTCTGCTGGCGGTTGTCGCGGAGTCCTGCCTGCATGAGCGAGACGGCTTCCTGCATGGTGATGTTTTCGATGTCAAGGTCGAGCAGCCGGAAAACCGGTTCCGGTTCGATGGATGTTTCGCTGTAGAGCATTGCCGGGAGCGCCCTGAGCAGGAGCAGCAAATCATAGGATGGGCGTTTGTTGAAGATGTATTCCCATTCGATTGCCTGGCGACCTTCGTGGGCGATTTTGCTTGTGCTGCGGATCTCCCAGAGGGAGATGATGCCTGGTTTGATCATGCTGAGGTATGCCTGTTCGGCATCGGGAACGGGACCGTTCCAATCTCTGATTGCGGTTCCTGCGAGCGCAAGACGACCGGTCAGGAGTTCGAGGAAGAGCGGCAGGTTTGCCATGCGGCCATCGATGCCGCTGAAGGTTCGGATGGTGATGGGTTGGGCTTCTTTGCCATATACGGTGCGTTTTGCAAAGACTGGTTTTCCGGCCGGAAGCCTTGTGAGGAGTCGGATGATCAGTACAGGAATGAATATTGGAACGATTATTCCAAGTGCGACGATGAGTTCGACAGCTCTTGCTGCGATTTCTGATATGGATGAAGCAGTGCGGAGTGCCAGACTTGTTTTCCAGCTTCTTCCTGCGCCCCTGCGTTTTCTGAGGCGTTTTTCCAGATTTTGCGCATTTTTTATATCGGGTTTCATGGTCTTGCTGCCGCCGTTCTTCAGGGTGTGGTTGATGATGTTGTCGGCAAAGGCAAAGAATGTTCCGTAGCTTCCGAGGAAGATAAGTCCTGCCGAACGGAGTTTTTTTTCGTTTTCATCTTCGATGTCGCGCGTGAGGCAGATCATGTTTTCGGGGGAGAATTTCTGCCGAACCCGGTCGAGGAGCCCTATGCTGAGTTTTTCGGAAAAGCTGTCCGTCATGACGGCAAGCCTGAATGGTTCTTTGCCGGGTCCCGTTATGTTGAGTTCGTCGGGCGTTTCGGCAAGGGTGACGTGGCTGAAGGTGTTTTCGAGCAGCCTGCAGATGTCGCCGACCTGTTCTTTTCTGCCGAGGATGACGGCTTTGGCTCTGCCGGCGGTCCCGGGCGGCTTGTTGAGCATGATGCCTGCCGATTGGTGCATGGGGGCTTGTTTATGGTTGTTGACGCAATAAAAGTGCCAGTACGTCCCTGATGTTCATAAAGCGTTGCCGGAATTGCCGTTCGGGTTTTTTCCCGTTCGAGGGAAAGTTGCGGGATTCTGTCAGGTTGCGAGAGTCGTTTCCTGCGGTCTCTCAGGGAGAGAGGGGGGGCTGAGTGCTGAGTTGCGAGTACGCAGTTGGGGACGCGCAGTTGGGGACGTTGAGAAAGCGCCGATGAAAACCGGCAAAGAGTAAGGAATGAAAGAGTCCGACATGAAAGGCATAGCCAGCCATCATGGCCCCGAGTCATGCCTCGACCTACAGCAATGTGGTGGGGAAGCGTTGACAGGG
>Ga0194126_10003353_pt1 | contig 25447 bp, 21 predicted proteins | sample TA2KigC150mmetaG_FD_148641 | JGI IMG/M metagenome (GOLD analysis project Ga0194126, IMG submission 148641) | Freshwater microbial communities from Lake Tanganyika, Tanzania - TA2015035 Kigoma Deep Cast 150m | ecosystem: Environmental > Aquatic > Freshwater > Lake | place: Tanzania: Lake... | reverse complement strand
TAGGAGATAGGCTCAGCACCGATATCCTGGGTGCCAGAAATACAGGACTGAAGACAGCGCTTGTGAAGACAGGTGAGTTCCAGGAAAGCGATTTGGAATCCCCTATCACCCCAGACTATATCTTCGATTCAGTTCGTGAGGTAGGAGAGCTTTTTCCTTAAACAACCAGCTAAAATAAATTCTCTAGCCATTTGTAGACTTTTCAGTGAGTGTAATCGCTTGGTGATGAAACTACACCTGATATGTTAAACTAGGTCATAAATATTTGAATTCGGGGGGAGAACATGGAGAAGCTTTATCATCTAACTAAGGCCGAGCAGCTCACAACATCGATAGTTGCAGATTTGCTTAAAGATGCTGAAGGTTTTAATAAATCACTTAAAGCAGGTGTGAGAAATTTTAAAAATCTGATTGGCGTGACTATTTGCAGTCTTTTTTATGAGGAAAGCACGAGGACTCGTTTCTCTTTTGAGAGAGCAGCCCTTCTCCTGGGAGCAACTGTAATCGGTACAGAAAATGCTGCTAAATTTTCTTCAGCGGCCAAAGGCGAAAGCCTAGAGCATACCATCAAAATGGTCAGCGGGGCAGCCAAAGGCCATTTAGGATACGCAGACATCATTGTCTTGCGCCATCCGGAAAACGATGCGGCAGATAGAGCAGCTAGAGTCTCATCGGTACCGATAATCAATGCCGGCTCTGGGGCTGATGAACATCCTACCCAAGCTTTACTTGATGCTTATACATTTCAAAAGCTCCTGGGAAGATTGGACCATTTTACTATCTCCTTTATTGGAGACTTGAAGTTTTCCCGAGTAGTTAACTCTGATGCTTTCCTGCTCAGTCAATATCCAGGAGTAAAGATGTTTTTTGTTGCTCCTGAAGGATTAGAAATAAGACCGGAATTGAAGTCTTATTTATCTCAAAAAGAAGTTGAATTTGAAGAAGCCTCAGATATTAAAGCAGTAGTTCGAGAGAGTGATATTTGTTATGTGGTGCGAGTCCAAAAGAATCGAATAAAAGACAGTGAGCTCCTTCTAGCTTACCAGCGGAACAAAGATAACTTTGCCGTGACTGAAGAAGTTTATAAAATGAGCCAGCAAAAAGGGACCTTTTTCTGCCATCCCATGCCAGTTGACGAAGAAGAACAAGAAATTCGACCAGAGGTAGAAAATTTACCACGGGTAAAAATGTTCGAGCAGGCTGGATATGGAGTCCCGGTTCGAATGGCTATACTCGCCAAGGTTTGGCAAAACACAAAAATATAGATTAAGTGCAAGTTGGCTTTCACCAACTATGAACCTAGCGTTGCTACCATCACCGCCTTTATGGTATGAAGTCTGTTTTCGGCCTCGTCGAATACTATGGATGCTTCCGACTCGAAAACCTCCTCAGTGACTTCCATGCTCTCCAGACCGAACTTCTTGTAGATGTCCTCCCCCACGGTCGTCTCCCGATTATGGAACGCGGGCAGACAATGCATGAACTTCACTTTCGGATTGCCCGTCATTTTCAATAATTTTTTATTTACCTGGTACAGTTTTAAAAGCTGTATTCTTTCTTTCCAGACTTCGTCTGGCTCACCCATGGAGACCCAGACATCCGTATAGAGAAAATCGCAATCTTTTACCCCCTCTTCCACATTGTCCGTTATCTTTACCCCGGCACCTGTCTCTTTGGCGATTCCCTCTGCTTTTCGCACCAGCTCTTTGTTAGGCTGTAGGCTCCCTGGAGCAACACAGCGGAAATCCATTCCCATTTTCGCCGTACCTACGAGGAGCTCATTACCCATATTGAACCTGGCATCTCCTAGATACGCCAGCTTTACCTGGCTTAGAGGTTTGTCGATATGCTCCATTATGGTAAGAATGTCCGCCAGTACCTGAGTGGGATGAAACTCGTTGGTAAGGCCATTCCAAACAGGTACGTTTGAATATTTGGCAAGCGTCTCTACAATTTCCTGTCCGAATCCGCGGTACTCAATCCCATCGTACATCCTGCCCAGCACGCGGGCTGTGTCTTTCAAGGACTCCTTCTTCCCTAACTGCGAGCTTGCTGGGTCTAGGTATGTCACCCTCGCCCCCTGGTCATAGGCAGCTATTTCAAAAGCACACCTGGTTCTTGTGGAAGCCTTTTCGAAAATCAAAACGATATTCTTTCCGACCAGCCTCGGCTGCTCGGTTCCCGCATACTTGGCTCTTTTCAGTTCCAGGGAAAGGTCCAGTAAAAATCGGATTTCTTCCGGTGAGAAATCCAGTAGCTTCAAAAAACTTCGGTTTCTGAGATTGTAAGGCATTTCTTCAACTCCTCCTCTATTTATTCGGTATGAAAATCCATAGGAAAACTTGTTGAGCTCAGTTCAAGCAAGCTTCTCACATAGCCCTTCTTATCAGCTATTATTGTGGCCTCCGACTTAAAACTGTTTCCAAAATGCCCAATACTTCGTCGACATCGCCCTCGTTGATAATAAGAGGCGGCATAAACCGCAGGGCATTGGGTTTAACCTGATTAACCAGCAAGTTCTCATCCAAACAGGCTAATACCATTTCTTCAGCTATATTATTCGTAAAAGCCAGAGCTAATAACAACCCACGTCCTCTTACCTCAGTAATGAAACCGAATTTTGCCTTTAGTTTTTCCAGACCGTCTTTGAAATACTGCCCCAATTGCCTTACGTTTCGCGGTATGTCATTGTCTATGATAAATTTCAATGTCGCCACGCTAGCGGCACAAACTAAGGGATTTCCACCAAAAGTAGAGCCATGTTCCCCGGGAGCAAAAACCGACGCTCGCTCTTTGGCTAAAAAAGCCCCTATAGGCACACCGCTGCCTAATCCCTTAGCCAATGTCATTATATCTGGTTCGACTCCATATTGCTGGTAGGCGAAGAGGCTTCCTACGCGGCCAATGCCAGTCTGAATCTCATCAAGAATGAGCAGAATGCCCTTATCGTCACACCAGGCTCGTATCTCCTTAAGATAGTTATCGCTGGGTACATTAACACCGCCTTCGCCTTGGATAGGCTCCACCATCACAGCACAAGTCCTATTGGTGGTCGCTGCCTTGATTGCTTCGACGTTGTCATAATCAACGTTGACAAAGCCGTCTGGAAGCGGAATATAAGGTTGCTGAAACTTGTCTTGACCCGTAGCTGCCACGGTAGCTAAAGTCCGACCATGGAAGGAGCCGTAGGTAGTAATAATCTCGTAGGCTCCTTTGAGATGAAGCTTACCATAGCGGCGGGCCAACTTTATTGCCCCTTCGTTAGCCTCAGCACCGCTGTTGCAAAAGAAGACGCGGTCAAGGCAGCTATTATCAACCAGCAATTGAGCTAATTGTATTTGCGGAATGGTATAGAACTGGTTTGATGCTTGAATTAAATTCCGGGCCTGTTCTGTCAACGCTTTAACTACCACCGGATGACAATGCCCGAGGCTGTCAACTCCCCAGCCACCGACAAAATCAAGGTATTCTCTGCCATCGATATCCCAAACTCGAGCACCTTGGCCTTGGACTAAAGTCACCGGCAGCCGCTTGATAACCCGCATATACAATTTCTGTTCGAGTTCCTGCCAATCGTCCATTTTTTACCAACCGATTGTGGTTCCATCACCTTTGCCCTCAACCTCATTAAGCAGGGCATGTGGTACTCTGCCGTCTATAATTCGAGCTACTGGCACTTTGGTCAGAGCTACGAGGCAAGCCTCAATCTTGGCTGCCATACCTCCAGAAGCTATTCCAGAGGCGGCTAATTCCTTGGCTCTTTCAGGACTTATTCTACGAATCAGGTTTTTAGAACTATCGTAGAGACCTGGCACATCTGTCAAGAAAATAAGCTTTTCCGCTTTCAAGGCAGCAGCGATTTCACCGGCAGCAGTATCACCATTAACATTAAGTAAATTGGTGTCCACGTCTGAGCTTTCTAAAAGGCCAAGACTTACCGGTGCTATGATTGGCATATACCCGGCATCCAGCAATGTCTCCAATAAGGCAACATTAACTTTCAGTTCTTCACCGGTATATCCCAGCTCGGGTGTTTTATTCTTCGCCAGGATTAAACCTCCATCAGCACCGCTCAAACCCACAGCCTTTCCGCCAAAGCGCCAGATAGCCGCTACCAACTCCTTATTGACCAGGCCAGCTAGCACTGCTGTGACCACCTTCAGTGATTCCAAATCGGTTACCCTTAAGCCTTGGATAAAACGTGTGGGGACGCCCAAGCGGCTGAGCCAATCAGTCACTGCCTGGGCACCACCGTGAATTACCACCAGTGGCACACCTCTTTTCTGGAGAGCCACTAAATCCTCAACTGTGGTATCTGTGTGGCCAAGAGTGCTACCGCCAATCTTAATAGCCAGAGGTTTCATTAGCTTATGTCCATATTTACCGCTAACTTGTATAGGCGCTATTTATAGTAACATATTCTTCAGAGAGGTCGCACCCCCAAGCTGTAGCTTTACCCCTACCAAGATTGAGTTCCAGTCTCAAAGACACTTCTTTGCTGTTTAGACTCTTGCGCGCTTCCTGCTTATTAAAAGGCATGGGTTTGCCTTGCCTCATAACACAAAAATCATTCAAGTATACGACCAATTTAGCTTCATCTAGCTTTGCGCCGCTTCGACCAAGTGCTGCCACAATGCGCCCCCAGTTGGGGTCATTACCATGTATAGCTGACTTAACCAACGGCGAGCTGGCTATGGTGCGAGCCGCCAAGCGGGCTTCGGCTTCAGTAAGTGCACCCTCCACTACAACTTCGATGAGCTTGGTAGCCCCTTCGCCATCTCGAGCGATATACTTAGCCAGATAGAGGCAAACTTCGTTCAAAGCCTTCTGAAAGAGTCCGCCATTCCGTTTATTTATGGTCGCGTTGCTAGCTAAACCATTGGCCAGGAGCACCACCGTGTCGCTAGGGCTGGTATCACCGTCAATAGTAATCATATTGAAAGAAACGTCCACCGCTTTTTGTAACGCCGATTGCAGAAAATTGGGGTCTACTAGGGCATCAGTGGTCAGGAAGCAGAGCATGGTAGCCAGATTCGGATGTATCATCCCCGCCCCCTTAGCTACGCCACCAAGTGTGAACCCGCCTTCGCTAGTTTCAACAAATATAGCGATTTCTTTGGCAAAAGTGTCGGTAGTCATCATTGCCCTGGCCAGTTCATGCCCCCCCTCTTCAGTAAAGGCAATTTTGCTGATTCCGGCTCGGACTCGCTCCATAGGCAACGGTACCCCAATAACTCCGGTACTGGCAACCAAGACATCGGTCGTTGACAGTCCCAACTTTTCAGCTACTGACCTTGCCATTTCGGTGGCGTCAGCTATGCCTGAATCTCCGGTGCAGGCATTAGCACAGCCTGCATTAACTACAATCGCCTGGGCACGCTTATCCTGCAAATGCTTCTGGGAAATGATTACCGGGGCTGCCTTAATTGTATTCGTGGTAAATACGCCAGCAGCCACACAAGACCTCTCGGAGCAGAGAATGGCTAAATCGAGCCCCTTATGACTCCTAATGCCAGCTTGAATTGCTCCTGCCAGAAAGCCTTGAGGAGAGGTAACAGTACCCGAAACAATAACTTTAAATTCAGTTCCCATAAACAAGGGAACTATGATAGCACTTTCCGCGATATATCTCTAGCTCAATCGCTTTGCTTCAAGTAGTCCATAAGCTCAGCAAAAGGTGGTGGAAACTGCGCCTGGTACATAAGGAAAGAAGGTGTCGGATATCTCATTCCAGCTTTGTGAGTCGCTTCAAGCCCCTCAATAAGTGCCTCCACCTTGCTTAAAGGCGCAGCGAAAGCTACCTCATAGTCGTCTGCCTGTGCAATTGCTCGGTCACCTCCACCGGTTATGATTACCTGGCACTTATCGGTCAGTATGGGCACAGTAATCTCGCCACCACAGGCAAACCCACCTGCGCTGCTTGAAATAATAGGCTCCGCGGTAGCATAAACAGCACTTTGGATTAGCCTCGATATCTGAGCCGGGTTACCGTAGATTATTATTACCTGAGGTTCGAAGTCAGCTCTGTGAAGCGGCGCCATTACCACATGACTATACTTTCCATACTCAAGTCGTGGCAGATTGCGATTCATTTTGGCCCGCATTTCCTGACTTTTTAGCCAGAAAGGTACGTTGAAACTACCGTCCAAAAACTTTGCTTTAGCCGGAACGAGTCCTAGTCCGAGCGCACCAGGTGGGCAAAGCATATCTTCTTTTCCCATGGCTATGAGCCAGCCCAGACGTCGGGCGATAGCTATCCCTTGGCATACCGCCATAGTTACTCCCAGGTCTCGCTTGGGCATTCTGGCTTTCTCCGGGACCTCGGCAGTCGACTTGGCCATTTTAACAGCTACCGGGAATGTCCCGGGGCGAATGTAGGTGTTTAAGGCTTCGTTGATTTTCTGTAGTTCCATTTTTAACCTCCTTTATCACCAGTATCATATCCCAGATTATCTATATCTGCCTGACCTTTCTCCTGGCCTCTATCGTCTCAAGCAGAGCCTGTAATCGGGTATCCACCTGAGCATCGCTGTAGAACCTTATATCGCACGAGTCTCCTCCGATGGTGACAGCCGGTATACCAAGCCTTCTGGCCAAACCATCCATAATCATGAAGGCGTGGGAATTGAACGCCCGGCAAGTTTGAGTTTCACTAATCACCAATCCATCTATAGAATATTGCCGGCAGAAATCAGCGAGAGTATTTATTCTGTACTCGTAGCTTCGCAAAAGCACAATATCACAGCAATTGTAGGCAATGCTCTCCAGCGGCTTTTCAGGGTCAATCATTTCTGGCCTTGGCCACCACACCAAATGGGTATAGGCACCGGCAACAACACAGGCATCCAGCGCCGCAAATTTATTGGCCAACACCCCGATTTTGCCCCAGGTGAGTATCCCATCCCAATACAGGCGGTATTTCTCATTAGGCACAGCACTGATTCCCTGAGCAATCCGTTGCCCCACCTCCTCCTTCGTCTTTTGCAATAGGTCCCCGGTTCCCGGCAGACCGATAAGATGAGCCACAGCGGCTATGTTGGTTGTCCAGTCAAAGAAACTGGCGGGTGACGGGATATGCTGGCACAATCTCATAGCTTCGTTCCTTAGGGTAACTGCCCTTTTTACCTCAACAAGCAACTCTTTCAAGCGATTCCAATCGTATGGCTTCCCTGTTATCTTCTCCAACAGGGAGATGAACTCCTGCTCCTGGCGGACAAAGTCTGCCACGCTATCTTTCAGGTCAGATTCATTCCACAGAAAGCGTGGCTCAAAATGATACACCGGAACGTTGAAAAGCGTAGCCATGGCTTCTCCCCAGGGACGCCCGGTGCCGCAGCCACCGGCTGAATTTACATATAAAGCAGGCTTCGGCATCAGCAACAAATCCTGATTCATTGACGGGTCGAGACGATAGTCTCCTTTGGCTATCTTGGCAGCGCCGATGAAGCTTCGCGCATAAGAGCAAGCATCTGGCAACAGACCAAAAGCCTCGGCGGCATCCTGGAACGGTTTTTCTAACCTCTTCGCCGCCAGCCCAGCTACAAGACCTTCGCAGTGAAGCACCGGCATATCGGCTGCTCTGACCAAAACATAAACTGGCAGGCCATTGGCCCAGACAACCTTCTTGCCTTCTGCCGCCTGTCTCTTGATATCGGCAAAAGAAGCTGTCATCATCTGTCCTATCAAAGAAGTGCTATTCAGTTTGTTTGCCTTTTTCATCTGTGTCACCATTTTAGTTCCTCCTAACTTCCAGTTTTATATTGCCTCGCTTACCTCAGCATCTCTATAAATGCTTGTAGCCTGGTTCTGACTCCTTCCAGGGAAACGACCTCGTGTTCTGTTTCCACCATAATATGCGGTATACAGGCTTTGGCCAAGGCCTCTTTTATAAACGGATAATAGAAAAGATGTGGCTCACAGAACTTAACCACCAAAATAACGGCGCCCTGTGCCTTGCTGGCCTTAACCCTATCAACAAGATACTTCTCCCATCTTATCGGTAAATCTGTTCGTGTAGGAACTGGCAAAGATTTCTCCAGATGTCGCTTGGCCAGAGCCTGGATGGGACTGCCGTTCACCTCAACATCTACCGCATAATGGCGATAGCCTGTATACAGGTCGTCATCTACAATGACCCCTCCCACCCCCTCAATTAGGTCCAATATGTCGGCCTTGGGGCTCTGGCAGAGGTGACCAGAGAGAAATAGCCTGCTCCCTTTCACAGAGGTTGGCTTCATTCCTTCCATCTCGGACAGTAGCTCTTCCAGAAGCTGAGTATGTTCTTCCTTAGGCATCAGCATGCTGGATTGGACTATGACCTGCATATCTCGATACGGAAGTAACTTTGGGTCTGCTCTGTGCAGGTCATGCAATCGCCTGAGTAGGGAGCGGTTCTTATTGTAAACCAAAATACTCTGCTTCAGAGACTTGTCATCAATCTTCCGCCCGGTCAATTTCTCCAAGTTTGCCTTAATCCTGTCCAACTCCTTTATTGTATCTTCCATGACACCTTCTTTGGTGAAGGATGATGGCAGTTGGGCGAATTCCACATAAATTGAAGGTAGGTTCTGCCTTAAAATACTGGCTGCAGTTCGATTTTGAACGCAGAGGTCGCTATAGATTAACCCGTCTAAAAAACCAAGCTGGCCTTTCACACCGATATCTATTAAGTTTCTGGTGATGCCACAGAAAAAGGGGTAGATGTAGGAGAAGCCGGTAGTGATTGTCTCGTCGGTCTCTTGAAGTACTACGGGTAACATGCCGGCGGCATGTATCAGTTCCTCGGGAAAGTGCATCGGGCTGCAGCCGACTATTTTCTTTTTGTTCACTTCTTTCCACTGTTTCAGCTTTTCATAAGGTTCATCTACAACTGCTCTGAATTTGTCCGTAATTCCACTGATTTTGCTTCTTGGCATCTGCAATTCCTCCTTTTTGAAAATCAAGGCCGATAAATTTTCCCGGCTACTTTATACCTTTCCCTTTAGTTCATCTGAGGCAAACAGTGCTGCTCCCAGAGCCCCCACTATTTGTGGCTCTGGAGGTACAAATATCTCAGTTCCAAGCAACTTCTCTAGTACACGTACCACGCCAACGTTTTTAGCCACCCCACCGCTCATCACTATCGGTGGAACCACACCTACATGGTTGACCAGACTGTGCATGCGCCTGCCGATGGCTTCATGAATACCGGCGATTATATCCAGCTTAATGCGCCCCTGAGCTGTCAATGAGATTACCTCGGATTCGGCGAAGACAGTGCAGATACTGCTTATGGTAGCAGGATTCTTTGCCTCAAGAGAAAGCGCTCCCATCTCCTCAATTGACACCTCAAGTGCATGTGCCATTACCTCCAAAAATCGCCCTGTCCCTGCGGCGCACTTGTCATTCATGGCAAAGTTGATTACGCTGCCCTCACCGTTCAGAGAGATCACTTTGCTGTCTTGTCCCCCTATATCAATCACTGTTCTCACGCCAGGGAAAAGAAACTGTGCCCCTCGGGCATGGCAACTGATCTCGGTGATGCTCTTATCACCAAAGCTCACCATATTTCTGCCATAGCCGGTGGTGACTAGAAAGCCTATTTCTGCCTTTGCTAAGTGTGCATCATTTAGGGCTTGGTTCAGAGATGCAATTGCCGCAGCTTCATCAACTATTTTGCCTTGAATCACTCTGTAGGATGTGATGTGGCTATCCGAGTCCATAATCACAGTCTTGGCGGTCAGAGACCCGATATCAACTCCAACAGCAACCGACATTAGTCTTCCTTCTTTTGTACTTCGGCTACTTCTATATATTTATCTTTTTCTTTTGAAAATGCCTGTTCCAGCTCATCTTGAGCCTTACAAGGCATTGGCCGTAGCCCTTGCATTGCGATGACGTAAAATACCTCGGCTATTTCATCAGGGCCCCACTTGTCACCCGCTTTGTACCACTTGGTCATCCAGTTACACATTCCTAGTAAGGCCCGGACAACAATTGTCACATCCAAGTCAGAGCGAAATTCGCCCCTTTCTATCCCCTCTAACACGAGCCTTCGCCAGAGACCCTCATATTCATCTCGAGCTTTCTTTACCCGCTTTTTCTGCGCTTCAGGAAGGTCATGGTACCGATGTTCAAGGAATAGAAGAGTTCTAGGGTAGTGGGCATGAAAATACTTAATGTGGAAATAGAAGGCGCGCTTAAGTTTGTCGGTATAACTTGAGTTTGATTCCACAACCTTCGTCAAGCCTGAACCAAGCTCCACTATAGCATCCCCGAGCACCATACCAACTAAGTCGTGCTTGCTTTTTACGTAGTAGTAGAGGCTACCCTTCAACATCCCTAGCTCAGATGCAATGTCTTCCATACTCGTTTCGGCGTAGCCTTTGGACGCAAACAACCTGGCTGCCATGTCTACTATCTCGTGCTGTCTAGTTTTTTTCCTCATTATCTACCAAACGTTTGTTTGATTTTACCATATCACCTGAGAAATGTCAAGAAGGCAAAGTTTTCGTGGCGCCCCAATTCAAATTGGAGCTGGGCATATCAAACGTTAGCAACTGCTTTTCACATACAGGTGGTTTTGCTACCCACTTACTTCCTCGCCGCCATCAGCTCGATAAAGCTTTCCAGCAAAAAGCGCGTTTTTTCTACCGGGTAGCTGCGCTCGTCGCTCATATCTCCGTCAAGGACAAGGAACGGGATGTCTCTTTTCGCCACAACATCCTTAATCAGGCGGAAAGAGGCATTGGCGTGACGGCAGGCAGTGCTGGAGAAATGGATTACACCGTCGATTGCGTATTCATCTAGTAGCTGCCGTATGCCATCCAGCCTCTGCTCAATAGGCCCTACATAGGGATTCTTCAGGCAACGCAGTGCCATCCCCTCGAAAGGATGTTCCTCGTCAACCTCGTCCCAGTATACTCGGGCCAACTCCCCCATCACGATGCTTGCATTGTGCCGGCGCAGGATTTCATTGATATTTGTACGCTGCGCCGGAAACCAGGCCAGCCAGAGCACACGGAACTCCTCTGGTGCTACTTTGCCCTCCGCTACTCTCTGCTCGCATTCTTCGATTATCTTCAGGTAAAGCTGTTCCTGGAACGGCGTTCCCGAGAACATGTTTCCGATGATGGAGAGAATGCATAGCCGGGAACCATCCCAGGGGAATGGTTTTCTCTTCCCCAGCTCACCAAGCCGACCGTAAGCAGCACGGGCACGGTTGGAGGCTCTGATGCACTCCTTTAGCCGCTCTGAATCTAGCTTATGACCGCTTACCTCTTCTAGCTTCCCAGCAATGCCTTTGAGTTGCTTTGAGACATAGGCCACCGAATCTTTACTAATCTCATTGGGAACATCGAGCATTATGGCCTCTTTACCGTAATACTGGGCAAGTATTTGGTTTGTTTTAGTCTTCCCATCGCAAAAGTGTGAGGTGGTGAGCAGAAGGTCAGCTTTGGGCAAATAGCCCAGGAAATAGCTGCCCAGCGCCAGGCGGTGAAATGAGCAGACGTCAAGGGAATAGCCTTTAGCCTCAGCCTTGGTCATGATGTCAACGCAGCCTGCGGGGTCAACACCGGGGAGAAGATTGCTGGCAATCTCAAAGTCAAAGGGGACAACATCGAAAGCAGCCAGAAGCTCCATGGGGAATGAGTAGTAGGTAGTCCACACCACCTTAGCATCCTCCTGAAATGCCTTAAGCAAGGTTGATGTAAGTTGGATTGTATACATCAGCCAGGCACGGGGTCTCCTTTGAAACTCATCCTCTGACGATTTTCTCATTTGTTCATAGAAATTCTTGAGCATGGCTTACCTCCTTCCGCTGTCTTAGGCTGTTTAATTTTGAAAAACCCTACTTTTAGCTTCAGTTTTTGGGCTTTTCAGCCTCCTTTTTATATCTTCACCCCCAGCTACGTGGTAAAATTGGCCAGGTAGCAGGAGGTTATACTTATGAAAACAGCTAATCAGCTCACCTTCACCACTTATGAGGCATCCCTGAAGCTTAAGCCAAGTGACCCAATTAAAATCATCTTCGATAACATCGATTGGTCTTTTATCCATCCATTAGTCGCTGGTAGATACTCACCTAAAGGGGCAGAGGGTTATGACCCCGTTTCTTTATACAAGGCTGAGCTTTTAATCTACCTGGGCGAGGTTAGCTCTGACAGGAAGCTTGCCTCGGCTCTTCGCTATAACGCCAGGCTCTGTCTCCTCTGTGGCTTCAACTTCCTCAAGACTCCTTCCAATGGCACCTTTACCAACCTCCGTGATCGCCTGGGAGAGAACATTTTCTATGAGATTCTTCACCAACTGATTGCTCAGGCTATTGCCCTAAAGGTAGTTATTGGTGGTGATACTGCTATAGACTCTACTCACCTGTGGGCTTGGTCTAGTAAGTTTGGGAAGAAGACCTGTTCCTGTAAGGGAAAGTGCCATTGCCCCAGGGATTACTCTGATCCTGATGCCCGATGGGGATATAAGGACAAGGACTACGCCTTCTTTGGCTATAAAGTCCACCTTGTTGTCGATGCTAAATCCCAGCTACCTCTGGATGTTAAGGTGACACCGGCCAACGAGGGTGATGCTCCTCAAGCTAAACCTCTACTCAGAGGAGCTAAGCAAAGGCATCCTGAAATCAAGATAGATTCAGCCTCTATGGACTCTGCCTATGATAGCTATGAGAACTATCGCTTCGCCATAGAAGATATGGGGATAACTCCTGTCATTGCTCTAAACCCCAGAGGCAAGGTTGACGCTATCACCGTAGGCTCTCTCTATCTCTCTGATGACGGCAGTTACACTTGTTTTGCTGGTTTCAAGGTAGTCTATTGGGGCGAGGATAAGAGGCGTGGTCGTCTCAAATTCCGCTGTCCAGCATCCCTGGGCAGATGCCAATGCCTCTTTCGCCCCACATGTTCACTATCTACCTATGGGCGAACCTTTTATCTCTACCCCGCCAGAGACTATCGTCTCATAGGCCCTATTCCTAGAGGAACTGACCTGTGGCAGGAGAAATATAATGCTCGTACCAGTGTGGAGAGGGCCTATTCTGAGGAGAAAGGTAGCCACCGACTGGCAAATCCCAGGGTGAGGGGACAAGCCAAAGTAGAGATTCACGTTTACCTGGCCTTATCTGCCCAGGTATTAAAACGCATTGGAGCTACGATAATGGAAAACCTTACCAGGCCCGGCCCTGTACTATGTCCAGCCAGGGCTTAACAACCTAAAAAGATGGCGAAATCCTGAAGCCTGTGGGATACCATTGCTCCGGGAGCTGATTTATGCTGTTGTTAAGGTGCTAAAATCCTCAAATTGAGGAGTTTGATAATGAAAACTTGATTTAAAGAATTAATTTCTCGATCTTGAAAACCTCCGAGGAAGATTGGACAGATTAATCATCGATTTTTAAACACCCTCCCTCTATTTTATTTTGTAATATGCCTCCGAATGCTTTTTCGTTATCATCCAGATACTAGGTCAGGTTTTTCCTTCTTCACAAAATGCACTGAGGTATAGCGGCAGAACCTTTGACTGCCGGGTAATTGCTTAAGCTTGGCAACTTCATCCTCGCCAATTACTGATATAGTGCCAAATCTATCTTGTATGTCCTGGGCAAATGCGCAGTGTCCACACTCATAATTGCGAGTACATAATCGGAAAGACACCGCTCCAAGTTCCAGCCAGACATGCTTTTCTTTCAGTTTCCTTGCGCCTACTTCTTCCAGTGCCCCACTAATTATCTTCTCTAAGTCTTCGATCTTGAAGGGCTTAGGTAGATAATCAAGTAGCCCTATTTCTTTTGCCTTCTCCTGTGTTTCTTTAGAAGGATAGGCAGTAATGATTACCCCTTTAATTTCGGGTTTAACGTCCTTAGCTTCCTCAAACACATGCAACCCGTCTACACCTGGTAGTCTTAAATCCAGAACTATGAAGCCGAAATCCTTCTTCTTGATTCTGTCCAGGGCTTCCTCTCCAGATTCAGCAACGTCAACATCATAGCCATCGTCCACCAGCCAATCGCGCAGAGCTTCTCTTAGCACTGCTTCATCTTCTACTAGCAGTATCTTTCTTTTCTTGACTTTCATCGTCTTCCCCCTTATAAGCTATCAACCATGATTTTTCTAACTTTTTTCTGCAGGCTCCTCATGGTATAAGGGTAAATAGATAATAAAGGTAGTCCCCTTTCCTTTCTTACTTTGTACTTCTATTCTTCCATGATGCCGCTGGATGATTCCATAAGATATAGCCAAACCCAGGCCTACCCCCTTTACTTCATGCTTAGTGGTGAAGAAGGGTGTGAACAGCTTGCGCATATTTTCTGGAGAAATCCCGCAACCTGTATCCTGAACTTCTATCTTGAGCTGACCATTGCTAACCGAGGTGCGGAGGGTTAGCTTACCTCCCTGAGGCATTGCCTGAATAGCGTTCAAAATAAGGTTAGTGCAGACCTGATGAAGCTGGTCAAAGTCAGCCATCAAATGAGGTAGGGAGGGGTCAAGTTCCTTTACTGTTTGGATGTGCTGCAACTCAGCCGAGTGAGCAGCAAGTTCAAAAGCTCGGTTGACAACGTCGTTCAGATTTAGCTGCCGGAACGTTGGGGGGGACTGTCGAGCGAAATCAAGAAGACTTCGGATCAATTTTGTGCTGCGAGTTAGTTCTGCTTCCATTTTGGATAGATAGTCAAGAGCAACGTCCTTGGAAATGTTGTTGCCTCTTACCTTCTTAGCCAGCAATTGAGTATAGGCGAGCACACCAGAAAGAGGATTATTGACTTCGTGAGCAATGGAGGCAGCTAGCTGGCCCAGCGACGTCAGCTTCTCAGCCTGGATTAGCTGCTCCTGGCTTTCCTTTAGCCGCTGATGAGATTCGCTGAGCTCACGGTAAGCTGCACTCAATTTGTCTTGCATCTCTTTCTCTCTGGTCACATCCCTAGCAATATTCTGAAAGCCCATTAGCTTGCCGTCTTCACTAATCAGGTTGGTAGTCAGTTTTAGGATAGCCTCGGTTCCGTCTCGCCTAATCAGACGCTGTTCGTATGGTTGTTCCACCGTTTCTCCTGAGAACAGCTTACGCCTAATTTGTCTGGCTAAATTGAGGCCTTCCTCTGCCAGAAAATCTCTTACGTTCATTCTTAGCAGTTCTTTTGAGGTATAGCCGACCAGTTCCTCGGTAGCTTTGTTGGCAGCTATGATATTGCCATGTGAGTCATGTATCCAGATTGCATCGTGCGCGCCTTCAAATATCTCGCGATACCGCCTTTCTGAAGCCAAGGCCTGTTCTGCGGATAAACGTTCTCTTCGGTAGAGCCGGGTATTCTCAATAGCCATGCCTACATGACTGGCTATGTGGATAAGCAGTTCGACTTCTTCATCCAGAAATTGTCGTGACCCACGCATAGCTCCCGCAAGAGTACCTACCACATTGCCCTTTGCTTTCAGTGGTACGATAACCTCCGATCTCATTCCCTCCCTCTTCACTACTTCCCTGGTAAGTCTGGGGTCTTCTGAGGCATCCTCAATCAACAGCGGCTCCCCGGTCTGGGCAACGCGGCCGTTGAAGCCCTCACCAACCTTTAGTCCTTTTAGCCCAGCGACAAACTCATCAGATACTTCCCGGTGGGTTACGAGTTTAAGCTCTTGCTTATCTTGGTCCAAAAGAAATATCAAGACGATGTCCAGGCTCATTACTTGCTTAACCTTATCGACAACCGCGCTCAAGATATCCTCCAGCTCCAAAGACTGGCTGACAATGGCTGCAATCTCATTTAAGGCATAAAGTCGTTTCTCGCTACGTCTTGTAGCCTGATATGCGGATTCGAGCTGCTGGTCAGTCGCATTCAGCTTTGAGAGCGTTTGTAGCATTTCTTGATGGCGTTCCTTTTCTTTTCTGTAACTGTCAAACCACAGATTTATTAGACCGCCGATGAGGATAACAGCAATAGTCTCAAGTAAAGCATCAGGGAGATATTCTGAGAGTAAGAATACCCTGGGTAGCATAATGACAGCCGCTACTGCTAGGCTGATAAGCCCTGCCTTCGTGCCAAAGACAAAAGCGGCGTAGCTGACCGGCACCAGAAGCAGAATGCGCTCTATGGCGTGCCGGCTCAGCCCCAGAAACGAAAAGAGAGATGGTGAACTGGTCGAGAGTATCTGTTGCGGGTAATGCAGCGCTATGACAATGGCAAAGATTATCAACACTGCCCAGAAATGGGGGTTAGATAAAATCTTTAGGCGTTGACTAAGCATATCTACCACCACAGGCAAAAAGAGATTGGCTGGTCATTTTTGACACAAACTGCAAAGCTCTGGCCAAACGATTGCGTGCAACTAATTGTGCCAAGAGGGGGTTCAGTATTCATCAGATATAAAGCTCCTTATCTGGGCATAGGTGAACACTGGGCCATCACGACATACAAATAGGTTGCCAATATTACATCGCCCGCACTTGCCTACGCCGCACTTCATTCGTTTTTCCAGAGTGGTTATCATTTGTTCCGGGGTGAAGCCCAGTTTTTCCAGAACTGGAAAGGTGAGTCTTATCATAATCGGGGGTCCGCACACAACGGCTACTGCATTCTTGGCTGACGGAGCCGCTTGCTCCAATACCGCAGGAACAAAGCCCTCTTTTCCTGTCCAGTTTTTATCACCTTTGTCAACAGTGATTATCGTGTTTACTGTTTTGTCACGATTCCAGCTATCAAGGTCATATTTGAAGCACAGGTCAGCCGGACTCCGTGCCCCGTAGATGATGTCTATCTTTCCATATTTATCCCTATTGTCCAAGACATTCCAGATTATGGAGCGTAGTGGAGCTAAACCAATACCTCCACCAACAAACACAAGGTTCTTGCCCTGCATCAGCTCAAGGGGGAAAGTATTACCATAAGGTCCCCTAAAACCAATCTCAGCACCAACGCCAAGTCTGTGCAAGGCATTAGTTACCAACCCCACCCTATTTATAGCGCATTCTAAATGGTCGTTTCTGGTGGGACTGGAGGAAATACAGAAAGTAGCTTCTCCTACACCAAAGACAGAGAGTTCGGCAAACTGGCCCGATTCAAAAGTAAACTCCTTACGCAGTTTCCCATCTTTGAAATTGAAATTGAAATGGAAGGTTCTGACAGAAGGCGTTTCTTCAATGATTTTATCTATGACCACTATGTGTGGTAAGTAAATATTCCCCTGAGCAGGAAATTTCTTTCTGTGGCTAATATCGGTAACTGACATCTTTTTCGCTCACCACCTTTTTTTTCGCCGGTTGTTCAGCTGGCACGCTAGACAGAATCTGGATAATATCCCAGTTCACCGGACATAAACGTATGCATCGACCACAACCAGTGCAGGCAATAACATCAAAGTTCATTGGGTAAAATTCGTATTTATGACATACCTTTTGCCTCACCCGCCGCCATTTTTCCTCTCTCGGGTTTTCCATGGGCATCCGGGTATAGATGCTAAACCCGCAACTATCCCATCTTCTATATCTTGTTCCCTGCTTCTTAGATAACTCATCACAAATATCAAAACAGTAACAGGTGGGACAAAGAAGAGTGCAGATACCACAGCTAACACAATTGGCAGCCACTTTCTCCCAATAATCTTTGTCACTGAAACAGGCCTGTAGCTTTTTCGCGATATCTTTTGTATCCACCTTCCTTTTCACCATGCCAGAAACCGCTGCTGTTACCGTCTTCGCTTTAGCATCATCAGCTTTGGTGGCCTTTTTCACCACACTGGCCGCTGCCAGCAGCTCTTTACCTTTATCGGTGATCTCTTCGACTGAGAATTCATCTCCAATATCGGTAAGCATCAGGTCAACATCGACCGATTGCGTGGGCTTGACTCCTAACGAGGTGCAGAAGCAACTATCATACGGATTGGTGCAGTTGAGACCAATAAGCACAGTATTTTTCCTTTTGGAAACATAGTAAGGATCTTCATATGAGTCAGTAAACACGTTGTCTATTATGGCTATAGCTCTCGCATCACAGGGGCGAATACCAAAAAGGATTCGTTTCTGCTGATCTTGTGATAGTTCTAGGTGGTAACCATCAGTATCCTTTTGGAAGCTGAACATCTTCTCCATGGCGGGGAGAAAACTAGACTTAGCCGGGATGACTGTATTTCTGTACCACTCGAAAAATCCGGTGTCTTTCCCATCCCACTTAGCCATCTCGGTAACGCCTCTGTCTTTAGATGGAACAAATACAGTGAATTCGCGACTCCATCCCTCAAGGAGCTTCCCTATGTCTTTTTTGCTTATCTTCTTATTAGTCACCTTGGCCCTCTTTTATCTAATTAAATCTTTAACTTCTTCATATTCGTAAGCAGTCATTAGAGGCGGTGCATTTTTGTCGGTTCCTGCTTCATAATTGAACATCTCCTTAACAAGCCCGTACATCTTCTCTGTTAGACTCCTTAACGGGATGTTGACCGGACAAACACGCTCGCATTCGCCGCAATCAGTGCATCTTCCAGCCACGTGTATATTTCTAATTATCTGAAAGATAAGATTGTCCTGCCATTTTGGAACTGGCAATACCCATTGCGGCTGAGACTCCTCGACGAAGCACCGTTCACAAAAACAAGCGGGGCAGACCTGCCGGCAAGCATAGCACATAATACAGCGGCCGAACTGGCACTTCCAGAACTCCCATCTCTGTTCGGGCGTCATGCCTTCCAGTTCTTTCATCTTCTCCTGACCCAACTCCCTATTACAAGTTGCGGCGACCGGCTCACCAATAAGGATATCGTATTCCTGAGGGGTGGGGAACTCACAAGCTAGGCAGTTATCAAAGAGGACCTCCTTTGTGAATAACTCTGTTTTCTGCCCGCCAACAATTACTGCAGCCTTTTCTCCTTGGAGGGCAATGTTATCAATTTCATCTCTGTCTTTGCCCGCCAACTTTTCTATCTTCACTATATCAATCAACCCAGAACAAGGAACACCAATGATTACGACATTCTCTCTGGTAACCTGATTATCCTGTATGAGGCTGACGATAGACCGACTGTCGCAGCCTTTAGCGACTATGCCAACTCGTCCTGGCATCTCAGTTAGGAATTTCGCCAGATTATTTACCATGAACGGGTTAATCACTAAAGATGCAACCTCCTCTTTCCCTTTGGCAATTAAGGGAGTGGTGCTGAATTTCAGACTCCCTGGGGCAAAGCCAATTATATAATCGACCTCTCCCTCTTCTAGCAGTTTTCTAGCTTCTTTCCGTAGTTTCTGTTCCATATTACTGTCCGCCTCCGGTAAATAGCTTATTGGGGCCGATTTCCTTTAGACCTTTGGTTATATCGGCAACTACCCGGGCAAACTTGTCTCCTTCCGATGCTGAGACCCAGCTAGCCTGAATCCGCCCCTCAGGAACACCCATGTACTCTAGGAATTTCTTGGTTAGAGCAATTCTTCTCCTGGCACGGTAGTTTCCCGTCTGGTAATGGCAGTCACCGGGATGACAGCCGGAAACTACAACGCCATCAAAACCCAGACGCAAACCTTTGAGGATTAACAGGGGATCAACCCTTCCTGAACACGGCACCTTTAGTATTCTTACGTTGGCTGGATATTTCCTACGACTGGTCCCAGCTAAATCAGCACCAGCATAACTACACCACTTACACAAGAACCCGACTATTTTAGGCTCCCATTTTGATTTCTGTTCCATCACTATTATGCCTCGCTTCCATCAGTCAGTGGGAAATAAAGAAAGCTTATACCAGCATGCTTTCCATTTCTGCTACAAGCTGCTCGCTCGTATAGTGTTTAAGGCTTATCGAACCACTAAAGCAACCACCAACGCAGGCACCGCAGCCCTTGCACAGGGCTTCATTAACCCGGCACACCTTCTTTTCCTCATCGAAGGTGACAGCGCTGTAGGGGCAGACAAGCTTGCAAATCTGGCAGCCGGAGCAGATTTTCTCATCAACGAAGGCCGTAGCCGCCTCAATCTCCACACTGCCTTTCTCAATCATTGACAGAACTTCAGCCGCCGCCCCTGAAGCTTGAGCTACAGTATCCGGAATATCCTTGGGTCCCTGACAACAGCCAGTTACGAAGATGCCATCGGTAGTGGTAGCTATGGGGTCCAGCTTAGGATGCCTCTCCAGGAAGAAGCCATCGGCACTTCGGCTTATGTTGAACAATCGGGCAACATTCTGGGCATCTGGCTGCGGTTCCATAGCGGTGCTTAAAATAACCATATCCACTGGCAAACGGCGCTGCATACCTGGGTGTTTTTTTTCTTCATATAGAACAATGAGCTTTCCTTTTTCTGCCGGTGTTTCGGCTATATTCGTGACCTTGCTGGGACGAGCCTCAATAAGGGTAGTGCCCTCTCTCATAATTCGGTTGTAAAACTCCTCAAAGCCTTTACCAAAGGCCCTAACATCAACATAGAATTCGTAGACCTCGGCTCCGGGAACATGCTCTCTTATCAGGTGGCTAAACTTCAGGGAATACATGCAACAAACGCGAGAGCAGTACTCATGATAATCTTTGTCTCTGCTACCGACACAATGGATAATAGCCACTGTCTCAGGCTCGGTGCCATCTTTCAACTGGATGTGACCTTCCGTTGGTCCAGCAGCATTAATCATCCGCTCGAACTCAAGCGCGGTGAGGACATTATCAAAACGTCCATAACCATATTCATAGCCACCGCTGGGCTTAAACAAGTCATAGCCAGTAGCTATGATGATATTGCCGATATCTACTTCAACTACCTCGTCTTTCATTTTGTGATTGATTGCCTCACGCTCACAAACCTTGACACATTCCAAACATTCAGAGCAAACAGCGCAATTCAAACAACGTTTGGCCTCTTCGACAGCCATTTCTTCACTAAAGCCCAGCTCTACCTCGGCAAAGCCCTGCCGTTTATCTAGTTCGAGAACTGGCATTGTCCTTCTCGCCTTCGTTGCCACACCCTCTTTTGAGACCTCTTTTACCCTTTCGGGGCGTACTGGTCTTCCTTTCTTCAGGTCTACTCCCCTAAGGTAATGGTCTATGGAAATAGCTGCCTCTTTACCAGCCTCAATAGCAGAAATGACATCATCTGGGCCAGAGACGACATCGCCACCGGCAAAAACACCTTCAATGTTCGTCTGCAAGGTAACCGGGTCAACTGAGACAGTCCCAAAACTGGTGTATGCAAGCTCTCTGGCTAGCGATGACTTATCCACAGTCTGGCCAACAGCAATGATTACATTGTCAGCAGGCATGTCAAATTCAGAACCTCTAATCGGTACTGGACGTCGGCGTCCACTCTCATCGGGTTCGCCCAACTGCATCCGAATACATCGTATGCCGGTTAACTGGTCTTTTTGCGTCAGAATCGCCACTGGTGCTGCCAAAACATGAATCTTCACCCCCTCCCGTTCCCTTTCCTCCACCTCATTGCGAAGAGCAGGCATTTCGGCTCGAGATCGCCGATACACTATTGTAACCTCTTCGGCTCCCAGGCGTTTGGCTACTCTGGCGCTATCCACCGCTGCATTGCCACCGCCAATCACTGCTACGCGCTTTCCAATTTTGACCTTTCTCCCCAGATTCACCTGTCTGAGGAAATCAAGTGAATAAACCACACCCTCGGCATCTTCATCAGGAATGCCCATCCTCTGGCTTATACCGGCACCGGTACCGAGGAATATTGCGTCATATCCCTTACTGAAGACTTCCTTAAAGTCTTTCACTGGGGTGTTCGTCTTGATCTCCACCCCTAATTCTTCAATATATTTGATTTCATAATCCAGTATTCTCTTGGGCAATCTGTATTCAGGAATAGCATAGCGCATTAGGCCACCGGCATTAGGCGCAGCTTCAAAGACGGTAACCCCGTATCCCATCCTAACTAGGTCGTATGCACAGGCTAAGCCGGCTGGTCCGGAGCCGATGATGGCTACTCTGTCCTGCTTCGTCCTTTCAACCGGAGCGACCTTTTCCCCGCCCACCCTGAGCTCGTAGTCGGCCATGAAGCGCTTTAGATAGCGGATGGCTATTGGTTCATCAACCTTTCCCCTTTCACAGTCAGCTTCGCAGGGGTGAGTACAGACTCGCCCACAAACACCAGCGAATGGCTGTGTCCTCCTGAATACCTCGAGTGCCTCCTTGAATTTACCTCGCGAAATAAGGGCTACGTAAGCCTGTGCATCAACCCCAGCCGGACATGCAGTCCGACACGGCGGAGCGCCCCGCTTGTCGATAGTAAAAACATTGGGCACAGCCTGAGGGAAGGGACGGTATATAGCTTTCCTTCTGGCCAGTCCCAGGTTGAACTCAGAGGGCACCTCAACCGGGCAAGCCTTCTCACACTCAGCACAACCGCTGCAGTTACTAACATCCACATGCCGGGCTTTCTTCCTAACTTTGACCTTGAAATTACCGATGTAGCCAGAGACTTGTTCCACTTCACTGTAGGTCAAAAGCTCAATATTACGATGAGAGCCGACTAATGTCATCTTTGGAGTGAGAATACAGGCCGAGCAGTCCAGGGTAGGAAAGGTCTTATCCAACTGTGCCATGTGTCCACCGATGCTAGGAGTTCTTTCCACCAGATAGACCTTATGTCCTGAATCAGCAATTTCCAGGGCAGCCTGCATGCCGGCGATACCAGCACCTATAATCAAGGTATCAGGGTTAATAGAAACCTGCCTTGTTTCCAAAGGCTGATGGTAATAAACCCGTCTTACCGCAGCGCTGACCAGTGCCTTTGACTTCTCCGTAGCCTCGGCAGGGTCTTCAGTAACCCAGGAGCACTGCTCGCGAATATTTGCCATCTCAAACAGGTAAGGGTTTATCCCGGCCTCCTGGCAAACACGACGGAATGTAGGCTCATGCAGTGTCGGCGAGCAGGAGGCGACAACTATACGATTAAGGCCCAACTTTTCAATGTCTTCCTTGATAAGATTCTGTCCAGGGTCGGAGCACATAAACTTGTAGTCACGAGCTACTACTACCGAATCCAAATCTTTGGCAAAGTGAGTAACCTCTGCCACATCAACCGTACCAGCAATATTGCTGCCACAATGACAGATGTATACACCAATTCGAGGTTCCATTAGCAACCCTCCTTAAGTTGCAGGTAACACCATCACCCACACAAACACATACTGAAGCCACACAAATGAGCTTACTTAAAAAGCCCTGAGCTGTTATATTGGTACTGATATACTAAAGTATCAAAATCCCAACAGTTTGTCAAGAGTCGCAGCTAGCATAACTACAACATGCCCTTGACATATGGCAGTGTGCTGGTATACTATACAATAGACCGTGGTATAAAAGTACTTAATGTCCCAAACAGAGACATGAAAATGGAACAAAAACAAATTCACGTAAGAATCCCGGAAGAGCTTTACAGAAAGCTAAAGGTGAGATGTGTATACGAAGACACGTCTATTCAAGACTACGTACTCAAAATTATAGCACAAAGCATGAGACAGCATTCCGCCGGGGAGGGGTCAGTCCTGATTGTAGAAGACGAGGCAGTTGTACGGGAGTCGCTCAGGGACTGGCTTAAGGATATCTATCAGGTGGTAACGGCTGAGACAGGTGAAGAAGCACTGGATTTGATAGAGAAACAGGACTTCGACGTTCTCATTGTGGATGTGAGACTACCTGGAAAAAGCGGGCTCCAGGTGCTAAGTGAGGTGAGAGAGACAAAGCCATATATTAAGTGCATCGTTATAACGGCCTATCCTTCAGTGGAGCTGGCAGTTGAGGCGATGAAGCTAGGCGCCGTTGATTATCTAATAAAGCCTGTTGCTCCTGAACGACTAGAGAGGCTTATGCGGGAGACTCTGGTCAAATGTAAAACAGCGAACAATAAGAAGGCATTGGATGCAAAAGAACTCGGTTTTGTAGGTGATAAGGCGGCTCATCTTGGGTAAGGTGGAAACGAACTGAGGCTATCCGGAGAACGAGAGAGCAGGCAGTGCTATTCCAAGGTGGACTTCGAATCCTGCCGGTTAACTATTGATGCGGTCGCATCTAAGAAATTTTTGAATGAAGAGTTCTGACTGCCGAACTTACAATTTGCTCTGTCCTTACAACGCTATTTTTGGGTGAAGATGGGGCATGTTGGATTAACGAAGCTTTAAATAAGAGTCGTGGTAGTTGTGTCACCGCCTACTCCAGCGCAGCAATTATGCATAGGCACTTTAAATCGAAGGAATCATTGCAGAGATCGAGGGGGTATTAGTATGAACTTCGAACCGAAAATTGTTGGCTTCTGCTGTAACTGGTGTTCCTATCGGGGCGCTGACCTAGCTGGCACTGCCAGAATGAAATGCTCACCCAATGTCCGCATCATTAGAGTGATGTGCAGCGGCCGGGTGGAACCAACCTTCGTCGTCAAAGCATTTGAACTGGGAGCTGATGGCGTTTTGGTTTTAGGTTGCCATCCCGGTGATTGCCATTATTCTGAAGGCAACTATAAGACAATGCGCCGCATGCCGTTGCTAAAGAAAGTGTTGGGGCAACTGGGCATTGAGGATGAGCGAGTACGCCTCGATTGGGTATCTGCTTCCGAAGGTGACCGCTTTGTTTCCATAGTTGACGATATGACTGCGAAAGTCAGGGCTCTAGGACCATTCAAGAAAAACTCCGAGAAGGCAAAACATGGCGGCTAAGCTAAAATTAGCTCTCTATTAGGCAGGGAGTTGCGGTGGCTGCAAGATTGCTCACCTCCAGATTGACGATAAAATCCTTAAACTTGACGAAGTTGTCGACAACATCGTCACTGAAGCCAATGATGCTCGCTGGCACCTATCGGCTTGGCTTTATTTCTTCAGCTGTGGCTACCCTGGTGGCCATACCGGTAATTTTGGCTACTTGAAGGCGGACTCACAACAGAGTCGGACTCTAATGACCTCGATTTCAATGGCACCACCTCAATATTGAACATTTAGCCACGAGATTTGCATTGTCCCGTTGGTTGGTCATTTCTGCACCTCCCATATAATCTGAAAGGAAATCAGTCGCCACAATTCTAGCACACTAATGCAAGGTATTTAAGGTTCTGAACTCGTCTAGTAGGTGCAACCGCTTCTCCCTTGACAGGATAGGGTGGGTGAAACCTGATGTAGCCTTCCTTCATCTGATTTCCTCCTGCTTCATAAAAATCTGCACCCGGGGCAGTGGTAAGGTTGACAGGCTTCTCTGGCTTTGTTATCATCTTGTGCAGTGAAGGTCGAAATGCATAACCAGGTCCACAGCTATTGCTTTTATTTTTGGTTTAGCGCGCTTCCACGCGGGCTTGGGAGGGCATTGACCTAACATCCTGGTACAATAGCAGAATATCCAAAGGAAAGGCCTCCTAGGCGGGAGGCCTTTCCTTTTTGCATCACTTGCATGTTAGCCAAATCATAATTTGTAAAGTAAGAGTAAACAAAGGTATTTATATAATAAACTCGGCTACTGGACATTTACAAATGTGTCATCCGTCTGAAGTGAAAGAAGGAGG
>Ga0194126_10003347_pt1 | contig 25466 bp, 15 predicted proteins | sample TA2KigC150mmetaG_FD_148641 | JGI IMG/M metagenome (GOLD analysis project Ga0194126, IMG submission 148641) | Freshwater microbial communities from Lake Tanganyika, Tanzania - TA2015035 Kigoma Deep Cast 150m | ecosystem: Environmental > Aquatic > Freshwater > Lake | place: Tanzania: Lake... | reverse complement strand
GGCCGTCGCGGACGGTGAAGCTGGAGTAGAACGACAGGTCCATCCGGCCGCTCGTGCCCGGTTTGCCGAGGCTCGTGTTGTCGTGGTCCATGAAGAGACGCGGCTCGTCGAACCAGACCGGCTGGTCGGCGCCGGCCTGGAACCGGCCGGGCGCAAGGAGCATCGGCCGGCGGTTGGAGCCCGTGACGGGCGGCTTCGGCTTGTAGCCCGTGTAGGTCGTGTTGTCGTGGCCGTGGATGAAGAGCACGTAGCGTCCGCTGCCGGCTTCGTTGCCGCCGACGTCGTAGATCGGGCAAGGCGAAACCGGATGCAGCAACGGTTCGCCGCCGTCTTTGCGCAACAAACGGCGCGGCGGCGTCCACGTCTCGCCGGTGTCGCTGCTCACACTCCAGAACGGACTGCTGGCCGATGTGCGCATGACGCAGAACAATCGCCCGTCCGGCAACTTCACGATGGACGGTTCCTGGCAGACGCTGTTCTCGGGATAAGCTGAGCACGGCACGGCGAGCGCCTTCTCGTTGGACATGAACCAACTGATCTTCAAGTCGCGCGGCTCAGGACTGTCATCCACGTTTTCGAAGCGCATGAACTCGACCCGTGAATCGGCCGTGCCGAGCGATTTCGGCGACGGTTTCTTGACGTCGAAACTCGTCCAGCGCGTGAAGCCGGCGAAATACTTCCCGTCCTTGCCGAGTCGCAGCGGTTTCTGCCAGCAAAGCATGTTCGGCGGCATCGTCGGGTCTGGGTTGTCGTTGATGCTGCGTGCGACGGGGACGTTCTGCGGCTTCGACCATGTCGCGCCGTTGTCGTCGCTATAGATTCCGTGCAGCCAACCGGTGTGATGGACGAAACAATCGGTCTTACCAATGCTCTGGCTGTAGAGCACGTAGATGCGGCCCTTCTTGCTCACCAGCGGATAGGCCCAGCTCGCCATCGGCCCGTCTCCCGCCCGCTTCGGCCCGGCGAGGATGCGCGGCTTCAACCAGGTCTTCCCCTCGTCCTTGCTTTGTGAAAACGCGATGTGCTGGTCCGGCGGCGTGTCGGGCGAGAAGTTCTCGACCGAACTCTGCGTCCAGACCGCCATCAGCGAGCCGTCGGGCCCGTCGAAAACGAGGAAATGCTCGTTGCCGGTGTCGCTGAGTCCTTCGTCTCCCTGCGGCACGTAGACGACGTAATCCGGTTTGGTGATGCGAAGCTGGGCGGGAATCAGCGCCTTCAACTGCGCCGGCGTCGCAATGAAGTGCGGCCCCGGGTCGGCCGGCGTCGCATTCGTCGGCGCGGCGGGAGCGCAGGGGACGGAGCACAGGAAGGCGGCGGCCGCGCAGAAGGCAAGGGCTGGGTTCATGGCGATGAGATCCTCTCGACCCTCCCGAACATGATGCGTTCCTTGCGGCTCGGTGACGAGTCGCCCTGCGTCACGGCGACATAGACGGCGCCGCGGTGCTCGCGGAAGGTCGGATACTGGAACGACTTCTCCGTCTCGAACCGGTACTTCCGCTCCCACGCGCGGCCGTCGCGGGAGACGTCCACGTTGAACACGCTGCGGCCGACGCCGCCGACGCGAGCCTCGTCCTGCCAGCCGAGCCAGTAGACGCCGCCGATCCGGTCGAACGTCGGCTTCGAGTTGGCGCCGTTGGGGACGAACGGCATCTCGCGACCCTCGGACCACGTCCGTCCGTCGGCGCTCGTCGTGAAATGGTAGTTGCCCCCGTCGTTCCGGCAGATCGCCATCCACGTGCCGTCGGGCAGACGGTTCACCGCCGATTCGGAGAGCTGCGCCGTCTGCGGCTCGTTGTAGTGGCCGAGGACCTCGAAGGTCGCGAGGTCGTCGTGAACGAGCGCCAGCGCGTTCTGCCGGCCGGGGTAGTTGTTGATCGCAACATGCAGCCGCCCGTCGAAGACCTTGAAGGAGTCGAAGAGATAGAGACCGTGGTCCCTTGCCGGACGGCTGAAACCCTTCGCCGCGGCATCCGCATGGAAAGGACCCGGCTGAAGGTCGAAGGTGCCGGCCGCCGTCTTGAGGCGCGCCTTGTGCAGGGCCTTCTCAAAGGTCCCGGACGCGATGTCGAAGTCGAGATACCACGTCTGCGCCTCGCCCTTGCCGGGGTGTTCCATCGCGAAGAAGCAGCGGAGGGTCCGGTCGTCCTTCGCGAGGATGCGCGGGACGAAGCACGAGCCCTCCGGCAGCGTGACGTTGTCGAAGGCCTGCCCGCCGCGGGCGAAGGGGATGACCCGCTCCACCGCGAGGGTCTCCAGGTTGACGATCGACATCGCCGAGTAGATTTCCGGCCAGCCCGCGCCCTCGCCGGGGCGGGCGTCGTTGACCTCGGCGACGATGTAGGCGCGGTCGCCGACGAGCGCCATCTCGGCGTCGTGCGCGCCCTTCACCTGCGGCGCCGTGACGGGGACGAGCCCCTGCATCACGCGGTCTGCCGCCGCCTTGGGATCCCATCCTGCCGGGAGGGTCGTGCCCCGGGTCACCCGGCTGCGGATGGAGCCGAGGTCGATGAGGAACTCGGAGCCGGCGAGGCTGTAGATGTAGTCCAGTTCGAAGCCGTCGCCGAGGTAGAGCCGGGGCGCCGGATTCACGATCGGGTTCGGGAACGTCCGGGGTTCCCCGCCGTCGATGGCGACGGCGAAGTCCCCGCCGCGAGCCGTCAGCCGGATCTCGTGCCACGCGTTGGTCGTGAAGTCGCCGACCGGCTCCCACTGGTTGCGGGAGTAGGCGTAGAGCTTCTCCGGCCGGTTCGCCGGCATGCCGAGGCGCAGCGGGATGCGGTCGCCGAGCGAGCAGAAGACCAGCCGTCCGACGGGCTGCAGGCGCAGGACCCTGGCGCGGAATGTGAAGTCGAGCCGGTCGCCGGCCGCGAAGTCGACGGGGTCGAGGTCGATGCCGGCGCTCGCGCGGGCGCTGAACTGGATCGTGCGGGCACCGTCGACCGTCTTCACGCGCGGCGGGGCGGTGCGGGCATCGGGGTTGGTCCGGACGACCTTCTTCTTCCCGTCGGCGTCGCGCTGATCCTGCATCGTGATCAGTTCCTTCGAGCGCGGCCAGACGTAGCAACGGTCCCCCCGCGGCGAGGGCGTGACGATGGCGCCTTCGATGCTGCGCGGCTCGTTGCCCGGTCCCGCGGAGTAGGCGAGGAAGATCGCGCCGTCGTGCTCGACGCCCTGCGGGTAGGCGCTGATGACGCCGGGGCGCGAGACCGGCGGGCCCGCGACGAAGTCGTCCGCGCCGCTGCGGCTGAAGTGCAGGGCGAGGTTCAGGCGCGTCGAGTAATCGCGGTGGTTCGCGAAGGCGTCCTGTTGCAGGAGGCAGAAGCGGCCGCCATCGGTCCGGAAGACCTGGGGCCGGCAGTTCACCGTCTCCATGAACGAGTAGACCGGGTCGTCCGGGAAGCGCAGCGGCGACCCGACGGCCGCGCCCGTCCCGACGGTCGTGAGGCGCCACATGTTCCCCGGCGCAATGCCCTTGGTGAAGTTCCGCATGTAGGCGCGGATGCGTCCGTCCGACTGTTCGTAGAAGAACGGCTCCCACTGTGCGGTGGCGTCGTCGATGGAACTGATCGGGTCCGAGCAGCGCCATGTCGCGCCGCCGTCGTCGGTGTAGAAGCAGGCGTTCCACCGGAGCGTGACGTTGTTGGTGGCGTGCCCGCCGCCCGCATCGTGCTTCGGGTCGCGATGGTTCAGCGTGACCGGGGCCAGCACGCGGCCGGAGGCGAGGAGCACGGGATTCTGACTGGCGAAGATCGAGCAGGAGAGGGGACCGACGTTCTGGCGCCGCTGGATGCGGCGGTGCGTCCAGTTCGTGGCGCCCCGGTCCATCGTGCTGAGCCAGAGGCCGTCGAGGTCGGCGATCTTGCTGTTGAACGACCAGACGCACCAGAGCTGGCGGTCGCGGTAGTTCAGCAGGTTCGGCTGCCACTGGACGCACGCCGGGTCGCGGGGGAGGGCGCCGGGGCCGGTGTGCGCGAGCGGTTGCGGCGCGGTCCAGTTGGTGAAGTCGGGGCTCGTCGCCCACAGGTTGAGCTGCCCCGGCTTGCCCTCGAGGTGCGTCTCCGCGTGCCCGCCCCAGACGCAGTGGAACCGTCCGTCGAACCACTCCACCGACGCCATGTGGTTGTAGGGGTGGTGGCCGGGCGCGAGCTTGCCCTCGTGGATCGTGACGTGGCGGACCTGCGGCTCGTAGATGTCGTAGGTCCGCTCGGCACAGGCCGCGAGCGCACGGCATGCGAGGAGCAGGGATACGGTCCCCGCCAGCATCGCACCGCGGCAGGTCCGGCCGTCGGCCGGCCGCAGGGCGGCGACAGGGCGGGGCGGCCCGCCTGCGCCAAGGCCATGGCGGACGAGTCCATCCCGCCGCGGAGGAGGAATCGCCGGGGATAGGGAGCGCTTCGGGGATCCTGCGAACGGCCGGGCCGGCGGCCCGGCCCTATCCCGGATTCCATGAGCGAGGGCGGACAGGGCGGAGCGGAGCGGGCCCGCCGTTCCAGGGGTTGAGGACGGCGCCCTCACGGCGCGAGTCCCGCGCGGAAGTTGCCGACGGCCTCGCTGGTGCGGAGGGCGCGGGTGTAGACGCGGAGCGTGCGGACGCCGGCGCCGATCTTCACCTCCGGCGCGCCGGCGGGCGTGCGCAGGGTCGCGCTGTAGCGGCCCCAGCCGAACTGCCGTTCGTCGCCGCCGTCGCAGAGCACGCCGTTGACCGCGAACGTGATGATCTTGGGTCCGCCGTCGACGGTGATCACGACGTGCTGCGGGCCGTCCTTGCCGAAGACGCCGCGGTCGCTGCGCCACGCGCACTGCTGGCGGCCGTCGTTCATCGCCAGGTGCACGGCGCCCGCGCCGTCGGATTCGACGAGGATGCCCGCGCCGGTCTCCGTCCGGCTGTCGAGCAGCACGCCGGCCTTCGCGACCGCCTCGGGCGCGAGCCACAGGTCGAGGCTGAAGCCGGCGCGCAGGTCGATGACGCCGTGATCCGCCTTCTTTGCGTCCCGGTTGTTCAGGCGGGGCAGGGCGGGCATCCGGGCTGTGGCCGGCATGGGCTTCCCGGCCGGCAGCGACAGCGCGAGGCCGTTCGTCGGGACGGTCTTCGACGTCCACTGGTTGAACAGCCCCTTCACGATCGCGTCCGGGATCTCGTGGAGGCGGCCGATGTTCTTCTGGGTTTCCGTGATGTAGAACTTCCCGTCGTCCTCGACCAGGTCGGGATAGCTCATGCGGATGTAGGGGTCGTCGTCGTAGAGGAGGATCTCCGGCTGCGACCACTCGATCCGCTTCCCGGCGGGCGTGTCGACCTCGCGCCCGGCCATGAGCCACGCGGGATTGCGGTCGTCGTACGGGCTGCGGCCGTCCTTGCCGGCGGCGCCGAGTTCGCCGACGAAGCGGCCGCCGTGGTTGTGGAACCAGTAGAGGAACATCCCGTTCGAGCAGTTCCATGCGAAATTTGCGGCGCGCGGGTGCTTCACGCGGCGGCCGTCGGGGGCGTAGGTCATGTAGGCGGGCGCGGTCCACGCGCGGCCGGCGTCCCGGCTGTAGGCGACCGTCGGCCAGCCGTCGATCGTGCGGTAAACGCAGAAGAGCGAGCCGTCGCTCAGCTTCGAGAGGCTCTGCTCCTCCGCGACGCGTCCGCCGCCGGCGGGCGTGCGCAGGCCGATGTCGCCGTCGGGCCGCGTCTCGAACGTGATCTTCGCGGGGTCGCGCTCCGCGAGGATGTTCCGGCTCGCGAAGAACGCGCCCTCGGACTGCGCGAAGAAGCCGTCGCCCATCGCCCCGACCTTGTGCATCACCATGACCGCCTCGTCGCCGAGGATCAGGGGCCGGCCGACGTTCCAGAAGAAGCGCAGCTTCCCGCCGTAGACGTTGTCGCGGTCGCACTGGAATTCGCGGAGCACGACCTCGTACCGCTTCGGCGACCAGGTCCTGCCGTGGTCATCCGTGAACTTGAAGACGTAGTGGCCGAGCGAATCGACGCGCTTGTAGACGCCCTTGTCCTCGCGCTTCACCTCCGGGACGCGGTCGGTGTTGTGGTTGTAGAAGCAGTAGACGCGGCCGGAGGGGACCTTCAGCATCACCGCGTAGCTGGCCTCGGGGCCGTCGATGGGTTCGAGGAGAACGCGTTCGCCCCAGGTCCGCCCGCGGTCGGTGCTGCGCATCGAGACGACGGTCTGCCCCGGGTCGCCCTCCTTGCCGGCGCCGGTGGTCATCACGCACAGCCACGCGCCGTCGCCGGTCTGCACGATGTAGGGCTGGTCGGCGTAGCCGTTGCTGGGGATCTCCCAGCCGCGCGCGATGTGCCGCGCGTCGGGCAGGGAGGCGACCGTCGCCGGGGCGACCGCGCCCCACGACGGGAGGGCAAGGGCGGCGCCGGCGAGGGCGGCGGCAAGGTCCGGGCGGATCGTGTGGCTCATGGAACACCCTCTCGTTCGGGCCGCCCCCGCGTCCCCCGGCGATGCGGCCGCCCGTGCGCCTCATTACAGCGGGATGAAGCGGCGCCCGCAACCCGAAATTGGGTTTCCAGTAAACCGGCGAGGCGCCGTCAGGTCCGCTGCGCCGCGCGCAGCGAGGCGCCCGGCACCCAGCGGCCGCGGACGGCGACGATCTTCTCGCGGGCCGGGATGCCATGCTCGTTGGCATGGAGTTGCCCCACGAGCAGGTCGACCGCCGCCGCGCCGGCCGCCTCGGGATCCGCGTCGATCCCGGCCAGCGGCGAGGCCTCGGGGGACCAGTCGAGATGGACGAGCCCGACATCCGCCGGCACACCGATCCCGGCGGACGCCAGCCACGACGGCACCGGAAGGCGGGAGAAGAGGATCGCGTCGGGCCGGTGCCGCGCGAACCACCCGGCGAACCTGCGGCCCTCGCGATCGGACTCCAGCACCAGCGCCGGGATGCGCTCGCGGGCGGGACGCTGCTGCTGGTCGAGCAGGTAGGCTGCGGTCCACGCCTGGTCGGTGCGCGCGTCGAGATCGGCGTCGAGCACGAGTCCCGGGCGGCGGTAGCCGTGGCGCTTGAGATGGTGGACGACCAGCCGCATGTCCTCGAAGTGCGACGTCGTGACGCGGTGCAGCCGCGGGCGCGAGATCGTGAGTCCCTTGGCGACCGCGGCGAAGTGGCGCCATTCGAGGGAGAGGTGTCCGTGCGCCTTCGGCAGCGACTGGAGGATCAGGCCGCGGATGCCGCGGGTGCGGAGGATCGAGCTCATGCGGCGCGAGGTCATGCCCGGCTCGCGCAGCCAGAACGTCTCGACGCGGTAGCCCAGCGCCCCGGCGCGCGCCTGGACGCCGTCGAAGAAACGACGCTGGTTGGGCGAGGACTGCCAGCCGTCGCGCGCCGGCCAGGCGGTGATGAAGCCGAGTGTCGAGGTGTCCGGCCGGGTCCGGATCGTGCGCAGCTGCGCCATCAGCTCCGCGATGCACGCGTTGCGCCGGTAGCCGGTTTCCGCGGCGGCTCGCTCGATGCGGCGCCTCGACGCCGGAGGGATCCGGGGATCCCCGCGCAGCGCCAGCGAGACGGTCGTATGCGAGACGCCCGCCGCCTTCGCGACGTCGCGGATGGAGGGTCGTTCGCTCATTGACGGCGGATTGTGCGTCCCCCCGCCGCCGCGTCAAGCCGGCGCTCCGGGGGATGGCAGGCGAACGGGGGCAGGCGACAACAACATCCAACACCCAACATCCAACAGCCAACAGCCAACATCCAACAGCCAACAGCCAACACCCAACACCCAACATCCAACACCCAACACCCAACACCCAACATCCAACATCCAAAGAGCCAACAGCCAACAACCAACGGCCAGAGGGGCGGGAGGTGGCGAGTGGCAAGGGGCAGGGCGTGGCAAGTGGCGAGTGGCGAGTGGCGGATCCGAACGAGGGACGAGGGGCGAGGGACGAGGGACGAGGGGCGAGGGGTGAGGGCAGGGCGTGGCAAGTGGCGAGTGTCGAGTGGCGGCTATGGAAATTGTTGGTTGTTGGGTGTTGGCTGTTGGATGTTGACTCCTGGTTCCGGTCTATGCGCTTGAGCGACGGGGGGCCGCTGGCGTATAGGGATCGGCCGGAATGTCCTCCAACTCGACGGATTCTGACCGATGGCCCGCCCCGCCCCTGCGCCTCCGCGCGTGGGGGCTGCTGACGGCGGCCGGGGCCGTGGCGTGTGCGGCGACGGTGGCGGGCTTCCTGGGCCGCTTCTCGTGGTTTCTCGACCTCTTCTCCCATTTCCGCGTGCAGTATCTCGCCGGGCTATCGGCCGTCGGGGCGCTGCTTCTGCTGCTGCGCCGCCGTGCCGCCGCGGCGGTCATGTTCGCGTTCGCGGGCGTCAATCTCGCCATCGTCCTGCCGATGTACGTCGGGGGAGGGGGTGCGCCTCCGGGCGCGGGGCGGACCGCCCGCGCGCTTCTGCTGAACGTGAACACGCAGGACGGGGATCCGGGGCGGGTGCTCGCGGTCATCGCGGAGGCCGACCCGGACCTCATCGTCCTGGAGGAGATCAGCACGGAATGGGTGGAGGCGCTGGCGGGGATCACCAACGCGAGGCCGCACGTCTGCATCGCGCCCCGCGGGGACAACTTCGGCATCGGACTGTTCAGCCGCTTCCCCCTGGATTCGGCGGAGGTCGAGTATGCCGGCGGGGCGGGGGTTCCCACCATCGTCGCCCGGGTCCGCACCCCGTCGGGCCCGGTGACCGTCATCGCGACGCACCCGCTTCCGCCGGGCGGCGCCGCGTACTCGCACTTGCGGAACGACCAGCTGGCGAAGCTGCCGGACCTGGTTCCGCCTGCGGGCCCCGTGTTGCTGCTGGGCGATCTCAACACCACGCCGTGGAACCGCCACTTCCGGCTGCTCCTCCGGCGCACCGGCCTCCGCGACAGCGCCCGCGGGCGCGGCGTCCAACCGACCTGGCCGGCCGGCAGCCCGCTGCTGGCGATCCCGCTCGACCATTGCCTCCACTCGGCCGACATCGCCATCCTCGACCGTCGCGTCGGCGGCGACGTCGGGTCGGACCACCTCCCGGTGATCGTCGACTTCGCCATCCTCCCTGCCCCGCCGGGAGACCGCGCCATCCCCGACGGAAATGGTATAAGTAAGGACCGGGGTTAGGGGCGGCGCGGAGGCAGATGATCGGGAGCCGGGTTCATCGTCGGGCGGTTCTGGCGGCGGCGGGCGCGGTGCTGGCCGCGCGCGCGGCGTTTCCCCTGGATCTGCTGGGGGATGCCTGCGTGGCCTTGGTGTCGCAGTCGAGCGATGCGGCGTCGACCAACGGGGCGGGAAGGGCCCGCGACGGCGTGCCGGGGACCTTCAGCCTGACGAAGGACCTGCCCGGAAGCTGGTGGTCCGCCGAACTGATCCGGCCCTACGCGGTCTCCCGCATCGAGGTGGTGAACCGGGCCGCGCCGAACGATGCCGAACTTGCCGGGCTCACGCTGCGGCTCGAGAACCTCGACGACCAGGTGGTCCAGCAGTCCGTCCTCTCGAACCCGGGGCCCGGGGGCACGTGGACGATCACGTTCGGGGCACCCCGGCGCGTACGGTCCGTCTGGATCGGCCTCGACGGCACGGCAACGAATGGCGGCGGCACGCGGCGCGTCGGGCTCGCCGAGGTGCGGATCCACGGCGATGCGGCCCTGCCGTTCGGGCCGCCCGTGCCGGGGCCGTCGATCTTCCCGTCGCAGTCGAGCGACCTCAACGCCTCCCTGTACCCGGCGTCGAACGCGCTCGACGGCAAGACCAACACGTTCACGCACACGCAGAACCTGACGAACAGCTTCTGGTTCGCCGACCTGGGCGTGCCTCGGACGCTGGACCGCATCGAGCTGGTCAACCGCGCGGACGCCGCGCCGAAGCGGATGGGCGGGTTGATCCTGCGCGTGATGGACTCGTCCTCGAACACCGTGGACTGGGCCGCCGTGACGAATCCCGGCGCCGGCAAGGTGTGGACCTACTACGCCCCGTCTCCCACGACCGGCCGCTACGTTCGGGTCGGGCTCGAGGGCGGCGTGACCAACGGCGACGGCAACTTCTATGTGACCCTTGCCGAGGCCCGCTTCTTCTCGGGCACCAACCAGCTGCCCATGCTCGGCTACGCCGTGCCGTCGACCGGCGTCGTGAACTACGCGGCCGGCGCGACGTCGTGGATGGTGCGCCTCACCTCCGCCCTCGCGCCCGCCTCGAACGCGAACGACGGCGTCTATGCGACGGAGTCGAAGACGACGACGCAGACGGTGGACGGCTACTGGGAGGTCGACCTCGGGGCGACCTACGCCCTGTACGGCGTCCGCGCGGTCGCCGCCTCCGGCATCGGCAGCCGCATGACGAACACGACGCTGCGGCTCTACGACGCGGCGCACGAGTCGGTCTTCTCGAAGATGCTCGCCGGAGCGCCCGATGCGTTCGATACCGACGTCGGCGGCCCCGTCTTCGCCCGCTACGTGCGCGTCGGGCTGGAGGACAAGCGCCGGACGAGTCCGACCGGGGGCACCGAGTGGTACATCGGCATGCGCGAGGTCGAAGTTTTCGGGCGGGCGACGAACGAGGTGGGCATCCTCGCCTTCTCGGCCTCCGCGACGAACGTCGCCCCCGGCGGCTCCGTGGACCTGTCATGGACGGTGGAGGATGTCCGTCGCGTGGAGATCCACCCCGGCACCGGATCCGTCGGCGCGCAGACGGATGCAGCCGGGCAGGGGATCCTCGCGGTGGCGCCGACGTCCTCCGTCGAGTACGTGCTGATCGCCTCGAACCCCGCCGGGCTCTTCGCGCGGGCCGTCGGCGTGACGGTCGGCGGGGCGCCGCTGCCGCTGCGCATCAGCGAGTTCGTGGCGGACAACCAGTTCTCGCTCGAGGACGGCCACGGGGAGGCGCCGGACTGGATCGAGTTGCGCAACCCCGGCAACGCCCCGGTCAACCTCGCCGGATGGGGCCTGAGCGACGACCCGGCGGTCCCGTTCCGCTGCCTCCTCCCCGCCACGAACCTGGCGCCGCATGGGACCCTGATCGTCTTCGCCTCCGGCCGCTCCGTCCCGGTCGACCCGGGCGGCCACCTGCACGCCCCGTTCCGCCTCGACCGTGCGGGCGGTTCGCTCGTGCTGACCGCGCCGGGCGGCGCGACCGCCGACGCGGTCACAAACTACCCGGCGCAGGAGACCGATCTCGCCTACGGCCGCGATCTCGGGGGCCGGACCTGCTTCCTCGAACCGACGCCGGGCTTCGTCAACGCCGCGACCGTCTACGAGGGCTGGCTGCGCCCGGTCGACTTCAGCCACAAGCGCGGCTTCCACGAAGCCCCCTTCACGCTGGTGATCAGCAACGACAACCCCGGCGCGACGGTGCTGCTCTCCTACGACGGGTCGCCGCCGACGAATCCCTGCCCGGCGAGCATCGCGGTCTCCGCCACGCGCACGATCCGCGCGCTCGTGACGAAGCCGGACCACCGGTCGCCGCGGATCAAGACGCACACCTACGTCTTCGTCGACAGCGTCATCACGGCGTCGACCATGCGGACCAACATCACGCAGGACGCCCGCTACGCGCCGCGCATGCGCCCCGGCCTGCTCGCGCTGCCGTCGATCTGCGTGTCGCTGACGGGCGTGCCGACGTACGACGAGGCGGAGGGCTCGATCGAGATCCTCTGGCCCGGCGGCGCCGAGCCGATGCAGGCGAACTGCGGCATCTCGCGCTTCGGCAGTTCGTGGCAGTCGTTCTCCAAGCAGAGCTTCCGCGCGAAGTTCCGGCCGGAGTACGGAACCCGCAAGCTGGAGGCGCCGCTGTTCGGCGGGTTCGACCGCGGGACCCTGGCCAAGGCCTCGTTCGACGAGATCGACCTGCGTGCCGGAAACCAGGACATGAGCTCCCGCGGGTTCTACATGGCCGGCCGGTTCGTCGAGGACAGCATGCTCGACATGGGCAGCCTCAATCCGCACGGCCGGTTCGTGCACGTGTACCTCAACGGCGCCTACTGGGGGCAGTACGACATGCGCGAACTGCTCGTCGACCACATGCTGGCCGACTACCTCGGCGGCGCGGCGGAGGACTACGTCACCGTGCGCGGCAACGACAACGTCGGCGGCGCGTTCGTCCTCGGCGCCCCCGATCCGCCGAACGTCGCCCCGTGGGAGACGGCGCGGTCCCTGCGCGGGTCCTACGCGGCCCTGAAGGACCGCGTCGACGTCCCGCACCTGGTCGACTTCATGCTGCTGTGGTTCTACGGCAACTGCGAGTCGGAGTACCGCTCGGCCGGGCCGCTGGCGCCCGGCTCCGGCTTCAAGTTCTGGATGGCCGACGCGGACGGCTTCCTGCGGACCAACGCGCTCGCGATCAACACGACCGGGAGCACGGGCCCGGGCGACCTCTTCGGCGGGCTGAACACCGAGAGCAACGCGGAGTTCCGGACGCTGCTGGCCGACCGCATCCACCGGCACCTGTTCAACGACGGCGCGCTGACCCCCGCGCGCAACGAGGCGCGGCTGACGGCGCGCATGGACGAGATCCGCGACAGCCTGCTCGCCGAGTGCGCGCGATGGGGCTACCAGACGCCGTCGAGCTGGGACGCCGCGGCGGCGTTGATCCGGTCGATGCTTTTCCCCGTCCGCACGACCCAGCTCGTCGCCCAGGTCCGTGCGCGCGGCTACTACCCCTCGCTCGACGCGCCCGCGTTCGACGTCTACGGCGGGCTGGCAACGAACGGCTACCGGCCGGTGATGAGCGCACCGTCGGGGACGATCTACTACACGACCGGCGGCGCCGATCCGCGTGTCCCCGGCGGCGGCACCTCCCTCTCCGCCCGCATCTGGACGCCGGGCGCCCTCGTCGTGACGCAGGATGTCACCGTCTCGGCCCGCGTGCTGGCGCCGGACGGGACCTGGTCCGCGATCGCGACCCCGCGCTTCCTGCTTGCCGGGCGCGCTCCGCCGGGCGCGGGCGACCTGTTCGTGACGGAGATCCACTACAACCCCGCCGGCGACGACAGCACGGAGTTCGTGGAGCTTCACAACGCGGGGACCCACCTGCTCGACCTCTCGGGTGTGGCGTTGACGAACGGGGTGCGGTTCGTCTTTCCCCCGAATCTCGCCCTGGCGCCCGGGGCGTTCGCGATCGTCGCGGAGGACACGAACGCGTTCCGCGCCCGCTACCAGGATCCCGCGTCGCCCTGGTATCGCGCCGGCCTCGATGTCGCCGGCCAGTGGGCGGGTTCGCTCGCGAACGATGGCGAGACCGTCGCGGTGGCGGCGTCGAACGGGACCGTCCTCGTCACGGTCCCCTACGGCACCGGCGGCGACTGGCCCGAACGCGCGGACGGCGGCGGCAGCTCGCTCGAGTTGCGGGCCGTCCCGCCGGCGACGAACGGCGCGGAGGAGGTGGCGGCGTATGTGGCGCAGGGGCGGAACTGGACGTCCAGCACCCGATACCACGGCTCGCCGGGATGGATGGGCGGGGGCGACAGGACCCTCCGCATCGGCGAGGCGCTGACCCATACCGACGTGGACACGGACTGGATCGAGATCGTGAATCGCGGGACGGCCGCGGCGGACCTCTCGGGCCTGTGGCTCACCGACGACGCGGACCAGCCGCAGCGGTTCCGGATCCCGGACGGCACCGTCGTGGCGCCCGGCGCGCGGGTGTCGTTCGGCGCCGCGCAGCTCGGCTTCGCCTTCAGCGAGCTCGGCGGCGTCGCGATGCTGCTGGAGATGACGGGCACGAACGTCCTGCGGTTCGTCGACTCCGTGGACTTCCCCGCCGCGGCGCGCGAGGAGCCGTTCGGCCTCTACGAGCGGTCCGACGGCGGACTGGATTTCACCGAACTGCGCGCGCCCACGCGGGACGGACCCAACGCCCTGCCGCGCGTCGGCCCGCTCGTCATCAGCGAGATCCAGCCCCCGGCGTCGAACGGCCTCCCGCCCTTCGTCGAGATCTCCAACCTCTCCACCTCGGCGGTGCCGCTGTACCATCCCTCGTTCCCGACCAATCTCTGGCGCATCGAAGGACTCGGGCCCTACGTGTTCCCGACGAACCTCGTGATCGCGCCGCGGGAATCGGTGCTGGTGTGCGCCACGAATCCCGCGGACTTCGCCGCGCAGTACGGAACCGCCCCGGCGGTCCGCATCTTCGGCCCCTGGCCGGGCGCGCTGGATCCCGACGGCGAGACCCTGAAGCTGATGCGGCCGGGCGATCCCGAGCCCGGCGGATTCGTGCCGTACTACCGCGAAGACCACGTGTCGTTCCGCGTCGCCGCGCCGTGGCCCGCCCCGGCCGCCGGCCGCGGCATCGAGCGCACCCCGGTCGAGGCCTACGGCAACGATCCCGCGTCGTGGCGCGAGGGCCCGGACCAGGGCACGCCCGGCGCGCCGCGCGCCAACCGTCCGCCCGCCGTCCACGCGCCGGCTCTCTCGGAGGCGGCGGAGGGAACCTCCGTGACGGTCTCGGTGTTCGCCGTCGACCTCGACGTGCCGTGGCAGGCGGTGTCGCTGGCCCCCGCGGCCCTGCCCGGCGGCGCCGCGTTCGACGCGGGCCTTTCGGCGATGACGTGGACCCCCGGCGAACTCGATGGGGGGACGACACAGACCGCCGCGTTCGTTGCGACGGATACGGCCCTGATTGCGTCGTCGGTCACGGGGGAGACCCGCATCGCCGTTGCCGAGGTCAATTTGCCGCCCGTCTGGACGCCTCGCGCGGACCTGTCATGGCCGTCCGGCACGCCGATCAACCTTGCGGTGTCGGCGTCGGACCCCGACGTTCCGTTCCAGGCGCTGTCGTTCCGCGGCGAGGGTCTGCCCCCCGGCCTGTCCGTGGATCCGGTCTCGGGCGCGCTGGGCGGGCTCTGCTCCATCACGGGGACATGGAACGTGGCGCTCCTGGTGTCCGATGGCGGGGCGCCGCTGCTCGAGGCGACGAACCGGTTCCTCTTCCGCGCGACGGCGCCGTTCGACCTCGACCTCCGCGGGGCGCCGGGGCAGGGGGCGCTTCTGTCGTTCCCCTCGGTGGCCGGAGGCGACTACGTCATCGAGGCCAGCGGTTCGCTGATCGAACCGGACTGGGAGCCCGTGGCCACGGTCTCCAACGCGCCCGGCGTGGTCCTGGAGTGGAGCGTGCCGGCCTCCGCGACCGTCACGTCCCGGATTTATCGCGTCCGCTGGCGCCCCCGGTGACCGCGGCCTCCGCGCCCGGACGTCCGTCGCCCTCACGAAACCGGAACGGGGCCATCATGGTCGCCTAACCTCGCACGAACACTCTCCGCCCGACCGCGAGGCCCGGGTACGGGCCGCGGACATATCCGGAGGGCACACGAATGAAGACGGCATGGAGGTTCGGGTTGATGGCGGCGGGGCTGCTGGCGGCCGGTGCCGGATCGGGGTGCGCGACGCTGGAGGAGCGGCTGTCCGGGACGCGCTACATGGAAGTGACCCACGAGGGGCGCGTCTACGTGATGGGCAAGGTCGACACCATTTCGAAGTTCAGCGGCAAGCCCGAGTTCCCGTACTCGACCACGAAGATCGGCGCGGGCGTCGGCGGCGCGACCGTCGTGCTCGAGGCCGATCCCAAGGACGACCTGGTGGCAAAGAAACTGTGGCAGATCTACACCCGGCGCCACAACCTCCGCCGCTGACCGGGCGGCGCGAGTTTCACCCCGCGGGGCGTCCGGCATCCCCACGCCGGGCGCCCCGTCTTCCTCCGCCCGGCGTCCGCAGGCGCTTGATCCGCCGCCAATCCGGTCCATAGTGGGGCGTGTTCAAAGTTCCACCCGGTCTGGCCCTGGTGCTGGCGGCATCGGCCGCGATCCCGCGCGAGGCGCGGCCCGCCGAGGCGCCGATCCGCGCCTCGCTGGTCGCCGCCGTGACCCGCTTCCGGCCGGGCGAACCGTTCGATGGGGCGATCCGGCTGGAGGCGGCGCGCGGCTGGCACACCTACTGGACGAATCCCGGCGAGGCGGGGCTTGCGACGACCGTGAGATGGACGCTCCCCGAGGGGTTCACGGCGGGACCGCTCCGCTGGCCGGCGCCGAAGCGCTTCGTCACGGGCGGCATCGTGTCGTTCGGCCACGACGGCGCCACGCTCCTTCCCGTCGAGATCCGCCCGCCCGCGGACTGGCCGGCCGGTCGCGCGGCGACGCTCCGAGCACGGGTGGACTGGCTCGGCTGCCGCGAGGAATGCGTTCCCGGCGGAGCGGACGTGGAGATCGTTCTCTCCGCGGCGGAGGCGGCGGTCGCCTCGGACGAGGCGGATGCCGTGGCCCGGGCCGTTGCCTCGGTGCCGCGGCCGGATCCGCGAGTGCGCTTCCACGCGCGGGCCGTGGAGGGCGGCATCGCGGTTCGCCTCGAGGGGGCCGTCGCGGAGGCGCCGGCGGCGTTCTTCCCGCTGGCCGGCGGAGTCCTCCGGGCCGCGCCGGAGCCGGCGTGGACGCGCGTCGGTGTCGGGGTCCACGAGACCGTGCTCGCCCTCGAGGCGGGCGTGCCTGCGCCTTCGCGGATGGCCGGCGTTCTGACTTTCGCGGGGGCGGAAACGCGCCGGCCCGCCTTCCTTGATTTTGCGGTCGACGGGCGTACGGTGCCGCAAGACAACCCGAAGGGAGTCCGTCCATGAAGTCCATGATGCTTGCCTGCACGTTCGCCGCGGCCGCCGCGGGGTTCGCCCGCGCCGAGGCCGTCCCGGGCCAGGATGCGCCCGCGTTCAAGTCCACCTGCACGAAGGGCACGGCCGTTGCCCTGGCCGACCTGAAGGGAAAGTACGTCGTGCTCGAATGGACCAATCCCGGCTGCCCGTTCGTGAAGAAGCACTACGGGCCCGGCAACATGCAGGCGGTGCAGAAGGAACTGACCGGCCAGGGCGTGGTGTGGCTCACGGTCAATTCCGCCGCGCCGGGGAAGGGCGGGCACGTGACCGCCGAGCGCTGGAACGCGGTGGCGAAGGAGCAGGGTTCCGCCGCGACGGGCCTCCTGATCGACGAGTCCGGCGAGATCGGCCGGGCCTACGGCGCCAAGACGACGCCGCATCTCTTCGTGATCGGGCCGGACGGCAAGGTCCTCTACGCCGGCGCGATCGACGACAAACCCTCGACCGACGCCGCGGACGTCGCCGGAGCCGTGAACTACGTGAAGCAGGCCGTCGCCGAGGCGAAGGCCGGGAAGCCCGTCAGCGTCCCGAAGACCGCGCCGTACGGTTGCGGCGTGAAGTACTGATTCCACGCGAATCGGCGTCGAAGCCGCCGTCCCGGGAGCTTCGCGATCTCATGTTCCGCGTGACGATCGTTGTGCGAACCTCGGGGTAGAGACCGGCCCGTCCCGCGGTTGCGAGCGGCGAGGCCGGTGCCTATCCTGCCCTGCATGAAGGCATGCGGGGGATGGGCGCGCCTGCGCAACGCGGACGTGGTCGACACCGGAGGCACGGGCCGGCCGTACCCCGGCGCCGCTCCCGTCAGCGCCCCGTGTGTCTCGCGCGACAGCGGCGGCACGTGGACCCCGCTCAACGCGCCCCGGCTGACCTGCACGCGGATCGCGAGCCTGGCCGTCGACCGTCATGATCCGCGCCGTCTCTGCTCGGGCCCGTCCGTCAACGGCGCGTTCGCGCGGGAGGAGTGACCCCATGGCGCGCGAGATCCCCCGCAAGATCCAGGTGCTCGACCGGCATCCGCATTGGATTCCGTCGCGACCCGGCGGATGGGACCTCCAGTTCCTCTCGTGGGGCGCGCGCCGGTTCGGCCGGGAGCCGGTTCCGGTCGCCATGCATGACGGCTGGGTCTATATCGTCGTGACCGCCGGGACGCCCGCGACGGTGATCGGGGGCCGGCGACGGCGGCAGGATGCCCCCCGCGTCGTCATCTTCCATCCCGACTGCGCCTACGGCTGGACCGATCGTGCGGACGGCCGGAGCGAGGTTCTCTGCTGGGTGTGGTCCTCCCCGCCCGCCCACGAGGCGCTTCAGCCCGCCGCGGGGACGTGCCGCGCGATCCGGCTCGACCCGCCCGCGCTGCGGTCGCTCGCCCGGCTCCACGCGGAGTGTGTGACGGCGGTTGCGGAGCCCGACGACATCGCCGCCCTGATCCTCCGGCGCGCCCGGCTCGACCTCGACATCCTCCTGCTTCGCGCCGCCGGCCGCTCCGGCCGCACCGACGCCGCCGCGCGGTTCGATCTGGCCGTAGGATTCCTCGATCACCATCCCGCCGAACTCGAGCCGGTGGCGGGACTTTGCGAGTACCTTCGCGTGTCGTCCGCGACGCTGAAAGAACTCTTCCGCCGTCACGCCGGCGTCAGCCCCCGCGCGTTCGCCCTCCGCCGCCGCATGGAACGGGCCTGCGCGCGGCTCTCCGCCGGGGCGTCGGTCAAGGAAACGGCCGCCGAACTCGGCTACCGCCACGCGAACGACTTCAGCCGCGCGTTCGCCCGGTTCCATGGCGCGACCGTCCGGGCGTGGAGGTCCCGGAAGTAGCAGGATCGACGGTTCTCCGGAGCTGCTAGTCGATCGGGGTTGCGCGCGCGGTGCGGACGGGGGCACACTGCGCTCGAATCCGGGGGGTGCCCGGCATGGAGGATGATGCGATGCGAGCAGGATCGACGGGCCGGGGCCGGTGGGCCGCGCTGGCGGCGTGCCTTGCGGCCGGGATGGTGCAGGCGGCGGAATGGGAGTTCTTCGCCTTCGACAACGGCGTGGGCCGAGGGGCGTGGCCGGCCGAGAAACAGGCCGCAACCCTCAAGGCGCTCGGCTACGACGGCATCAGCTACAACTACACGAACAACAAGGATCTCGAGACGTGGATCCGGGTGTACCGCGAGGCGGGGCTGAAGATCCATGCGCTCTACATCCACACCTTTCCCGAGAAGAAGGATGAGCCGTGGGACCCCGCGCTTCGCGACGCGATCACGATGCTGAAGGGGTCCGGAACGGTCCTGTGGATCACGCTACGCCAGGCGAAGGTCAAGGGCGACTACGACGAGGCGTCCGTGAAGATCGTCCGGGAGATCGGAGACCTCGCACAGGCCGCGGGGCTGAAGGTTGCGATCTATCCGCACGCCGGCTTCTACGTGGCGACGGCGACGGACTCCCTCCGCATCGCCCGCAAGGCGGCGCATCCCGCGGTCGGAGCCTCGTACAACCTCTGCCACGAGTTTCTGACCGGCAACGGGGACAAGGCGATGGAGACGCTGCGCGCGGTCGCGCCCGAGGCGTCGCTGGTCTCGATCAACGGCGTCGATCCGTCCGACAAGAAGCGCCACATCCTGACTCTCGACGAGGGTGCGTTCGATATCGCCGCGTTCCTGGCCGAGTTGAAGCGCCTCGGATACAAGGGCCCCGTCGGCCACCAGTTCTACAACATTGCCGGCGAGCCGGAGGTCAACCTGAAGAAGGCCATGGAGGCGTGGCGGAAGATGCAGCCGAAGTGAACGTCGAACATTGAACACCGAACATCGAACATCCAACATCGAACGACGAAGAAGGACGCGGGAGCCAACATCCAACAACCAACAACCAACAACCAACGCCAACAACCAACAGCCGACAGCCCGAGAACTCCATGGCCGCCACTCGCCACGTCCTTCCCTCGCCCCTCGTCCCTCGACCCTCGCCCCTTCTTCTGAAACTTGAAACATCTGTCCTGATACCTGACACCTGAAACCTCCGGAGGCCCCCATGAATCCCCGCTCGTATTCAGCTCCCACCCGCCGCGGTTTCCTGAAGGCCGCGAGTGCCGCCGTCGCGGCGCCGCTGATCCTGCCGTCGCGCCTGCTCGGCGCGAACGGACCGGGCGGCAAGATCGCGGTCGGCATGATCGGCATGGGCCGGCAGGCCTACGGCTCCAATCTCGCCTCGTTCTTCAAGATCCCGGATTGCGTCGTGGTCGCCGTGTGCGATGTCGACGCGTGGCGGATGGAGCAGGGGAGGCTGGCCGTCGACAAGGCGTACGCGAAGAACGCGGCGGCGGGCGGCGGAGGGTGCCGGACCTACAGGGATTTCCGCGAGTTGCTCGCGCAGAAGGACATTGACGCGGTGATGATCTCGACGCCCGACCACTGGCACGCGCCCATGACGCTGGCCGCGTTCGCGGCGGGGAAGGACGTGGCGCTCGAAAAACCCATCACGCGCACCGTCGTCGAGGGCCGCATGATGGCGGACGCCGCCGCGCGAGGCAAGCGGGTCTTCCGCGTCGACAGCGAGTTCCGCTCCCTCGAGCCCATGCACCGCGCCGCCGAACTCGTGCGCAACGGGCGCATCGGAAAGCTCAAGCTGATGCGCACCGGTTCGCCCAAGGAGGTGTTCCCGAATGAGCCCGAGGACGTCACCGCGCCGCCGGCGGACCTCGACTACGACCTGTGGCTCGGCCCCGCGCCGAAGGTGGACTACATCCAGAAGCGCGTGCACGCGCCCCGGGATATCCGGAGCCGCCCGGGATGGATGCGGAATCTCGATTACTGCGACGGGATGATCACGAACTGGGGCACGCATCTGAACGACATCGCCCAGTGGGGCGCGGGCACCGAGCGCACCGGCCCGGTCGAGGTGAAGGCGACCGGCACGTTCCACGCGGGCAAGGTCTGGAACGTGCTGGAGCAATTCGACGCGTGGTACCGCTTTGCGAACGGCGTCGAGCTCTTCTACCAGATGGGGACGCCCCACGTGTACTTCGAGGGCGACAAGGGTTGGATCCGCGTCAACTACGTCCAGGACGAGCTCCATCCCGACAAGCTGGAGGCGAGCGACCCGGCGATCCTGAAGGCGAAGATCGGTCCGGAGGAGGTCCACTTCCCGCTGCGGGGCGAGAAGGAGGACTTCATCGACTGCGTGAAGACGCGCGGCCGGACGCTCGAGGACGAGGAGGTCGGGCAGCGCACCACCTCGCTCTGCCATCTCGCGCACATCTCCGTCAAACTCGGCGGCCGGAAGCTGGCCTGGGATCCCGAAAAGGAGACGTTCCCGGGCGACGACGCGGCCAACGCGCTGCTCCGGGGCCCCGCGTGGCGCAAGCCGTGGGCGATCGGATAGCGCCCGATTCCCCGGTGACAACCGCTGCAGCCGGGACCGTCGGCCCCGGCATCGGCGAATCCGGCGGAGGCCGCGCTACTTCGCCGCGGGCGGCTCGCAGGCGTTCAGGATCTTGATCTCGGGCGCGCCGACGATCATGTCCTTGATCTGGTCCCCGAAGGCCTTGAAGTGGGGCGTGGCGAAGTGGAAATCGATCGCGGCCTGGTCCTTCCACTCCTCGAAGAAGAAGAACGCCGTCGGCTCGTGCGGGTTCCTGTAGAGCGTGTAGCTGATGCAGCCCGGCTCGGCGCGGGACGCGGCGACGATGGTCTTCGCGGCCTCGGCGAAGGCGTCGGCCTTGTCGGCCTTGAGGGTGATCTTCGCCACGATCAGCTTCTTGCACGCGGACTTCATGCAGCAGGAGCTCGCGTCCGAACAACAGGACTTCGCGCAGGTCGTCGCGCACCCGGTTGCGACCAGCCCCGCCACCGCCACGGCAAGAACCGCCTTCAGAATCGCCTTCATTCACGTCCTCCGGTTTGTTGGAGCCGCAGAATAGCCGCAACGAGGATCGGTTCACAACGGCGAACTTGCGGCCCGCGGCGGCACGGGCGCACGACCGATGGCGGGTGCGATCCGGGAATCGTCCGCCGGCCGGGCCGGACCCCGGCGAGCTCGGTCGGGCCGCGGCCCGGTCCTTGCCGCGGATTCCACGGGAGGGAACGGTGGGGCCGGGCGGCTCGCCCGGCCGTTCGACGGACTCCGGGAGCATGCCGGATTCCGGAGAGGCGCCGCGCGGCGCCGGTGCCGCGGCGGGGGTTGTCGCCGCCGGCGGCGAAGCTATAGTGCTCGCGTGACGCAGGCAACGGACTACGAACTCCTCGACAGCGGCGACGGGCGGAAGCTCGAACGCTTCGGGCCGCACGTCCTCTCGCGGCCCGCGGCGCAGGCGGTGTGGCGTCCGTCGCTCCCGCCGGCCCGCTGGGCGCAGGCGGTCGCGTCCTTCGACCGCGAGGACGGCCAGCGCTGGCACAACCGGGGCGCGCTTCCCGAGTCGTGGGTCATTGCGATCGACGGGCTGCGGTTCCGCCTGTCCGGGACGGATTTCGGCCATCTCGGCCTCTTTCCCGAGCAGCGCGAGCAGTGGCGGTGGATCGACGGCGCGGTCCGCGCCGCCGCCGCGCGGACGGGCCGCCGCCCCGCCGTGCTGAATCTCTTCGCGTACTCCGGGGGCTCGACGCTCGCCGCGTTGCGGGCGGGCGCCGAGGTGTGCCACCTGGACGCCTCGCGCGGGATGGTGCAGTGGGCGCGCGACAACGCCGCGCTCAACGACCTCGCCGGCGCGCCGGTCCGGTGGATCACCGAGGACGCCCACAAGTACCTCGGGCGCGAGGAGCGGCGCGGCCGCCGTTACGAGGCCGTGATCCTCGACCCTCCGAGCTTCGGCCGGGGCGCCGCCGGGGAGATCTACAAGATCGAGCGCGACCTCATCCGGAGCCTGGACCTCTGCCGCGCCGTGCTCTCGCCCGAGCCGCTGTTCGTGCTTCTGAGCGGCCACACGCCGGGTTTCTCCCCGGTGATCCTGGCCAACGTGCTCGGGCAGACGATGCGCGACGCCGGGGGTCGCATCGAGCAGGGCGAGATGCTCCTCACCGGCGCCCCGGGCGTGGCCCCGCTGCCGAACGGCACCTGGGCGCGGTGGGCTTCGGCGACCGTCTCCCGCTGACGCGCCGGGCGATCGCCCGCCTTCGTTTCTCGCGACCTGCAATAACCCGGGGTCCCGGTCCGTTATCCGCTCAGAACCGAGCCCCGGCGGGTCCGGGGCGACCAGGAGACCGAAGTACAATGAAGACCCCATGGATCGTTCTGGCGGCGGCGCTGGTGGCCGTCGCGACGGCGCGGGCGGCCGATGAGGGCGCCGGTGCCGGCGGGCCGGGCGGCGGCCCCCTCCGGGAGCACCTGCGACAGATGTTCGATGCCAACGGCGACGGCCAGCTGACGGGCGACGAGATCGAGAAGGCGAAGGCCGCGGCGGAGAAGATGAAGCAGCGAGCCGACACCAATGGCGACGGCCAGGTCAGCGAGGAGGAGAAGCAGGCTGCGATGGAGAAGGCCCGCGGTTTCCGCGACGAACTCGTGAAGAAGTTCGACGCGGACGGCGACGGGAAGCTCAACGACGCCGAGCGCGAGGCTGCCAAGAAGGCCGCCCGCGAGCACATCGAGAACGGCGATCGGCCCGGCGGACCGGGCGGCGACGCGCCGAAGGGCGACCGGCCGGAGCCCCCGTCCCGCGAGGAGATGCTCAAGAAGTTCGACAAGGACGGCGATGGGAAACTGAGCGACGAGGAGCGCACGGCCCTCCGCGAGGAGATGATGAAGCGCCGCGACGGACAGCCCGGTCCGGGAGCGGGCACCCCTCCCGAGCGCCCCTCGCGCGAGGAGATCCTGAAGAAGTTCGACAAGGATGGCGACGGCAAGCTCAGCGACGAAGAGCGCAAGGCCGCCCGCGAGGCGTGGGAGCAGAACCGTCCCGGCGACGGCCACCCGCAGGGGGAGTTCCTCAAGCGCTTCGACAAGGATGGCGACGGCAAGCTCAGCGACGAGGAGCGCAAGGCCGCCCGCGAGGCGTGGGAGCAGAACCGTCCCGGCGACGGCCGCCCGCAAGGGGAGTTCCTCAAGCGCTTCGACAAGGATGGTGACGGCAAGCTCAGCGACGAGGAGCGCACGGCCGCCCGCGAGGCGATGGAGAAGCATCGCGAGGGAGGCGGCGACCGTCCCCGCCGGGGCGATGGCGAAGGCCGCCGTCCGAGGGCGCCCGGCGGAACGATCTGAGTCCGGACCTTTCGAGTGATGCGCCCGGCCGGGCCCCCCGGCCGGGCGCGTTCGTCAGGGCGCCTCCTCGTACCGGTACCGGAAGCGTCCGTTGGGGGCGGTGTCGCCCTGGTCGATGAAGTCCATCGGGTCCCCGCGTGCGGGGAGGTTGTCGCACCACTTGAAGTCGAGGCGGACGCGTCCGCCGCTTTGCCCGGGGAGGACAAGATCGCGCGGCACCGCCAGGTGCAGGTCGCGGCCCAGGACGGCGATCCGGCCCGTGCCCGCCGGCTTCCACGACCATCCGCCCGCGTTGCGCTCGATGCTCGTTCCGCCCGCTGCGTCGCGGGACCGGTTGATGGCGACGTCGTATCCACACCATCCGGTCCGCGGGTCGCAGTCGGTGTTGAGAAGCAGGACCATCCAGTTCGTTCCCTCCGGGGCGGTCAGGGAGGTCCGCGCCCGCGCGTGGAAATAGAGGTGGGTGCCGTCGCGGGCGACGTGCATCGTGTCGAGGTCGTTCCGTCCCGAGCGGTTGACGTGGTGTTCCCCGCCCCAGCCGGCGTGGTCGCGCGGCGATGTGTCGCCGATATCGTCGAGGTAGACGGGGCGGACGTCGTCCCACGGCGAGAAGTCTGCGTCGATGCGGATCGTCTTCGCGGGGGAGGCGGCCGGCCGCGGGCGGACGCCCTTGTAGAGGCGGATGCCGGAGACCATCTGGTGGTAGAAGTTGTCCGCATGGCCCCCGCGCATCGGCTCAATGTCGCGGCTGAACTCCTGGTTGTACGCATCGACGAAGAACGTCCCGCCGGGAGGGAGCTTGCGGCCCAGGAAGGTCTGCCCGCCCTTGTCGCTGACGAAGCGCTGCGCGACCCATTCGTTCCAGCCGGTGAGGAAAAGGAACTCGGGGCCGACCTCGATCGCGCGCTTGAGTTGTTCGATGAAGCACAGCCCGCGGCCCGTGTCCGTCGCCCCGGGCGGCGGCTGGGCGCCGGCGTGGAACGAGCGGCCGATGTTCGAGACCGGGTGCTGCGCGACGCAGGCGACGACCTGTTCGGGTCTGGACGGGTCGTCGTGCCAGCCGGGCGTCTGCGGGTGGTGGTCGAGCCAGGGCCAGCGGTCGCGCCCGTCGCCGAACCACTTCTGCTTCTGCGTCCATGCCCACGATTCGCGGATCGTGAAGAACGCGCCCACCGCCGGATCCTGTCCGTCGAGGTCGGCCAGCAGGAGGGGCCGGCCCTTCCACGAAAACCAGAACGGTTCGTGGAGCCGCGGCGTGTAGACGCGGTCGAGCAGGCGTTTCGAAACCTCCGGGCTGCGCAAATGGGTGAGGAAGAAGAACCGGGGCGGTGGCCGGCCGCCCTCGCGGACGATGCCCGCAAACGTCGTGCCGACGGCGTCGACCACGTTGTCGTAGGTGTAGGCGTTGGTGACATCGAAGGCGAGGGCGTCCACGCCGGCGTCGGAGAGCATCTGCGCGTGCTTCCGGATCACCCAGGGGTCGTCGCTGCGGTAGTGCCCGAAATGCGGCTCGCCCCACCAGTGGAACGCGCCGCGCGGTCCGAAGGCCGGGGCGTCCGGCTTGGCGGCGAGCATCCGCGAGATGTCGAAGAGGTTGGTTCCGTGGGTGCCCAGCCAGAGGAAGTAGAAGATCCCTACGGTGCGGCCGGGCTTCGGCGGGCCGCATTGCTCGTAGACGGGGAGCTCGCGTCCGAGGGCGTC